>Ga0302046_10001127_pt1 | contig 25230 bp, 24 predicted proteins | sample RVTome_11_FD_200261 | JGI IMG/M metagenome (GOLD analysis project Ga0302046, IMG submission 200261) | Soil microbial communities from uranium-contaminated site in the Upper Colorado River Basin, Wyoming, United States - RVT147D111 (version 2) ... | reverse complement strand
TCGGCGATCAAGGTCCTGGTCGGGGTGAAGTAGCCGTGGCGCGTGCGATGAACCAGGTCGTGTTCGAGCCGCTGCAGCACGCGCAGAGCTGGACCCTGCCCGTGTATGAGAAGTTCGGCGGCTACGAGGCCTGGCGCAAGATCCTCCGCGAGAAGACGCCGCGCGAGGCAATCATCGAGGAAGTGAAGGCGTCGGGCCTGAAGGGCCGCGGCGGCGCCGGCTTCCCGACCGGCGTCAAGTGGAGCTTCATGCCGAGGAACGCGCCCGGCCAGAAATACGTCGTCTGCAACTCCGACGAGAGCGAGCCCGGCACCTGCCATGACCGCGACATCCTTCGCTACAACCCGCACTCGGTGATCGAGGGAATGGCGATCGGCGGCTACGCGATGGGCGCGACTGTCGGCTACAACTACATCCGCGGTGAATTCCTCGCCGAGCCCTTCCCGCGTTTCGAAGCGGCGCTCGCCGAGGCCTATTCGACGGGCCTGGTCGGGCGCGACATTCAGGGCTCGGGCATCGATTTCGACCTGCATGCCATCGCGGGCGCCGGCGCGTACATCTGCGGCGAAGAGACGGCGCTCCTCGAATCGCTCGAAGGCAAGCCCGGCAAGCCCCGCTTCAAGCCGCCGTTCCCGGCGAACTTCGGGCTGTTCGGCCGGCCGACGACGATCAACAACACGCAAAGCTTTGCCGCGGTGCCCTCGATACTCCGCAAAGGCGCGAAGTGGTTCGCCGAGCTCGGCGTGCCGAACTCGGGCGGCACGGCGATTTTCTCGGTGTCGGGCCACGTCGCCCGCCCGGGCAACTACGAGCTGTCGCTGGGGATTCCGTTCCGCGAGCTGCTGGACATCTCTGGCGGTGTGCGCGGCGGCCGCAAGCTCAAGGCCGTGATACCAGGCGGCTCCTCGGTGCCCGTGCTGCCGGCCGCGCTCATCATGGATTGCACGATGGATTTCGATTCGCTCCGCAAGGCGGGCAGCGCCGTCGGCTCTGCGGCCGTGATCGTCATGGACGACACGACCTGCATGGTGCGCGTGCTCGAGCGGATCTCGCGCTTCTACATGGCCGAGTCCTGCGGCCAGTGCACGCCCTGCCGCGAGGGCACGGGCTGGCTGACGCGAATGCTCCGCCGGATTCTCGCAGGGCAGGGGCGCATGACCGATCTCGACCTCCTGGTGCAGGTGGCGAACCAGATCGAGGGGCACACGATCTGCGCGCTCGGCGAGGCCGCCGCCTGGCCCGTGCAGAGTTTCCTGCGTCATTTCCGCCACGAGTTCGAGTACATGGTCGAGCACGCCGGCAGGAGCGTGGTCGATGCACCCGCGCAGGCGGTCGCATGAGCGAAGACGTCGTCAACGTCGAGGTCGACGGCCGGCCCCTCAAGGCGCGGAAGGGCCAGATGATCATGCAGCTCACGGACGCCGCAGGCATCTATGTGCCGCGCTTCTGCTACCACGAGAAGCTGTCGATCGCCGCGAACTGCCGCATGTGCCTGGTGGAAGTCGAGAAGGCGCCGAAGCCGATGCCCGCCTGCGCGACCCCTGTCGCCGAAGGTATGAAAGTCTATACCCGCTCGACTCGGGCGATCGCCGCGCAGAAGGCGACGATGGAGTTTCTGCTCATCAATCATCCGCTTGACTGCCCGATCTGCGACCAGGGCGGCGAATGCGAATTGCAGGATCTCGCACTCGGCTTCGGCAGCGCGAAATCGCGCTTCGACGAGCGCAAGCGGGTCGTCAAGGACAAGAACCTCGGGCCGCTCATATCGACCGACATGACGCGCTGCATCCACTGCACGCGCTGCGTGCGCTTCACGGCGGAGATCGCGGGCATCCAGGAGCTCGGCGCGACCGGCCGCGGCGAGTGGATGGAGATCGGCACCTGGATCGAGATGAGCGTCGATCACGAGTTGTCCGGCAATGTCATCGACCTCTGCCCGGTCGGCGCGCTCAACTCGAAGCCGTTCCGGCATCGCGCGCGCTCCTGGGAAATGACGGAACACGCGCTGGTCTCGCCCCACGATGGCGCCGGCACGAATCTCTGGGGCCACGTGCTTCGCGGGCAGCTGATGCGGGTCGTGCCCCGCGCGAACGAGGAGATCAACGAAACCTGGATCGCGGATCGCGACCGCTTCTCCTACGAGGGCATCTACGCGGCGGACCGGCTGCGCGAGCCCATGATGCGCATCGAAGGCCATTGGCGCGCCGTGAGCTGGGAAGCAGCGCTCGAAGCCGCTGCGGGACTGCTGCGCGAAACGCTGCAAGAGGGTGGGGCGGACCGGATCGGTTTCCTCGCTGCTCCCGGTTCGACGAGCGAGGAAGCGTATTTGCTCGGTCGCCTCGCGCGGGGGCTCGGTTCCCACAATGTCGACTCGCGTCTCCGCCAGCTCGATTTCTCCGACCAGGCCCGGGATCCGGTGTATCCCGGGCTGGGCATCGCGTTGCGCGACATCGATTCGCTCGGCGGACTGTTGCTCGCGGGCTGCCACGTGCGCGACGAGGCGCCGATCATCGCGCACAGGGTGCGCAAGGCCGCGCTCGCCGGCTGCAAAGTCAGCTTCCTGGCCACGGTGGCGCAGCAATGCCATTTCCCCGTGCTGCAGCAGACGGTCGCCGGCGCGGCCGATCTCGCAACGGAGCTCGCGGCGCTCGCGAACGGCGGCGCCCATTCGGATGCGCGCCGCGCAATCGTCGAATCGCTTTCGTCAGGCCGTGCCGCCATTGTGCTGGGCGGCGTCGCGATGCGGCATACGCATTTTGCGGATCTGCGCGGCGCGGCCGCGGCGCTCGCCGAGCGCACGGGCGCCACGCTTGGGTTCCTGCCCGACGGCGGCAATGCCGCCGGCGTCGCGGTCGCCGGAGCGCTGCCGCACCGTCTCGCGGGCGGGCAACCGGACCCGCAGCCGGGACTCGATCTCCGAAGAATGCTCGAGTCGCCGCTTGCGGCCTGCGTGCTCTTCGGCGGCATTGAGCCCGCGCATGACATCGGCGTACCGGGCGCGGCGCAGGCGCTGGCGAATTGCCGCCGGGTCATCGCGGTCACGCCCTACGCGGATACCGGCGTGATGTCCCTGGCGCAAATCCTGCTGCCGATGGGGACGTTTGCCGAGACTTCGGGCAGCTATATGAATGTCGAGGGCCGCTGGCAGGAATTCCGCGGTTGCGCGCAACCGGTCGGGGAGGCGCGCCCGGGCTGGAAGATCCTGCGCGTGCTCGGCAACCAGCTCGGGCTCCAAGGATTCGACCAGGAGAGCTCGGCCGACGTGCTCGCGGAGCTCCGCCGGGCCGCGAACGGCGCTGCCTACGACGGCCGTTTCGCGGCTGACCGCGAGTTCAAGGCGGAGCGCCGGGGGACGACGACGACGATCCCTATTTATAAGGTGGATCCGATCGTACGCCGGGCCACTGCCTTGCAGTTGACGCGTGCCGGTCAAAACGGCACGGCGCAGACGGGCTGAATAATGCCGTCGTTCGTCAGCGAATGGTGGGTGGGGCTCGTGCCGGAACTACAGTCGGCGATCATCGTCACCGCGCAGATTCTCGCCGTCCTGATCGCCATCGTCATCGCGGTCGCGATGCTCACGCTCGCCGAGCGCAAGGTGATTGGCTACATGCAGCTTCGGCTCGGCCCGAATCGCGTGTCTTTTTTCGGCCTGCCGATATTCCGCGGGCTCGCGCAACCTTTCGCGGACGTGATCAAGCTGCTCCTGAAGGAAATCATCGTCCCGGGCCGATCGTCGAGTTTCCTGTTCCTGCTTGCGCCCCTGATCGTTCTCGTGCCGGCCATGGCGACCTGGGCGGTCATGCCCTTCTCGCCGGAATTCGTGCTTGCGGACATCGATGCAGGACTCCTTTTCGTCCTGGCGCTGACCTCGCTCGGCGTCTACGGCGTCATTCTCGCGGGCTGGGCCAGCAATTCGAAGTACGCCTTTCTCGGCGCCATGCGCTCGGCCGCGCAGATGGTCGCCTACGAAATCCCGATGGGATTCGCGCTGGTCGGCGTGCTGATGGCGGCGGGTAGCCTGAATCTCGGCGAGATCGTGCGCGCGCAAGAGGGCGGTTTCGGCAGCTGGAACTGGTTCTGGCTGTTCCCGTTATTCATCGTATATTTCATTTCCGGACTCGCCGAGACGAATCGCGCGCCATTCGACGTGGCGGAGGGCGAATCGGAGATCGTCGCGGGATTCCATGTCGAGTATTCGGGCGCTTCATTCGCGTTGCTCTTCGCGCTGCCCGAGTACGCAAACATGATCCTGATCTCTGCACTCTGTTCGGTACTGTTCTTCGGCGGCTGGTTATCGCCGTTCCAGGGCTATCTTGCGGACAGCGCCTTCCTCGCCCAGCCGGGCTTCTACTGGCTGTTCCTGAAGACCTGCCTGTTCCTGTTCGTATTCCTGTGGGTGCGGGCGACGTTCCCGCGCTATCGCTACGACCAGATCATGCGCCTCGGATGGAAAGTGCTGATACCGATCACGCTCGTCTGGATCGCGGTCGAGTCCGTGCTCGCGTGGCTGCGCATCGGGCCTTGGGCAGCCTGAGACTTCCATGAAACGCTTCGGCTCCCTGCTCAAAACCCTGTTCCTCGGCGAATTGCTGCGGGGGCTGACCATTACCCTGCGCAACTTCTTCCGGCGCAAGGTCACGCTCCATTACCCCGAAGAGAAGACGCCGCAGTCGCCGCGCTTCAAGGGGCTGCATGCGCTTCGCCGCTACCCGAATGGCCAGGAGCGCTGCATCGCCTGCAAGCTCTGCGAGGCCGCGTGCCCGGCAGTCTGCATCACGATCGACTCGGAAGTTGGGCCGGACGGCACCCGCCGCACGACCCGCTACGACATCGACCTGTTCAAGTGCATCTATTGTGGCTTCTGCGAGGAGGCCTGCCCGGTCGATGCGATCGTACTCACGCGGCTTCAGGAGTACCACATGGAGAATCGCGGCGAGAACATCATGACCAAGGACAAGCTGATGGCGATCGGGGAACGCTACGAGGCGATGATCGCGGCCGACAAGGCGGCCGATTCGCGCTTCCGCTGAGCCATGCTGGTCGAGATCCTCTTCTGGTCGTTCTCCGCGGTACTGGTCGGCGCCGCGCTCGGCGTCATCCTGTCGCGGAACCCGGTGCACTCGGTGCTGTACCTGGTGCTCTGTTTCTTCAATGCCGCGGTACTGTGGCTCCTCATCGAGGCGGAATTCCTGGCGATCGTGCTGGTGCTCGTCTACGTCGGGGCGGTCATGGTGCTGTTCCTGTTCGTCGTCATGATGCTCGACATCAACATCGAGGAATTGCGGGAGGGCTTCGCGCGGAACGCCCCCCTTGGCGCACTGATCGCGCTCATCATGATCGTCGAGCTCGTCTACGTGCTCTGGGTACGAAGGCTCGGCATCGACCTGCCGGGTGCACCGGCGCCTGCCGCTCCGGGCGCGAGCAACACGGCCGAGATCGGTGCCGTGCTCTACACCCAGTATGTCTATCCGTTCCAGCTCGCGGCCATCGTGCTCCTGATCGCGATCATCGCGGCGATCACGCTCACGATGCGTCGCCGTCCCGGCCTGAAGCTCCAGGACATCTCGAGCCAGGTAGCCGTGCGCGCGGAGGATCGCGTGCGCCTCGTCAACATCCCGGTGGAGCGCGAGCCGTGATCACGTTGTCGCACTACCTGCTGCTCGCCGGCGTGCTGTTCTCGATCGCGGTCGCGGGTGTCTTCCTCAACCGCAAGAACGTGATCCTGCTTCTGATGTGTATCGAGCTGATGCTGCTCGCAGTCAATTTCAACTTCGTCGCGTTCTCGCGCTTTCTCGGCAACCTCGACGGCCAGGTATTCGTGTTCTTCATCCTCACCGTGGCGGCGGCGGAGGCGGCGATCGGGCTCGCCATCCTCGTGGTGCTGTTCCGTCAGCGCCGCAGCATCAGCGTCGAGGAACTCGACGCGATGAAGGGCTGAGCGTGTCCTTCGAGTCGCTTTGCCTCGCCATCGTGCTCGCGCCGCTCGTCGCCGCGATCGTTTCCGGCCTCGGCGGCCGCTACATCGGCCGCGCCGCCGCGCACACGCTCTGCATCGCGGGCGTCACGGTGTCGTTCGCAGCCTCCGCCTGGATCCTGTGGCAGATGGTCCAGGGCGCGCCGGTGTTCAACCAGACTGTCTACACCTGGGCTGTCAGCGACGGGCTCCGCATGGAGATCGGTTTCCTGGTCGACAACCTGAGCGCGCTGATGATGACGGTCGTCAGCTTCGTGTCCCTCGCGGTGCACGTGTACACGATCGGATACATGCGGGGCGACCCGGGTTACCAGCGTTTCTTTTCCTACATCTCGCTGTTCACCTTCTCGATGCTGATGCTCGTGATGTCGAACAACTTCCTCCAGCTCTTCTTCGGCTGGGAGGCGGTCGGGCTCGTGTCCTACCTGCTGATCGGCTTCTGGTACAAGCGGCCGACGGCGATCTTTGCGAACCTCAAGGCGTTCATCGTCAACCGCATTGGGGATTTCGGCTTCATCGTCGGCATCGCCGTGATCGTCGCCTACATGGGCAGCCTCGATTACGTGGAGGTGTTCGAGCGGATCCCGCGCGCCATCGGGCACGACCTGTACCTGACGCCCGGCGAACCCAGCAAGGTCATCACGGTGATCTGCGTCGCGCTGTTCCTCGGCGCGATGGGAAAGTCGGCCCAGGTGCCGCTGCACGTCTGGCTGCCCGATTCGATGGAAGGCCCGACACCGATCTCGGCATTGATTCACGCGGCCACGATGGTGACCGCGGGCATCTTCATGGTGGCGCGCATGTCGCCGCTCTTCCAGATGTCGCCGGACGCGCTGCACTTCATCGTCGTGATCGGCGCGACGACCGCCCTGTTCATGGGGCTGCTCGGTCTCGTGAACAACGACATCAAGCGCGTCGTCGCTTACTCGACCCTGTCGCAGCTCGGTTACATGACCGCGGCGCTCGGCGCGGGCGCCTACGGCGCCGGCATCTTCCACCTGATGACCCATGCCTTCTTCAAGGCCCTCCTGTTCCTCGCCGCCGGCTCCGTGATCATCGGCCTGCATCACGAGCAGGACATGCGGCGCATGGGCGGACTGCGTCGCTACATGCCGATCACCTACTGGACCTGCCTCATCGGCGCGCTCGCACTCGTCGGTTTCCCCGGCTTTTCCGGGTTCTTCTCCAAGGACCTCATCGTCGAGGCCGTCAAGGCAAGCCATACGACCGGGTCCGAGTACGCGTACGGGTGCGTGCTGCTCGGCGTGTTCGTCACGGCGCTCTATACCTTCCGGCTGGTGTTCATGACGTTTCACGGCCGTGAGCGGATGGACGAGCACACGCGCGAGCACCTGCACGAGAGCCCGTGGGTCGTGACGCTGCCGCTCATCGCGCTAGCGATCCCTTCGATCGCGATCGGCTGGTTGACGATCGGGCCGGTCGTGTTCAGCGACTTCTTCGCAGGCGCGATCGCCCATGCGCCCGATGGCCCGCTCGCGGAGCTCGGCGCGGAGTTTCACGGCCCCGCAGAGTTCGTATTGCACGCGCTGCGGTCACCCGTGCTTTACCTGGCCCTTGCCGGGATCGCGACCGCCTGGTACCTGTACCTGCACCGGCCGGAGCTGCCGGAGCGGATTGCGACGCGTTATGCGCGGCTTTACCGGCTCCTCGTCAACAAGTACTACTTCGACTGGTTCAACGAGAACGTCGTCGCAACCGGCGTGCGGAACTTCGGCGGCAGCCTGTGGCGGCGTGGAGACGAGACCGTCATCGACGGCTGGCTGGTCAACGGCAGCGCCCGCGCGGTCGGCGCGCTCGCCGCGGTCGTGCGTCAAGTGCAATCGGGTTACCTGTATCACTATGCATTCGCGATGATCATCGGCCTGTCGCTGCTGCTCGGCTGGCTGCTGTTGAGGTCCTGAGATGCAGGCATTGACGCAGCTCCTGAGCTGGATCGTCTGGCTCCCGATCGCGGCGGGGGTTCTCGTGCTGCTCCTCGGCGAGCGACGCATCGCCATCGGGCGGTGGGTCGCGTTCGCGGCTTCGCTCGCGACGCTCGCGCTTTGCGTGCCTTTGTGGGCCGGCTTCGACGTCACGACGCACGCCTTGCAGTTCGTCGAGCGCGAGCCCTGGATCGGCGCCCTGAATGCCTGGTATTACCTCGGCATCGACGGCATCGCTCTGCCGCTCATCGTGCTGACGACGTTCACGACGCCGCTCGTCGTGATCGCCGCCTGGACGACGATCGAGCACCGGCCGGCACAGTACTTCGCCGCTTTCCTCGTCATGGAAGGGCTGATGATCGGCGTATTTGCCGCGGCCGATGCGCTCCTTTTCTACGTGTTCTGGGAGGCCATGCTGATCCCGATGTTCCTGATCATCGGCATCTGGGGAGGCGCGCGGCGCGTTTACGCGACCATCAAGTTCTTCCTGTACACCTTCCTGGGATCGGTGCTGATGCTGGTGGCGCTGATCTGGCTCTACCTCGACAGCGGCAGCTACGAGATTGCCGCGATGCACCGGCAGCCGCTCGGCATGACCGAGCAGATCCTGATCTTCCTCGCATTCTTCGCCGCCTTCGCGGTCAAGGTGCCGATGTGGCCGGTGCACACCTGGCTGCCGGATGCTCACGTGGAGGCGCCGACCGGCGGATCCGTGATCCTCGCCGCGATCATGCTGAAGATGGGCGGCTACGGATTCCTGCGCTTCAGCCTGCCGATCACGCCGGACGCCAGTCGGGAACTCGACTGGCTGATCATCACGCTGTCCCTCGTCGCGATCGCCTACATCGGCTTCGTCGCGCTCGCCCAGCGCGACATGAAAAAGCTGATCGCCTACTCGTCGATTGCGCACATGGGCTTCGTCACGCTCGGCGCCTTCGTCGCCTACGACATCTGGCAGAACACCGGCTCGGTCTCGGGCGCCGCCATGGGTCTCGATGGCGCGATGGTGCAGATGGTGTCGCACGGGCTCGTGTCCGGCGCGCTATTTCTCTGCGTCGGCGTGCTCTATGACCGGCTCCACACGCGCGACATTTCGGCGTACGGCGGCGTCGTCAACACGATGCCGGTATTCGCCTTCTTCGCGGTGCTGTTCGCGATGGCGAACGCCGGCCTGCCGGGAACCTCGGGTTTCGTGGGCGAGTTCCTGGTGATCGTCGCGAGCTTCAAGGCCAATTTCTGGTATGCCTTTGTCGCGGCGCTGATCCTGATCCTGGGCGCTGCCTACACGCTATGGCTGGTGAAGCGTGTCATCTGGGGTGACGTCGGCAACGATGGCGTCGCGTCGCTCAAGGACCTGAATGCGCGCGAGTTCATCGTGCTCGCGGCGCTCGGGTTCGCGGTGCTGTTGCTCGGCGTATGGCCGGCACCCCTGCTCGACGTCATGCGCCCGACGATCGCCTTCCTGGTCGAGCAACTGATGGTCAGCAAACTCTGAGGCCCGCGCGATGGATGGCACGCCACTCACACTGACCGTTGCCGATCTTCTGCCCGCGGCGGCGGAGATCTTCGTCGCGGCCGCGGCCTGCCTGCTGCTCTTGCTCGACGTGATGCTCGGCGAGCGGGCCCGCAACGTCTCCTTCCTGCTTGCGATCGCGACCCTCGCGGGCGCCGCCTGGGTGACGTCGGTGGTTGCCGTCGGGGAGCCGACCGTCATCCTCTACGGGCATTTCGTCGCCGACCCGATGGGCACGGTGTTGAAGCTGTTCGCCTACGGCGCTGCGGCCGTGACCCTGTTGTATTCGCGTGATTACCTCGCGCGGCGCGAGTTGCTCCGCGGCGAATACCTGGTGCTGGCGCTCTTCGCGGTGCTCGGCATCCAGGTGATCGTGTCGGCCGGGAGTCTCCTGTCGCTCTATCTCGGCATCGAGATCATGTCGCTGTCGCTCTATGCCATGGTCGCCTTCGATCGGGAGGACGGCATTGCGGCGGAGGCCGCGATGAAGTACTTCGTGCTCGGCTCAATTGCCTCCGGCGCGCTGCTGTACGGCATCTCGATCCTGTACGGGGTGACGGGCACCTTCCTGCTGGACGGAGTCGCGGCGGCGGTCGACGAGAGCGATGCCGGAGCGATCGGGCTCCTGCTCGGTCTCGCCTTCATCGTGGTCGGCGTCGCCTTCAAGTTCGGCGCCGTGCCATTCCACATGTGGTTGCCGGACGTTTACCACGGCGCGCCGACGCCGGTGACCCTCTTTGTCGGATCCGCGCCCAAGATCGCATCGTTCGCAATTGCGATGCGTGTGCTCGCGGAGGGCCTCGGGGGCGTGGTCGAGGCCTGGCAGGACATGCTGATCGTGCTCGCCGCGCTCTCGATGATCATCGGCAACGTCGTCGCGATCGCGCAGACGAACATCAAGCGCATGCTCGCTTATTCCACCATCTCGCACGTCGGCTTCATCCTGCTCGGCGTGCTGGCGGGCAACCCGGCCGGATACCAGGCCGCCATGTTCTACACGCTGACCTACGTGATCATGACGACCGGCTCTTTCGGGATCGTGCTTTGGCACTCGCGCAAGGGCTTCGAGGCCGACGCACTGGATGATTTCAAGGGACTCAACCGGCGGAATCCGTGGTTTGCCTTCGTGATGCTGCTCATGATGTTCGGCCTCGCCGGCGTGCCGCCGACAGTCGGTTTCTGGGCCAAGCTCCAGGTGATCTCGGCCGTCCTGGACGTCGGCCTGACGTGGCTCGCCGCCCTGGCCGTGCTCCTGACGGTCATCGGCGCCTACTATTACCTGCGCATAGTCAAATTGATGTACTTCGATGAACCAACGGCGACCGACCCGGTCGAAGCGAAAATCGCCTTCCGCCTGGTGCTGAGTGTGAACGGATTGGCAATCCTGGTGCTCGGCCTGTACCCGGGGATGCTGCTTGAGCTTTGCGAACATGTGCTACGTTAACAATCCGGATTGACAGGGAATCCGGGCAGCCAAACAAGGGAGTCGGATGATGCGAAGCATGATGCTGGCGGTTCTGGTGACTTTTCTCTGCGGCACCGGCCTGGCGCAAGCCGGGGACGGCGCGATCGGCAACGAAACCCCGATCGCGGACCAGGCCAAGGACAAGGTCGAGACCGAGGCTGCGGCTGAGGCGAAGGAGCCCGAGGAATTCGAGATTCCGCCTGGCTATCACGCCAAGAAGCGCGGAAGGAAAGTCGTGTACTGCCAGAAGTCCATGGAAAGCGGCACGCGTTTCTCGCAGGAAAAGTGCTATGACGAAACGCAGCTGCGGGCAATGGACATGGCCCGCGAACAAGACCAGACCACGTTCGACCAGTCGCGAAAGATCTGCTCGAATCTTGAAGCCTGCGGCGGCGGCTGATCGATCGCCACCGAAATCGCGCGAAAGCCGGCCGGGGGATGAGAAGAATGCGGCAACCAATGTGGATGACCATCATGAGCCTGATGGCAATCATGGCCATCGCGGAGGAGAGCCCGGTCAGCGACAAATCTCCGGTCGCGAATCCGGCCGAGGACAAGGCCGAGCCGAAAACCGTCACTGAAGCCAAACCCCAGGAACCGGAGGAAATTAAATTGCCGCCAGGCTTCAAGGTCAAGAAGCGCGGCGACTTCACGCTTTATTGCATCAAGGGCAAGCCGACTGGAACACGCTTTCCGACTGAAGACTGCTACGATGAAGCGCAACTACGCGACTATCTGCTTGCGCGGGAGCAGAACAACCGCGACTTCGATCAACGCCGCGCGATTTGCTCGGCGTGCTCAGCGCCCTGAGAGATTTGTCGCAGGAGCGAGAACATGCATAAACTGATATGGACGCTCGTCATGAGCCTGACGGCAGCCATGGCCATCGCTCAGGAGAGCACGATCGGAAATGAGACATCCGCTGCCGAGCAAGCGAAGGACGAGACCGAAACGGCAACCGTCGCCAAGGCGAAGGAAGAGACTGAGGAATTCAAGCCGCCCGCGGGCTTTCGCGCCAAGAAGCGCGGCGACACGATCCTCTACTGCATCCAGGACAGCACCGTCGGCACCCGATTCAAGACTGAAAAGTGCTACGACGAAGCACAGATGAAGGACTACTTGCTCGCGCGGGAACAGAACAATCGCGACTTCGATCAGCGCCGCTCCGTCTGCTCGAATCCCAGGGCGTGCGGGATGCCGTAAGGCAGCAGCGACGATCGCTGCGAGGCCGCTCGACGGTTTGTAAATAGGCGCAGTGCTGTCTATAATTCGCGCCCCTGTTGCGGGGTGGAGCAGTCTGGCAGCTCGTCGGGCTCATAACCCGAAGGTCGCAGGTTCAAATCCTGCCCCCGCTACCACTATCTCCGACACGCCCCCAGCCACGAGGCTGAGGGGCGCGTCGATTTCCGTTGCCGCGACCCAGTTACATCTGCCTCTATCTGGGGTCAGCCGCCGCCAGCGACTTTTCCAGGCGATCAATCGCAACGCGCAGACAAGCCAGCTCCGCGAAGGATTTGCGGGTCTACTGCGTCTAACCGTAAGCCACGAGGACCGAATGGGCACTCGTCGCGCACAAAGGAGGTTTACCAGTGGACATGAAACTGAAAGGACATGTGGCCTCGATCCTGCAGACTGCCGCCGCTCTGATCCTCGGGACGGGCACGACTACCGTGATGGCGACGGAGCCTTGCGGCGATCTCGGCGAATGCAAGGCGTTCATCGAAATCAACTCCACCGATGGAGACATTGGATTCCATTTCCTGATGGATGGCGAGGACCTTAACTCGGGCCAGATCACCGACCCGAATGGCGCCAAGGTCTTTGAGGACCAGGCCAAGGGCCCCTTGCGCGCGCAGAAGCTGACCGAGACATTTGCCGAGAGTGCCGAACCGCTGTGCTGGGACGACCCGGAGGCTGATCCGGAGGATGAGATCCTCACATTGGAGGAATTTCTGGATCGCTGGGCGGAGGGAACCTACGTCTTTTCGGGCAAGGGAGACGGCGGCGAGAAACAAACTGGCGAGACGGAACTGACCCATGCGATTCCTGCTGCACCCGTAGACGTGGCTTTCGATGGCAGCGTGATCAGCTGGGATGCCGGGAATGACCTGGGGCGATGCGCAACGTTCGAGGAGCTGAACGATCTCGTCGACGACGACATTCTGCTGGTTCATCCGGGGGAAGTGACCGTTGCCGCCTGGGAGATCGTTCTCGAACCGGATGTCGAGGACGGAGATCCCACCGGGCAGCTCGAATTCAATGTGCGGGTGTCTGGCACCATCGCTCCCAAGGAAATGACGGTTCCCGCGGACTACCTGGCGTCCCTGCCGAATGACACGCCGGTGAAGATCGAAGTCGGTGCAATAGGGGTCGACAATAATGCGACCTTCACGGAAGTGGGCGGATTCTGCGTCAACGAAGTCGGTGGATGCGAAGACTAGAAGGGCTGACTACCCGACCTGATCGACACACTCGGCTTATTTCAACCCCGGCTTCGAGCCGGGGTTCTATTGTTTGAGGCTCAAGCCGCTGACCATTCCGACAGGAATTGACACGCGTGAAATTGGGTGGAGCATGCCCCAGCTAGAGAGCTCTTGTAACGGCCCAAATCATGCGGCCCGGACGAGTCGGCGTCGCCTGCGGAAACTAGCGAAGCGTGCCCCCGCTACCAAATACGATGGCCCCCCCCGGCCGCGCGCCGGGGTTTCCATTTTTGGGAGAGGAGGGGTGCGCTGTGGTGACGTGCCACTCGCGCAGCGCGATTCTTCAGCGATATGCGCACGCGCGATACAGGTTGGAGCGGGCCCCCACTACGATTTCCTCAAGGGCCCCGGCGCGAGCCGCCGGGAGCGGGCATGAACTCGATCCCGTGCCGCCGGCCTATTGCAGGCACCTTGGCCAAGTCGTCAGGAACCGTGCGGACCTCGCGACTTACATCTTTGAAAAACGCAGAAGAATGAGCGGGCACAGCAAAAATGAGCACTCGCGCAGGAGACGGCGACGCTCCCTTAAAGCCGTGCACAGTGTTGCGAGGCAAGTAAGTGAAACCGCCAGATTCGACGCGCACCGGCTTCCCGTCTATCTCGAAGTCGAGTGCGCCCTCGACCACATAGTAAGCCTCGTCCCAGTCGTGCCGATGCGGCGGTGGGCCGAGGCCGACCGGAATTTCCTCCTCCATTAACGACCAAGCTCCCTCAGTGTCTTCCGTATCGCAGAGGAACCGAAGTGGCATGCCGAGGACGTTGAGTACGTTGCCTTCGCCAGCCTTGACGGTGACACCAGCCATTGCAGGCCTCCTATGAACCGCTCCGATAAGGCTGCGCCTCGAAGCGATCGATTTCAAGCGGCGGCGTGATTCAGACCGCGAACGACACACGGTACGAAACATGCTTGGTTAACGTCCCCCCGCTACCATAAAAACTTGTCCCGCCGGCGGCGGCCCGTAGTAGGGCCGCCTCGGCGTGGCCTCTATCGCTGTAGAACTGGATCTCCGTTTCGGTCGGTCTGACCGTCAGCGGCCCGACGTGCATCGCAAGGGCGGCGCGCGCGCGAGTCACGTCCCGCGAAAGAGTCTCGGGTAGACGTTAGAGATGACGGGCGTAGCGCGCCACCAGGTCGGGAATTAGCTTTTCGATGTTATTGCCGTCCGTAGCGGCCGCCTGGGGCCTTGAGGCCGGCTAGCCCGGAAATGCATTGGATCCCTGAGATTCTGCAGCTCTCGATAATAGTAGAGCGGGCTCGGTCGCCTCCCTTTGAACGTCAGCTTTCTCAGAAATGCGATTTCGTCCCGGGTGACATTCCCGCTGAGCGCGACGTCTTGCAGGAACTCAGTCAGTCCCGGCTCGTCCTTGACCGGGTCGTCGAACTCCCGCTCAACGAAATCCAGTTTCTTCAGGTGCCCAGGAACAAGCCTGTGGTTCAGCACGATTTCCATGCCGAAGGTCGAAAGGTCGATATTCCAGGACTCAAGCATTGGGTTCAGGAACGAGACGCAGTTCTCGGCTGAAACGCTGAAGACATCCGTGTCCAGGAACTCCAGGATCAAGACCCGCATCTGCTTGTAGCTTCGGCCGCTGACTCGGGCGACCTTGCGGAGCCATTGCTCGTTCTCGAGTTCGCTTCTGGCGATCCGCTGAATCACGTCCAGCAGCTTCTGCGTGACGAGGCGTTCGAGTTCGCCAAAGGGCTGCCGCTCGAAAATTTCCCCGATTCGCTGCCGCGTATCCGCCGCGCACTTCCGTAGTACCAGTTCCCGCGCTTCGCGGAACAAGGGTGCCGGCGGGTTCTCGAAACCTCGCCTCAAATGTTCGATTCGCTGCGAGTGCGCCAGTTTCGCCAGCTTGCCGCTCGAAAGCTTGAGAATGCTTTCCATCTTTTCGTAGATGTCCGTTCGATCCGGCGCTGGCGGAAGTTTCTTCCGGCTCAGTAACTGGGAAACGTAGGATTCCGTCACCTCGGCCGCTGCCGCCAGGTCCTTTTGCTCGAGCCCGAGTTCCCCGAGTCGCGATTTAATTAGCAGACATACGTCCATCGATGGCCCGGCTGATTTACCGCAGATATTTAACCTGAGAAAGCATTCTCGATATCGCTTGACAAGTCAAGTTAAGTAGCAGAACATGACACCAGTCCTGAAAGGAATCTCCGATAAATTCAGTCAGTTATCTGACATGTCCTCTCAGCCCATTCACGAACAAGGAGAAGGACATGTATGCACGTCGTGTATCACTGAAGCTCACGCCCAATAGCAGGGCCGAGTTCACCAACAAGCTGGAAGCGGAAATCATCCCGCTGCTGCGCAAGCAGAAAGGGTTTCAGGATGAGATTACCTTCATTGCCCCTGCCGGCAACGAAGCCTTCGGGGTGAGTCTGTGGGATAGCAAGGACAACGCGGAGACCTACCACCGCGGTGCCTTCGTCGAAGTGACCAAGATCCTATCGAAGCTGGTCGAAGGAACGCCGCAGGTTGAAACCTACGAAGTTGCCAACTCCACCATGCACAGGATCGGCGCTGCTCTCAAGGCGGCCTAAGGTTAGTCGGTAGTTTTTGCGCGCGCCGCGGACGGGGCCTGGCTCCGTCCGCGGCTTTTCTCATGCATATCCAATGTGGCCGTCATGAAATCATGGCACTCCCAGAGCGATTCGAACCCTCGTACCAGCCTTAAGAGTGCCGCCGCGGCGCTAAGCATCACGGTCGACCATCGAGTTCTCTAAATCTCGCGATACGAGGCTAATTTCGGACGCGCCGGGGAAGAGTGGCAAGTAATTGCCAAATCGGGCCCCCGCTACCAACTTTCTTTGTTCGCCTGCCGTGCCCCGTAGCCGCCGGACTGGCTGCGGGACCATGGCCGGAGTGCCAGCGCATTCTGGCCGCATCGCGTCACGATTCCTTAAAACCCGAAAGTAAGTCGCGGGAACCGCGGCGAATCTGCGACCGGTTTCGCGGAGTACCCGCGGGTTGGGGGCCAGAATCGCTCCGCACGCAGATGCGTGCGCAACCAGTTGCGCCCACATGAGTCCGGTACGATCGACTCTGCAGGCTACGCTGTGCGGCCTCGCGCTGACGCCGGTCACAGTGGCTGCGGAAACGGCGCAGCCGGGCGGCAGCACGTTTTTCGCCGGCATCGACGTCGACAACCAGGACAGCCGCCGGTTGAGTCTCGGCTTGTTGGTCCATTCGGACGCCGGCACATCGTTTGAGCTTGTCGGAGTGCACAGCGAGACGGATTCCGACACGCTGGATCTGTCTTCGAACTACGGGTTCGGGCAGCTTTCCCGCGACTTCGGCAGGTTCGGGCTGGCGGCCGGAGTGCGTCACATGCGCGACGACGACCTTTCCAAAACGCTGGGCTGGCTGGGGTCGGGTTTCGTGGATTTTACCGATTCACGGGTCACGGTAAGCCTCGAGAGCCGCGAAACGGACTTCGACGAGGTGGATTTCACGGCCACCGGGGAGGAGCTGGATCTCGAAGGCGTCACGAGCGCCACGGGCACGGCTGCCTGCAGCGTCGCCAGCCTAGCCTACGGATTACGCCTGGACGTCATTCGCCCGGAATGGAACTTTTACACGGCGGCAACCACGTTCAACTATGGGTCGCACCGGTGTGACACGACGATCACCGAAACGACGGATGGTGCGGGTCCGGGACCGGTCATACCGGCGCCGATCAGCGTTAGAAGGCCCGCAGTCGTCGAAAATTTCGTTGCCAACGCAGGCGGAGGGTTTGCGGGGTACTCGGCGACGCTCCTGCCGTACGACGGCGCGCTGCTGGAGTCGAGCCTCATGCTGGGAGCCAGCATTGCGCTCGGCGAGCGCCGGTCACTGGGTTTCGAGCTGTACCGCAGCAGCGAGGAATTTGCATCGTCGGAGACCCGTACGGCGCTTGCTTACCTGGAGTACCGGATCGCGGCGCGCATGGCCCTGACATTTGCCGCGGGAGCCACCGAGTCCGACGAGTGGGACCGTTCCGTCTTTGCGGGCGTCAGGATCTCCGCCAGCATGGGCCGCTGAGGGCCTTTCGGCTTGATCCTGATCCCGGGTCGCCGATGCGTGTCAACCGTGGACGGGCCCGTGCGTTAAGGAAGACGAAACGGATGACTTTTGTCTGAGGTGGTTATTATGTCTCGTTGTCATGAGCGTAAGTTTTCTGCCCTGTCGGTACTCGGACTGAGTGCCGTGCTGGCAGCCGCGGCTTGCGCCGTCAATGTGGCGCAGGCACAGCCGCCCGGCAATCAGGGTGCTGCCGCTGGCCAGGCGCAGCGTCCGGCGATTTCGATCGGCAACCGCATTCCGCAGCAGGCCACGGATCGCATTCCGCAGCACGCCCGGGATCGTGCGCCGCCGCTGGGCGGCACGCTGCCCGAGCAGTCGGAGCAGGATGGATTGACCACTGCGTCCGAAGTTGCGGCTGACGAAGCCAAGGCCGTTGCGCCGCCGCTGGGTGGCACGCTGCCCGAGCAGTCGGAGCAGGATGGGTTGACCACGGCGCTCGAGGTTGCCGCCGACGAAGCCAAGGCCGTTGCGCCGGCTCTGGGGGGCGACCCGGAAAACGCTCGGCCCGAAGAGGAACCGGCCGAGTAATTCGGTCTCAACCAGCGCAATCAGCTGCGCCGGCCGCGGGGCCGGCGCAGTTGCGTTCCGGTCCCGCTGGCTCCAAACCCGGATGACATCCGCCGGGCCCGCCAGCGCATCGCCGGCATCTCAATCCGCACGCCGCCGGTGCAGTTGAATGTCGCCGATGGGCCGGGTCAAATCTGGCTCAAGCTTGAAAATCTCCAGCCGATTGGTTCCTTCAGGATCTTGGGCGCCGCGAACGCAATGGCACAGCTCGATGCAGCGCAACTCGCGCGGCGTGTGTCGGATAAGGCCATCCACTAACGCCGCATCGAGGAATGACTCGCGGTCCGTGCGCTCGATGCTCAGGTATTCAGCCGAGTTCCCCATTGGATCGCGCTCAAGCTCCGCCGCGATGAAGGCGTCATCAATCGTGGGATTCAATTGCTTCGTGGTGCCGACCGCGAAAAGCACGCGCAGTTCAATCCGGAATGATCAGGCAGCGCCGAGTCGCACCTTGTATATATGCCCCGCAACCGACCCCCCGCTACCAAAATCATCAGAACCCCGGCTTCGCGCCGGGGTTCTTGTTTCTGACGCAGTTCCCGGATTTAGTGGTATACGGCGAGGACGGCAAGCCTGAGACCGTCAGTTACCACTGACCTGCCACTCGCCAAGGCTCCCGCACTTCCTGCAGCGCGGTCTGCACCACCGTATTAGCCGAGCCCCAAGTCAAGCCCTTACCAGTTCCGCGAGATCGGTTGAGGCCCACCGTCGGCAGCCCGGGCAGTGGCAGGCCAGCTCGTGACCGTTTTTGAGCAGGCTAGCAAAGGTGTCGAGGCGTATAGCGTGCATGGCGCCAGCATGATCGCAGGCCAGGCTCAGGGCGTGAGCCCGCATATCTGGCATGATGGGCGAGAAAATCGCAGCCTACCCTGCGCCTGGGTCAATGTCAGCAAGGTCTGCGTGGGCGAATAAGTCGACCTGGAAGAGATCGACGACGGCGTCTGGAACGTCTACTTCGGAGCTCTCAAGCTCGGGCGACTGCTGGAACGAAAGATGAAGATCGAAGATGCCTACGGTAGGCTCTATCGACACCGGTGACTGTCACCCATGTCCCTGGACTAAAGTGTCATCGATGTCCGCGACCGCTCAGGGCAGCAGCGGCGACGTGATCAGCATTGGTGGAAGGTGGTAGTCCTTCGTTGGGGCGCCACGCACCCCTCGAACCCGGGTGGCACCTGCAGCGGTACTGTCCGGCCCGACGAATCGGGCGTCATCCGTGGTAGGACGATGAAAAGGCTTTCTTGTGTTAAAGGGTCATCGGGCTTCGATCTTCTTGGTCTTGGGTCCCTCGATTCTCTTGGTCTTGGTTTCCGCGCCACGTGCCTTGACGGCGACCCTCACAGCATCCTCCATCGGATCTTTGAACGGCACCTCGACTCGGAGCAGGCCGTTCTCGTAGATCGCTTCGGCTTTGTCAGGTTTCACCGGCCTGGCTAAAGCCAGTGCTGAAACGTACTCGATGTCCTTTGCTGGCGCTGTGAGGTGGACACTGTCTGGCAGGAGCTTCACATCGATGGTATCCGTTGGCGCTCCTGGTATGGCAAACTCCACTACTAGCTTGTGGTTCTCCTCGTCAGCATACGCTACTGTGTTGGGCGCAACCCTAATCCGATTTTCAAGCATCCTGGCAAGCTCCTTGGTTGTCTCGTGCATTCACCCGGCGTAGTTCAGATTACCGGAGGATTGCGTGGGAACAGCTCAACTCGTTAGTAGCTCAATCGACCTTGCCGGTCAAGTACAACCCACCTTCCGCAAGTCTCCGATGCTCCATTTTGGAATTGTCCGGCCTGACGAACGGGGCCTCGGTGAAGTCCTAAAGTTACTGTAAATCGAAGACGGGATGCATTCTTTGATTTGAACGTGTGACAGCGTTCGGATCGATCAACTGAAGGAGTGGATCCAGTGAAGCGCAGAGTACGCGCATCTGAGAAGACGCGAAAGCGGCTGGAAGAATTGTTTTCGGGCCAGGGCGGTGAAAACAACGGGCGGAGCGATTTGGTGAAGCTGGCGACGCGCTAGATTGATCACGAAACCCCGGCCTCGCGCCGGGGTTTCTATTCTTGCTCCTAGGCCCTCGAGATCCACTTGCGCTGACAGCGAATCAAAGTGTGCTACCGTACCGACTAGGGACCAGGGCCATAGTAGTCAAGTGTGCACGGTCGCTTAAGAAATTTTCGAGCGGCACCGCAAGAAGGCTCCAATGAGCACACGCGCTTCCACATGAACTCAGTCTCGAACATGTCTGACCAATCCCACGCCGCGGTTTCGCAAGGCACGATCGCCGAACCGCCGTTACGCCACTTGATCACGCCGTTTGCCCGCGCCGATGGTCGTCGCGCCGTGTTCCAGCTGGTAACTACGGGCTTGCTGTTCATCGCGGGTTGGAGTGTCATGGCTGTAGCCGTACAACTGGCCTGGAACTACGGAGTCGTGCTGCTGCTGGCGCTTCCGGTCGCTGGGCTTTACGTTCGGCTATTCATCCTTCAGCACGACTGTGGCCATGGCTCGTTTTTCGGCAGCAAGCGCCTGAACGACGCAGTCGGTCGCGTCCTCGGTGTTGTGACGCTGATGCCGTATGCCTATTGGCGACGCACTCACGCGATCCACCACGCGACGTCCGGCAACCTGGACCGTCGTGGGGTTGGGGACATCGTAACCTTGAGCGTCGGCGAGTACGTAGCTGCAACCTGGTGGCGGCGCCTCGGCTATCGCTTTTACCGCAGCATGCCCGTACTACTTGGGCTCGGGCCGATGGTCCAGTTCTTCCTCAAGCAACGTTTGCCGCTCGACCTGCCGCGTTCCTTCAGGAAAGAATGGGTCAGCATTTGGGTCAACAATGTCGTGCTTACGCTGGTGTTCGTCATTCTCTCGCTGACGCTCGGCTGGCAGACGGTGCTGCTTGTGCACCTGCCAGTGTTTCTCCTGGCGGGAGCAGCGGGCGTCTGGCTCTTTTACGTGCAGCATCAGTTCGAGAGCGCTTACTGGGCCAGGAGCGGTGTCTGGAATATCGAGCGTTCGGCCGTCGAGGGCAGTTCCTACTACGATCTGCCGGCGATCCTGCACTGGTTCAGCGCCAACATCGGCTACCACCACCTGCATCACATGGCGACCCGGATCCCGAACTACCGGCTTCGCGAGTGCTTCGATTCACACCCGCGTCTGCAACTGGCTCCGCGCTTGACACTCCGGACCAGCCTACGCTCGGCACGGCTCCGGCTCTGGGATGCGCAGGCCCAGCGCATGGTGCCGTTCTCCGCGGTTGTCACGACGACGAAAGCGTAGGGCGTTCCACTGACGCGTGATACAGGTTGGATCGGCCCGCTTCCGGACCGTCAGACGTAGCGTTACTGCAGCGTCTCGAGATTGAGGATCGCGTTGAGCACCGTGGCGAGCAGGGAATCCGAGCCATTGGTGCTGCTGCCATATTCTCGACGGTCGTAGTAGCCATCTTCATAGCCGCGCTGGAAACCCGCGCGGAAATAGTGCTTGTAGTCGTCCTGGTTCAAGTAGCGGCCGTCGTAGCCATAGTTGGCGTCCGCGTAGGCAAAAGACTGCCTGTAGTCGAAGCGCCAGTTGTCCTGCTTGTCCGCACGCCTGGCTTGTAGGCCTTCCTGGTATCCAGTGTTCGAGGCCTGCCGCAAAATGTCGGCGCCGTACTGATTGGTCTCGTAATTGCGTCCGTCGCGACGGTAACTGTAATTCGGGGCCGTGTAGTAAAACGGATCGTTGTTGTAGTCGTAGCTATTGTCCGGCAATTGCGCCTGTTGCTGGCGCAGGCGCTCGTAGTACGCCTGCTGGAAACGGTAGCGCGCCAAGCGTTTTTGCTACTGAAGCATTTGCGTGTTGCGCTGGGCGATGGCCTGCCGGAGCGAAATGTTCTTGCGGTACAGTTCCAAGTTCTCCTGCCGCTGCTGCTTCGAGAGGCGCGGTTGTTGCTGCTGCGCCTTCTTATTGTCCTTTTCGTCCTGCTTGTCCTGTTTCGCCTCGGCCTCCCACAGGTACGAGAATTGCGGTTGTAGTTGCGCTTGGCTTGCGAAACTGATCGCCGCCAGTGCCGCGCTGATTACCACTGTCATTGTCAGTCGATTCAAGGTGCTGAAGATCATCGCATGAGGTTGCGCCATCGAATCCGGGCCGCTCTGTGCGGTGGAACACGCTAAACCGCCCAGCGGGACGGGCGTAGCCGAACGGCGGCTCGTACTTTTTGTTTAGTGGGACGCCAGACTATTCGCCCAGCTTCTCGCCGACCGGCTTGAGGTCTTCCACTCGGTCGCGATCACCGCGAGTACCGCGAGCGACTCATTTCGGAAGTCGCCAGACGCACGAACAATGGATTGAGCGTGACCAGACTGCAGTGCAGCCAAAGACTGGCCGTCCGCGGGAGTCTCGACGCCAGTTTTGTCTACGGCGCTCAGCACCGTTTCTCATCAAACGCGCATTTGACTTCATCGTACGCAGCCCTGCGCGTAGCTACAATTTGAACGCGCGTTACAGACTATGTGCGCTACCGCACCGTTAGGCGGCGAAGCGCTGCGGTAAGAAGGCACAATTCGCTGGATGCTTTGCTCGTCCAATCGTATGTCTGGCGACGGGTCCAACTTTGTGATTGGCCGCTGTTTCGCTTCCTATTGCTTGCGCTGCATGCTTGCAGGCGCGTTCGGAACGATACTGAGTGCGGCGGCAACAGCGCAGGAAGGGGCGACCGAATCGCGGCCTGAGACTGAATCCTCGCCGCTGGAGTGGATTCAGGCCCTGCCGGTGCCCGTACAACCGGCATTTCCGGTGGCCGAGGCCAGCGAGCTCTGTCGGGATAAGCCGCAAGGTCCAGTCTGGATCGATCGCATGCAAGCTGCCCTGTACAGATCCATGTGTTCCACCGCGGTCTGGTTCGACGGTTTCTTCGGCAGCGCCCGTTTCGACGATGAATACCAGGCCACGCACGGCAGTCTCTCCCTGGGCGCCTTGTGGGATGAGCGTGATCACTGGGATCCGAGCGTGCGGTTCCGCGTACAGATGCAGCTGCCGCAGATGAGTGACCGCTTCAGTGCATTCGTCGGCAGAGTCGACCCCGATGAGTTCGTCACCGAGCAGCGCGACGACTTTGACACGCTGCCACGGCAGTTCGGGCGCGAGGTCGACGATGCAGTGTTGTTCGGCCTGGGGTACAGCCAGCCCCGCCGGCGCGGCGGGCGCTTCGACGTCAGCGTCGGCACCCAGTTCGCTTCCCCTGAGGAGCTGTATGCCAAGGGCACGTACCGCATCGCCGTGCCACTGTTAGCGCGCAATCTGCTGCGTCTACGTGAAACGATTTTCTGGGAGGAGAGAGAACATCTCGGCGCGACGACACGCTTCGACCTGGAGCGGCTGTTCACCGACGACTTACTTGCGCGCTGGACCGGCTCTGCCACCTTTACTCAGGAGACGGAGGGTGTGCGCTGGTTCTCGCAAGTGACGCTCTATCAGAACCTGCGCGACGGACGAGCGCTATCCTACCAAGTGGGGATTACCGCAGAGTCGGACAGCGAGGTACCCATCACCGACTATGGTTTGCGCGTCATTTACCGTCGCAACATTTTTAACCGGGATTGGTTGTTCCTCGAACTTCGATCCAGCGTGACCTGGCCGCGCGAAAATCTGCTTGAGCGCCGCGAGTCCAGCATGGGGGCGGGGGTGGCATTGGAAATGATGTTCGGGGAGCGCAGGAAACGATGATCCTTCACACGAATTCGCATGCGTGATACAGGTTCAATCGTCCCACCGCTACCATCTGTCCCGGCACATACGGCACTCCTGAGGAGTGCCGCGGACTGCAGGGCATATTCAGCCCAATGGTTTCCGTCCGTTCCTGGCGCGAGCCGAATGGGCGGAGCCGGGGCTGCATGTTCACCTCCGCCCACAGAGTAACCAGCGCGGCGCAGAATCTGCGCGGCGGAGTAGCCTGTCCTCATGGACTCCCTGATCGCCGCGGCCGCGCGCGCCCTCGCCGCCGGCGACGCGCTCGGCGCCCTCAAGCGGGTCGCTCTGCGCGACGACCCGCCGGCGCTGGCCCTGCGCGGCATCGCCATGGCCCAGCTCGGCGAGCATCCGCGCGCCCGCGAGCTCCTGCGGCGCGCCGCCCGCGGATTCGGCGCCCACGAGGAGCTGGCGCGTGCTCGCTGCGTCGTTGCCGAGGCCGAGGTGGCGTTGGCCATGCGCGACCTCGGCGGCTCGCCGCGCGCGCTGGCGGCGGCGGCGGCCACGCTCGAGGTGCTCGCCGATCATGCCAACGCGCAGCAGGCATGCCTGATCGCGGCGCGCCGGCTCTTGCTGCTCGGCCGCCTCGACGAGGCCGCGGCTGCGCTGGCACGGCTCGATGCGTGTGGCCTGCCGCCGTCGCTGGCGGCGGTGGCCGAGTTGACCGCGGCCGAGCTGGCGCTCCGCTCGCTGCGCACTGGCCCGGCGCAGGCGGCGCTCGCCCGCGCGCACGAGGCGGCCGTTCGCGCACGCGTGCCGGCGCTCCTGGCCGAGGTCGCGGAGGCACGGGCCGCGCTCGATCGTCCCGCCGCCCGGCGCATCGTCGCCGGTGGCGAGCAGGCGCTGCGCCTCGACGAGGTCGCAGCGCTCCTGACCTCGGGCGCGCTGGTCGTCGACGCCTGCCATCGCGGGCTGCGCGCCGGCGCCGCGTGGCGGCCGCTCGCGCGCCGGCCGGTGCTGTTCGCGTTGGCGCGTGCGCTCGCCGAGGCGTCGCCTGACGAGGTCGATCGGCACGCCTTGATCGCGCGCGTGTTCGGCGCCCGCCGTCCCAACGAGTCGCATCGAGCGCGCCTGCGGGTCGAGATCGGCCGTCTGCGCGCGCTCGTCGCCGGGCTGGCGCGCATCGAGGCCACGGCGCGAGGCTTCGTCCTCACGCCGCGCGGCGCGCGCGCCGTCGTCGTTCTGGCGCCGCCCATCGACGGCGATCAGGCGTCACTGGTGGCGCTGCTCTCCGACGGCGCGGCTTGGTCGACCTCGGCCCTGGCGCTAGCCCTGGGCGCCAGTCAGCGCACCGTCCAGCGTGCGCTCGTGGAGCTCGAGGCCGCCGGACGCGTACGCTCGATTCGGCGGGCGCGAGCGCGCCGCTGGCTGTCGCCGCCGCTGACGGGATTCACGACGATCTTGTTACTCCCGGCTGCGCTCCCGCTCGTGTAGCTTGATCTTGCGGCGCCCATCCGAGGCGCGCCGCAAGGAGCCAGGCGA
>Ga0302046_10001126_pt1 | contig 25235 bp, 18 predicted proteins | sample RVTome_11_FD_200261 | JGI IMG/M metagenome (GOLD analysis project Ga0302046, IMG submission 200261) | Soil microbial communities from uranium-contaminated site in the Upper Colorado River Basin, Wyoming, United States - RVT147D111 (version 2) ... | reverse complement strand
CCCGTCGAACTCACGAAAGAACAGCAGCAGGGTATTCTCGACGAGCGGCAGAGGAAAGCCTGGCTGGCCCGGTTACTCAAGCGCATGCGCACCTGGGCGACCGGGAGACGTGCCGAGCGGTAGGACATGCGCGGACCTCGCCGGCGCAGGAGGGTATTGCCTGGCCCTTGTTACGGCGTTCCGTTCCGGCCTCGATCCCACTGGGTAATCTCATCGAGTTGCTTCCGCCGAAGATCCGGCACTGTGGCATCTTCGGCGGGATATCCTACCGGGAACAGGATAAAAGGCCGTTCTTGCTTCGGGCGGTCCAGGATATCATTCAAGAACCGCATGGGGCTCGGCGTGTGGGTCAGCGTGACGAGGCCCATGTTGTGAATGGCCGCGATGAACAACCCGCACGCAATGCCGCAACTCTCGGGGACGTAGTAGTTTTTCACCTTCGTCCCGTCGCCCCGGACGCCGTATGACTCGGCGAAGCAAACGACGAGCCAGGGCGCTGTCTCCAGAAACGGCTTGTGCCAGTCGGTCCCGAGCGGGGCCAGCGCTTCGAGCCACTCGGCAGCCATACGCCCGTGGTAGCTCTCGTACTCTTCCTCTTCGGCCGCTACACGGATCTGCCGTTTCAGGTCGGGATCGGCTACGGCAACGAAGCGCCAGGGTTGATGGTGGGCACCGCTGGGCGCCGTCCCGGCCGTCTTGATCGCCAGGGCGATGACGTCGCGAGGCACGGGCCGGTCGCTGAAAAATCGCAGCGAGCGCCGCATGCGCATCAGGGCGTAGAAGGCCTCCGCCCGCGCGTGCATCTCGGCCTCAGGCCGCTCTTCGTGCTGAAACGGTACATGCGGGTAGGGTTGCATCATTCCATCGCCAGGAGACGATCCGGGAGAAAATGGAAGGAGAAGGATTTGGCGCGGGTGCGTTGTTCGACGTATTCGGCCACCTTCTGAAGCCGGGCCGGGATCTCCATGATCTTTTCCTGCGCCTTGCGACCACGCTCATTGAGCCCCGTCAGCACCGCTACCTTCCAGAAGTCGATCGCTTCTTCCACGATCTGCCTGTATTCCCACGGGCCGTAGATGCGGGAGCGGCGTACCACATCGGCCATCTCTCGGAAATGCGGGATCGAGGCGCCGGGCATCTGAAGCGCCGGCATAATCGCCAGCATCGACTGCAAGGCCCGGTTCGGATCGACGTCGAGGATGGCTTTGAGCACACCCCGGTAGAACGTGAAGTGCTTGGCCTCGTCGCCGGCAACGTGATCCAGGATCTGCTTCAACACGGGCTCGTGCTCGCCGGCCAGACGACCGGTGTTGCGGTGAGATACCTGCGTGGCACGTTCCTGCAACGTGGTGTAGACAAAGACGCGATACGGATCCCGATCCCAGTCCGGCGCAAAACCGGCTTCCTGGTAGGCGTGCTGCATCATCTCGATCTCGCGAAACCGGAAAAGCCGGGCGTCGCGGGCGTAATCACGCAGTACCGCCCCGTGCCGGTCCTCTTCAGCCGTCCACAGGAAGTTCCACCGGCTCCAGATGTTGTCGCTGCCGAGGTGGGTGGCGAGGACGCGGTGGAAATGCGGCAACCCCTCCTCGGTAAGCAGGTTGACGGCGACGGCTACCCGCACCGCATCGGCAAGGCCGCGGGCGCGTTCGCGGAGCCTGTCGAGGACGCGCCGCTCGTCTCCGTCCTCCTGCTCGTCGGCAGGAAGAAAGTCGCTCGCAAACCAGAGCCTGCGCTTTTTCAGGTGTTGTGCCGTCAGGTCTTTGACGAACGCCTCCAGCGTCCGCAACACGTCGAGCTTTGCCTCCGTTTCCAGGGCTTCGTTTTTTTCCTGCGGGATGAATACATCCATAGCTATTCCTCAGGTTGACGATGCCGGCCGGAGACGGCGGGCATCGGGCAGCCTCCCCTACCGCAAGGCGAAGACTACGTTTACGACGGCGTGCACTTCAATTTCTCCGGCGGCATAGGCTTCCGGCTCCGGTGCGGCATCTTTGCTCATCGCCATCTCGGCCTGGGCCATCCGAAAAACAGGCTGCGGAAAGCTGAAGCTCTGCTCATGGATGGTTAAGACGCGTTCAAGTTCCTCGCCGAGCGCCGCCGTCATCAACTGCGCCTTCTCGCGGGCGTCGGTAATAGCCTTCTGAAGCGCTTCGTTCCGCGCGGTGGTGCGGTCTTTCAACTGGTACTCGATGCCGTCGAGACGGTTGGCGCCTTGCTGAATGATCTCGGCGACCAGCGTCGGAAGCGTTTCCAGGTCGTCGATCTCTACGACCACCTGCCGCATGGCCTCGAAGCCTACCTCGCGGTAGCGACGCATCTCGGGATCGTATTCCCGGGCGGGCTGCAACCGCATCGTTTCGAGGCGCATCTTGCGATCCTCGATACCCAGGGCACGGACGGCGTTCATGGCTTCACGGGAAGACGCCGCATTGAGACGCCGTGCCTCTTCGGGATCTTCAGCCCGCGTGACGACGCCGAAACGCACCATCGCCTGATCCGGCTCGGCCCGTACGAACCCTTCGCCGTTGACGCTGATGGTACGCTTGTCCTCCTGCGTGTTCACATCCTGGGCCTGGGCGGGTACGATGCACAAAATCGCCAACAAGAACCCGACTATCGGCGGTGCTATCTGCTGCAAATACTTCATCGTTTTCAAGGGTTGTAGGAGTAGAGATACTACGGTTCAACAACCCTTGAATAGCTTTCTGCCTTCAGGAGATCCCTCCGGGAGCAATCTGCGTACCGTGTTCAGCACAGAAACCGTCAGGGGGCGACGCGGCCCAGCATGCGGGGAAAGGGAATCGTCTCGCGGACGTGATCGAGGTGGCAGATCCAGCCGACGGTCCGTTCCAGCCCCAGGCCGAAGCCGCTGTGGGGGACGGAACCGTAGCGGCGCAGGTCGAAATACCACGTGAACGCCTCGGGGGGCATCTGGTGCGCTTCGACCTGTTTTTCGAGGAATGCCAGGTCCGTGGCACGCTCGCCGCCGCCGATGATCTCGCCGTAGCCTTCAGGCGCCAGGACGTCCATGCCCATCGCCAGGCGGTCGTCCTCGGGGTCGCGTTTCATGTAGAACGCTTTGACGGCAGCCGGATAGCGATGCACGATGATCGGCCGGTCGAAGTGCCAGGTCAGGATCGTCTCGTCGCTGCCGCCGAAGTCGCCGCCCCATTCAAAGTTGCGCGCCGAGTCTTTCCAGTGCGGGAGGTTGCGCTGTTCTTCCTCGATCTCGTCGAGGCGCTGGTTGATCTCGATCTCACGGGCGTCGATCTTGCGTTTTTGCCACTTTTTAGCCTGTCCGTAGTGCTTCTGATTGTCGTCCCGCTCGGCAAGCAATCCGGCCTGTTCTTCCTCCAACACCGCTTCGCGACGCGCAAGCATATCGGCCGTCTTTTCGCTACGCAGCAGATCGACCGCCTCGGAATAGGTCAGCCTGGGAAAGGGCTTCTGTACGCGTTCCAGGAGCGCGGCGTCACGGCCGAGCACGTCCAGCTCCGTCCCACAATCACGCAGGGCATCCCCGACGAGGCGGACGATGAAATCCTCGGCGAGGTCCATGTTCATCGCCAGGTCGTAGAAGGCCATCTCGGGCTCGATCATCCAGAACTCGGTCAGATGACGCCGCGTCTTCGACTTCTCGGCCCGAAACGTGGGCCCGAAGGTGTAGATCTTGCCGAAGGCCATGGCCATCGCCTCTCCGTGAAGCTGACCGCTCTGGGTGAGGTAGGCCGGCTGCCCGAAGTAATCGATCTCGAAGAGCGTGGTCGTCCCCTCTACGGCGTTGCCGGTCAGGATCGGGGCATCCATCTGGATGAACCCGCGCTCCTGGAAGAACTGATGGATCGACATAATAATCCGGTTACGGACGCGCATGATCGCCCACTGACGCCTGCTCCGCAGCCAGAGGTGACGTCGATCCATCAAGAACTCAACGCCGTGCTCTTTGGGCGTGATGGGATAGTCTTCGGCTTTGCTGATGAGGCATACCGCGTCCGCCCGGACTTCATGGCCGCCGACCTGCTGCTCGTCCTTCACGACGCGGCCTCGTATTTCGAGCGCGCTTTCCTGGGTAGCCTCATCCGCTGCCTGCCACGAAGCCGCATCGACCGCTTGCTCGTTCACGACGCACTGCACGAGCCCGGAACCGTCGCGGAGGACGAGAAAGTACAGGCCTTTCGAACCCCGTTTGTTGTAGAGCCAGCCTTTGAGCGTGACCTGCTTCCCTTCGAAACCGCCCAGCGCATCAATAGCAATGAAATCAGCGGGTATCATCTAGTTCGAATAGCCGTCTTGAAGTTCCTCGACCCAGTTTGCCAACTTGCGTTCGCCGGCCACCGTCGAGTGGATCAGTTCGAACTCGCCAAAGCCGTCGCGGTCGGCGAAGACGAAAACGGCCTGGCCTTCCCCGGGTATATTGTTGTACTGCCACACCTCGTAGGGTTTGTATCCTCGGTCGTAGAGGTGGGGTTCGATCATCGAAGGCGCGCCGAACTTGATGAGGGTGCGGCCCCGGTCGGTTTCCCAGCCTTCCATCGTACGGACGCTGTACCGTTCGTTTGCGTACTGGAGCCGCCCGTAAAACTCGTCGCGAAACTCATTGATCGGCGTCGAGGGATTAGGGTCACGTCTCTGCCAGAACTCCATCAAAAACCGGCGCTTCTCGTCAAGATCTTGAATGCTGCGGGCCCGCTGCTGCTCCTGGGCGGTCGAAATCGGATCGATGTGGGCAAGGCCCCGCGCCACCTCCTCTTCGGTCATAGTGGCATACGGACTGGTTTCGAACGAGGTCTCGAAAGCAACCACCTGTTCCCGCTCAACATCGGGGTTGAAGACGAAGAACTTACGGCTCTGCTCGACCATAGACTCGTTATGCTCATTGAGAAGGGCCAGCCGTAAGAAGTAGGAGCCGCTGGGCAAGGCGTCGAGTTCGAACGTCCCGGCCAGCACATCCGGCGTGCGTGCGTCACGCTTCGCGCGTTTCTGCAAACCGGAAAGAGGCTGTGGCTTATTGGCCTCGGCAATGTAGGCCAGCAGGGTATACTGACCGTCGTCCCCCGCGATTGCATCCGCGTTGTAGGCCTCGGCATAGTAGTACAGCCGGTTCATCCCCTTGCCGTAGAGTTGATTGGCATTCGGATGGATGAGGAGTCCATTCTTGAAGAACAGATCGTCGCGCTCCTGGCTGGGCGCGATGCCCGTAGCCAGCGTGACGTCGGAAAGGCCAACGAGTTCGTCCGTGGCAAAGTCGGGCACGAGCACGTCGCGCCGGAGTTCGAGCGACGGGCGCCCATGGGCTTCGTCGGACGGAATCAACACACGGAGTTCATATTCGCCGGGGGCTATCGTCACGCGTGCCTGCCGCACAAAGTACTGTCCTTGTACGAGCCCGGCCGTATCCGTCACGGCAAAGTCGAGCGTCAGGCTGTCTTGCCATACGGGATCGCTGGGTGTGCCTTCCAGCGTCGCAGCCGTGCTTCGCAGCATCACGATGTCGATGGGCAGGCGGGCCCGATACCCGTCTTCACTTACCTCATATCCCAGCGAGGCAGCCCCGAACGCCAGATAGATTTCCAGCATCGAATGATCGGCATCATACGCGAAGGCCGCGTGGTCGAGGTCTAACTCGACGGGCAAGGGGTCCTGCCCCATACTCCCCCGTGCAAAGGCACAGAGGAGAAGAACGACGATTAACCGGATCGAAATGTGCATGGCTTTGCGGCTACTCTATTGCGAGGCAAAAGTATCCGGACGAACCTGCGGGCGGCGCATCGGGAATACGTAGGGGTCTGCTTTTTATGGACAGGGTCACAGTACACGGCAAAAACCTTCGGAGCGTGTCATCCCGAGCGAAGTCGAGACACGAGCGAAGTCGAGACACGAGCGAAGCGACTGACCGCAGGTACATCGCCCCTTCAAAAGCAGCTAACGCGCGGGAGATCGCTCCGCGCGCTGCGCTCGGGCGAGAGGACGATCCCTTTTTTGGCGTGTACTATGTATGGGACAGGGTATATCCCTCTTGACGGCACGTGCTCTTCAACCAGGGTGTTTGCGTTAAGATAGTACACGGAGCCTACCTTCCGCTACCACTACATTAATACCCTACGATCGAGCAGGTGCTGCTACCGTGCATGGACGAAGCAACGGGCTTTGCGTTCCCTCACATACCCTCGATCCACCCTGCCCAGGCTGCGGCCACCACCGGCCATGCGACGATGAGATCCGGCTGAAACCCGAAAAACCGTATGCGCCGTCTTGTGCGGCGCCGGCTCCCTCGTCGTTCCCATCCGGGTCGTCAGGATCGCATCCGTCAGCGCAGATAACTCCATAAAAAAAGAGCGCCCCGGCACCAACCTGGTGCCGGGGCGCTCCACGTCTTATCGCCTCCCGAAGGAGAATGCCCGTCTTACTTGATGAGCATCATCCGTCCGGTCTTGACGATCGTGTCGGTCGCCGACTGAGCGATGACGCGGTACAGGTACGTGCCCGAAGCCAGGTTGATTGCATTGACTTCGATGCTGCGTGCCGCACCCGCTTCCATCTGCTTCGCCGGCAGCGTCATCACGTTACGACCCAGCATGTCGATGATCTCGACGGTGACCTCTGCCGTCTGCGGCAGGTCGATCTGAATCGTGGTAGACGGATTGAAGGGGTTCGGATAGTTGCCGCGGAGCGTGAACTCGGTCGGCAGTTCGGCTTCCTCTTCGTCCGCCGTGATGACATCCGGGAAGAACACGGAGCCGTCCGTCTCAACGCCCATCATGGTGAACCCGTCGGCATTGGCTTTGCCAAGACCGGAGAGGTTCAGCACGAACGTCTGGCCGCTGTAGGACTGCAGTTCGAAGCGGAAGACTTCGTACTGCACCGTGTTGTCGGCATTCGTGACCTCGACGTTGTACCCACCCGGCGCGAGGTTCAGGTAGGTGCCGACGTCGTCGAAGTCGATGTTGTTCGCCAGCAAGCCCACGACGGTGTTGTTGTTCACCGGGTCGAGCAAGCGAATGTCCACCGGACCGAGGTCGGGTGCGCCGTGCACGATGAAGAACTCCGTGTCGTTCGAGGTACCCTCGACGCGCACGTTATCGACCACGATGAGGTCGAAGGCCGGCTGATCGGCACCCGGATTGACCAGGCCGTGCGCTACGACGACGTAGTTGACGTCGTTCGTGACCGTGACGTTCGCCGTGAAGACAGGACTGCTGTTGTCCGTGTCGGCGCCGGCCACGATGTCGACCTTGTGCACGCCACCCGGCACCGGGACGAACGGCGTAGCGGACTGGAACACCATGTCATCCTTGTACAGGATGTCGTCGATGTACAGATCCACGGCACCGGCATCCGGCGAGTTGTGGACGACCTGCACGCGGGCCAGCCCGGAGGGCAGCTCAGGCAGGTTGATCGGGTTGATCAGGAAGTTCGACGCGATGCCGATGATGTTACAGTCGTTGACGTCAATACCTTCCTGCGTCAGGTTCGGGACGCTGTTGATGAAGTCGTTCACGACCGCCGAGGCATCATCCACCTCACCGACGTCGAGGTCGTAGAGGCCGGCCAGGCGCGGGTTGGTCCCGTCGCAATCCCACTGGATCAGGCGCAGGCGCTTGATGTCGAAGATGTTCGGCAGCTCGTCGGCCTCAACGCGGACGTTCGGGTCGAACGACGGGATGCGGTCGAATTCGAGCTTCCAGAACTGATTGCTGATGACGTCGAGCGTCAGCGTACCGCCGATGTCGTCGACGACGAGGCCTTCGTCCGGCCACTCGGCATCTTCGGGGTAGAGCGTCTCGACGGTAGCCGGGATATTCTCGCCAGCATCTCCACCCGCACCGATGTAGTTCACCCGCGCCAGGCTCGAACGGCCGAGGTCGTCGGGGAACTGCAGGATCAGCGGACGGAAGAAATCGACGTCGCGATTCCCGGGAACCCCGTCGTCACGAGGCTCACCCTGGATGCCGACCGGGAAGAGATAGCCACCCGTGATCACACCACCCGTGGCGTTGCCGGACTCGACGGTGCGATCGACTTCGCCGTTGATGTAGCTGTCACGCGAGCCCAGTTGGACGACGCCCGTGCCGCGGGCCGCGTTGTTGCGCGTGCCGAGGCCGGTCTCGAAGCCCGGGTTCAGGATGATCCAGTCGTACTGCTCATCGTCGGTATCGATGATGCCGTGTTCGAGCGTGAGGGTACCTTCGTCATTCTGCCAGCCATTGCTCAGCAGTAAGGCGCCTTCGTTGTCGTCACTGCGCGAGGCCATGACGACGTCGCAGAAGAAGGCGTCCTCGTCCTGACGATGGAAGATGGTCTGCTCGACGGCGCCCGTGAAGAACACGTTGCCGTGGAGACCCTGCTGCTGCGGCAGCCAGGAATCGTCGTCCGAGCGGTCGCCGGTCCCATCGAACCAGTAGTTCCCGTTGAGGAACAGACCACCCATGTCGGGAAGCACGCCGCATTCGCCACCGAGGTAGTAGCGGTTGCGATTCAGGATGTTATAGGCCCCATCGGCGCGCTCAGCCGGATCGGTGTCCAGGCCGACGGTGAAGTCGCCTACAACGGTGTGTTCCCCGTTGGTGGCCAGGCTGAAGAGCGCGTCGCCGGGATCGGCAGCCACGTTCTCGCCCAGGTTGAAGTCGCCGAAGTTCTCGACATCGCCGCCCGTGGTGAAGAATTCACCGTTGTAGATGTCCATGTTGCCGGGCTCGATCGCGAAGCCGGTCTTGACCGTCTGCACGTAGGGCTTCACAGGTGCAGGGCCGACCGAGGAGATACCGGACATCAAGAACTCGCCGTCGAACTGGTCATACTGACCGCCGACCTCGAAGATGTCGAGACCCCCGAGCAGTTCGACACCGGCGGCACCCGGCGCGTCGTCGCCGCTGCCGTCCGCACCTGGGTCGAGGTCTGCATCGATCAGCGTGAAGTGCGACGTCCAGAGCCGGTCCGGGTTGTTGGCCGCCACGGTGCCCGTGGTCGTCGAGAGCACGCCTTCGGCGTCGTAGGTGACGTGGCCTTCGCCGCGATCAACTTCCATAGCCGGGAAGAAGAAGTTCAGGCGTCCGATGCTCGTCTCGACCCAGACGTCTGTGTCATCGCCGCCCACGAAAGCCAGCAGACCGGCATGATCGGCCGCTTTGCTGAGGCTCGCGATCTCAGCCCGGAGGGCCGCCACGCTCACGTCCAGCCCGGCTTTCGCCTCGGCGGTGCGGGTGCGGCGGTACTCGGCCAGGGCCAGCGAAACCGCGTCGCTCATCTCAACGGCGCGGGGGCTGGCGGCCAGGTAGGGATCCGTCGAGTCGGTGAGGTCGGAACCGTTGTGCACTTCGACGACGGAATCGACGCCGTTGGCGGCGCTGATTTCGAGCGTGGTGGCCACGATGTCGAGCGTACCGGCGTCACTGCCGCCTGCCGTGTCCTGGCCGGGTCCGTCGCCACCGATGATGAGGTTGCGGTTGATCCGATACCGGATGTCGTCGTCCCGCAGCGAGATAACGATGTCGTCGGCACAGTCCGGGTCGATCGTCACGTCGCGGATGACGTCTTCGTCTTCCTTGCGAGCCGGGTTCACGACAGGGTCGGTCTCGGCAGGCGGGAAGAGCAAGCCTACCGTCCGGTCCATCGTGCCGAAGTAGAGCAGGTCGATGCCGTCGGCGCTGGGAACAAAGGCAGCACCCAACTGCGAATCGTCGGTCGGGAAGACCAGCTCGCCGCGCGCGCCGATTTGCTCCGGCCCGGCCACGTAGCCGTCGCCGATGGCGCCCAGGAGCAGGTTTTCGAGCGTGATCCGGGACGAACCGACGTCGAGGATACCGGAGGTGAGGGTAATCTGGTCCGTGAGCGTGAAGTCTTTGCCGGTCGTGATGACGGCGTTGGGATCTTCCATGAAGACTTCGATCTCGGCCAGGAAGATCTCATCACCACCGACGCTTCCCGAAGACGGGCCGGGGACCTCGTCGCCCGTGAAGTGCCGGATGTTACCGGTGTACTTCACCTTGCGCGGCGTATGCTCCGGATCGTCACTGATATAGGCACGGTCGGCATCGCCGCGGTCGAGGATACCGTCGCCCTCGTCGTTACGGCTGATGACCACGGTGGCGCCTTCCGGCGGCGTGGTGCCGGCATTGGCATCCAGCAGGCCGTTCGTGACGAAGTTGCCGACGAACACCTCCAGCGTCGTGTCGATCAGGAAGGCAGCGGACGTTTCATCGATCTCGACATCGTCGTTGGAGGCGTCCTTCTTCACCAGCACGCTCTGGATGGCAAGCGTCGTATTGTAGAGCAGGTTCTGGTCGTCGTCGCCCGTGAAGAGCACCTTGTTGCCGTCGGACTCATTCGTGTAGGCGACGCACAGGTCACCGACCGGGAAAGCGTCGGCAGGGCTTACGAGCACAAAGATCGGCGACTCGTCGAACGCAAAGTCGCCCTGGAAGGCTACGTTGTGCACGAAGTTGCCCGTCCCAGCGATCGCGTCGAGATAGAGGCCTACAGCGCCGTCCGACGAGAAGTCGCCTTCGATCGTGGAGTGGGGCTGGTGATCAGCAACCTTGTTGGCGCCGGGAGCGGCATCGCCCATGAACCATACGCCTTCAACGCAGCCCACCGTGGCCGGGTCGTCGGTTTCGGTCGTGATCATGTTGCCTTCAACGGTGACCGGGGCGAAGAAGTAAACGCCGCTCTCGTTACCGACGGCGGCGCTACCGGTCTCGCAGGTACCGTTGGTGAAGATCGTACCCGTCGGATCGACTTCGGCGACGGGCGCGATGACGCCGTCGACTTCCAGGTTGGTGCTGATGGTCTCCAACACCCAGAACTCGGTGCGCGCCGCGCCTTCGTTGCGGAAGGTGCCGTCGACCTCAGAGGCCTCGGTGACGAAGAGCGAACCGGCCCGGTTGTACGAGGTGGCCCCCGTACCGACCTTGCCAAGCTCCATTTCGACGCCGGCGTCGGTGATCTTGTCGAAAGCCATGTTCAGGTCGCCGTCGCCCGAAATCTGGAACGCGCAGTTAAAGTTCGGATCCGGCGTCGTACCCACCAGATTGGAGGTACACACGACGTTCGGAGCACCGCCGATGGCCACGGGATCGATCGCCACGAAGAACGTACCGCTGCCCTGGATCGTCCCGTCGATGTTGACGGCACCATCAATGCCGCTATTCGACGGACCCGTGATCCAGAGGTTGTTGTCGTTCATGTCGAGCGAACCGGCGTCGACGTTGAGGTAGTTTGTGATGAAGAGATCGGACTCGTCATCCGTCGGGCACCCGTCGAAGACCTCGACGAGGCCCCCCGGCTTGTCGACCGTCATGTTCTCGATAAAGGCCGACTGCGGCGGCGGAGCCGTGGAGCAGTCCAGCGCCGGGTCGCCGAGCTGAATGCGGTGGCTGCCGGCAGCGGCGCCGAAGAGCAGCATGCCCGGGCCGACGACCGAGGAGTTGCCACGGAACTCGAGCCGGCCGGGCTGGCCGCCGAGGTTCAGCGTCAGGTTCTCGGCAATCGCCAGGATGTCGTCCACACCGATGATAATGTCACCGTTGACGGCCACGATACCCTGCACGCCCGTAACCGGACCCGGCAGCGTATAGGTGTCGAATGTGAAGGTGACGATACCACCGGCAGCGAGGCGGGAGTTACCGACGAGGTCCTCCTGGAAGGTGGACGTAGCACCGGTGTTCGACAGCCGGACCAAGATGGTCGCGTCCGCTGCGGAAAGCCGGGCTTGCTCCGCGGCAAGCGCCAGGTTGCACGGATCCAGCGGATCCGTACAAGGCGCAAGGCCCGTGCCGCTGGGTGCGGCGTAGAAGGTCTGCGCCCATGCCGTCCCGGTGAAGCCAATCACCAGAAACAGCAATGCACCGAGGCGCAGTAGTGAGGTTGTAAGTTTGTTCATTGGGGATATCTCCTCCGACTCAGTTAGTGAGGATACGGTTCGGGTCTTGGTGTGCGAGGGTGATGCTTGTGAGCGCAAGGCCTGGCAGGGCATCCATTCAGACGAGCGCATGAGATTGGGGTTGGGTGAAGCGTGGACCAACAGGATGAACCCCGCCGTGGATGTATCGCCCGGCGAGGCCGAATTTGATGTATCACCTCTACTACACTGTAAAACCCCGGCATGCGTAATGAGAACCAAAAAAAATATGGCGCCCGGTTCCCATGCTGGACCCATACTACACGGCAAAACCCCTGCTTGCGTAATAGGAATTTAAAAAAACAATTCCCGGGGTTACGTCAGGGGCTGCTATTTCAGCAAAGGCATATCGCATGCAACGATGCATATACCTTATCACCTTAGTCCGCGAAACTACACGCCGTAGGATCTATTGTCAAGCAATTAATGGAAAACACATCGACAAGCCTGTCACCGGAGATCGCGCCGCGCCCTGCGCCTCATCGGTCGAACCGGGTCTGTCGCGCTGTCCTGAACTGCCGCGCCTCGGGGTGATACCGGCGCTCCTCGATGGTGAACGCTGCCGAACCCACGTCGATGACGTTGTAATCGTTGGCGAAGCGATGCGGATCGCGCCACCGGTTGCTCGAGGCCGTCCCGGCGCTGGCGATGACGAGCCGGCGCCCCCCGGCCACAGACTCGATGGCGGCGACGTGCGAGACGTGGAGGTGCCCGCACAGCACCAGGTCGACGCCGGCACGCGCGGCGGACGCCAGCATCCGCTCCGCATGCCGGGCTACGTCATGCTTTCCGAGGGCAGTCAGGCGGAGCAGATGATGATGCACTACCAGGATTTTGAACAGCTCCGCCTCCTGGTCGGCAAAGTATGACACGACGCGCTCGCGGGCCGCCTGGCCGATCCACCCGCCTTTGATCGTCCAGCCATAGGCCGAGTTGATGCCCAGCACCGCCACCCCGTCGATCTCGACGGTCGGCATGAGATCCCGGGCGACAAGGGCATGGTATCGACGGAGAGGGCGAAACAGCCGCAAAAAAGGCTGGTGCCACCAGGCATACACGTCGTGGTTGCCGGGCACGACGAGGACCGGCGGCTCGAAAGCCTCGATCATCGCCACCGCTTCTTCGAACTGACGAGGGCGGGCGCGTTGCGTGAGGTCGCCGCTGATCACGACGAGGTCGACCCCCATGGCATTTACTTCTGCCACGATCACGTCGACAATCTCAGGATAGGCAATCCGGCCGAAATGAACGTCGGAGAGATGGGCAATCTTCATGACAGGTTACAAGGTGCAGGTTGGCAGGTTACAGGTCAGGGGTTTGCGCTGTTCAACCTGCAACCCGCAACCTGAAAACCCGCAACCTGAAAACCCGCAACCATTCAAAGCAACAAATTCAGCGGCTCCTCCAGGTACGACTGCAACGTCTGGAGGAACCGGGCCCCGGTAGCCCCGTCGACGACCCGGTGATCGCACGAGAGTGTAAGGCGCATGCGCTTGCCGGGCACCACGGCACCGTCCTTCACGACCGGGACGTCACGGATGGCGCCGATGGCGAGGATGCACGCGTTCGGCGGATTGATGATGGCCGTAAAGTCCTCGATGCCGAACATGCCCAGGTTGCTGGTGGTGAAGGTGGCGCCGGCCATCTCGTCGGGCTGGAGCTTGCGGTCTCGAGCGCGGGTGGCGAGGGTACGCGTTTCCTCGGCCAGCCCCGCCAGCCCTTTGCGGTCGGCGTCCCGGATCACAGGCGTCACCAGCCCGTCGTCGATGGCTACGGCGATCCCGATATGGACCGCGTGGTACTGCCGGATCTCGCCTTGCTCCTCCAGGTACGAGGCATTGACCTGCGGATGGTGCCGCAAGCTGACGGCACAGGCATTGGTGATCAGGTCGTTAAAAGAGATCTTCGGTTGCTCCCGGGCCTCGGCGAGCGCGTTGATTTGCTGCCGCACGGCGATAGCCCGCTCCATATCGACGTCGAGCGTGAGATAGAAGTGCGGCGCTGAAAACTTGCTCTGTGCCAGGCGCCGGGCGATGGTCTTGCGCATTTGCGAGAGGCGCACCGAGGTGTAGGCCGCTGCTTCGCGATCCCCGGCCGGCCGGGCGACCGCCGGAGCCTGCGTAGCGACCGACACGGTTTCCGGAGCGACTTCGACCTGGGCCGGGGCAACGTCCTGGCGGGCCAGTACGGCTTCGATGTCGCGTTTGATGATGCGTCCTTCCGGCCCGCTTCCCTGAATCGTCTTGAGGTCGAGGCCGTGGTCGCCGGCCAGCTTCCGGGCCAGGGGCGATGCCTTGAGACGGCCGTCGGCAGCTACCGGAGCGCCGTCGCCGGACGGAGCAGGCGTTGTCGTTGGTTCGGCGGAGGGAGCCTCTTTGGCTTCGGAGGCGGTCTCCGGGGGTTCGGAGGGTGCTTCCGTAGCGGCTCCATCCCCCCCAGCCTCGTACTGGGCCAGCAGGCTCGTAATATCTTCTCCCGCTTTGCCCAGCACGGCGATAAGCGAGCCGATAGGCACGGCATCGCCTTCTGCGATGACCTTTTTCAGCAAAACACCGTCGTCGTACGCTTCGAGGTCCATCGTCGCCTTATCCGTCTCCACCTGCGCAATCACGTCACCGGCCGAGACGGCATCCCCCTCCTCGACCATCCACGCCACCAGCACGCCCTCCTCCATTGTGTCGCTCATCTTGGGCATTTCAACTGCAATCGCCATGGCTCGTCTGTTATCCGTTGTCAGTGGTTCGTGGTCCGTTGTACGCGCCCGGTGCCCGTCGTTCGTTGTTTCAGCCTTCTTTAAGACGACACGCTACACAACGGACCACGGACTACCAACACAACGGACTAATCCAGGTACAGCACCTTGCGGCAGGCTTCGTGGGCAGCTTCGGCACTGGGCATGTAGTATTCGATGAGGTTTTTTGCGTAGGGCGCCGGCACATCCTTGGCCGTCACCCGCATGATGGGCGCATCGAGGTAGTCGAACGCGCGTGCTTGAATCTGAAAAGCGACCTCGGAAGAGACGCTGCCGAACGGGTTGCTTTCATCGACAATCACGCACCGGTTCGTCTTCTTGATGGATTCGATCACCGTATCCCAGTCAAAAGGACGAATCGTACGGGGGTCGATCACTTCGGCGGCGTAGCCGTCGGCGGCGAGCATGTCCGCCGCTTCGAGGGCACGCCAGTAGCTCTTGTTGTGCCCCAGGATGGTCACGGCATCACCCTCGCGTGCGATCCGCGCCTTGCCGATCGGGATGAGGTAGTCGTCGTCTTCCGCGACCTCGCCCTTCAGCCCGTACATGACTTCGCTCTCCAGGAAGACCACCGGGTCGTCGTCCCGGATGGCGCTTTTGAGCAGGCCTTTGGCGTCGTCCGGGTTGGAGATCGAGATCACCTTCAAGCCGGGAAAATAGCTGTAGAGCGCTTCGACCGACGTATTGTGCGTGGCGGCAAGCTGGCCGGCGGCTCCGTTGGCGCCCCGAAAGACGATGGGAAACTTGAACTGGCCGCCGGACATGTACCGGATCTTCGCCGCGTTGTTGATGATCTGGTCGATGGCGACGAAGGCGAAGTTCCACGTCATAAACTCGATGATGGGCCGCAACCCATTCATCGCCGCGCCGACCCCGAGCCCGGCAAACCCGTTCTCGCTGATCGGCGTATCGATGACGCGCTTGGGGCCGAACTGGTCGAGCATGCCTTCACTGACCTTGTAGGCGCCGTTGTACTGAGCCACTTCTTCGCCCACCAGGAAGATGGTCTCATCGCGCTCCATCTCTTCTACCATGGCCGCACGGAGTGCCTCGCGCAGTTGTAACTCTGCCATAATTCGGTTTCAGGTTTCAGGTTGCGGGGTTTCAGGTTTCAGGTTGCGGGGTTTCAAGTTCCAGGTTCGCTTCGTTCAACCTGTAACCTGCCAACCTGCAACCTCAAGCTAGAAAAGGGTAGTCCTTCTGCGTGTAGACGTCCTCATAGATCGTCTCCAGCGGAGGAAACGGGCTCTGCTCTGCAAACTCGACCGAGGCTTTCACCTCTTGTTTGACGTCTTCATCGAGGGCGTCGAACTGGTCGTTGCCGGCCAGGGCGTGTTCGAGCATGTAGGCTTTCAAGCGGAGGATGGGGTCCTGGTTTTTCTTGCCCTCCAGTTCCTCCTTGGTGCGGTACTTACCCGGATCGCTCATGGAATGCCCCCGGTATCGATAGGTGCGTACCTCCATGAACGACGGCTTGAAGTCGCGCGCCAGGGCCACATGGTCCCGCATCGCTTTGCATACGCTGAAGACGTCCATGCCGTCGACGAGCGTGGCCGGCATAGCATACGAGGTGCCCTGCTTGTACAGATCCGGCTCTGCGGCGGACCGCTCTACCGACGTGCCCATGGCATACTGGTTGTTCTCAACGACGAGGATCACAGGCAGTTCGTAGAGGCTCGCCAGGTTGGCCGCTTCGTGGAATGAACCCTGCCAGACGGCCCCGTCGCCAAAGAAGCAGAGACACACCCCGCCGTCCTCTTTGTATTTATGCGCGTAGGCGATCCCCACGCCGACCGGGATGTGCGCGCCGACGATGCCATGCCCGCCGAAAAGCCGCTTCTCTTTGCTGAAGAAATGCATCGAGCCGCCTTTGCCTCGGGAGCAGCCGTCGATCTTGCCGAAGAGTTCGGCCATACATTCGTTGGACGTCATCCCGACGGCGAGGGCCAGCCCGTGATCCCGGTAGGCGGTGATGAGGGTGTCCTGCCCGATGTTGATGGCATGCGCCGTGCCGGTCGAGATCGCTTCCTGGCCGATGTAGAGATGCAAAAAGCCGGCAATCTTTTGCTTGCCGTACATCTGGGAGGCTCGTTCTTCGAAGCGGCGTTGCAGGAGCATGTTGCGGTACATGTCCAGCACATCCTCTGTGCTCAGGCCCAGATCCTCGTGCGTATAGGCCCCGGCCACGTATGCGCTGTAGGATACTTCGAGGGTATGTTTCTCCGGCTGGACGAGCACCTGGCCGTTGGATTTAGCGCCCTTCCGTTTCTTCTGTGTTTCACTCGCCATATCGCCTCCGTGCTTTCGGTACAATTTCAGTCGCTGGGAATACGCACAAGGTACGAAGAAATCACCTGACCCATGCATTCCGGCAGGGCGGGATTAACGGTTCAACGGGCGCTTAGATCCTCGCTCGGATGAAGTTAACAATCCGACGCTGGACGACGCGGATCTCGATTTTTAACTTTTGTGATACCTTAGAGACCGCGTGTGTAGTAGTATGCTACGGGCTACTACCAGGCCCCGGGTTTGCAACCCGCTTTTGAAATCTACGTCATGCCGTCGTAACATATGGATCAGGCCGAACACGAAACGGCTAAGAACGAACCCGCAACGCCCCTGGCCCCGCCGCTCGATACGGAAGCCGTGCTTCGCGGTGATCGCCGGGCCTTCGAGCAGCTCGTCCGTCAGGAGAGCCCGCGCCTGTTTCGGGTCATCGTGCGCATCCTCAAGGATGAAGACGAAGCGCGGAGTGTGATGCAGGAAACCTTCCTGCAAGCCTACCAGCGGCTCGACAGCTTCCGGCGCGAGTCGAAACTGACGACCTGGCTCTATGCCATCGGCATCAACCAGGCACGGGCTTCCTTGCGTAAGAAAAGGCGCTACCAAACCCTCGAAGAGGCGGACATGGACCGGCTCCAGCCGAGCTTCGCCAACGGTATGTACGTGGCCTCGTACAAGGCCTGGGATCCCCAGAAGCTCGTCGAACGCACCGAGCGCCAGCGCATCGTCCGCGAGGCGATTGATCGGCTTCCGGATGATTACCGCATGGTGGTCCTGTTGCGGGACATCGAGCAGTTATCCACTACCGAGGCGGCCCAGGTGCTCAGCATCAGTGAAGGCGCCCTGCGCGTTCGGCTTCACCGGGCCCGCCAGGCCCTGCGTGCCCTCTTAGAAAAGCATTTTGGTGCGCATCCTTGATGACTGCTTTGAACCTGTTCAAAAAAGGGTCCCGGCGTCTGCTCAACTGCGAAGACGTCAACCGCTTTATCGTCGACTACCTGGAGGAGACGATCCTCCCTGACACGCGCGACCGCTTCGAAGCGCACCTGGCCGCCTGCCCGACCTGCGGCCCGTTCTTCGACCAATACCGCCAGACGATCATGCTGACTCGGGAAGAGGGCGCCATCCCGGTGGACCTGCCTCCTGAACTCGTCGAGGTCACCCTGCATTTCCTGCGCGAACACTACGAAGACCGGGATTCTTGACCGCACGATTCCCAAAGCGCCTTCGGTTTCGTACCTTCTGACTCCTTTTTCGACTTTTCCCGCGCGTGCTGGACGTGGGAAGCCGTTTATTCTGTCGATACGAGCCGGCTTTTCTTTCCTGCTATGCCCGTCCTCGCGACCGCCTCGTCGGTACCGGCGGCGTCTCCGATCGAGGAGGGACGCACGCTGGTGATTATCCCCACCTACAAGGAAGCTGACAATATCCGGACGGTGCTGGGGCTGATCATGGCGCAAACCGGCAACCTCCATGTGCTGGTCATCGACGACGGCTCCCCCGACGGCACGGCGGACCGGGTCCGGATCGTCCAGGCACGCCACCCCGGCCGCATCCATCTCCTCGAACGTGAAGGCAAACAGGGACTCGGCACGGCCTACCTCCTCGGCTTTCGCTTCGCGCTCGACAACGGCTATACCTACATCTGCGAGATGGACGCCGACCTCTCCCATAGCCCGGACGACCTGCTCTCGTTGATCGCTCCCATCCAGCAGGGCAAAGCCGACCTTACGATCGGTTCGCGGTATATCGACGGCGTGCGCGTCATCAACTGGCCGCTCTCGCGCCTCATCCTCTCGTACGGCGCCGGCATCTACACACGTCTCATCACGCGCCTGCCGGTACAGGACGTCACCGCCGGCTTCAAGTGCTACCACCGCCGCGTGCTCGAACACCTCGACCTGACGCACATCAAGTCGAACGGCTACTCGTTTCAGGTGGAGATGAAATACCGCGCCTGGCGGGCCGGCTTCCGCATCCTGGAGGTGCCGATCGTCTTCACCGAACGCACCGAAGGCCAGTCGAAGATGAGCAAGTCCATCGTCCGCGAAGCCGCGTTCAAAGTCTGGGAACTGCGCCTGCGTGATCTTTTCGGTAAACTGTGACGGCGTCTTGGATTTTCGATTTTGGATTTTGGATTTTGGATCGGCGAATGAGACTCCATCCCAACGCTCCAATCGAAAATCCAACATGGGATACACCCACCTCACCCCTCCTGCCGAAGGCGAAAAAATCACCATGGCCGGCGGCCGGCTCCGCGTGCCCGATCACCCCATCCTGCCCTTCATCGAGGGCGACGGCACGGGGCCGGACATCTGGCATGCCGCGCAGCACGTCTTCGACGGCGCCGTCGAGAAAGCCTACGGCGGCAGCCGCAAGATCGTCTGGTTTGAAGTCTACGCCGGCGAGAAAGCGTACAACCGCTTCGGCTCCTGGCTGCCCGACGATACCCTGAAGGCGATCGAAGCCTACCTGGTGGCCATCAAGGGGCCCCTCACCACCCCCGTCGGGGGCGGCATCCGGTCGCTCAACGTCGCGCTGCGCCAACAACTCGACCTCTACGCGTGTGTGCGGCCGGTCCGGTACTTCGAAGGCGTACCGTCGCCCGTCAAAGCGCCGGAGAAGGTGGACATGATCATCTTCCGCGAAAACACGGAAGACATCTACGCGGGCATCGAGTTCCGGGAAGGCACCGACGAGGTCGAACGCTTCAAGCAACTCTTCCGAGAGGCCTTCCCGGATCGGTTCAGCAAGATCCGCTTTCCCGAGACCAGCGGCATCGGCATCAAGCCGGTCTCCCAGGAAGGCACGGCGCGCGTCGTACGGGCCGCCATCGACCACGCCATTGCGCAAAAGGCGAACAGCGTCACGCTCGTCCACAAGGGCAACATTATGAAGTTTACCGAGGGGGCTTTTCGCGACTGGGGGTACCAGGTAGCCCAGGAGCATTACGGCGCGAAAGACCTCGACGGCGGGCCCTGGCAGATGCTCACGACGGACGACGGCCACGAGATCATCATCAAGGACGTCATCGCCGACGCCTTCCTCCAGCAGATCCTCACCCGCCCGGACGAGTACGAAGTCATCGCCACGATGAACCTCAACGGCGACTACATCTCGGATGCGCTGGCGGCGCAGGTCGGGGGCATCGGCATCGCGCCGGGTGCCAACATCAACTACGACAGCGGCCAGGCCATCTTCGAGGCCACCCACGGCACCGCGCCCAAATACGCCGGGCAGGACAAGGTCAACCCCAGCTCGGTCATCCTCTCCGGCGAGATGATGTTCCGGTACATGGGCTGGCACGAAGCCGCCGACCTGATCATCCACGCGATGGAGAAAACCATCGGCCAGAAGCGCGTCACCTACGACTTCCACCGCCTGATGGACGGCGCCACGTTGCTCTCCTGCAGCGCCTTCGGCCAGGCGCTGGTCGACAATATGAATTGACGGGAAAGGTATACATACGCAGGGGCACGCCGTGACGTGCCCCTACCTACGTAATCGATTCGCATTACCCGTTACTGTTTGGGATAGGCGAAGAGGGCATCGTCTACCGCCACGTTCGTCTTGATATCCTTCATCGTGACCGTCTGAAAGGGCAGGCCGCCCATCACGACTTCCATCTTGAACGCCATCTGCCGCCCATCAACGTCGCGATAGTCCGAGATGAACGTCTCCACCGTGGTCTTGGCGCCGCTCATCGGGTCGGCGCCTTCGCCCTCGGTTTTGACCTGCAAGAAGGTCGTCCCGTCCAGATAGACAAACACCTCCGAGCTATCGGGCCGGATCACGCGCAGCTTCTTCGCCGGGGTGCCTTTGACGTCCGCATCGCCCACATATTCAACGGCGTATCCTTTCGCCGCGTAATCCACCAGGATGCCGTCGATGTCGGCCTGCTCCCTGAAGGTGCGGGCCTGCTCGCCGGTCACCTTCTGGGTTCCGCCCATCATCGGGTTGATCTGCCAGGCGGTTTCGCCGTCATAGGCATTCACCACTTCCATGCCCGCGCTGGGTACTTCCACGCGTATGTGGGCCTTGTTCGGGCGCTTTTGCGTGATGGTCAGCGGCATCGTCATCCCTACGCTGGGCATGTAGACCTCGCCGGTCATACGCAGCGACGTAAGGGACTTCATCGCGTCACGTCCTCCCTGGGCCGCGACGAGCTTGTCGATGAGTGCCTGTTCCATGCTCGGCGCAGACGCCGCCACGGTTTCGGAAGCCGTCTCGGCTGTCTTGCAGGCCCCCAGCAATACACAGCAAAGGGCACAGAGCATCACGGATGTAGTTGTTTTCATCATTCCGTACGGGTTAAGTCAAAAAGTGCGACGTGCCGCCGACCCCTCACCCGGCATCAACGGTGCCAGGACAAGGTAGGCAAGACGGGCCTACGGAGCAACGGCACCGGAGGATACAGTGGGCATGCGTCGGCAGGGCATGCATCACCGAGGCACCTTTTTTTACCTTTCCGAAACGGGCCCGGCGGCCTCATTCTAAGAAGTCCTTTCGTAACGTTCACGGCCTGCGCATGCGGTACGCTCCGTTTCTTTGCCTGACCCTCTTCCTCCTCCCTGCCGGCCTGGCGGCCCAGGCACTCCGCGTCGCCTCCCACCTCCCCGGCCGCAACGCCGTCTCGGCGGAACGCGAAGCACCGCTCGTCATCGACTTTGACCGGCCTGTCGATCCGGCTACCCTGAACGCCGCCTCGCTGATGATCTTCGGACGCTGGTCCGGGGTGATGCCGGGCGAGGTGCAGCTTGCCGAGAACAACACGCGGGTCTTGTTCGTCCCGGCCCGTCCGTTTTCCGCCGGCGAGATGGTGACGGTGTCCGTGGCGCGTCACGTAGCCACGGCGGACGGTACGACGCTCGGCCGTGGCTATGCCTGGCAGTTCTGGACGCGGACGCGCCCGGCGACGCTCAACCTGGCCGAAACGGGACGTCTGTCCGTCCGCCGCCCCGGCGAGAACCACATCCAGACCTACGGCGCCTACGCGGGCGACCTCAACGGCGACGGCTACACGGACTTTGCGGTGCCCAACGAACGCGCGAACGACATCCGTGTCTTCATGAACGACGGCACGGGCGACTTTGGCGCCTTTACTGTATATCCCATCCCCGGCGGCACCGTGCCCAGCACCAACGAGGGAGCCGACTTCAACCTCGACGGACACCTCGACTTTGCCGTAGGCAACAGCCAGGGCGACGCGGTGAGCGTGTTCATGGGCGACGGCACGGGGCACCTGGCCTCCCCTGTGAATTACCCCGCCGACGACGGCGTGCGCGGCCTCGCCGTGCTCGACCTCAACGGCGACGGCTACCCGGACCTCGCCACGGCCAACCGGGACGCCGGCAATGTGTCCGTGCTCCTGAACGACGGCGACGGGTCGTTTACGCGGATGCAAAACGCGGACGCGCAAGGCCAGGGCGAAACCGCGGCGACGACGGCCGACCTCAACGAGGACGGCCTCCTCGATCTCATCGTCGGCAGCTTCACGAGCGAAGAAATGAGCGTCCTCCTGGGCGACGGCGACGGCGGCCTCACGTTTCACACCAAGGTATCCGCCGGCGGCGCGTCCTGGATGGTCGCCTCGGGCGACGTCAACAACGACGGGCACGTCGACGTCGTATCCGCCAACTCGCGGGACAACACGGCGTCTGTCCTCTTCGGCGACGGGCAGGGCAACCTGTCGGCGCCCGCCGCCTACCCGACGGGGTCTTTCTCCCTCGCCATCGACCTCGGCGACCTCGACGGAGACGGCGACTTAGACCTCGTGACCAGCAACTTCAACGGCAACGACTGGACGATCTACGAGAACCTGGGCGACGGCACTTTCGGGAGCCGCCGCAACCTGCCGGCCGGCCAGGCCGGCTCCTGTGCCGTCCTCCATGACCGAAACAACGACGGCGCCCTCGACATGACCGGCATCGACGAGTTGGACGACCTCCTCTTCCTGTTCACCAATACCCCGGTTCCCACAACCACCGAGCCGACACCCGAGGCGGGTGCCGCCGCGTTGATGCCTGCCTTTCCCAACCCGTTCCGCCTTCGGACGACGCTTACGTTTCATCTGCGCGAAGCCGGACGGGTACACGTCGCCCTCTATGACTTGCTCGGCCGTTCCGTACGCACCCTGATCGACGCATCCTATCCCCAGGGCACGCACACGCTGACGTGGGACGGGCGCAACGACGCCGGCCTGCGCCTCCCCGACGGCGTCTATGCCTACCGCCTACAGGCTGGCAGCACCGTCCGTACGCGGACGCTGCTGTACGTGAAGTGAACCCGTCAGCCCCGTCACATCGGGCTCGGCGGAATAGAGCTCGAAGTCATCCAACGCCTGCTGCGGCGCGGTAACCCGCATGCCCCAGAGAACGTATCATGGCGATGCTTTTTTCCGGTGATTGTGAGCATATCCAGGGACGCGCTTGCGGGGCAGGCTCCTTCCTTCAAGAAGCCGCGCGGTACTCGGTATCGGTCACAGCCCGGAAACGTAAAACGCCGGAACGCCTTGCTACCGGCACCGCAGCGGGGCGTACGTCATGCACCCGTTTGCCGTTCGAGAACACCCAGGATGTCGGGCGGCGTCCAGTCCGGCGGCTTCATCCACTTGCCGTCTTCGCGCGCGTACGAACCGGGACCGAACTTGCGCAGGTTGGCCTGGTCCACTTCTTCCAGGATGGGTTCGTCGTCCACACCGAAGGCGATGAGCGTGCCGATCGTCACCACCGAGATATCGGCGCATCCATCGACGACGCCCTCGAGATCCACGTCATCGTCGATGTAGAACGACAGGGCACCGGGGTCTACCGTTACGACGCCCGCACCGCCGTCCGCGCCGCGCAACCGGACGCCCACGCCGAGAGCCCGGATGGTCTCGATGGCTTCTTCCAGGATAAGCTTGGCCCGGAGCAGGCGTGTCTCTTCGTCCGGCACAATGGGCGCCGAAGGCGTGGCCTGGCCGGCTTGCTGCATAAACGTTTGAACCCGGGTATAATGCGGGGTCGGCATGGGAATCAGGATTATCCTCGTGAAATTCGACGATGAAAGCGGAATATACGGATTGGGGGCATTGCTGATCACCGGGGGCGCTACCGGCACCTCACTTTCGGCGGCTGTAGATGCGCTCCGCCCGAGCGTGAATCGATCCAGGCTACTCCGCAACGAATGGCCGTCGGTCGCGCTTACCGTCCACACCAGGCTTCCGCCTCCTGGTATCTCGTCGGCATCGAGCACCAGGGACGGCTCGGTGAGCCCGGCCACGGCCCGCGTCGAGCCCGCCGCCACGAGATGCACCGTATAACCCAGCGCATCGCGCTCTTCATCGGCCGGGGCCCCCCAGCGCAAGGTAACCGTTCCTTCCGTGACGACGCGTCCATCGGCGGGCTCCAGCAACCGGAACGGCGACGGCGCCTGGTTGATGCCGAGACCCTCGACGAGGGTGATGGTCTGATCGGCGGCGACGGCGGCGACGCGATCTACGGCGCCGTGGGGCCAGCGCACGACGAGGGAATCGATCCGGGTAACCGTGCCGAGGCCGAAGTGCGCCGTCAGATCGTGGTTCTGCGAAGTCATGCCGTCGCCGGCCGTGATCTCACGGACCTGATGCAAACCGCCCGCATACAGGTCGATGCGCGCGCCGACGCCGAAATGGTTGGCCGACTTACCGCGCGTTTTGACTTTGAGCCAGTGCTGCGCGCCCCCGTCGTTGAGCCAGAGCTGGTTCTCGTTCCGGGGCGTGTAGAGATCGACCCAACCGTCATCGTTCACATCGGCGGCCACGATGACGAACCCGGCCTCGGTGATGCCCAGCGGCACCTCCGTAAACGTATAATCGCCCCGGTTTCTGTACAGATGAGCCCCGCCGGCCTGGTTGGCGATGACGAGATCCTGCCAGCCGTCATTGTCGAAGTCGGCCGCCGCTACACCGACGGTCGAAGCGTCCGAGGCACCCTGTACGCCCGCCGTCCGTGCGATGTCCAGAAACAATCCCTGTCGGTCATTCCAGTACAGCTTGTTATACCCCAACCGCCCGTCGGGCATCGGCATGTTGGCGACGTAGAGGTCCATCCACCCGTCGTTGTTGACGTCGACGGCGCTGGCGCCGATGGCAAAAAAGGACCCTACTCGCTCTGAGAAACGGCGCGAGGCGTCGCGAAAGATCTGCGCGTGCAGGGGGCACCACGAGGAGGACCGACAGCGTCAGGCCGGTCATCCAGCGGGCAAGGCGTACCAACCGGGGCATGGCAGGAGGGGAAGCGGCTGCGACGAGTACGCCTCAAGGTAACCATTGCCCGCCGG
>Ga0302046_10001125_pt1 | contig 25256 bp, 20 predicted proteins | sample RVTome_11_FD_200261 | JGI IMG/M metagenome (GOLD analysis project Ga0302046, IMG submission 200261) | Soil microbial communities from uranium-contaminated site in the Upper Colorado River Basin, Wyoming, United States - RVT147D111 (version 2) ... | reverse complement strand
TGCGCTTCGTGCCCGATGCCAATGAGAACGGCAGCCCCTACGCCACCGTCGGCTTCGAGGTGTCCGACGGCACCGACTTCAGCGCCGCCACCTACACGCTCACGATCAACGTCGCCGCCGTCAACGACGCCCCGGCCTCGACCAACGACACGCTCGGCATCAACGAGGACACCCCCACGGTGCTCTCGGTCAACGATTTCGGCACCTACAGCGATGTGGAAGGCGACCCGCTCGCCGCCGTGCGGATCAGCGCCCTGGCCACCGACGGCCAGCTCCAATACGACACCACCGGCGCCGGCGCCTGGGCCGCCGTCACCGTGAACCAGGTCATCAGCGCCGCCGAGATCAGCGCCGGGCGCCTGCGCTTCGTGCCCGATGCCAATGAGAACGGCAGCCCCTACGCCACCGTCGGCTTCGAGGTGTCCGACGGCACCGACTTCAGCGCCGCCACCTACACGCTCACGATCAACGTCGCCGCCGTCAACGATCCGCCGAGAATCGACGACGCGATGGCGCCTGCCCTCAACGAGAACAGCGCCAATGGCACCGCCGTCATAGATGTCAACGAGTTTTTCACCGGTAACGACACTGACCTCGATGGCCAGGCGCTAAACTATTCAATCATCGGTGGCAACACTGGCAGCGCCTTTACCATCAATGCCGCCAACGGCTTGATCAGCGTCGCCAACGCGGCGGCCCTGGATTTCGAGACAACGCCCGTCTTCAACCTCACGGTCCAGGCGTCCGACGGCGCGCTTGCCGATACGGCCACGATCACGGTGAATCTCAACAACATCAACGAGCCGCCCGTCAATGCCGTTCCGGGCGCGCAATTGGTCGGTCAGGATACGCCGCTCGTGTTCAGCGGTGCCAATTCGATCAGCGTGAGCGATCCGGAGGGCACGCTCGGGAGCGTGCAGCTTACGGTCCTGAACGGAACGTTGAACGTGACGCTGCAAGGCGGGGCTACGATCAGTGGGGGAGCCATCGGCACCGGCATGCTGACCCTTGCCGGCACCCAGGCTGATATCAACGCGACCCTCGCAACCCTCGTCTACCAGGGGAACCTCAACTATAGCGGCGCGGATACGCTGACCATCATGTCGATGAACATGCCGGCACCCGGAAACGACACGGATACTGTTCCGATCACCGTGACAGCAGCGACCGGCAGCCCGGGAGGCGGCACCACGGCGGCGAGCGGCCCGGTGGGGCTCAACATGCCGGACCTCGGGTGGCCTTCCGGGCAATTCCCGTTCGCTGCATTGAACCCGGCAGCGAACTCGGGGCGCGCGGCCGATCAACTGGAGGTCCAGTATCGCGACTTCGTGCTGTCGGCGGTACACGAATCGCTGCACCTGCGCGCCGTCCAGGCCGCGCAGCTTACCGGTTCGCTCACCGCCGGAGACGCCGGCGAGTTGCAGGCCGTGTCGTTCGGCGACGGGCTCCAGATGGAACCGGCGCTCTTCGTGCTGCCCGCCGTGCAGGAGATCCGAGGCGAGTTTGACGCCACGGCGGAACGCGCGCGCGAGTTTGGCGCGAAGCCGGCGCCTGGCACTGCGCCGCTGCTCAACGATTTTGACGCCTACACGCGGTTCCTCTCGCCGGATGGCACCCAACGCGAAGCACCTGCCGCAGCCGAACCAATCGCCCCGAGATCTGCGAATCCCGGGGCAGATGCTGCCGTCGCCCCCGAAGCAGCACCGGCTCCGGCACCGGGCGTCGAATCCTTCGTCCCGACCGCTCCCGAGCCCGCAGGCGCGCCGGCATTCAGCGCCCAGCTGCGGGCCGCCGCCACGCTGCGCACCCAAGTGGACGCGCAGCTCCTCGCCTCGCTGCGCGCGCTCGGAAAAAGCTGAGACAGCGAACCCGCGCCGCGGGAATCAGCCGCGGTATCTCAACGAAGCCGCTGCCCGGGCGTTGTACCTTGGGTTCGTTTTCTGCTATAGTTTCGGCCAGCGAGTCGGTCATCGGGATAAACATGATGGATTGCCTGCCCGGCACCTTGATGCCGAGCGGTTCCACCGCCACGAAAAGCCCGACTTGCACGGCTTTCTCGGTGCCGTCGGGCAATCGCCCCGCGCCCTCCATTTCGGGCGCGGTTGGCCCAGCTACCCCACCTGAAACGCTGCCACACGCCCTGTTTGGGATGCTGCGGCGCGATACCGCGCCACACACCGGCTTTTCCTGATGGCCTTCCTGCGAGAATTCTCCAGAAGAACATCTCGCTGTATCAGCAACGGTCTCGATCCCTCTCTCCGCGCCTCAGTCGCCACGGCATTCGCCCTGGTTCTGACGGCCTGCACCGTCACACCGACTCCCCTCACGGAGGAGGAGCTCCGCTCGCGCGTTGCAAGCGATCAGGAGGCACTGTTCGCCGGCCAGGAACCGGTTACCCGGGAAATCACCTTCCACGAGGCGGTTGCACGCGCGCTCAAGTACAACCTCGATTACCGGCTGAAGCTCATGGAGAGCGCGCTCGCCACGGGGCTCCTCGACGTGTCGCGCTACGACATGCTGCCCAAGCTGGTTGCTTCCGCAGGCTACAACTCGCGCAACAACGAGTCGGGGGGAAGCAGCGTCAGCATCACAACCGGCCAGGAGACTCTGGAGCCGTCGACGTCGCAGGAGCGCCAGCGCTGGCTCGCAAACGCGGATTTTTCCTGGAACGTGCTCGATTTCGGCGTCTCCTATTACCGCGCCCATCAGGCGGCCGACGAAGTCCTGATCGCGGAAGAGAGGCGCCGGCGCGTCGCTCAGAACATCGTGCAGGACGTGCGCGGAGCCTACTGGCGCGCGTTGGGCGCCCAGCGGCTTGCCGGCAAGGCCGACGAGCTGCTCGTTCGCGTGCGGGCGGCGCTGGAGAAGTCGCGCTTGGCGGAGCGAATGGGCCTGCTCCCGCCGCCGCAGGCGCTCGCCTACCAGCGGGCGCTCCTCGACGCCACCACGCTCATCAACATCCGCCGCCAGGAAATCGAGTTCGCCAAGCGCGAGCTGGCCGCGCTCATGAACCTGCCCCCGTCCCTGCCGTTCCGGCTGGCAGACGAGCCCGAGTCGCACCTGCCGAGAGTGCCGCGCGACGTGAGCGAGCTGGAGGAACTGGCGCTACGCATGCGGCCGGAGCTGCGCGAGGAGGACTACCGCAAGCGCATTTCCGTCGCCGAGACTCACCGCGCCCTGCTTTCGGTGCTGCCGGGCCTGCGGATTGATCTCGCGGGCCGCTACGACTCAAACCGGTTTCTCTTCAACCAGTCCTGGGCCGAGGGCGGGGTCGAGATCTTCTCTAACCTGATGCGGCTCCTCGCCTATCCGGCGATCGAGAAGTCCAACGAGGCGCGCCTCGAGGTCGACGAGGCCCGGCGCCTCGCGCTTTCAATGGCCGTTCTCACGCAAGTGCGCGTCGCGCTCCAGCGCTACAACCTCGCCCGCGCCGACTTCGAGAACGCTGCCGAGGCGAGCGAAGTCGACCAGCGCATGCTCAAGTATGCCCAGGCGGCGGCAACCACGCGGGTCGACACGGAGCTCGAGGTGATTCGCACCGAGGCGCGCGCGCTCATCGCGCGATTCCAGCGCTATGCCTCGTACGCCAGCGCCCAGGTCGCCTACGGGCGCATTTACAATTCGCTCGGTCTCGACGTGCTGCCGGAGCACATCGAGAAAAACGACGTCGCGAGCCTCGCCAGCACCATCGCGGCGCAGATCCAGGCCTGGGAGAAGGATACGTTCGCCAGGGAGGTGGCGGAGCCGGACTCCCGCCCCGCGCTGCGTGTCGAGATCGTCAACATCGCCGATGCACGGCTCGCCGCCGATGCCCGTGCCGCGGTTGAAGGGGCGCTTGCCCGCGCGTCCTATGTCGTCGACCCGGCCAATCCCGATGCCTTGACGCTCCGGATGCACCTCGATTTTTTCAAGAAGGCCGACACCGTGCGCCGCGGCGTGTGGGATATCTCGTTGATACGGCCCGACGGCACCGTGGCCGGACACTCGCGCTACGTGAGCGCCATCGGCTCCCGCCTCACGCCGTCGAATCTCTCGGCCTTCTCCGAGGCCGCGACAGTGGCGCAACTTTGGTCAATCAACGTCTGGAGCGGGGGCGGCGCACTGGCCCGGCCAGCAGCGCCTGAGGCACAATAGCCGGCGGATGAGACTTGCCATCTTCCTGTTCTCCCTGGCTTGGGGAGGGGGTGTCCATTACCTCCATGCTCAGGCGCAGCCTGCCCCGCTTCCCCCACAGGGGGAGTACGTTGTTCGCGTGCTCGTCACGCCGCAGATCGAGACAACCCTCTCGAGCCCGGTGCTGGGGCGCATTCGCAGCGTCAACGTCACGCTCGGCGCCGGCTTCGCGAAAAGCAAGCAGCTCGTGACGTTCTATTGCGACGAGCAGGCTGCCCGTGTGGCCATGGGTGTCGCGGAAGTGGCCGCCGCCCGTGAAAACCATGAAGCGAAGCTGCGGCTTCAGGGCCTGCAGTCGGCAGCTGAGATCGAGGTCGCGCTCGCCGCCGCCGCGCTGGAGAAGGCGCGGGCCCAGCTTGGCCTCTACCGGACCCAGGCGGCCGAGTGCATCGTGAGAGCGCCGTTCACGGGCCGCGCCGCCAAGATCCATGTGAAACCGCACCAGAGCGTCACCGCAGGCCAGCCGCTCATCGACATCGTGAGCGAGGACCCGCCCAAGCTGCGCCTCAACGTGCCGTCCAGGTGGCTCGCCTGGCTTGCGGTCGGCAGGACCTTCACGGTGACGATCGATGAGACCTATCGCTCATATCAGGCGCGCGTGACGGCAATCAACGCCCGCGTCGACGCAGCCAGCCAATCGGTGGAAATTGAAGGCGTCGTCACCAAACCCGGCCCGGAGCTCCTTCCCGGGATGAGCGGCACGGCGCTCTTCGATCAGCGCTGATGAGCGCGGCCCGCCCGGCGGCGGACCCGCTCGCCGCGATGCTTCAGCTCGAGGCGCGCGCGCGCGCCGTGTTGACCGAGCCCGAGCTCTTCTTTGTCCTGGCCAACGAGACCTTGCAGCTCGTGCCGTTCCGCCAGGCGGCTGTCTTTCGCTGCGATCTCTTCGGCAAGCCGCGCCTGCGGGTGGTGTCGGGCCTCGCCTCCGTGGAAGAGGACGCGCCCTACGCGCAGTGGCTGGGCGCGGTTGCAGCCGCCCTCTGGCCGCGCGCGAGAACCGCCCCTCGCGCATTCGGAGTCCGGGATCTGCCCTCAGGCCTTGCCGAGAGCTGGAACGAGTGGTGGCCGCCGCACGCGCTCGCCGCACCGCTCCTGGCACCCAATGGCGAGCCCCTCGGGCTGGCGCTCTACGTCCGCGAGGTGTCGTGGACGGAGCAGCACACCGTTCTCATCACGCGGTTGCATGCTGCCTTCGGCTACAGCCTGTGGGCGATATCCAACCAGGCCGGCCGGCTCACCCGGTGGTGGCGCCGCGCCGGCGCCCGGCGCACGTGGTGGCGCTGGCTCGCGCTTGCCGCGGTGCTCGCGCTCTTCATTCCGGTGCGCCAGAGCGCCCTCGCCCCTGCGGAGGTGATCGCGCTCGAGGCCCAGGCCATCGCGGCGCCCATGGATGGCGTCGTGAAATCCTTTTCGGTGCAGCCCAACCGCCCGGTGCGCCAGGGAGAGGTGATTTTCACCCTCGACGACACCACGCTGCGCAACCGGCGCGAGGTCGCGATCAAGGCCCTGGAGGTGGCGCGGGCCGATGCGCTGCTCGCCGCGCAGAAGGCCTTCGACAGCGTCCAGGCGAAAGGCGAGCTCGGCACGCTGCAGGGACGGGTGCGGGAACGCGAGGCGGAAGCGGCCTATCTCAATGAGCTGCTCTCCCGCGTCGAGGTCCGCGCTCCCGCCGACGGCGTTGCGGTCTACGGCGATCCGAACGACTGGATCGGGCGGCCGGTCGTGACGGGGGAACGAATCGTCCTGCTCGCGGACCCCAAGGATGCCGGCGTGCTCGTGTGGCTGCCCGTCGCCGATGCGATCAACCTGGAGCCGGGCGCTGAAATGCGCGTGTTCCTTCACGTTGCGCCGCTTTCTCCTTACACAGCCAAACTCACCCAGACGAGCTACCAGGCGGCGCTCTCGCCTGAGGGGATTGCATCCTATCGCATCCGGGGCTCTTTCGACGGGCCGGCCGCCGAAGCGCGCGTCGGCCTCAAGGGCACCGCCAAGCTCTACGGCGAGCGCGTCCTGCTCGCCTACGTACTGTTCCGCCGCCCGCTCGCCGCGGTGCGCGAATGGACCGGGCTCTGACCCTTTCCGGCGCGCCCGAGCGCGGTCCGATTCCCCTTCCGGCGCTGCGCGAGGACCTGCGCCTCGAGAACGCATCGGCTAATCGCGACGGTTCGCCCTCGTGGATGATTCACGATCCCGCGCGCAATCGGTTCTTTCGCATCGGCTGGCTCGAGTTCGAGCTCCTCGCGCGCTGGGACGCGGGCAATGCCGACGCGCTCGTCGCCCGCGTGCTCGCGGAAACGCCGCTCGAGCCCGATGTCGAGGATGTCGCCGCGCTCATCCGCTTTCTGGAGCATCACCAGCTGCTGCGGGCGAGAAGCGCCCGCGACACCGCGCGCCTGGCCGATCAGCGGCGCCAGATGCGGCCAAGCCTGTGGCGCCACGTACTGCACAACTACCTTTTTTTCCGGATCCCGCTGGTGCGCCCCCAGGGATTCCTCGACGCGACGCTGTCCTATGTATCGTTCCTGCTGCGCCCGTTTACGCTGGGGTTTATCGCGCTTGCCGGGCTCCTCGGGCTGATCCTGGCTGCGCGTCAATGGGACGCCTTCACGCAGACTTTCGGCGCGAGCCTTACGCTCGCCGGGCTTTTCGGGTACCTCGGCGCGCTCGCCGTGGCAAAGAGCATTCACGAGCTTGCGCACGCTTACGTCGCCACGCGCTACGGCGTCCGCGTCGCGCACATGGGCATCGCATTCATGGTGCTGTGGCCGATGCTCTACACCGACACCGGCGAGTCGTGGAAGCTCTCCAATCCGCGCCAGCGCCTGGCCATAGCGGGCGCGGGCATCGGAGCCGAGTTCGCGCTCGCGGGGCTCGCCACGCTCGGCTGGAGCATCGTCGCCGATGGCAGCCTGCGCGACGCGCTTTTCTTTCTGGCGACGACGAGCTGGGTCATCTCGGTCGGCATCAATGCGAGCCCCTTCATGCGGTTCGACGGCTATTTCCTGCTCTCCGACCTGCTCGATCTCCAGAACCTTCACGAGCGCTCCGGGGCGCTCGCCCGGGCCTTTCTGCGCCGCCACCTGCTCGGCTGGAAGGAGCCCGATCCGGAATACTTTCCGCGGCGGCTCCGGACATTTCTCATCGGCTTCGCGTTCACAACGTGGGTGGTCCGTCTCTTCATCTTCGTAGCGATCGGGCTCGCGGTGTATCACTTTTTCTTCAAGCTGGCGGGAATCATCCTCCTGGCCGTGGAGCTCGGCTGGTTCGTGGCACGCCCGGTGCTGGCGGAGCTTCACGTGTGGCACACCCGGCGCGCCGAGACAACGCGCCGTGCGAAATTCGGCTGGTTGCTGCTTGGCGTGCTGTTGCTGGTGTTTCTAATCGTGCCCTGGCGGGACCGCATCGATGGCCCGGCCTGGGCACGGGCTGCATCGCAGCATGTGCTCTACGCGCCGCTGCCCGGCCGGCTCGCCGCCGCGCCGCCCGCCCCGGGCCGCGTTGCGGCAGGCGCCGCGCTCTTTCTCGTCGATTCACCCGATCTGCGCAGCCGCGAGGGGCGCGCCCGAATCGCCGCGGAAACGCTCGCCGGCCTGCTCTCGCGGCTGCCCGGGCTGCCGGATGAGCAGGAGCGGCGCGCCGTCATCGCGGAGCAGTTTGCGCGAGAGCTGGCCGAGGCGACGGCGCAGGCGGCGGAACGGGCACGGCTCACGGTACGGGCCCCGATCGCGGGCGTGCTGCTCGACGTCGATCCCGAGATCACGCGCGGCACGTGGGTCCGGCCCACGCAGCCGCTCGGCATCGTCGTCGATCCGGCGGCCTGGACCGCCGAGGTGTTCATCGAGGAACGCGATCTCGACCGCATCAGGATCGGCAACCGCGGGCGGTTCTTCCCGCGCGGAGACGAGCTCGCACCCATTACCGGCACCGTCGAGGAGATCGACGCCGCCCGCGTGGCCTCCTTGCCGACGCCGGCCCTTGCGGCGGTTCACGGCGGCCCGATCGCCACAACTGCGACTGATGCCGAGCGGCTGACGCCCAATGCGGCGCTATACCGCGTGAGGCTGAAGCTCGATTCCCCGCCGCCGCGGGCCTCGGCCACGCCCGGCACGGCGGTCATCGAAGGCGAGGCGCGGAGCCTCCTCCTGGACGCGCTGCGCTACACGGCGGCGGTGCTGATCCGCGAGAGCGGTTTCTAGGAGAATGCAGCCGCCGATGGACGCCGATAACACACTGAACAAACTACGCTGATAAACCATTTTATCGAGACCCTCACGCTTTTTCCCGAAATCTCGTCAATACGGTTTGTTGTGTGACTCCTGTCTGTCTGTTGTTCTGATCGGCGTTCATCGGTTAAATGGCGTTTTAGCGCGGGCTACGGCAGCGTCAGGCGCATCTCGATCCGCCGGTTGCGCTGCCACGCCGCCGGCGTGTTCGCCGGATCGAGCGGGTGGTACTCCCCGAACCCGGCCGCGATCAGGCGCCGCGCCGGGATGCCTTCCGCGATGAGGAAGCGCACGATGGACAGCGCCCGCGCCACCGAGAGCTCCCAGTTGGAAGGAAACTCGCGCGTACGGATCGGCCTCCGGTCGGTATGGCCGTCGATGCGCAGCACCCAGTCGATGTCGCCCGGAATCCGCGCGGACACGTCCTTGAGGGCTTCGGCCAGCCGCTTCATCTGGCGCTGACCCGGCTCGCCGAGCTCGGCCGAGCCCGTCGCAAACAGCACCTCCGACTGGAAGACGAATCGATCGCCCACGATGCGAATATCGTCGCGGTCGCCCAGCACCTCGCGCAGGCGCCCGAAGAACTCGGAGCGATAGCGGTTCAATTCCTGCACCTTGCGCGCCAGCGCCACATTCAGACGCTGGCCGAGGCCCTCGATCTCGATCTTCTGTTCGCCCACCTTGGCCTCCGCGAGCTTGAGCGCCGCGTCGAGTTCCGCGAGCTGTCGGCGCAGCGCCTGAACCTGCTGCGTGAGCTCGGCCATCCGGCTCTCGGACCGCTGCGAGAGCCGCCGGCCTTCCGCAAGCGCCTTGTCCTGCTCCTCGACGCGGGCTGCGAGATCGGCGATTCGAATGTCGCGCCTGTCGATCTCCTTCTGGGCAAGACGGGTGCGCTCCTCCTCGCTGGCCAGACGCGCCTCGAGCTGCTTCGAGCGATCGCGCGCCGCGGCGAGCTCGGTGTCGCGCTGCGCGATCTCACCCTCGAGCTTGGCGCGCAGCTCGCGCAGCGCCGCGATGTCCTGCTGCAGGCTGGCGATCTCGGCAAGCTGGGCCTTGATCGCGTCCTTGTCCGCCGAGATGATGCGCCGCGCCTCGGCGAGATCAGCCTCCGTCACCGCGGCGCGCTCCAGCGCCAGCCGCAGCCGCCCCGAGAGGTCTTCGCGCTCGGCCAGTGTCGCGCGCAGGCGTGTCTCCGTATCGGCCAGCCGGCTCTCGAGGGTGGCGCTGCGATCGCGCTCAAGGGAAAGCGTTTGAGCCAGCTCGTTGATGCTGCGCTGCAGCCGGCTGATCGTCGCCTCGCGCCCTGCGAGCTCCCACGTCGCGTAGAACTGCGCCAGCACGAAAAGGAGCAGCATGAAAATGAAAACGAGCAGCACGGACGCGAGCGCGTCGACAAAGCCGGGCCAGATGTCGATGGTTCGAGTGCGGCGGGCGAGTTGAAACATGGGCGCGTGCCCTCAGGCCCCTCCGCCGGAGCGGCCGGCGATTGTGCGCGTCAGCAGGCGCAGCTCGTTACGCAGGTCCTCCGCCTGCTGCCTGCGCTCGGCGGTTCCCTCTTCCGCGAGACGCTTGAGGTTCAGGTCCATGCTGCGAAAATGCGCCCGCACCGCGTCGTCCATGCCCAGGCCCGTCTCGGCCGCGGCCGCGAGGCGCGAGATGACGGGCTGCAAATCCTGGTGCTGCCGCGCGAGACCCTTGATGAGTTGCTGCTCGCCCCGTATCTGATCGCTCAGGTCCGCGAGCCGGGCCGTGAGCTGCAGCAGCTGCTCGCGCATCATCGAGCGGTCTTCCTCCCCTCGCGACAGGACGCGCTCGAGGCCTTCCAGGCTGTCAGCGGATTTCTCGAGCAGCGCTTCGACATATGCCGGAATCGCCGGCTCACCCTCAGCGAGCAGTGTGCTCGGCAGATGCGTGAGCTCCGCCAGCCAGTCCTCGACGTCCTTGAAAAACCGGTTGTCCGCATGCCCCGCCTGCAGGTCGAGAAAGCCCAGCACGAGTGCTCCGGCGAGGCCGAAGAGCGAGGAACTGAAAGCGGTGCCCATCCCGGCGAGCGGCCCCTGGAGATCGTCCCGCAGGCGACCAAATGCCTCGCCCACGTCGCCGCCCGCGACCTGCAGGTTTGCGATCACCTTGCCGGCTGCGACCACGGTGTCGAGCAGGCCCCAGAAGGTGCCCAGGAGCCCGAGGAAGATGAGCAGCCCGACTACGTACCGCGAGATGTCGCGGTTCTGGTCGAGGCGCAGGCGTATGCCGTCAAGCAGCGAGCGCATCACGGTTGCCGAGAGGCGCGGCGTGCCCTCCCGCGCCGCGAGCATGCGCGCCAGCGGCGCGAGCATGCGCGGCTCGCGGCCGTCGAAGGCCGCGATTCCGGCCTGGCGTCCGGTGAGCCACATCCGTTCGTTCTGCAGGCTCACGACCTGCTGGAACACGACGCCGATCCCGGCCGCCAGCACGCCGACGATCATGCCGTTGAAAACGGGGTTCGCGAGAAACGCTGCGCGCAGCGGCACAAAGAGCAGCACCACCACCACGAAAACCGCGAACAGGAATACAAGCATCCAGACGACGGTGCGGTTCCTCATTGCCTTATCCTTCTCCTCGAGCCCGGGAAACGCGCGAGGCGTCCCGAGGCAAGAACGAGGGATACCCCGGCCGGCGTGAAAGCGCAAGAGCCGGTCAGTACACAGCGCGAGATACGGTTTTGCAATCCTCTGATTCCTGCCGATAATCAGCGAATGCGGCGGGACGCCCGTGCGGGCCACGCCGCGAGCCTTGCGGCAGCGGGCGTTACGCGCGGCGAGCAGCTTCGATTACTGATCGACGAGGCAGCCGCAGGATCCCGTGAAACGTGAAACGTGAAACGTGAACGTAATTCGATGTTGTCGCCCGCTTCCGGTTCCTCGTTTTTTTATCCGCGCACTAGGTGAGGCGCTGCGCGAGGCGGCTGTAGACGCGCCGCGCATTCGCGTTGAAGATCTTTTCGCGGTCCGCATCCGGGAGCCAGCCGATCTCATCAATGTAGCGCTTGGTGTCGTCGTAATACTGGCCTGTCTCGGGGTCGACGCCGCGCACCGCGCCGACCATCTCGGACGCGAAGAGGATGTTGTCAGCCGGGACCACCTTGAGCAGGAGCTCGATGCCCGGACGGTGATAGACGCAGGTGTCGAAAAAAACGTTCCTGAGGAGCAGCTCCGTCAGCGGCGGCCGCCCCATGTCCTGCGCGATGCCGCGGTAGCGGCCCCAGTGATACGGCACCGCACCGCCACCGTGGGGGATGATGAACCTCAACGTTGGAAAATCCTTGAACAGGTCGGAAGTGACAAACTGCATGAACGCGGCGGTATCCGCGTTGATGTAATGGGCGCCGGTGAAGTGGAAATTCGGGTTGCACGAGGCGCTGACGTGTACCATCGCGGGAACGTCGAGCTCTACCATCTTTTCGTACAGGGGATACCACCACCGGTCGGTGAGCGGCGGATCGGTCCAATAGCCGCCCGAGGGATCGGGGTTCAGGTTGCAGCCGATGAACCCCAGCTCTTTCACGCAGCGCTCGAGCTCGACAATGCAGCCGGCCGGGCTCACTCCAGGGCTCTGGGGCAGCTGGCAAACGCCGACAAAATTGCCCGGATAAAGGGCGCAGACCCGGTGGATCAGGTCGTTGCAGATCTCCGACCAGTGCCGGCTCGTGACCGCGTCCCCGACGTGATGACCCATCCCGCCGGCACGCGGCGAGAAGATGGTGACATCGGTTCCGCGCTCGCGCTGCAGCTTCAGCTGCGAGCGCTCCAGGCTCTCGCGAATCTCGTCGTCCGAAATCGAGACCGCGCCTCTCGTCACCGGCCGGGCTGCCTGCCCGAGGGCCTCGATCTGACGCTTGCGGTAATCTTCGAGCGCCCGCGGGGCCGTGGTGTAGTGGCCGTGGCAATCAATGATCATCTTCGTGATGCGTGGCGGGTGATGAGTGATGGGGGACGGGAAACGCGCGACGAGCTACGCGTCACCATTCATCATTCATCATTCATCATTCAACATTCGCGCTAGCGGTGGCGCACGACGAGGACCGGCGTCCGGGAATGGGTGAGAACCTTCACGGTCTCGCTGCCCAGCAGCAAGCCCTCCAGGCCCCGGCGCCCGTGCGATGCCATGACGATGAGATCACACCCGAGTGCGCGCACCTGGTTGATGATTTCCTTGTAGGGATCGTCCGCCACAACGACCACGCTGGCGCTCTCGACGCCGCCAGCCTTTGCGCGTGCGGCCACCTTCGCCAGTTGCTCCTCGGCACTCTTCCTGGCGAGCGCCTCATAGTCGGTTTCGAGCTTGTGCACCAGCTTCGATGAGGTCGCCTCGTCGAGAACGAGGTGATGGTGGGCAACAGCGTGCATCAGCGTCAGCTTCGCGCCGACGGTACGGGCAAGAGCGATCGCGTGATCCGCCGCTTCATCCGAGAGCTCGGAGCCGTCATGCGGTACCAGGATATTCTTGTACATATGGCGCCTCTACCTTCGGGATCTGTATCCGGGAAAAGCCCAATGCTGGGCTGAATGTCTGTTTCACGCGACGATACGCCCGCTCGCAACGGCTCGCAAGTTTCGAGGGGGCCGGGCGCCCGGACACGACACCGTGCCGCATGCCGAGCGCATGGAATCGATTGCAGGGCGGTCACCTGTCACACGGCTGCGGGCGCCCGACATGCGACAATGCCTCTTGTAACGCAAACGGGCTCGCGGTAACGTGCGTCATCTGATGCCACACTTTCCCTGAACCCTGCACGGATATTTTTCGTCATGCCTGACAAGAAAATCATCGCTGTCGTGGGGGCCACCGGAACGCAGGGCGGCGCCCTGGTGCGCGCGATCCTCGCCGAGCCGTACCAGCCCTTCGCGGTGCGCGCCCTGACGCGAAACGTCAATTCCGACGCCGCGCTGGAGCTGAAGAAGCTGGGCGCCGAGGTGGTCGCAGCCGATCTCGACAACGTAAACAGCCTGAAGCTGGCGTTCCACGGCGTCTACGGGGTGTACTGCGTCACGTTCTACTGGGAGCACTGCATGCCCGAGCGGGAGATGACCCAGGCCGCCGCCATGGCCCAGGCCGCGAAGAACGCCGGCGCCACGCACGTCATCTGGTCGACGCTGGAGGACACGCGCAAGCTCGTCCCGATCAAGGACACCCGGCTGCCGACGATCATGGATAAGTACAAGGTGCCGCATTTCGACGGCAAGGGCGCGTCGAATGACGCATTCAGGCAGATCGGGCTGCCGACGACTTATCTCCTCACCTCCTTTTACTGGGAGAACCTGCTGTACATGCAAATGGGGCCCAAAAAACAGGCTGACGGCACGCTCGTATTTGCGCTTCCGCTCGGCGAGAAGCGCTTGCCGGGTATCGCCGCGGAGGACATCGGGAAGTGCGCCTTCGGCATCTTCAAGCGCGGTGCGCAATTCATCGGCAAGAACGTGGGCATCGCCGGCGAGCAGCTGACCGGTATGCAGATGGCCGCGGCCATGACCCGGGCGTTGCGCCAGAAGGTGGTCTACAAGCACATACCGTTCGAAGAGTACCGGACGCTCGACTTTCCGGCAGCGCAGGACCTCGCGAACCAGTTTCAGTTCCAGCACGACTTCGAGGTCGAGTTCTGCTCCGCGCGCAATGTGGAGCAGGCGCGCAGCCTCAACCCGTCCCTGCTGTCGTTCGACGGCTGGCTGCTGAAGTACAAGAACAACATCCCGCTCACGTGACAGCCGGACCCGCAGCGGGTGCCGGCACGATTCGCCTTGGCGAGTTGACGGTGAACCGCCTCGCGTTCGGCGCCATGCGCGTGACCGGTCCCGGCATCCGGGGCATGCCGAAAGACCGCGCGGCGATGCTTCATCTGCTCGCTCGCGCCTTCGAGCTGGGACACACTTTCTTCGACACGGCCGACAGCTACGGCCCCGACGTGTCCGAGAACCTGATCGCGGAAGCACTGCACCCGTACCCTGCGGAGCTCGTGATCGGCACCAAGGGCGGGTTCGTGCGGCCGAATGGCAGCTGGGCGCCGGACGGACGGCCGGAGCACCTGCGCCGCGCCCTGGAGGGAAGCCTCAAGCGGCTGCGGCTCGAGCGCATCGATCTCTACCAGCTTCACACCCCCGACCCGAAGGTGCCATTTGCCGAGTCATTCGGTGCCCTGGCGGAGCTGCAACGAGCCGGAAAGATCCGGCACCTTGGCTTGTCGAGCGTCAGCGTGCGGCAGCTCGAGCAGGCGCGGCGCATCGCGCCGGTCGTCTCCGTGCAGAACCGTTACAGCGTCGATGATCGCGGTTCTGACGACGTGCTCGCGGCGTGTGAATCGGCCGGCATCGCTTTCATCCCATGGTATCCGCTCGGAGCCGGTCGTGCGCTGAGCGCAAAGACGGTGAGGCGCATCGCGGGGGAGCGCGGCGCGACGCCGTCACAGGTGGCGCTTGCCTGGCTGCTTGCGCGCTCGCCGGCCATTGTGCCCATACCGGGTACCGGCTCGGTCGCCCATCTCGAGGAAAACGCGCGCTCGGCGCAGCTCGCGCTCGCGCCCGCCGACATGGCGGCGCTCGAGCGGCTTTAGGCGAGAAGCGAGAAAGGCGATCTAGCCGGACAGGATGTCCTGCGCCCGCTCCTGCCGCAGCAGCTCGTAGATGAAGTCCTCGAGCTCGGGCCCGAGCGCGTCGCGGCAGGACACCATGCCGATCGGACGGCCGTCCTCCACGACCGGAACGTGCCTGAAGCCGCCTTCGTGCATGATGTGCAGCGCGTCGCTGAACGTCTTGCCCGGATCGACTGTCTGGGGATTTCGCGTCATGACATCGGAGAGGCGCGTTTTCTGGACGTCGCGCGATTCGGCAACAACGCGGAACAACGCGTCACGCTCGGTGAACATGCCAACGAGCTTGCCCTCCTTGACGACCATGACGGCCCCGACCCGCTTGTCCCGCATGAGGCCGGCTGCCTCGACGACCGTCGCGCTTTCCGGGGCCGTCACCAGCTCCTGGCCTTCGATGATGGATCCGATCGAGCGGTGCGACATCCTCGTCCTCCGGTGGCACAATCGCGTTCTTTGAACCGCGTCAAGCCCTTCAACCGGTCGATAGGCGCTGGCTCGGGTCCAATGCTACGCTTGACGCGCAACCGGGGCAACGCTGGGCAGCGGGCTGTCATCGTCCGAGATGGATGCCCCATGGCCCACGAAGCGCCATCACGAGGGAGGACAATGGCTGAGCTCAAAGTCTTTGCGACCAATGCCGTCCGCTCGGTGCTCGGCGAGCTCGTGCCGCTCTTCGAGCAGAAGAGCGGGAGCAAGGTTGCGATCGGGTACAGCACCACGGCCCAGACGCTGGACCTCATCCGCGGCGGCGAGCTGGGCGACGTAGTGATTGCCACAGCGTCCGGTCTCGACGAGCTGGTGCAACTGGGCAAACTGATTGCCGGCAGCCGCTCCCCTCTCGCAAGCTCGAGCATCGGGGTTGCCGTGCGGCAAGGAGCGCCGAAGCCTGAGATCGGATCCGTTGATGCGTTCAAGCGCGCGCTGCTCGAGGCAAAGGCGGTGGCGTACACCGCCTCGGGCCTCAGCGGTATCTATTTCGCCGGCCTGATCGAGCGCCTGGGGATCGCCGAGCAGGTCAGAGCCAAGGCTCGAATCAAGCCCGGCGGGCTTATCGCCGAAGTCGTCGTCGCCGGAGAGGCCGACCTGGCGGTGCAGATGGTAAGTGAGTTGCTTTCCGTGCCGGGTGCGCAGTTCGTGGGGCCGTTGCCCGCCGAGATCAATCAGACCAGCATGATCGAGGCCGGCATCCTCACCGGCACACGAGAATCAGGGGCGGCGCGGTCGCTGATCCAGCATCTCACCACTCCCGCCGCTGCGAGCGTCATCAAGGCGAGCGGCCTCGTCCCTCCCAACGCACGTTGACTCGTGACGAGCAATGGGTGACGAGTTACCCGTCACCGCTCACTCTAGTTCTTGTAGGAGGGATCGGTCTTGTCGAGCATCCGCAGCAACGCCCTCCACTCGGGCCGCTTTGCCTTGTACGGCAGGCCTTGAAACTGGCTGGCGACTTTCTCTGCGACGGCTGCCGGCGGAACTCGCAGCTTTACGCCTCCGGCCAGCGCGTTGATCTGGGTCTGGCACGCGCGCTCGAGGTAGTACATGAGGTCAAAGGCCTCGTAAATCGAGGAGCCGCACGTGAGCAGGCCGTGATTGCGTAGAATCATCGCCTTGTTTCCCCCGAGATCACGCACGAGCCGCTGCTGCTCGTCGAGATCGAGCGCGAGCCCCTCGTAGTCGTGGTACGAAAGCTTGTTCCAGAACCGCATGGCATGCTGGGAGACGGGCAGCAACCCTTGCTCCTGCGCCGAGACGGCAATGCCCGCAGCGGTATGGGTGTGGATGACGCAGGCTACGTCGGGGCGCGCGCGGTGCACGGCACTATGAATGACGTAGCCGGCGCGATTGATTCCGTTTCCTGTCGGGTCGTCTACCGTATCGCCATCCAGCGTGACCTTGACCAGCGTGGAGGCCGAGATCTCGTCCCAAAGCAGCCCGAACGCATTGATCAGGAAGTGCTCATCCGGCCCCGGCACGCGCGCGGATATGTGCGTGTAGATCATGTCCGTCATGCGAAAGTGCGCAGCGAGGCGGTAGCATGCGGCGAGATTGACTCGCGCATCCCACTCCTCTGCGCTGACTCGCTCACGGAGCGAGGACGGTTGGGCAAGCTTGCCGACCCTGGAGCTCATAAGCAGTTTCCTCCTTGCCTGCGGGACCGATTTTTCATTATCCCAGAAACCGACAGCGGTGGCGGCGCATGGCTCCCGGCGCTTCATTCTTCATTTGTCAGCCTTTTCCCGGGCAGAGGCGGCGAATCAGCCGGTTACAATTTGTTGCCAATCGGGTCCGGCCGCGCTGTTATCATGCAATTGAGGTCTGCTCGTCATGGCACAGATTACGGTTACGCTTATCCGACTGCTGGTCGCGGCCGCCGCGCTCGCTCCGCTGCCAGGCGTTTGTGCGCAGATCTACAAATGGGTCGACGAGCGCGGCGTCATCAACTATTCCAATCATCAACCGGCTCGGGCCACGGTGCCCGGCAAGGTTGAGGTCGTGGAAAACAATATCTCCGTCTACTCGCCCGACGCGGCGTTGATTCGTGCCGTCGACGCGTTTCGTATGCGCAGCAATGAGATCGGGGCGAAGGCCGCCGCTCCTGCCGCACCGCCGACGCACGACTATTCGGCGCCCGTCCATGTACCCGTGCCGGTGGCATCCGATCCGTGCGGAGAATACCGCGCTGCGGGATGCAACGAGTTCTACACCGATATCTACCCCTACGCCCCCGTGATCGGTTACGGCCCGCATCATCGCCGGCACAAGCGGATCCCCCAGGTTCGCCTTCGGCCGGGCGCGATCGCCGGCCAGGTGGTCGGGATGGACGGCTTCATTCCGGGCAATTCGGCCAACGCGCGGCGCTTTGGACCCGCTCCGTTCCGCCCCGGTCTCCGGCACGCGGTGGAGCCAAGCTCCACCGGCGGCAGGCCCGCGCCACGTCCGACGAAATTCCGGTAACGCGGCGACGCGCGCTGCCCCTTCCGCCTCCTGCCCTCGCCGCTCAGGCGACGCGCACGACGATCTTTCCCACCTGCACGTTTGACTCCATGTAGTCCTTCGCGGCGGGCAGCTCATCGAACGGAAACACGCGATCGATCACGGGAGTGATGTGGCCGTCCGCGATGGCAGGAAGCACGTCGCGCGTGAAACCGCGCACGGTCGCGGCGCGGCCCGCATCGCTCAACCGGCTGTTGGAGATGCCGAAGACCTCGTAGCGGTTGGCGTGCAGCTCCTGCAGGTCGAGTTCCGCCTTGTAGACCCCGTCCACGTAGCCGACGGTCGCGAGCCGTCCACCAAACGCAAGGGCACGCATGCACTCCGCGAACATCGATCCGCCGACGCAATTAACGGCGACGTCGGCGCCCGCCCCGGTCACCTTCCGTACCGTCGCGGCAAAATCCGCGGCCCGAGTCGGCACGCCGGCGTCGAGCCCGATCGCATTGAGCTGCTCAAGCTTGGCAGCAGAACCCGACGTGCCGATCACGCGCGCACCGATCATCTTCCCGGTCTGGATGCTCGCCACGCCCGCCCCCGATGTCGCGCCGATGACGAGCAGCCACTCGCCGCGCTGCAGCCGCCCATAGGCGATGACTGCGTCGTACGCGGTGAGGAAGCTGACGGAAACTGCTGCGGCCTGCTCCCACGACAAGCGTTCCGGCACGGCCATTGCCTGGTGTGCCTGCATGGCTGCGTACTGCGCGAAAGCACCGCGGCCGGGTCCGAGAACCCGGCCCATGACGCGGTCTCCCGCTTTCCATTCGCTCACGCCTTCGCCGACTGACTGCACCTCGCCCGCCGCCTCCGTGCCGCCGAGCTTGGGCGCACCGCCGTGCATCACGCTGCCTGCGATCATCTCGCCGCGGTTGAGCGCGGTGGCGCGCACGCGCAGCACGATCTCTCCGGGCCCGGGCTCGGGCACCGGCACATCCCGCCGCTCGAGGATTGTTTTCTCTCCCGCGGTGCGAATCCAGTATGACCTCATCAAAGGTCCTGACGAAACGGGCTGGTGAGAGGGTATCATCATCGGATCGCGTCCCGCCGGCACGACGGGGAAATGCGACAATGGCTGTCGACTGACTGAGAGCCCGTATCAAAATGACTTCACTCCTGCTCAAGCGATTTCCAAAGCGCAGACACAAAGGACACTAAGGACACAGAGGAGAAACGATGCTGAATTTCCTTCGTGTCCTTGGTGTCCTTCGTGCCTACGCTTTTCATTCTGTTACCGGTTCTTAGTCGAGGTGATGGCAGGAGGAGCAGTATGGAAGTCATAGCGCTCGGGCCGGGTTTCGCGGCCGAGATACGGGGCATCGGCCTCGCCGACGTCGCCGCACGGGACGATGCCTGCGCCGCGGTGCGCGCCGCATTCGAGGAGCACTCGGTCCTGCTCTTCCGGGAACAGCCGGTGACCGACGAGCTGCAGGTTGCCTACTCCCGGCGTTTTGGCCCGTTGGAGATCGCCAAGGTGGCCTCGCGCGGCGAGGGCACGCCCTTCAGCATTCTCACGAACATCGATCCCAATGGAAGCCTGGTGCCGCCCGACCACAAGGAAGCCCTGCGTGCCCGCGCAAACCAGCTCTGGCACACCGACAGCTGCTTCAAGGATCCGCCGGCGCTCGCCTCGGTGCTCTCGGCCCGGGTGATCTCGCCCGTGGGCGGCGAAACGGAATTTGCCTCGCTGCGGCGCGCGTGGGAGCGCCTGCCGGCGGCGCTGCGCGCCCGGCTCGCGGAAGCCTACGCCCGGCACGATTACGCGCATTCGCGCGGGATGGTCGCGCCGCACCTTGCGTCCGATCGTGAGAGGGCCGCCCTGCCCCCCGTGCGCTGGCGCATCCGGTGGCGCAACCCGGTCAACGGACGTGATTCGCTCTACCTTGCATCCCATACCTGTGGGATCGAGGGCATGCCCCAGGAAGAAGGGCAGGCCCTGATTGCCGATCTGATCGATCGCGCGACCGCCGCTGAATATACCTATCTGCACCGCTGGCAGCCGGGCGATGTCATCATGTGGGACAACCGCTGCGTGCTGCACCGCGGCCGGCCGTGGCCCGCCGACAAGCCGCGCCGCGTGATGCGCACGACGATTACGGCAACGGACGCCGACGGCCTGGCGGAGATGCGGTGGACGAGGCCTGCCGCCTGAGCGTGACGCTTCTGCGGGAGCGCCATGTAGCGATCCATCGTCAAGCGAAGCCTGGATCACTGGATTCATGATGAAGTTCGGGCAGACACGCATGCACGCGGCGACATGGCTGCTGGCCGCCTTGCTGCTCGTCGGCGCGGGCTGCGCATCCACCACGCTCACCAGCGTCTGGCGCGATCCTTCGTATTCCGGCGGGCCGTTACGGAGCGTGCTCGTCATGGGAATCAGCGAAGAGACGGGGGTTCGACGCATCTTCGAGGACGAGTTCTCCGCGAGACTTAAGAGCGTCGGTGTCATCGCCACGCCCAGCTACACCCTCATCCCGCAGGACGGGCCGGCCGAGCGCGCCGTGCTAGACGCGGCAATCGCGAGGGCCGGCGCCCAGGGCGTGCTAGTCACGAGGTTGCTGAGAATCGAACGTCGCACGAACTACGCGCCGGGCTACGTCTGGGCGGTCCCCGCGGTAGGCTATTACCGCAATTTCCACGGATATTACAGCTCGGCATGGGTGCGCTACGCGCCGCCGCAGGCCTTTGACTACGATATCGTCGCTCTCGAAACGAATCTATGGAGCCCGCGGCAAGGAGAGCTGATCTGGTCGGGCATCACCGAATCGTTCGCGCCGTCCGACGTGCGGCATGCGACGCGGGAATTTGCCGACGTCATCATCAAGGCGCTGCGAGAGCAGAAACTCATCTGAGGCGCAGGCGCCGGTCCGGCACGTTTTCTTTTTGCCGGGCCGGGCATATCATGAGCCCCTGTTCCGCTCACCGGCGGAAGAATGGCAGTAATCAACGGGAGGATACGAATGGCCGATGAGGCAACGCGAGCGCTGGCAGGGTTTGCGGCCGGGCTCGCCTACGAGCGGATACCGGAGCGCGTCAGGACCCATTGCAAGAACCTTCTCCTGGATGCGCTCGCCTGCGCGCTGGCCGGCGATAAAGGCGAGGAAACCCATCAGGTCAGCGCGCTCGCCGCGGCGCTCGGCCAGTCGCGCGAATGCAGCGTGATCGGCGGTGACCGCTTGACCCTAGCCGGTGCAACGCTGCTCAACGGCTACCTCATCACCGCCGTGACGATGTGCGACGTCCACCGTGCCACGCTCACCCACATCACGCCCGAGGTGGTGCCCCCGGCGCTGGCGATCGCCGAGCGCGACGCTGTGTCGGGCCGCGATCTGCTGGTCGCCCTGGCGGCGGGGTGCGAAGTCACCACCCGCATCGGCATCGGGCTGGATTTTCCCGAGTTTCGCCGGCGCGGCTGGCACGGGCCGGGCGTCATCGGTCCGTTTGGCGCTGCAGCCGCCGCAGGCCGACTGCTCAGATTCGATGACGAGACAATGGCAAGGGCATTCGGCCTCGCGGGCAGCCAGGCAGCCGGTACCTTCGCCGCCTGGGGCACTCCAACGGTCAAGTTTCACCAGTGTCGCGGGGCGCTCTCGGGCCTGATGGCCGCGCTGCTGGCACAGCAGGGCTTCGTGGCAACGCGCGAATTCCTCACGGCGCCCGATGGCGGCCTTTACTCGACCTACACCAACGGCGGGCGGCCCGGGGATGCGACCTCCGGGCTGGGCGAGCGCTGGGAGCTCGAGCAGATCGCGCTCCGGCCGTGGCCGTCCGCTTCCACGATCCAGGGCATGATCACGGCCATGTTCGATCTCACCGAAAAGCACGGGCTTTCACCGGAGCGGGTCGAGAAAGTGCGCGTATCGATGGGGAAGGCCGCCATGGATCTGCACGGGATCTTCCCGCACTACAAGGGAAAGTTCGAGGCGCTGCTCTCGACGCATTACGCTGCCGCGATTATCCTGCACGACCGCGCCCTAACGCTGGCACAGTTCGAGCCGGCGCGCTACGAAGACCCGAAGTTGCGCCGGTTTGCCGCAGAGCGGGTGGAGATGAGCGTCGACCCCTCGCTGACGGGTGCCCAGGCGGTGGTCAAAGCGCGGCTCACGGACGGATCGAGCGTCACGTCGCGTTGCGACCACCCGCGCGGCTCCTACGAGAATCCGCTGGCGCCCGAGGAGGTCGCCGGAAAGTTCCGAACCTACGCCAAGGGGCGGCTGACAGAGGCGCGGATCGAGGAAGCGATCGCCGCGGTATCGCGCCTGGAAGAGCTCCAGTCGGCGCGCAAGCTGATGGATCTCCTGAGAACCGGCCGGCAGAATGCGCTCAGCACGGCCGCGTAGCGGGGGTAGTCGATTCAACCGCGACGCGACATCGAGTCTTCGCCGGCCGTGTCCCGGAACGAAGGTCCGGATCGCGACATCGACGAAGGCGAAGCCGTGCTGCTGTCGGCCTACCGCGACCGGATCTTCTACCGGCTCGGGATCGTCGCCGTCATCCTCCTCCTCCCGTTTGTCGTAAACGCATTCGTCAAGGGGCGATTCGGCATCGCGCTCACCTCGCTTGCCCTCGTAGCCGTCTTCGCCATCGACGTCATAGCCATACGCCGGGGCCGCAAACCTCCGGTGCCGCCCGCCATACTCGTCATCCCCGTGGCGCTCGCGGTGGGCATCACGATCGCGCGCCAGGGGGTAATCGGCGCGTTGTGGGCGTATCCAGCGGTGATGCTGTTTCAGTTCGTCGCGAGCCGTTGGGTGGCCAATGTCATCAATGGTCTGCTGGTCATCATGGTCACCATGCTCGCCTACCACTATCTGGGACCGTCCATTACCGTCAGGCTCTTCGTGACGCTCATCCTGACGATGATCTTCACCAACATCTTCCTGGGGATCGTATTGCGCCTGCAGGAACGCCTTCGCAGGCTCGGAATCACCGACGCGCTGACGGGCGCTTACAACCGCCGGCACATGGACCGGGAGGTCGGAGAGGCAGTCGCGCGTCACAAACGCTACGGCACGGACGCATCGCTCCTCCTGGTCGACATTGATCACTTCAAGAGCATCAATGACGAGGCCGGCCATGGCGCGGGCGATCGCGCACTCGCGGAGATTGCCGCCCTGATGAAGCGCTCGCTGCGCAAGCTCGACCTCGTCTTTCGCATCGGAGGCGAGGAGTTCCTCGTGCTCCTGCCGGACGTCAAGCAGGCCGGCGCCGCCGAGGTCGCCGAGAAGTTGCGGCGGGAGGTCGTGTCGGCCGAGCTCCTTCCCGGTCGCAGGATCTCCATCAGCATCGGCGTGGGCGAGATCGCAGCAGGCGAGGAACGCGATCATTGGGTGCGGCGAATCGACCGGGCGCTCTACGCCGCGAAAAGCGGGGGGCGCGACTGCGTGGTGGTCGCGGATGCGCCGTCCCCGACCGCGGCCTGAGAAACAGGGCGCGACAGTTCTGATTTCAAGCGAACCGCCGGCCAGTGTCGGGGGAGGATTATGCCGCGTATCAACATCGGAGCGCTTCAACTCAACTACCAGGAAGAAGGCAGAGGAACGCCGTTCCTCTTCATTCCCGGCCTCATGGGAATACTCGATGCCTGGGACTTTCAGGTTGCGCATTTCAGGAGCCGGTACCGGTGCATCCGCTTCGACCATCGCGGGACCGGCGACAGCGACAAGCCCGAGGATGCCTACTCCACCCGCCTGATCGCCGACGATGCCGTGCGCCTGCTCGATGCGCTCGGGGTCGAAAAAGCCCACGTAGCCGGCGCCTCGACCGGGGGATGCGTCCTCCAGAACCTGGCCATCGACCACCCTCAACGGCTGCTCTGCTGCATCTTTACCAATACCTGGACGAAGGCCGATGAGTACATCACGCGGGTGCAGACCTCGCGCATGCGCATCGCCGAGAGCTATGGCCCGGAGGAGTACATCAAGTTCAGCTCGGTGTGGACCTGCGGCCCCAACCAGTTCCGCTACGACTGGGAAAAGATCCAGGCGATCGAGGCGCGGCAGAGGAAGACCATCGCGCCGGTGGACGTTCTGCTCGGGCGGCTGCGAATGACGCTCGAACACGACCGGCTGGCCGAGCTCAACAAGATCACCCGGCCCTCTCTCGTCATCGGCACCGAAGACGACACCACCGTGCCGGGCTACTTCGCGAAAGACCTGCACGCAGCAATCAAGGGCTCACGCCTGCACATGATTCCGGAAGGCGGGCACTATTCCTATCGGCGCCACGCGCAGGAATACAACGCCGTGGTGCAGGGTTTTCTCGACGAACATCCAGAGCGATGATGTCCCGGATCCGGGTCCGGGCGCGCGAGCGCTTCGCGCCATCGGCAGCGGGCCGGCGCGCTATACTTTTACCGGGCGATCGCGGAGAGGGCGGCATCCGCGGTTTTGCGCCGAGGGCACATAAAGGGGGAGAAAACATCATGGGTACGCACTCGAGCATCAGCACGCTGTTGATCATCGTGTCCTGCGCGGCCGTGACAGGCACCGCTGCGTCCGCCCAGACCGGCGACCCGGCGACGGGTTTTCCGGGCCGGCCTGTACGCGTCGTCGTGCCCTTCGCGCCCGGCGGCCAGCCTGACATCTTCACGCGCCTCATCGGCCCGTCACTGGTCGAGTCCTTCGGGCAGCAGGTCGTGGTCGACAATCGTCCCGGCGCGGGCGGCATGGTCGGCTCCAGGATTGTCGCGGACTCGACGCCCGACGGACATACGCTGCTCTCCATCTCGAGCGCGCACACGATCGGCCCCTTCGCGCGCAAGGTGCCGTACAACACGCAACGAGACTTTGCGGGCGTCACCCTCTCCTACAACGCCGCCTACCTGCTGGTCGTTCCGCCGTCGCTCGGCGTGAAGACGCTGAAGGAGCTCATCGCGCTCGCCAAGTCGAAGCCCGGCGCGCTCAATTTCGCTTCCGCGGGCACGGGCAGCGGCACGCACTTTGCCGGCGAGATGTTGAAGCACAGCACCGGGATCGACGCGGTGCACGTGCCTTATCGCGGAATTCCCCAGTCCCTCAACGACGTCATCGCGGGCCGGGTCCAGTTCTTCATGGCGCCGCTCGGCAGTTCCGCCAACCTCGTCCGGGACGGAAGGATCCGCGCGCTCGGCGTCACGACGGCGAAGCGCATCGCCGTGCTGCCGGACGTTCCGACCATCGCGGAGTCCGGCCTGCCGGGCTTTCAGTGGGATTCGTGGGGCGCGATTTTCGCTCCGTCCAAGACCCCTCGCGCGATCATCAACAGGTGGAACC
>Ga0302046_10001123_pt1 | contig 25299 bp, 18 predicted proteins | sample RVTome_11_FD_200261 | JGI IMG/M metagenome (GOLD analysis project Ga0302046, IMG submission 200261) | Soil microbial communities from uranium-contaminated site in the Upper Colorado River Basin, Wyoming, United States - RVT147D111 (version 2) ... | reverse complement strand
CACGCAGGAGGACCATTTCTAGCAGATAGCCGTTTCCTGCCGAAAAATGGACTTCGGTGTATCAGTCACAGCCGTTGAACACCTTGAAAGGGGTGGGTCTACCCGGCCTACATCACCTGGGAGGAGTTCCTGGCCAATCAAGTCCAGCTTGCTTCGAACCAGAACCGATATGAGCAAGACAAACACGGCGTGCCCAAGAAAGGCCAGGCGCTCTTACAAGGCATCGTGCGCTGTGGTCTTTGTGGGGCTCGGATGAGCATCCGCTACTCTGGTCCGCAGGGTGAATATCCCGTCTACACCTGTAGCTACGCCCATAGTCGCTATGGGGAGCGGCGCTGCCAGGAAGTGTGTGGGCTCGGGCTCGATGCCCAAGTCGAGCGCCTGGTGCTCGCGGCGTTGGCACCGGACCGTATCGCGTTGGCGTTGTCAGCCCTTGCGGAACTGGAGAAGGAATATGAGGCCCTTGGCAAACAATGGCAGCTTCGGCTTGAGCGAGCCCGGTACGAGGCCGAGCGGGCCCGTCGGCAGTACGACACCGTCGAGCCCGAGGACCGCCTGGTGGCCCGTACGCTGGAGCGGCGTTGGGAAGCGAAGCTACGCGCCATAGAGCAAGTCGAACAGGACTACCAACGCTGGCAGGGGCAACACCGATTAGCCTTAACTGGTGCAGATCGGGAGGCCATTTTGGCCCTGGGCGAAGATCTGCCCGGGCTGTGGACGGCAGAGAGCACGACGGCGGCCGACCGTAAAGAGATCGTTCGACTGGCCATCAAGGAGGTCATCGTCGATCAACGTCTTAAGCGGGGTATGGTCTGCTTCAGGGTGAACTGGCAGACCGGTGCCACGAGCGAGCATGCGTACCGGCGTAGGGTGCAGAGCTATCGCGAGCATCCTGACCTGGAGGCGCTCGAGGTGCGGGTGCGGCAGTTGCATGGCGAAGACAAGATGGACCATGAGATGGCCGAGGTCCTCAATGCAGAAGGCTTCACGTCTGCCCGTGGCCGCCCCTTTAACAATCAACTGATCTGGCTCTTGCGTAAGCAGTGGAGCCTGCCCACAGTGCAGCCGAAGCGTTCGACCCGGCTGCAATGGGAGGACGGTTCGTATACGGTAGAGGGCGCGGCGCAGGTGCTGGGTGTGTTCCCCGGGACGGTCTACAAGTGGCTGCGGCAGGGTAAGCTGCAAGGCCATCAATTGGCCCGGGGAACCCCCTGGAAGATTGGCCTTACAGAGGAGGAGATCGCTCAGTGGCGGGCCTACGTCAAACGGGTCAGACGATCAAACAAGGAGGCATCATGAACACTTCGAGGACGAGGTGCTGGCGACGGCGCTCTTGGACCGTTTGCTACATCATGCCGAAGTGATCACAATCAACGGGCGTAGTTACCGTATGAGAAACCACGCAGGTGCCGATGGGCCTGCCTCTTCCTAACCCAGGGGGTGGGTCAATTTTATGCCGATGAAGTGGGTCAATTCTAGCCCGCTGTTGACACCAGGCACCATCGCGGCGACGCTGAGGAATTGCGTAAGAAAGCTGTCGCAGAAGAAAGCGTTCAACTGGGGATTCTCCTCGCTGAAGAACACCTTATAGTCGCTATTCATTTGCAAGTGGCGCGCCCCGCTTGCCATCAGAAGCACGACGAGGAACGATCCGGTCAGGATCGCCCATCGCTTTCTGAATACGGTAAAAAGGACGCAACCTCAACCGTGCGTTTCTACGAACGTAAAGGGCTCATCGCCCAGGCGCCCCGGAGCGCCTCGGGCTATCGCCAGTACGTCGAAAAACAGTTGGAGAAGGCGCATTGATGCAAGAGCAAACAACGATTATCCGGCAGTCTACGATTACATGCCCCGGTTGACAACCCCCTGTGCACAGGGGTAATTTTTAGTGTGCTACAGGGCGCGTCCAGTCCGCGGGAAGGGATTATCCCACCTTACCTTTCATGTACTTCGGCATCTACCTCTCTTCTGCCCGAGTAGCGGACGCGGGCCCAACACGAAGGAGGTGGCCATGCCCACGTTATTACCGCCTACGGCGAACCTTGAGCATCTGAAGAAGCAGGCCAAGGCCCTGCTGCGTGCTTTTCGGCGTAACGAGCCGCACGCCGTCGAGCAGTTCAGCACGCTGCGGTTGAACGCGGCTCCGAAGCTCTCTGACGCGCAACACCTTATCGCACGGACGTATGGTTTCGAGAGTTGGCCGAGACTGAAGGAGCACGTCACGTCGCTCGCCCCGGTGAGCGACGCCGTGTTAGAGGAGGCCTGGAGGGCTTTCCAGGAGGACGACGCAGCCGGATTGCGCCGGTTGCTCACACGCTACCCGGCCCTGAAGACAAGGATTAACGACCCGGTCGCTGCCTTCGACGCACCGCTGATCAACCATGTCCGCAGCCGTGCTATGCTCGACGTGCTGCTCGCTGCCGGGGCCGACATCAATGCCCGCAGCCACTGGTGGGCCGGCGGCTTCGGACTGCTCGACTACGCCAGTCCCGAGGTGGCCGCCTATGCCATCGGGCGCGGTGCGGTCGTCACCGTCCACGCCGCGGCGCGCCTGGGCCTGCTCGAAAAGCTCAAAGAACTGATCCCGGCCGACCCGGCGCGGGTCCATGCCCGAGGCGGCGACGGACAAACACCTCTCCACTTTGCCTCCACGGTAGAGGTAGCCGCCTACCTGCTCGATCAGGGGGCAGCCATCGATGCGCGCGACGTGGACCACGAGTCAACACCGGCGCAATACATGGTACGTAAGCGTCAGGACGTCGCCCGGTTTCTGATTGGCTGCGGGTGCCAGACGGATATCCTGATGGCCGCCGCGCTCGGTGACGTCAGCCTTGCGTTGAAGCACCTGGATGAGGACCCCGATTGTATCCGCCTGCGCGTAAGCGACGACTATTTCCCGATGATCGGTTCGGGCAGCGGGGGAACCATCTATCAATGGGAACTGGGGTGGTATGCCTCCGCCTGTCAGGTAGCCCAATCGTTTGGTCACGCGGCGCTCTTCGACCTGCTGATGGCGCGTAGCCCCGCCGAGGAGAAGCTGCTCGACGCCTGCTGGCTCCACGATGAAAAGCTGGTGCGTTCGTTGCTCGCCAAGTACCCCGACCTGGCCGACGCTCTGCCGCCTGCTGGCCGCCGGCACGTCGCCCACGCGGCACGCAACAACGACACGGCGGCCGCTCGCCTGATGCTGGAAGCAGGCCTGCCGGTGGTCGGCGCCTTCAGTCAACACCATGCCACGGCGTTGCATTGGGCAGCGTGGCACGGCAATGCAGAACTGGTTCATCTCCTTCTGCTCCGAAACCCGCCGCTCGAAAATACCGATAATGAGTACAACGGCACCCCGCTGGGATGGGCTATTCACGGATCGGACCATGCATGGGATCGAGAAGCGGGAGACCATGCCGCGACGGTCGAAGCGTTGCTCGACGCAGGCGCGCGCCCTCCCGAGGCGCTGGCTGGCACGGAGGCGGTGCAAGCGGTCTTGCGACGACGCGGTGTGAGCGGATCCGGCGTCTAGCGCCGCCCCCGGAGAGGCCTTCCATTCGGTGCTTTCAGGCTCCGCTGCGATTAGGGAAAGTCCAACTGTTCAGATTGAGATCAGGACGAGCCGGGTACCGTCCATGCCTCAATGGCGCGTACCATCTCGGACGGATCGGACCCGAGCCCTTCCTGCTGGAAAACGATCTCACCCGCCGCATCGAGCAGCGTGATCGTGTTTGAATGGGCGAATTGCCCCTCGGCGTCTTGTCTGTAACGTACGCCGAGCACCGCCGCCAGCTCGCGTACGTTGGCGGCCTCACCGCGCAGCAGGGTCCATTGTGTGGCCTGGAGGCCGTGGATTTCCCCAAACGCCCGCAAGGCATCAGGCGTATCGTGCTCGGGGTCGAGGGAGACGAGCACCATGCCGACCCTGGATTGCTGGCCCTCGGGCAACGCCTGCCGGAGCGCCTTCAGGTAGTGCACGATGCGGGGGCAGGCGTACCCGCAACGTGTGAAGACCATAGCCACCAGTCGGGGCCGGCCGCGCAGATCGGACAGGTTCAGCGTAGCACCATGACGGTCGGTCCATGAGGACCCCAACTGGTAGATGGACGCCTCGCTGAACTCCGCGTCCATGACCTCCGGCACGCCGCGTTCGCTCGCCGACGGGCTGGACGTGCCCGTCACGTCGCTCGTGCCGGCCCGAAATGCCGCCAGCGCTAGCAAGGCGACGGCGACCAGAAGGCTGAAGGAAAGGAGACGTTTCATGGGCCGGTCCGGTTAAGGGTGGCGTGATGCGTAAGCGGGGATGAAGGCGGCAAGGCGAAAGCCCACGTTGCGCATCGTGTAGCGAGCCTCCAGGCTGCTGCGCAGGGCAAACCGCAGGAACGCTGCATAGTCCATAAAATCCGAGGCGCCGAGCGATGCGCTGCCGCAATAGAGCCCGGTGTCGAGGTCGGTGTTGTTGCGCGACTCGCCGGTGACGAGCGCCGAGTTGAAGTCGTAGACCCACTCCCAGACGAGACCGTGCAGGTCGTAGACACCCCAGTAGTTGGGTTCGCCGGCCCCGACGTGCAGCCTCGCCGTAGCCGGACGGCGACCGTACTCCTGGAGGATGCGCTGGGCAAAGCCGCCCTCCGCGTGTCCGTCCGGGCGCGACCGTCCGGCGGCAGCGGCATATTCCCACTCGGCGACGGTCGGCAGGCGCTTCCCCTGCCACGCCGCATAGGCATTCGCGGCGAACCAGGAAACGTTCACAACCGGCCGCTCGGCCAGCGACGGATCGCCCAGGTCCAGGTCTCCCGCCCAGTGTTCCAGGTAATCCACCTCGGCGAAAAGCGTCTTTACCTGCGAGCGGCGCCACTCGGGGTGGGCCGTGACGAAGGCAAGAAAGTCGGCGTTCGTCACCGGGCGAGCATCCAGGTAGAAAGCCTCTACCTGCTGGATCCCATCACTCAAGACGCCTCTGTAGAGCGGCGTGTATGTACCGCCTTCCACACGCACCATCCCCTCCGGCACGGCCGGCTGGGCCATAGCGCAAAGAGGCAGGACCAGAAACCCCAGCAGCACAAGACTGGCGAGTACATACCGCATGACGAGCCCCGGTTTAGAGCGTCGAGCGGAATCGCCCGCCTGAGACGGCCCCGCTCGACCGGTTGTTTATGGTTTAGTTCGTGCCCCGCTGCGATCCTTCCGGCAGGTAGTCCTTCAGCACCGTCTGGCCGGCGTAGATCTCCGGGTTCTCTTCGCCTTCCACGTTCAGAATGCCGATGGCACCCTTGTTGAAGGCTCGGAAGATGGCATGGTCGACCAGGGTGTACTTCCCGGGCACGTCGATCTTGAACTGTACCATAGCCGAACCACCCGGCGGCACCACGGTCGTCTGCACGTTGTGCTGATTCGCCAGCGTGCCGCCCTCGCCGTACACCGTATCGAACACCTCGCCGATGACGTGGAACGAGGAGGTCAGGTTGGGCCCGCCGTTACCGACGAAGAGCCGCACCGTCTCGCCCGGCTTGGCTGCGAGCGCCCCGGCACCCGTCAGCGCACCGACGCGGCCGTTAAAGACGACGTATTCCGGCTCCTCACGCACCGCCTTCTCGATATCGAACCCCTGGAACCCCTTCTCACCCATGGCACCCGTCGTGTAGAACTCGCTCTGCATGACGTAGAATTCGCGGTCCACCGGCGGCAAACCCTCTTTGGGCTCGACCAGGATCAGGCCGTACATCCCGTTGGCGATGTGCATGCCCACCGGCGCCATGGCACAGTGGTAGACGTAAAGCCCGGGCTTGATGGCGCGAAACTCGAAATCCGCCTCTTTGCCCGGCACGACGAGCGAAGCCTCCGCGCCGCCTCCCGTACCTGTCACGGCGTGCAGGTCGATGTTGTGGGGAAACGTGTTGTCCGGATGGTTCTGGAGGTGAAATTCTACCAGGTCGCCCTCCCGGACGCGGATGAACGTGCCCGGCACCTCTCCTCCGAAGGTCCAGACATTATATTCGACGCCGTCAGCCAACTCGGCCGTGGCTTCGACCATCTCCAGGTCGACCACTACACGGGTCGCGTAATCCCGCGCAATGGGCGGCGGAACGTTCGGCGCCGCGGTCAACTGCGCCACCTCTTTGCCCCGGATCTCAGGCAGGTAGATGCCGCCGTCGTGGGGTGCAAACGCCGCCGGCGCCTCGCCGGCAACGGAGACGGTCCCCGGCGCCTCGCTCGATGAGCGATAGCCGAAGAGCAAGAGGGCGACCACCAGCAAGCTCATGCCGGTGACAAGGGTCATCACGAAGGGTTTTGTTGTATTCGGGGTGTTCATGGTATCTCCCGGTTGGTAGGTGAACGCGTGCTTGGTCTCAGGTGTTATTTAATATTTCGTACTATTTTATCTTAAATAAAGCAAAAAGTTCCAATCCTGGAAGCCGGGAAGGAATCCTCATCGATTCTTCTAACATCTCCTGCATTATCCGACGCCTGTAGGACGCCTAGAAATCCATCGTGCCGGCTAAGTCTTTCAGCCGAACCGCGAGCGAGGCGATGTCTTCGCTCACGTCTGCCAGCGTTGTATTCGTAAACATAGCTTCCAGCCGTGTCCGCTCCTTGGCCCACTGGTTATGCAAGGGACAAGGCTTCTGGTTCCCACAGCCTGGCAGGCCAAGCACACATTCGGTGAAAAGCGCTGAACCGTCGATAGCGAGTACAATATCCAGTAACGTAATCTGGCCGGCAGAACGTGCCAGAGCAATGCCGCCGTTGGGGCCTCTGTATGAGGTCATCAATCCTGCCTGGGTCAGCTTTTGAAAGATTTTTGTCAGAAACGGAAAGGAGATGTCGAGTTCGTTGCTGATCTCGCCAATCGATACGTACCCCTCCTCCTGGCGGGAAGCAAGGTACAATGAAGCTCGAATTCCATATTCGCAACTCTTAGAAAGCAGCATGACCATAATCCCTATTTAAGAGTTTTAAATCTTAATTCCAAAGCGCATCTGATGTTCCTCCTCTTGCACATCGCGTCCTGTGCCGAGCCATTGTGCTCGATGACACCTCGACGCCTTCGGAGCCGGGCCTGATTGAACGGGATCGTTCAGGCGGCGGCACCGAGGCAACCACACGTACAGCTTCCCTCCTCGCGGGGTAACTCCAACCGTGTCAGTGCGGGATGCGCGCGGCGCCTGGATAAAGAAGAGCCGTTTCTTGTCTGGCGCGGCTATCCCTCTCAGGAACGATCGTGGTGCTGATCGCCGCGTCCGAGCGCCCGGCCTGGACGCGACGCGTGATCTCTTTCGCCAGGGCTTCCTGTGAAAGCGCCTTCTCAGCCAGCCCGGCCCGCACCACCGCTCCAGGTCCCTCCCAGACAAGGGCGCCCGGCTCGTCTTCGACCAGGATCTGACCTCCGGCGTTGTGGATATGACGGCTGCCCTGAAAGCCATCAAGGCTATGCCCGGACAACACCACCCCGAGCACGTGTGGGCCGTACTGATCTGCTGCCGCGCGAAAAAGCACATCGATGGATGGGCGACAGCCGTGCTCCCGGGAACCGCGATGGATGTCCAGCAGATCAGCGTGTCCTGATCTGCTGACCGTCATGTGGTAGCCTCCAGGGGCTATCCATACCTGCCCAGGCTCCAGCAATGCGCCTACACGACCTTCTGCAACCAGCCTTCGGGACTTCAGTGCGAGCCGTTCGGCAAGGGCTGCTGTGTATCTTTTCGGCATGTGTTGCACAATCAGGACGGGAACCGGAAGGTCTTCCGGCAACCGGGGCAGTAGCGAGAACAGGGCATGCGGGCCACCCGTGCCACCGCCAATAACCACCAGATCAATCCGTCTTCTCCCGGAAATGCGAGGCCGTGGGAGCGACCTATCGGGATTGGAGAGCGGAACGCCGTTGCCGACCTGTGTAGAAACCACTGCTTTGATAGCCGGCGCGAGCCTTTTGCAGAGGTGCCGCGTCGCAAACAGCACATTGCCCGATCCTTCCGGCTTTGTTAAAAACTCTGCGGCGCCGCGTTCGAGGGCCTTTATCGCCTGCCGAGCGCCGGACTGACTCCGGGTGCTGAGCGCAATAATCGGTAGCGTCGGGAAAGCCTCATGGATGTCGCTCAGGAGCTGTAAGCTATCCGTCTCCAGCCCCTCTAGATCCAGAAGAACCACGTTCGGCCGGGTGCGCGCGATCATGGCGCGTGCCGCCTGCCCGTCGCTGGTGATGCCGCAGACTAGCATGTCCGGCCTGCTGCGTAACAGACAAGCCAGCATCTGCCGCACCACTACATCGCCATCGATGATGAAAACACGAATCTCCTGCATGGCTTCCTCCTTAGAACTGGCTGCACGGAGCGTCGTCATCAAGGCTAGCTCCGATGCGGGGGGTGACCATTCAACAAATGGCCCTTTAGCGTACCGTAACAGAAGTCCAAGGTATTCTCCCGAAGCCTACGGCGACATAGCAGGTTTCTATTAAACACAGCGACTTACGAAGATTCTGCCATACGCTCCTTTCAGACCTAAGGCCACCGGATAAAAGCTACGAGACATCCCCGACAGAGTCTGTAAGTATAAATCGGAACCTTGTGTAAGAAGGAGCAACGGCGTAGAGTAAGCGCAACGCCCAGGGCGACGCAAGACATATCCTACAGCGCTCGACTGGCTGCATGGATAGGCTAGTACCGCTGGGCGAAAGTCCGTAAGCAGTTTAGCACCATCGTGAAACGTAAAACGTGAGGGTGCCTCCAACGACCGTGCGAAGTGACCGCACGTTTCACGTTTTACGTCCTGCCTAACCGATCACGAACTTCTGCCGCGATGTACTAGAGGCTTCCGAGCGTGACGATCAGGTGATGGGTCGCCTCATCCCGGGCAAGGGCCACCTGTACCTCCTCTGCTTTCACCTTGAGCGCCTTTCCATCCAGACTGGCCGACGCTACGCCTTGCTGCACGCCTTCCGGGTTGACGATCTGAATCGCGTAGGTCGTCCCGCTCCCCGGAATCTGATAGACAAGCTCGACCTGCGGCCAGGCGGCGGGGATGCATGGAGCCAGGGCAAGCGTGCGGCCTTCCAAGAGCCGAAAGCCGAGTAACGATTCGAGCGCTATGCGGTACATCCACCCGGCCGAGCCCGTATACCAGGTCCAGCCGCCCCGCCCCACATGCGGCGCGACGCCGTAGATGTCGGCGGTCACCACATAGGGCTCCGCCTGGTAGGTACCGACCTCTTCGGACGTCCGTGTATGGCTGACGGGGCTGAGCATCTCCAGCAATGCGCCGGCGCGGTCGCCCTGGCCGAGCCGGGCGAGGGCGCCAATGACCCAGAGGGCCGCGTGCGTGTACTGTCCGCCGTTCTCGCGTACGCCGGGCACGTAGCCTTTGATGTATCCAGGGTTCTTCTCGGTCTGGTCAAACGGCGGTGTCAGGAGCCGGATGAGCTTATCCCCTTCTGAGACCAGGAACCGCTCGACCGCCTGCATGGCCTGCTCGGCGCGGTCACGGGGAGCAGCCCCGGAGAGGACGGCCCAGGCCTGTGCGAGGGCATCGATCCGGCATTCGTCATTCTCAGCAGCGCCCAGCGGCGTGCCGTCGTCGTAGTAGGCGCGGCGATACCAGGCGCCATCCCAACCCGCCTCGTTGAGCGCGCGCTTTAAGGGTGTGCGATAGGCCCGGTACCGCTCAGCACGCTCGGGGTCTTCTTGCCGCACACAGAGCGGAATAAAGTCGCCCAGGATCCGGTAGAGAAAAAAGCCGAGCCATACGCTCTCGCCCCGGCCATCGTGCCCGACGCGGTTCATCCCGTCGTTCCAGTCGCCCGAACCCATCAGGGGAAGGTGGTGCGGACCTCGGGTGAGCGATCGGTCGAGCGCCCGGCAACAGTGGTCATACAGCGAAGCGACCTCGCCGGCCTCCTCCGGAACGAGGTAGGCTTCGTCTTCTCCCTCTTCGAGCACGCGCGCGCTGATGAAGGGCGCCTGCTCGTCCAGGACCGACCGATCCCCTGTGGTCTGCACGTAGAAGGCGGTCACATAAGGCAACCAGAGCAGGTCGTCGGAGATGCGCGTCCGGATGCCGCGTCCGGTCGGTGGGTGCCACCAGTGCAGGACATCGCCCTCGACGAACTGATGCGCGGCGTGCAGGAGGATCTGCCGGCGTGTCAGGTCCGGCCGGGTGTAGATCAGGGCCGCGGCGTCCTGCAGTTGATCCCGGAAGCCGAAGGCTCCTCCCGACTGGTAGAAGGCCGAACGCGCCCAGAGGCGGCATGCCAGATTCTGGTACAAAAGCCACCCGTTTACCATCCGGTCGATAGCGGGCGAGGGGGTCTTCACCTGGATCGTCGAGCGGGTCTCCGTCCAGAAGGTGCGCACGTCCTGCAGCGCCTCGCCGCGTGCAGCGGGCTCCCGGTAGCGCGCGACGAGCAGGCGCGCGGTCGCTCTGCTTTCGGCCTCACCCAGCAAGAAGGCCCCCTTCCATGCCTGCCCCGGCGCCAGGTCGATCTCCACATGAAAAACCGCGCACGGATCGAGCCCTGCCCCGGTGCGCCCATCGAGCGGCCTTTTCGACCGGAGTGCCGCCGGCGCTTGCACCCGCCCGTGCCGCCCGAGAAAAGCCGTACGGTCCGTAGTGTACGCAACCGCCTCGTTTGCTGCGCCGGCCACTGCTGCGAACGCGACCCTTCCAGCGAATTCGTTGTTGTAAGCGTTCGTTGCAAAGACGGCGCCCGTCTGGGCATCGTGCTCCGTCACGACGAACCGACCGCTTTGTTCAGGCAGTACACCCAGCACCCACCGTTGATATCGGAAGAGCGAGAGCCTGCGCGGGCGGTCACTGAGATTGACGAGATGCACCCGAATGATCTTAACAGGGTCGTGGCGGGGTACAAACTGAAGGACCGTCTGCGCCAGGGCATGGCTCTCATGAGCATACCGGGTATAGCCGAAGCCATGCCGCACTTCGTAGGCAGCCGCTTCAGGGACCGGCCCCGGGGTAGGTGACCAGAAAACACCGGCTTCATCGTCTCGAAGATACAGGGCCTCGCCGTGCGGATCGCAGATCGGATCGTTGGACCAGGGCGTGAGTCTGTTCTCCCGGCTATTGAGGCTCCAGGTATACCCCGCCCCGCTGTCTGTCGCCAGAAAGCCGAACGAAGCGTTGGCAACCACATTTACCCACGGCAGCGGGGGGCGTTTGAGTCCTCCATCCGCAGGGGTGAGCCGGATGACGTATTCGTCGCCGGCCCTGCTGAAGCTGCCGTAGCCGTTGCTTACCTGTGGCGATGGCTCTTCCGAAGCGCTAGCTTCCTCCTCGGCTTCCGGGCCTTGCTCCACGTATTCCGCGACAGGTTTGAAAAAAAACGCCTCGGAAGCGGCCGGTAAGAGAGCAAGGGCCTTCAGCTCGGGGAGGTCACCGTCACCATCGATGACGATGCGGGCCACCGTCTGGACCAGGTTCAGGTCCTCCTGGGACATCCCATCCACACCCCTTACATAGACGTGGCCCTTTTCATCCTGCCCCCCGTGCCGCGTAGAAGCCTCCGCCGTCTGCACGAGCAGGTCCTGAAGCGCATCCGCATAGGAAGGCGGGTGCTCGTTCAGGATGAGCAGATCAACAGCCAGACCGTTGAGCCACCAGTAGGCGTGTGCCTTGAGCAGCGTTCGCACCACAGGCATGGCATCCCGGTCTGCCACACGAGCAACGATCAGCGGCAGGTCTCCGGAGATGCCGTAAGCCCATAAGGCGGCTTGCTGACGCCGATTGCGTTGCAAGACTTCCTCCGGTGCACGTAGCCCGGGATGACCATAGAGCAGGGCGCCGGCGAGCTTATGAAAAGCAAGCGCCTGCTCCGGTGAGATGTCGAGGTTTTGCAGTTGAATCAGGCCGTAGACGCGGGCCAGGCTGAATGCACGGTCAACAGCATAGGTGGTGTTGTACTGGTCGGCGAGGGCGCGGGCTTGTTCCCTGCTGCGGGCTGCACCGAGGCCGAAGGTTACCTGGAGCTTCTCTCCGGGGCTGAGTTCCACGACGCGCCGGAGGCTGACGACGGGGTCGAGAACGCTGCCCACACTGCCGGAGAGCGAAACGCCGGGGTCGAGCGCCTGCGGGTTGGCCCGGGTACGACCCCGCCCGATAAACTTCGCGCGATCCGTTTCGTACTGAAGCGGCTCGAAAGCCTCTTCCAGGTGCTCGCTCGTCAGCATATGCACCAGCCAGGCCGCCCGGTCTTCCGGGCTGCGCGAGCGCCGGTGTGCCAGCAGGGCGTGATGCTCGGGAACATACTCGGTCTGGACAAAGAGCTTGGAGAACGCCGGGTGGGCCTCATGCCCCCTCGGGTCGTTCAGCACGACTTCGGCATAGCTGGTCAGTTCCAGCAGGCGCGGTTGGTCTGAGTAGTTGGTAAGCGTATACCGGCGTAGTTCGATATCCTCCAGGGGAGAGACGCACACCTCCATGAATGTCTCGATCCAGTCGTCCACACGTGCCATTTCGACTTTGTTTGTGTGAAACCAGACGTCGTAGCGGTCGGCCTGGCGCTGGACGGGTTGATGCCCCATCGACCAGAAGGTACCACGGTCGCGGTCACGGACGTAGAGGTACAATCCATCGGCGTCACGGGTGCGGTCGGCACGCCAGGCGGTGAGGGCTAACTCCTCAAAGGCCGAATAGCCCGTGCCTGCCGCCGTGAGGAGAGCCCGGTAGCGGCCATTGGAGAGGAGATGCACGTGCGGGAACGCATCGAGCAGCCCTTCGCGCGGCACGTGCTCCACGGCCTCATGCACCACATGCCCTTCACTCGGCTCCTGCTCGTCTTCCACCGCACGCATCGGGGTCAAGGTGACGACCTGCGGCAGGCGCTCCTGCAAGAGCAGTTCGCTGGAACGGACAAGGGGCTCGGTGTGGAAGCGCCGCTGCATCCGGTTTCCGCAGAGGACGTTCGCGAGCGCCAGCAGACTCATGCCCTGATGGTGGGCCATGTAGGTGTAGATGATGCTCCGCTCCGAGCCCGAGGGCACCCGCGTGCGCGTGTAGTCTACGGCCTCGTAGAATCCCAAGGAGCCGTAGGCTCCTTCGCGCTGCAACCGCTGCAGGTTTTCTATCGCATGAGGCAGATCGACCGGGAGCGCCAGCATGGCGGCATACGGAGCGACGACGTAGTCTTCGGCCAATCCACGCTTCAGGCCCAGCTCCGGCACACCGAAAGCGCGGTACTGGTAATCCAGATCCAGGTTGAGCATGTAATAGGCGCTCTCCGAGACGCCCCAGGGTTGTCCCCTGCGCTGGCCGGACCGGCTCTGGATGAATACCACGCTCTCGTAGGTCTCGTCGAGAAGCGTCGTTTCGTAGCGGCGCATAAAGAGCAGCGGCATCAGGTATTCAAACATGGTCCCCCCCCAGGAGACCAGCACCCGCCGGTTGTCCACCTCCGTCAAACGGCGGCTGAGGCGGAACCAGTGGGCGGGGGGCACCTCGCCTTTGGCGATAGCGAGGAAGGAAGCCACACGCGCCTCGCTGGCGAAGAGGTCGTACGTGCTCTCATCCTGCGCCATCCGGTCTTCGTTGAAGCCGATCGAGAAAAGACCCCGGTCCTCATTAAACAGAAAGCCGAAATCCATCACCGCCACCAGCTCACCGCACCACGCCGCGAGCCGGTCCGCTTCGTCCAGCCAGGCGGCAACCGTCAAGGCGGCCTGCCGCAAACCCCGTTCGTCAGCCAAGGCGGCCGCCGTACCTTCCCGTAGCGCTGCGAGAAGCTGGCCGAGCGAAGAGACGGCGTCGAGGGCCTCCGGTAGCGGAACGCCCTCCGCCAGCCATGGGAAGAGGGTCTGAAGTTCCAGCTGTTGGGCTTTGATCTGTGCCAGCGGCTGCTCCAGCCAATACCGAAGGTCTTTCAGCGCTTCTTCACCGGCGCCAGGAAGCTTCGATTCACGGAGTTCTTCGGCGTGTAGCCTGAGCACCCGGAGCGTGTTCCACCACGCCGTCAGGGAGGAGGGGGCCGCGCCGGAAAGCAACCGCCCCACCGCACCGGCTTTTTCAACCAGCCGGCTGGAGACAGCCGTGCCGAGGGCCTCGTGCTGCGCGGCTATACCCTCCTCGGCAACGTGGAGCGTGGCGCGAAGCCCCTCAAAGAAGACCGGACTCGGCCAGGAGGCCGTCCGGGTTTCGAGCAACGCCTGCTTGAGCGTCAACAGGCAGGCGGCCAGGTTGCCGGAATCGACGGTAGAGACGTAGTGCGGCGGCAGGACGGTGCCGCGTTTCGTGTAATACCAGTTGTAGAAGTGCCCCCGGTAGCGGTCGAGCAGACGCATCGATCCGAGCATCTCCGCCAGCCGGTGCACGAGTACGCTGCGTGGGAGGTAGCCGAGGTCATAGGCTGCCTGTGTTGAGAGCAAGGCCAACCCGATATTCGTCGGCGAGGTGCGGGGGGCAAGTCCGCGCCACGGTTCCTGCTGCACATTGTCCGGCGGGAGCCATCGGTGCTCCGGCCCAACGTACTGGTCGAAATAGGCCCAGGTGCGCCGGGCTATCGTGTGCAGCAGGCGTCGCTCTTCGTCACGAAGCGCATACGACGCTCGGAAGCGGGGCCGGCCCAGCCACCAGGCCACGTAGGGAGCCGCCACCCACAACACCGCGACGGGGAGTGCAGAGAACAACGCCGCCGGATGAATCAGAACGATGCCGCCCAGCACCGCCATCCCGAACACGACGGACACCGCCATGACACGAAGATAGTACGCCCCGTTACCACTGCCCCGTTGTTCGGCCTGCGATGCCGTGACCCATTCCAGCAGGTTCTTGCGGGAGACGAACAGGCGCCAGAGGGTTCGGACGACGGCATCGGCTGAGAGGAAGGCCTGGTGGGGAAGGATAACGAGTGATAGCCCGGCCCGCAGCATGTTGTGCATCACGTCCGTGCCCAGGGACTGCATGTAATGCTTCCACGTCGCCTTGCGGGAGCGGCGCACCACGGCCGACGTCACGCCCGCGAAGATAGGAAAAGCGAGGACGAAGAGACCGAGAACCGTCCAGACGAACGGAGGCCCGGGGAAGGCGGTCCACCCCAGCAGGAGAAAGAGCAACAGAGCGGGCGGCGTAAGGGAACGGCGCAGGTTGTCGAAGATCTTCCAGCGGCCCATCGGCGTGAGGGGATTTCGCCGGGAGCCCTGCGGGGTCGGTACCCGTCGAAAAAGCCAGGGCAGGATCTGCCAGTCACCCCGGATCCAACGGTGCAGGCGCTTCGCGTAGGGAAGATACGTCGACGGGTAGTCGTCAAAGAGCTCGATGTCGGTTACGAGCGCGGTGCGCACATAGTTGCCCTCCAGCAGGTCGTGCGAGAGCACCGTGTTTTCGGGAAAGGCGCCTTCGAGGGTGGCGCGAAAGGCATCGACATGGTAGAGCCCTTTACCCGTATAGATGCCTTCGCCAAGGAGATCCTGGTAGGCATCCGAGACTGCCGTGGTGTAGGGATCCACGCCCACGTTTCCGGCGAAGATCCGGGTGAAGGGCGTGCGCAGGGCCGCCTCGGGCAGGATGGAGACGCGCGGCTGCAGGACGCCGTAGCCCTCGGTGACGCGGCCTACGTCCGGCTCGAAGCGAGGCCGGTTGAGTGGATGAGCCGCTGTGCGCACGAGGTTTCTGGCGCTTCCCGGCGGAAGCTGTGTATCGGCGTCGAGGGTGATCACGTAACGGATGACCCTGTCCGCCGTGGCGGAGGCAAAGCCGCCTTCCAGCGTGGTGAAGCTGGTCTTTGCGGCCGGATCTCGGAGCAAGCGGCCCAGCTCCTCCAGCTTGCCCCGCTTGCGCTCCCACCCCATCCATACCCCTTGCTTCGGATTCCACTGCCGCGCCCGGTGCAGGAGGAAGAATCGATCTCCGGCGGCATCGCCGTGCCGTTTGTTGAGGGCCCGCACCGCCGTGACAGCCGCGTCCAGGGTCACTGCGTCGCCGGGCATGACCTCTTCCGGCGCGTCGGAGAATCCGCTCAGGAGCGCGAAGCGAAAAGCCGGATCGGGGTTGGCCAGCGCACGGATCTCAAGCTGCTCCACCTGCTCACGGGCGTTCTCCGCCGAGGTGATCAGGGTGGGTACGACTACGAGTGCCTGGTGGTCTGCCGGTATACGCTCCTCAAAAGCCATCTTGGGCAGCACCCGGGGCGGCAGCAGATGCGTTACGAACCAGTTCGTGAGGGCCACGGCCAGGTCCAGGGCAGGCAACACCGATGCAGCCGTGACGAGCGCGAGGATCCAGGTAGAACTCCCCTGGGCGCGTACGAACGCATAAGGGAATCCCATGAACAGGAGTGTCAGGAGACTGATCGTTCCCAGAAAAAGGGTATCTGCATGGTGGTAGGCGAAGCGCCGCAGCCTTCGGCTCAGCGGTGCGCGGTATTGAATGATGCTTTCGAGGGCATCCGCCTGGGAGCCGATAAGGCACCATCCTACGTGCCGCGCTGCAGGCCGGAGGTCCCCGGCGGCGGCTTCCTCGGCCATCAGGAGCACCTGTTGCGCGATCTCAAACTCTGTGAGGGGAGCGTACTCGGCCAGATGCTCGACCTGCCCCCGATACCGGTTGCGCGTCTCGGCATCCATCTCCGGATAGATACCGGCCGGGTCCAGCCGGAGTGTCTGTTCCACCACGGACAAGGCTTCCACAAAGGCGGACCAGTCGGCTTCGGCGATCTGCCGGAGGGAAAGCACGGCGTTGGCGACGCTGACTTGCTGCTGCGCCTGGCGCTGGGCTTCGTCTTCGAGCGGGATGCCCTCGACCGGGAACTGCTCCTCCAGCCACACCTGCTCCGGCTCGGTGAGCCCCCCTCCAGCTTCCAGGCCTCGGAGCAGCGTACTCAAGAACAACGCATTGCCAGACGAGGCCTCTTCGGCCATGCGGCCCAGCAGGTCCGACCGCGTGGCCGCGTCGTCCCGTGCGACCCGCGTGATGCGCGCTGCCCACTGCGACGCTGCCCGGCGGGTCCGCCTTGCGTCGAGTAGATCTCGCCCTCGTGCTTCCAGGTGCTGGATCAGTACAAACCGGGCCATGATCGGCACGGCCCAGAGTTCGCTCAAGGTCAGGAGATCTTCCTCCTGGTACGCTTGCAGGAAGAGCGAAAGGTTTTGCTCGTCCAGTACGTTGTCCGTGAAGGTGGCGAGTTCACGAACGAGTTCATAGACGCGCGGGAAACCCCGGCATGCTCCGGAGGTGAGCCGAGGAAGCGTCCGGTAATAAGCCGGGGGGAGATGCTCCTTGATCTGCTGCGTCTGCTCCTGGATAATGTAGAAGTTGTCGAGGATCCATTCTCCGGCCGGCAAGATCTCTTCGTCCTGCTTTGCGGAAGCCGCCAGCGCACGGTAGGTCTCCTGGAGCACGCGGCCGGACGAAGCCACGAGGGGATGCAGGCGTTGGAGGGGCCTTCTGCCAAGTGTGAGCTGTGTTCGGTGGCGATGCGCCAGCGCTTTCGCCTCCAGGGCCAGGCGCGCCGGGTTGAAGAGAATAGCAGGCTGCGTTTGATCCATAGGCTTATGATCGCCAAGCCGGGCACCATCGAAAAGGCGTCATGACTCCACAGAGAAAGCCTCCGTTACCAACTGCTCCCGCCCGGCCGGTGCCCCGGTACTCTACCTCCGTGTTGAACCGGTATGTGCCCCGGGCAGATCACCCGTCAAGCGCCTCGAATACGAGGTACGGTATCGCATGGCGAGGCGTCTGTAAAAGCAGGAAGAACCAGCGCCTGTTTAGACGCACCCTCTTAAAGTAGAAACCGGCCCGGGCGTCTCCTGTAAGTCCATGCCAGCAAGACACGTAGGAATAGATTCCGGAGACCTGTAGGAAATCAGCGACACGGGTTATGCCATTAAAAGCAGGCGGACCGTCCCCGGTAGGTATGCGCAAGATGGTGAAACCATACCTGGAAGGTCTGTGAGGCCCCGCCGGCCTCAACCGACCGGCCCAAACAAGCGATTTTAGCCGGTTCACAGAAGCGCCAAAGCCCTTCCAGGTCTCGCGAACGTCTTTCACCACGTTGCGCACACCTACCCCGTCCCCCTACAATAGCAGAATCCTGCTATGCTATTTGGCGCCTCGGGCCACTATCTTCATTTTCCCACCCTTGTCTTCCCGTTCCAGATGACGATCAAAGCAGCGATAACATCCGCCTTGTCTTCTCGTCCGGAGGCGCCCCTCTTCCAGGCGCTCGACGATGAAGTACACCGTATTGCGCGGGCCTATCTGCTGCAAAAGACCGGGCGTGGATCGCTGCATCCGGCCCTGGACCTATCCCCTGCCGAGTTGGCCGTCGATTGCTGCGCCGGCCTCTTGCAACACAACGGCGCCGCCGCCTTTCCGTTCGAGGCCTATTTCGGGGCGCTCGGCTGGACGGAACTCGACGAGACCGATCTCTTCATCGCCTTCCGACGGATGGTCGTCAGCCACGTCAACGACGCCCTCTTCAGGCGCTACCGGAACGCCGACGCGCACCTGGAGGAGCTGGTCCGTGATCTCAAGGAGGCGGTTGCGTCCGATGAACGGTTGTCGCTGCGGCAACAGGAGTCCGGCTGGTGGCTGGTGGTAGGGCACGGAGAGGCCCTGCTGAAGCCGCTGCCGATGGTACCCGTGGAGCTTCTGGAAACCTACCTGGCCACATCGACCTGTCCGCTGCATTCGCTGCCCCAGATACTTTCCCTGTTTGTGGCATTTACAGAGGCGGACCGGTCGTATTGTAATGGATATCCCCTGGCGGGTCTCGCGTACCTCGCACGGACTGTCCTGAATTCGCGGTCCTGAACCCGTTTTCTTGGGGCGCCCGGACGGACCCCTAGAGCAACGCGAGGAGGAAAGCAAACGACCTTGCCCAATCTATGGTAACCGCCTCTGCACATCCCGAACCATCGTCCCTCACAAACCGGACGGCTGTCATCGGCGTCGGCGCTTCGGCGGATGGCCTGAAGGCCCTGCTGGACTTCTTCGAAGCCTTACCCCCGGACCCGGGTATCCGCCTGGTCACCATCCACCTCGACCCGGAGCATGAGGCCACCCTGAGCGCCCTGTTTCAGGCTAAGGCCCGCATGCCTGCAACCCGCGTCCGGGACAGGGCTGCCATCGAGCCGGACCATATCTACCTCATCCCGCCGAACAAGCGCCTGGGAACAACCCTTCAGACGCTGTCCATCTCCGACTTCGGAGAGGAGGACATCCTGCTCAATGAAAAGCTGAACCAGCGCGTTTTCGACCAGGCCGAGCAGGTGAATCGACTGGTTGCCTCCCTCTCCACCGAACAGAACGAACGAACCCGCATCGCAGAGCTCTTACACGATCACATTCAGCAGCTCCTCTTCGGCGGCAGGATGACCGTACAGCGGTTGCTGCGGCGCTGGGCGAAAGACCGGGCGCCCCACCCGGACATGCATGATCTCGGCCAGTTAAACACGATCATCGCCGAGATTATGGATGCGCTGCGCGGGGTTACGGTGGACCTGAGCCTGCCTGCGCTGGACGACGAGAACCTGGTGTCCATCGTGGTGGTGATAGCACGCCGTATGCAGGAGTTGTACGGCCTGCAGGTCGATGTGAAGGCCGAGAGTGCCTGCCTGGTGCCCCGCAAAGCGCTGCGCATACTGCTGACGCAGATCATACGCGAATTACTCTTCAACGTCGTCAAACACGCCGAGGTAGACCACGCGACGGTCCAGCTTCACACAGCGGATTCCATGATGATCATCAATATCGAAGACGGGGGCAAGGGTTTCGCCCCGAACAGTATCGCGGAGATGTACCGAGAGCATGGAGGAATCGGCCTCTACAGCACGCACAAACGGCTGAACCTGCTGGGTGGGCGCCTGGAACTGGACAGCGCCCCGGGCGAGGGGACGCGGATCAAGATCGTCGTTCCTCAGGAGAGCAACCGCTGGCCGGGGAGCCCCCCTGAAGACCAGGGGAGCCAGGCGGATTCACAACCGGCTTGAACCATAACCAGCCGGATTCACAACCAAACAGAATGCCTCGCTGCATGGTAAGACATGACGGCTTCTCGCTACCGCGTTCTCATCGTCGATGATCACCCCGTCGTACGGCGAGGTCTACGGAACCTGTTCGATGAGCAGTGGGATTTTACAGTCTGTGGAGAGGCGGCCGACGTGACGCAAGCCCTCACCGCTGCCACGCAGCTCCAGCCTGACTTCATCCTCGTCGACCTGTCCCTGCCGGGGGCGAACGGTCTCAAATTGATTACAGAAATCCAAAAGCATCAGCCGGACCTACCGATGCTGGTCCTTTCTATGTGGGACGAAATCCTCTATGCGGAGCGGGCGATCCTGGCAGGGGCCGGCGGTTACATCATGAAAGGCCGACCCGACGAGGAGATCCTCAAGGCTGCTCGCCAGGTTTTGAGCGGCCGGATCTACCTCAGCAGCACCGTCGAAGCCCATCTGGAGACCCGGTTGCCCGGCCATGGCGAAGAGGACAACCCGGTAGAGCGGCTGACGGACCGCGAGATGGCGGTGTTTCGCCTGATCGGCCAGGGCTACATGCCGCGCCACATCGCCCGGGAACTTCAACTCAGCCCCAGCACCATTGAGATCTACCGCACGCACCTCAAAGAGAAACTTAACCTCAAGAGTGCTACCCAGCTAACCCGCTACGCCGTGCAATGGTTTAAGGATCATACCGGCGCATAATATCCGTTGCAGCAGCAGAACGGATAGAACGCAACAGCCTTCTCGTCACCCTTCTTTCTTCGCCTGCCGCTCTGCGCAATCATAGCGCCGTCTATAAAATAACAGGATCCTTCTATTTCGTCGAGGCGCACTGCGGTGTACTCTCTTCCTTACGAGTCCCCTCCTCTGGTCATTATGCTTCCCGCAATCTTACCTGGCTATGAATACCATAACCCGGATGCCCTACCGCATGCTGGTCGTCGATGACGACCCGAACACCTGCCTGCTCCTGCAGGACTACTTCGAGGTCGCCGGCTATGACGTCACCGTTTCTGAGGACAGCCAGCGCGCGTTGGACCTGGTACTCCAGGAGGACCAGGATGCCTCCTTCGACATCATCGTGCTCGACGCGAACCTCCCCGGTAAATCCGGCTGGAACGTGCTGCAAGAAATGCAGATGACGGACATCGGCACACCCGTCGTGATGCTCACCGCATGCGATGAACCGGCAAGCATCCTCAAAGGCTTCTCCCTCGGCATCGACGACTATGTGGTCAAGCCCTTTATGACCGAGGAGCTAGCGGCCCGCATCCGGGCCATCTTGCACCGCACGCAACCCGCCAACAAAACCCCGATGACCATCTATCAAATCGGCGACGTGGAGATCAACTTCACGACGCACGAAGCCCAGCGCGACGACGGTCAATCGATCTGGTTCACGGCGCTCGAACTCGACATCTTACGCTATCTCATCTATAAAAGAGGGGAAACCGTCTCGCGCAAGGAACTGCTGCAAAAGGTCTGGGGCATCTCGGAAATGATCATTACGCGGACCATCGACCGGCATGTTTCGTCGATCCGGAAAAAGATCGAGGCCCGCTCCCGCACGCCCAAGTTTATCGAGACGATCTACGGCATCGGGTATCGCCTCAACATGTAGGGCCATCTGTACAAAGGGGAAAGCTGCTGCCCGGTTCCTGCTCATCAGAGCCGGGCAACAGCTTCGTTGCGCTGTGCGACGTGTCCCCGGGTCCCCCACCGGTCACCGTCTAGAGCAACGTTCCCCTAAAGAAACCCTCCTGCCGTGGTGCTACACCGCTCCCAGTAAGGCCGATCATTTGGAAGGCTGAATAAAGATAGGTCCGTGAAGCAGCGGCAATCTATAGCAGGATTCCGCTAAAAAGCTTCGGGGTCGGATCCTCGTACTCCTGGTGCGGATCCGGGCCAGGATCTTTGCGGGCAGGGCGCCCCGGCGCTTTGTCGTTCGGGACTATTTGGGCAAGCCCCACTGCACCGCATAACGCTGTAGATCGGCCGTGCTGTCGAGGTTGAGCTTGTCCTTGAGCCGCTGGCGATACACCTCGATGGTGTGGACACTCAGGTTGAGCCTCTCGGCGATATGCCGTGGCGCATAGCCCTGGCCGATGAGGAGAAAGACCTCAAACTCTCGATCTGTCAATCGTGCTATCGGATCTATGGAAACGGTCATTTCGCCGTTTTTCGCGGACGCCATAGCGCCCTTCTCCAGCACTTCCGTGCTGAAGTAATACTGCCCATCCAGAATACGGCGTATGGCATGGACGATTTCCTGTTCGGTCTTCTGCTTCATGAGGTACCCCCTGGCGCCTGCCCGGAGTGCTCGTACGGCATAGAACTGTTCATCGTAAAAAGAGATGATGAGGACGGGTGCCTCGGGACAGACGATGCTCAACTGCTTCGTCAGGTCGAGGCCGTTCATACCCTTCAAGGAGAGGTCGCAGAGCACGACGTCCGGCCGGAGAGCCTGGATGGCCTCCAGTGCCTGGGACGCATGCTCCGCCTCCCCGCAGATGACAAAGTCGGGTTCCTCCTCCAGGATTTCGCGTAACCCTCGGCGGACGATTGAATGGTCTTCTACGATGAAAAGACGGTGTTTCATAACTCCATGGTTTGTTGCTCTCCCTCAAACTCACAGTGGTGTGCAGGCTTCTATAGATCTCCTTCAACGAAAAAACGAAGCCGTACACGAGCGGCTTGCCCGGTATGCTCTTCATGGGTCCTCGCTTCGATAAACAAAATAGGAGACGACCCGAGGGCGGGCTGTAAGGGGATGCAGACAGACGGGGTAGGTATTCGAACAAATCGGGCGTAGGATCAGGCATGCCGTCAAAGCAAGATTCGTCCTACAAACCCGGTAGCAAGCCGCAATACCACCGGCAGTACTACACCGAGCAGCAACCCGGCCGACAGGCTGCACGGTGCGTCGAGACGGCGTCTCTGAGCCGCACAGCGGGCCGGCCGCCGCTTCCTCTCGGGAGTGCGAAGATTTCGCCGGTCCCGTACGTGTAGGACAAGTCTTGCACGGCTGCCTGTCCTCATCCTACCGCAACCGGGGCCGCTTTCCGACACGGCTTCCCTTGATGCTCTTACAGATGGTGACAGCAAGACGAAGTAGCTTATGGATGCCGGCATTGCGATGAGCCCCTTATCAACCCCAATACACGAGAGGTACCTTTATGGCTTACAATGGAAACTTCAAGCCGAACGTCTTATCCGCATCGACCTTGATCGGCGACGAAATCTACAACGCCGCCGGGGAACACCTGGGCGAGTTGAAGGAGATCATGCTCGACATCAACACGGGGCAAGTGGCCTACGCCGTGCTCTCCTTCGGCGGCTTTCTGGGCATGGGCAATAAGCTTTTCGCCATGCCTTGGGAGGCCCTTACGGTCGATACGGAACGCGCGTGCTTCTTGCTCGACGTAAGCAGAGAGCAGCTGGACCATGCACCCGGCTTCGACAAGGATAACTGGCCGTCGGCCCCGGATCGCACGTTCATTACGACGGTCCACTCCTACTACGGCTATGAGCCCTATTACGAGCGCTATGACATGAGAGATCGTGCGCCTGATCTCCCGTAACAGGAACCGGGCATAGCGCGCTCTTGTGAACGGTTTGGTTCTCCTGCCGGGGAAAACTGGTGTAGTGCAGGCTCTGATCCCGTCAACCTGTTTACCAGTTACTCCGGCAGGACCTTTATGCACGCACACTCTACCCCGCATTGGGAAGGAAAAAGCCGTGTAGGACTTGTCTGGCATCCCAACGAGGCGTTTTCCTACGAGCGGCTTTTCCCTCCGTCTTACACGGCTTTCCTTGCTGCTCTTACAAGCCCTCCACGGCGCATGTAGTATCGTATAAATGTGCAGCAGATGCGGTGTTTGAGCCTACCCGCTCAAAGTCCAATCGCTGGTCCCAGCGGGTTATCGCCACCCATCTGCGCAACATACATGAATCCAACGGCCCGGGCCGGATTACGAATGCGGTAGTTTGGCTTCCGAAGTGCACCGCAGGTGCCAGCTCTGTCCGACGGCCTGTATGCCGTCGGGGCGCCTTCGGGCCGGGCCGTAGGTCTATGCGAGGCAGGAGGTTGTCAGGGGATCTCGGGGGACGTCCCTTCACGCCTCCTGCCTCGCTGATTCATGCGAGGCCGGAGCATCCTCGTCCCGCACCGCCCCTTCGCGAAACCGACAAACCCGAAAAGGTAACTGAAATGGCCCGATGTGAGACGTGTGGCAATGACTACGACAAGGCCTTCGACGTCATTCTCAACGGAGATCGGCATACGTTCGACAGTTTCGAGTGTGCCATCCAGGCCCTGGCCCCTACCTGCGAGCACTGCGGATGCCGGGTCATCGGCCACGGCGTTGAGCAAGGCGGGGTCGTCTACTGCTGCGCACACTGTGCCGACCAGAAAGGCGTAGCCGGACTCCGGGACCGGATTTAGCCACGTTTCTCATCGAGCCTTGAGCCGAATACTGCTACTGGGCACGCATCCTCCCTTTCGGATGGTTAGATGACCCCGGCCGCTCAACCGTATCCCTTGCCAGAACGCCTATGAAAGCCGGAAAAACAAACCCTACACCCGCTTTGGATATCGCCAATCCTTCTTCCCGGCGAAATCCTGCAGCGGATAACGAATCCATGTCTGCGCGCCTATCCGAACAGGCTCCTGCACTCCTCCTCAACGCGGACGGTTCCATTCAACAGCTCAGTGCAGCGGCACACCGTTTACTGGGATATGCCGAACGGTTACCCGGCGAGCTCTGTTTCTTCTCCCTGGTGCATGATGTGAACCTCTACCAGGTCATTCGCGACGTGGCCAAGATGGTCTGCTATGGAACCAAGCACGTTTCCTGGATGCTCCAACTACGCATCGATACAGGGCAATGGCGCTGCTTTAACGTCCAGGTAAGCAACCAGTTGAAAGAAGAAACGGGCGGGCTTCTCCTGCACCTTCAGGAGGCAGCGCCCGGTTGCAGATCATGACCGGGTCACCCTGGCGTGACGGACGCCTCCCAGGGCAACCTCATCTCGCCAGGATCATGGAACGGATTTGCGTGAAGGGACCCGCCTGCAACCGGTAAAAATACACCCCGCTCGGCAACAACGACCCCTCAAACACCGCCTCCTGACGACCAATACCCTGTAGACCGTCGACCAACACCCCCACGCGCTGACCCACCGCGTTATATACCTCCAAACGCACCCAACCCGCCTGCGCCAGCACGTAGCCAATTCGCGTCTCCGGATTGAACGGATTCGGATAGTTCCCCTCCAACGCAAACGCATCCGGCGACTCCGACACCGGCCCGCTCGACAGGCTATTCAGGTGCGCCGGCATCGAACCCACCGAGGCCAACGGAGAAACGGAGAAGAG
>Ga0302046_10001122_pt1 | contig 25300 bp, 19 predicted proteins | sample RVTome_11_FD_200261 | JGI IMG/M metagenome (GOLD analysis project Ga0302046, IMG submission 200261) | Soil microbial communities from uranium-contaminated site in the Upper Colorado River Basin, Wyoming, United States - RVT147D111 (version 2) ... | reverse complement strand
GGGGCACGTCGACAACTTCTGCAAGCTGGCCGAGGAGGGGTTCTACGACGGGACGGTCTTCCACCGCGTGATCTCGGGCTTCATGATCCAGGGCGGCTGCCCGAACGGAGACGGTCGCGGCGGGCCCGGCTACGCGATCGACGCCGAGTTCAACGACACGCACCACGAGCGCGGCATCCTCTCGATGGCGCGCTCCGCCGATCCCAACTCCGCGGGCTCGCAGTTCTTCGTGTGCCACGGAGACGCCGGCTTCCTCGACCGCCAGTACACCGCCTTCGGCCGGCTGGTCGACGGCGAGGACACGCTCGACCGCATCGCGTCCGCCGACGTCCGCTCCGGACCCGGCGGCGAGAAGTCGAGCCCGGTCGAGCCGGTCAAGGTGTCCAAGGTCTCCATCACGCGCGGCTAGTCCCATGGACTACGAGAACATCCGGCTCGAGGTCGAGGGCGGAGTCGCCACGCTGACCGTCGATCGCCCCAAGGTGCTCAACGCGCTGAACGACCGCACGCTCGACGAGCTCACGCACGCGCTCGACCGCGCGCGCGACGAAGAGAGCGTCCGCGCCGTGATCGTGACCGGATCGGGGGAGAAGGCCTTCGTCGCCGGCGCCGACATCGGCGAGCTGGCGAAGATGAATCCGCTCTCGGCCAAGGACCTGGCCCGCAAGGGGCAGCGTGTTCTCGAGCGCCTGGAGAAGATGGGCAAGCCGACGGTCGCGAGGATCAACGGCTTCGCCCTGGGCGGCGGGCTGGAGATGGCGCTGGCCTGCACGCTGCGCACGGCGTCGACCACGGCCCGCGTCGGCCTGCCGGAGGTGAGCCTCGGCATCATCCCGGGCTACGGCGGCACGCAGCGCCTGCTGCGCGTCGCAGGACCGGGCGTCGCGCGCGAGTGGATCCTGACCGGCGACATGTACTCCGCCGAGGAGGCGCACCGCGTCGGCGTCGTGAACCGCGTCTTCGCGCCCGAGGCGCTGGTCGAGGGCACGCGCAAGCTGGTCGACGTGATCCTCTCGCGCGGACCGGTGGCAGTGCGCTTCGCGCTGGAGGCGATCGACCGCGGCCAGAGCATGCCCCAGCACGAGGGCGAGCTGATGGAGTGCGACCTGTTCGGGCTCGCCGCCTCGACGCACGACATGAAGGAAGGCATGGCCGCCTTCCTCGAGAAGCGCAAGGCGAGCTTCCAGGGACGCTGAGCATGAAGAGCGAAGTCGTCATCGTCGGCGGTGCTCGCACCGCCATGTGCGAGTACTCGGGCACGCCCGGCTACGGCAAGTTCAAGGACGTCAGCGCCATCGACCTCGGCGCGCACGCGTCGAAGGCCGCCATCGAACGCGCGCGGATCGACCCGGAGTCGATCGAGCACGTCCTGATAGGCAATGCGCTGCAGACCTCCGCGGACGCGATCTACGGCGCGCGTCACGTCGGGCTGAAGGCCGGGCTGCCCCAGGCCGTCCCGGCCGTGACGGTGAACCGGCTGTGCGGCTCTGGTATCGAGTCGATCGTGCAGGGCGCGCGCCTGATCCGCGCGGGCGAGGCGACGACCGTGCTCTCGGGCGGCATGGAGAACATGAGCCAGGCTCCGCACGTCCTGCGCGGCGCCCGGGACGGCTTCCGTTTCGGCGCAGAGACGCGGCTCGAGGACCTGCTCTTCGTCTCGCTGCAGGACCCCTTCTGCGGCCTCTACATGGCGCAGACGGCGGAGAAGATCGCCGCCCGCCTGGGCGTCTCGCGCGCGGAGCAGGACGCCTTCGCCCTGCGCAGCCACACGCTGGGCACCGCGGCGGTCGAGGAGGGTCGCTTCGCCGAGGAGATCGCGCCCTGGGTCGTCGAGACGAAGAAGGGCCGGCTCGTCGTCGACACGGACGACCACATCAAGCCGGACACTTCGCTGGAGGCGCTCTCCAAGCTGCGTGCGGCCTTCGGCCAGGAGGGAACCGTGACGGCCGGCAACGCGAGCGGGATCGTGGACGGCGCCGCCTCGGTGATCCTCACCACGAGCGAGCGCGCGAAGGCGGACGGGCTCGACGTGTTCGCGCGCATCGCGGCGCACGCCGTCGTGGGCGTGGACCCGTCGGAGATGGGGATCGGTCCGGTCCCCGCCATCCGACTCTGCCTCGCGGCGGCCGGCGTCGCTCTCGAGGACGTCGATCGCGTCGAGATCAACGAGGCCTTCGCCGCCCAGTACCTGGGCTGCGAGAAGGAGCTCGGGCTGGACCGCGAGCGCGTCAACGTCAACGGCGGCGCGATCTCGCTCGGACACCCGCTCGGCGCCACCGGGACGCGGCTGGTCTTGACTCTCATGTACGAGCTGCGCCGGAGCGGGAAGCGCTACGGCGTTGCCTCGGCCTGCATCGGGGGCGGACAGGGCATCGCCATCCTGATCGAGAACCCGAGGGCCTGATGAACTCCAGCTCCTTGATCCGCACCCGCGACGACGGGAAGCGATTCGTCCGGCTCGATCCGGCGAAGCGCGTCCTGTTCCTCACGAAGGATCCGGAGCTGATCCGGCGGCAACTGCGCGGCGAGCTCGACCTGCGCATGGCCGACCTCGATCCCGTGGACTTGCTCGACGACATCAACACGGACGTGATGACGCCGGCCTGGGTCTGCTTCCGCCACCGGCCAGAGGACATCGCGCTCGACGCCTACGCCGGTCTCGTCGACGCGCACGGAAGACGAGTGTTCGAGCAGCGGGCGCTCCTCGACGGCGGCTTCCAGGTGATCGTCTCCGGCCAGCGCAAGGGGACCGGGTCCAGCCGCGAGACCGCGCCGCAGTGCGAGAAGTGGTCGGGGATCGAGCTCGTGATCGCGTCCTCCTTCGCGCCTATCCACGAGCGCAACAACGTCAACCTGGGTCAGCTCATGGGGAACCACGCCCAGCTCGAGCGCCTGCAGGAGGGCGAGGAGCTCCCGCTCGAGGAGCTCACCGGGCGCTTCGACCCGATGACGCGCGCGATCCTGGAGGCCAGCGGGCTGTTCCCCTTCTCCGCCAAGGTGAGGAGCGGCGAGGTCGAGATCCCGCTGCCGAGCACCGGCGAGCGCCCGATGACGATGGGGGAGAAGATCGTCGCCGCGCACCTGGTCGGCGGGGAGGGGCAGCGCCTCTTCGTGGAACCGGGCGACAGTTGCCTGGTGAGGGTCGACGGCGGCTTCAGCCACGAGTTCACGACGGCGCAGGTCCACTGGTTCCTGGGTCGCGAGTACGGCGCGGACTACCGGCTCGCCAACCCGGCCAAGTTCGCCGTGTTCGAGGACCACCTGCTCTACGCCGACGGCGTCGAGCGCATGGCGCCGTTCGCTGCGCAGATCCAGACGCTGCGCGACCTCCAGAACGAGTTCCAGCGCCACACCGGCGTGCGCGACTACTCCGCGACGAACGGCGTCTCCCCCGGGATCTGCCACCAGGTCGCGCGCGAGGAGTTCATCGACCCGGGCGACTTCGTCCAGGCCACCGACTCGCACACCTGCATGGGCGGCGGCAACAACGCGCTCGCCTTCGGCGTGGGCGCGACGGAGTACGCCGGGCTGGTCCACTCGGGTTTCACGGTGATGAAGGTGCCCGAGTCGATCCGCTTCGAGCTGGTCGGCCGACTGCGCGACGGAGTGACGGCGAAGGACGTCATGTTGCACGTGCTCGAGCGCTACGCGACGCGCGAGCTGACGCTCGACCGGTTCATGGAGTTCGGCGGGCCGGGCCTGGCGGCGCTGGCTATGGACGAGCGCGCCACGCTGACGAACATGGCGACGGAGTGCTCGGCCAAGACGGGGATCTGCGAGGGCGACCGCTTCACGGCCGAATGGCTCGCCGCCCGCCGTCCCGGCGAGACGACCGAGTCGATCACTGCCCGGTTCGTCGCGCCCGACCCCGGCGCCGAGTACGCCGGCGGCGTCCACACGATCGACCTGTCGGCCATCGTCCCGATGGTCGCCAGGCCGGGGGATCCGACCTACGGCGAGAACGTCGCGGACCTGGGCGAGGTGCGCATCGACATCGCCTACGCCGGCTCCTGCACCGCGGGGAAGGAGCGCGACTTCGACATGTACGCGCGCGTCCTCGAGGAAGCGTTGGAGAACGACCGCCGGGTCGCCGAGGGCGTGCGCATGGTCGTCCAGTTCGGCAGCCGCGCCGTGCGCGACTACGCGCGCGATCGAGGCTACCTCGAGGTCTTCCGGAAGGCCGGCGTCGAGGTGATCGACCCCGGCTGCGGGGCCTGCATCGGCTGCGGCCCGGGAGTGTCCGAGCGACCCGAGCAGGTCACCGTCAGCGCGATCAATCGGAACTTCTCAGGACGCAGCGGACCGGGCAAGCTCTATCTCGCCTCCCCGCTCACTGTCGCGGCCAGCGCGATCGAGGGCCGCATCACCGCCTACGAGCCGGGCATGTTCCGGCAGCCGGCACCTTCCGCTTCCTAGCCAGCCAACATCGACGGACGCAACGACATGAGCGAGATCCACATCGGGGTCATCGGCGGGGACGGCATCGGACCCGAGGTCACGAAACAGGCCATGCGCGTCCTGGACGCGGCGGCGGAGGTCTACGGCTTCCGCGTGAAGTGCACGGACTACCCGTTCGGGAGCGAGCACTACTTCGCCACCGGGCAGATCTTCCCCGACCAGGACTTCGAGGAGGTCAAGGGGATGGACGCCGTCTTCCTCGGCGCGATCGGCGATCCGCGCGCTCCGGTCGGGATGATCGAGTACGGGATCATCGCGAAGATGCGCTTCGAGCTCGACCTCTACATCAACCTGCGGCCGATCAAGCTCTACGACGAGCGCCTTTGCCCGCTGAAGAACAAGGGGCCGGAGGACATCGACCTCGTGATCATCCGCGAGAACACCGAGGGCGCCTACGCCGGCATGCACGGCTTCTGCCACAAGGGGCAGGCGAGCGAGGTGGCGACGCAGACGATGGTCTACACGCGCCACGGCGTCGAGCGCGCGATCCGCTACGCCTTCGAGACCGCGCGCGCGCGCAACCGGAAGAAGAAGCAAGTGACGCTGATCGACAAGGCCAACGCCGTGCGCGCGCACGACATCTGGACGCGGACCTTCGAGATCGTCTCGCGCGAGTTCCCCGACGTCTCCACCGACCACGCCTACATCGACGCGGCTTGCATGTGGATGATCAAGAACCCCGAGTGGTTCGACGTCGCCGTCACGACGAACCTCTTCGGCGACATCCTCACCGACCTGGCGGCGATGCTGCAGGGCGGCATGGGGATCGCCGCCAGCGGCAACCTGCACCCCGGTCGCGTGAGCCTGTTCGAGCCGATCCACGGCTCGGCCCCCAAGCACGCCGGCAAGAACGTCGCGTCGCCGGTGGCCGCGATCATGGCCGGCAGCATGCTGCTCGACTATTGCGGCCAGAAGGAGGCCGCCGCGGGGATCGAGCGCGCGATCGCCGAGCTCATCTGCTCCGGCCGGATCAAGGGCGTCGGCACCGGCGACCACGCGACGAGCGAGGTCGGGGACCTGGTCGTCGAGGAGGTCCGGTCGACGACGAGCGTGTCGTGAGCGGGCCCGCCCTGCCGCCCTTCCACCTGGCGCTCGCCGTGGACGACCTCGCGGCGGCGCGCGCCTTCTACGTCGACCTGCTCGGCTGCGGCGTCGGTCGCTCCTCCGAGCACTGGATCGACTTCGACTTCTTCGGCCACCAGGTGGTGGCTCACCTCGTGCCGCGCGACGCCGAGCGCGACGCCGGCAGGAACCCGGTCGACGGCGACCACGTCCCGGTGCCGCACTTCGGTGCCGTGCTGGCCTGGGAGGACTGGGAACGCCTGGGCGAGCGCCTGCGCGCCGCCGGGTTCACCTTCGTGATCGAGCCCCGCGTCCGCTTCCGCGGCGAGGCGGGCGAGCAGGGCACCTTCTTCCTGCGCGACCCGGCCGGCAACGCGCTCGAGTTCAAGAGCTTCCGCGATCCGTCACGGCTGTTCGCGACAGACTGAGCCCGGCGGGGACCCTCGCAGGGGAGCCGGGAGGAGCTTGGCTCTCCGCTCGCCGAGCCGGATCCGCTCGGGCCGCTATCGGGCCGCGCAAGATACGGTAGCTCTCGCGACATCGACCATGGAACCGAACGAGAGCATGACTGGGCGAGGACGAGAACCCGCCGAAGGGGCGGCCGGCTCCGCCCTGTCGGCCGACGAGTTCGCCGCGCGCTTCCGGGACTCCTCGCGCGTCCTGTGGACCGTCGCAGCGGGCGTGCTGGGAACTCCGTCCGAGGCCGAGGACGTGCTCCAGGAAGCCTGTGTGATGGCGCTGAGCAAGCTGGACCACTACGAGCGCGGGACGAACTTCGCCGCCTGGATGACGAGCTTCGTGAGGAACGTCGCGCTGAACCACGCGCGCAAGCGGCAGCGTCGCGCGACGGCACCGGCGGCGCCCGAGCTCCTGCGCGACCTCGAGCTCGAGGACGGACCGCCGGCCGGCGCGCGGCTCCCTGTGAACGGGAACGGCGAGCTGCACGCCGATCAGGAGGACTTCGACGATCGCCTGACCGAGGGGCTGGCGACGTTGAGCGCCGTGCAGCGCTCCTGCCTGCTCCTGCGCACCGTCCTCGACCAGAGCTACCGCGAGATCGCCGCGACGCTCGGGATTCCCGAGGGAACGGCCATGAGCCACGTCCACCGCGCACGCCTCGCGCTGCGCGCCGGCCTGAGCGAGGAGCTTCCCGCTCGCGCTCCCCTGCGGGAGCCCGGAGGTCGACCGGCATGAAGGAGCACGAGCGAGACCTGGAAGCCTGGCTCGACGGGAGCCTCCCGCCGGACCGCGCGCGTTCCTTCGAGGCGCGCCTCGCGCGCGAGCCGGGACTCGCGCGTGAGCTCGCGCACGCGCTCTCGCTGGTGGAAGCCGTGCGCCGCCGCTTCGAGCCGCCCGCGGCCGACGCGATCGTCGCGGCGATCCCGGCGCTCGCCAGCCGCGCCGCCGGCGAGCCGGTCGTCGCCGCGAAGTCCGCTTCCCGCGCCGCTCCCACCGTCTGGGCCGTCCTCCTGCTCGCCGCGGCCGTGCTCTTCGCCCTGCTGCAGCGCGAGCCCGAGGCCGGAGATCCTCCGGTGCCCGACGTCGTGACGCCGGAGGCGAGCTTCGCCCTCGACCGGCTCGCCCCAGCTCCCGCCTGGAGCATCGACACCTGCGTCGGCCCGATCCTCGAGCCGGAACCGGGGGAGCAACTCGCGCGCGTCCAGCGTCCGGACATCGACGCGCTCTACGGCGAAGCGCAGATGTGGACCAGCGATCCGGGCTGGCGCGGTTGCAGCCTGGGCGAGGACGTCTCCTCCAAGTTCGCGGGCACCTACCAGCAGCGGATCGAGCTCGAGCCCGAGGCAGCGGGAATCCTCCAGGGTCCCTTCTCCTCGGAGCAGTGGCCCACGGGCATGATCCTGGCCGGGCTCGCGCAGGGCCGGACGAGCATCGTCGTGGCGGAGCGCGACTCGGTGCAGGCCTGCTGCGTCGACCTGCAGAGCGCCGCCGACACCGAGCTCAACGTCTTCACCTGGGGCATCGGCGACGTCGTGCTGACGGAGATCACGCCCCTCGCGGAGCCGGGCCTGCTGCACCTCTTCGCCGCCTATCGTGCGCCCGAGCAGCGCGCGCGCTGACTCATCCGTCGGGAATACGGAACCAGGTTCGTCCCCCAACAGCATCGCGAATCGCGTGCGAGGAACGTTATGGCGTGGGGTGGCGCTGCTGGGGGACGAACCTGGTTCCCGTGTCAGACGGCCGGCAGGCCGGTCCCGGGCACCACGGCCGGTACGGGACGCGCTCCGACCTCGCGCGCGGGCTGAGAGCGGCGCGGGACCAGACGCCAAGCTCCGTCGACGACGGCCGTGCCCGACAGGTGCTCGTCGAGGAACGCGGAGCGCAGCTCGAAGACGTGCAGCGGCTCGGGCGCGAACGCGTTGCGCGCGTCGATCGCGTCCGCCTCGGGCGCGAGCACGTCGTGCGGACGCACCTCGCCGGCCTGGTCCAGGAACTCGCGCACCTGCTCGGGCAGGGAGAAGAGCGCGCCGGTCCTGTCCGCCAGCTCGACGTGCAAGTACAGCTCCTCGCCACGCGCGCTCTCCACCGTGAGTTTCAGCGAGAAGGCGTCCTTCTCGAGGCGGAAGCTGGAGCGGCCGTGTTCGCGGCGCAGGATCGTCTCGTTCCAGCGTGCGCCCAGTCGCGAGGAGGTCTCGCGTCGCGCGACCCAGGTCGTCGGCCCCTCGTCGCGCTCGGCGGCGATCCGGTAGGAGAGGTGGTGCGTCGAGCCGCGCCCGCCCGGCAGCAGCGCGTGCGCCAGGCTGCCGAGCCACGTGTAGCAGAGCACCGCGACCGCGCTCCCCTGCACGACGCGCGCCCGCAACCCGTCCGGCAACATGCGCGTCGCCGCCTCCACCGGGACCCGGTGGAAGACCAGGACGCGCGAGCGCACCGGGCGACGAGCCATGCGCAGGTGGGGAAACGCCATCGGCGGAGAACCTCTGCAACGAGTCTAATGCCTTCGCCCCTGCGCCTCCAGGCACCCGGAGACCGCCCCGAGGGCTTAGAGGCGTGTGATCTCCAGGCGCGCGACGTTCGCTCGGGGCGTCCATCGTCGTCGAGCAGGCCGCGCCGGACGAAACAGGACGACCGGGGGTCGAGCAGGAGGAGCCCGAACCGCGTCGGCTCGCCTGGTCCGAGGGAGGGCGAGGCGTAGAGGTTCCAGCGCGCGTTCGCCGGGCCGGAGAGCTCCAGGACGAGCGGCTTGCCGGCGCGCGGGATCATCTGCCGGGCGAGATGAGCTCGGTGCTGTCGAGTCCGTAGTGCTCGGAATCCCCCACGAGGTCGAGGTCGCCGTCTCCAGGCAGGAGACGAAGCGGCGTCCGAGGCTGGCCTGGCTAGAGTCCCGTCAGCGTCACCCGCGTGGCGTTCGTCCAGGACGCGCCGGCGAGGGCCTGCAGGAAGAAGGTCCGACCCACGAGCCCGGGATCCGCCGGAACCTGGAAGCGCAAGCTGGCGCGACCCTCTTCGTCGAAGAGTCCCCGGGCGAGGTGCCAGGTCGTTCGCGGATCGAGGAGGAAGAGTCCCCGGACCGTGCGCTTCCCGGGCCCGAGGGAGGGGGAGCCGAGGAGGCTCCAGCGCAGTCCGGCGGGGCCGGCGAGGTCGATGTCCAGAGGCTGCCCGACGCGCGGCGGCATCCGCCAGGAGACGTGGCGCTCGAGGTTCACGAGGGCCCGAGCGGGTGCGAAGTACCTCGACTCGTACCGGCTGGAGCGGGGTTCCACCACACCGTTGAGGAGGTCGAAGTCGTCGTCTCCGTCGAGGTCGACCGCGTAGGCGAAGTAGGCGTTCTCCAGGTCGACTCGTGCGAAGACCCCCGAGCCATCATTGAGCCAGACCCTCCGACTCAGTCGCTCGAACAGGTCCAGGTTCCCGTCCCGGTCGAGGTCGACCGGCTGGATGCCGTCAGAAGCGAGCGACACCTCGCCCCAGCTCTCGGAGACGTCCGTGAACCCGGCCTTGCCGTCGTTGCGGAAGTAGGCAGTCCGAGACGGGCAGTATTCGAACAGGCTGCACGAGTTCGGGTCCCGTCCGTCGATGAGAAGGACGTCCAAGTCCCGATCGGCGTCGACATCGATGAGCAAACCCGCCCAGGCCATGTTCGTCAGCGGAGGAAGGGGCTCTGCCGAGAAGCTTCCGCGTCCGTCGTTCCACCAGACCTCGACCTGGCCAGCGTAGTAGGCCACGAGCAGGTCCAGGTCTCCGTCGCCGTCCACGTCGCCAGCGATCGCGAGCGACGGTAGTCCTTGCGCGGGGAGCTCGCCGGAGGCGTCGGTGAAGCGCATGCCGCCCTCGTTCCTCCACAACGAGAGTCGAAGGAAGTCGTGGATCAAGAGGTCCACGTCTCCGTCCCCTTCCAGGTCGAACGTTCGGACTAGCGGCAAGCCGAAGGGGATCTCGGGGACGTCCTCGGTCAGCAGCGTCCAAACGCAGGAGCCGTCGTTCCGCGCGACCGACGGCACGCCTGCGTGTAGGAGGTCCTCGTCTCCGTCTCCGTCGAGGTCCAGCTCCGCGATCACCTCGCGGCAGGAGACGGGCCAGGGACAGGTCGGGATCGGCTCGAAGTCTCCGGTCCGGTCGTTCCGGAAGTCCGTGTTGACCTCGCTCTCGACGTCGCAGCTCGTGAAATCGGGGAACCCGTCGCCGTCCTGGTCGCGGACTCGCCAGACGTGCGACCTCGGCCCTCCCCAGATCTCGTCCACGACCTGGACGAATCCACCGGCGCCATCGTTCAGCCAGACCTCTGGGGCCGCGGTCACGCTGTCCAGGTCCCCGTCGTCGTCGAGGTCCGCCCAGACGCCGGCGAACTCGGCAGGCTCCGCGGACGGTTCGAAGTGGTCTCCCCGGCCGAAGTAGAGCTTCGAGCAGCATCCGTGCACCGCGCCGTCCGCCTCGAACACGACCAGATCGTCCCGCCCGTCGCCGTCGAGATCGGCGGGCTCGACGCCCCGTGGGTAGGAGACGGGCGGGAGGACAGCTCCTTCGTCGAGGAACACGCCGGTCCCGTCGTTCCTGTAGAGCACCGGCGGGTTGCCCGAGAGGAGGTCCGGGCTTCCGTCGCCGTCGATGTCGAGCACCTGCAACGTCGCCGCATCGGAATCCACGGGAACCGGCGGCTGCTCAGCTCCTTCGACGAACGTGCCGTCTCCCTCGTTCGTCCACAGGACCAAGCGGTGGATTCCGCGACGAAGGAGGTCCAGGTCCCCGTCCCCGTCGAAGTCGAGCAGGTGGCCGACGCTCGAGCCCGCGGACGGCGGAAGGCCCTCCCGCACGAGTGTGAAGCCGCGGGCTCCGTCGTGGATCAAGAGGGCGTCCGGGACCCAGGAGTTCGGGCTGATGCCTAACTGGAGAGGGACGACATCCAGGTCTCCATCCCCGTCCAGATCGCCCACCCGTGCAGAGGAGAAGCCGCGCTTGCCGTCGTGGGGCAGGATCGTCGGCTCTCCGGCGAACAGCTCGCCGTCGCCGGGATTCCAGTAGATCAGGAGCTTGTGCCGGCCCGTGGTGTTCGAGCGGCGACTGGTGAGGAGGTCCGCGAAGCCGTCCGCGTCGAAGTCGGCCAGGAGCAGCGACACCTCCCGGGTCGAGTCCGGCCCCTCTCGCCACTGAGGGACGAACTGCAGGGCTCCCTGGTTGCGAACGAGCAGCTTCGCCGTACCCGAGGCGCCGTACAGGCGATCCCCCAGGAGGTCGACGTCTCCGTCCCCATCGAGGTCTCCGGCCAGGAGGAGGTCCATCCGCACGTCGATCCCCGGGAAGACCTGGTGGAGTCGCTCGACGACGAACCCCGGGGCCTGCGCCAGGGCGGGCGCCGAGGCAGGGCCGAGGAACACGGCGGCCAACAGGGGTGCGAACCGGGCCATGCTCACGGAGGGTAACCGAGGAGTCCCCCGTTGCGCCGGTGTCCGGATTCCCGGCGCGGCTCCGGGCCGCCGCGCGGATGCTTCCCAGGAGCTATCCTCCGCGGCGAGGCCTCCCACCGTGCATTCGCGGTCCTTCTTCCTGCTCCTGCTCGCGATGTCTCACGCTCCCATTCTCCACGGACAGGACCGCGTCAGCGGTCCCCCGCACGTCTCGCGCTCCGAGGTGATCGCCCGGAACGGCATGGCGGCGACCAGCCAGCCCCTCGCGACGCAGGTCGCGCTCGACGTGCTCAAGGAAGGCGGCACGGCGGCCGACGCGGCCATCGCGGCGAACGCCATGCTCGCCCTGACCGAGCCGACCGGCTGCGGGCTCGGCGGCGACCTGTTCGCCATCGCCTGGATGGCGGGCGAGGCGCGGCTGGTCGGGCTGAACGCGAGCGGCCGTTCACCGCGCGGCCTGACGCTGGAGGAGCTGACCGAGCGCTGCGCGGGCGGCCCGATCCCGAGCCGCGGTCCGCTGCCGGTCTCCGTGCCGGGTTGCGTCGACGGTTGGTTCGAGCTCCACGCGCGCCTGGGCAAGCTCCCGATGGAGCGCGTCCTCGCGCCGGCCATCCGCTACGCCGAGCAGGGCTTCCCGGTCTCCGAGACGATCGCCTACTACTGGGCGGAGAACGCGCGCGTGCTGCGCGAGTTCCCGCACTTCGCGCAGCAGTTCCTGCCGGGCGGGAAGGCGCCGGAGACGGGCGACGTGTTCCGGAACCCGGGTCTCGCGGCGACGCTGCGCAGGATCGCAGGCGGCGGACGCGACGCCTTCTACCGCGGCGAGCTCGCGCGGGCGATCGCAGACTTCGTGCAGGCCCAGGGCGGCTACCTCTCGACCGAGGACCTCGCGCGGCACCGCTCGGAGTGGGTCGAGCCGGTCTCGGTGAACTACCGCGGCTACGACGTGTGGGAGCTGCCTCCGAACGGCCAGGGGATCGCCGCGCTCCAGATGCTGCAAGTGCTCGAGGGCTTCGACCTCGCGGCGATGGGCTTCGGCTCGGCCGATCACCTACACGTCCTGTTCGAAGCGAAGAAGCTCGCCTTCGAGGACCGTGCGCGTTTCTACGCCGACCCCGACTTCGCCGAGGTCCCGGTCGCGCGGCTGCTCTCCGACGAGTACGCCGCGCAGCAGCGCGCGCGGATCGATCTCGGGAAGGCGCTGACGAGCGCCGAACTCGTCAATCCTGCCCTCGAGCAGGGCGACACGGTCTATCTGACCGTCGCCGACTCGGCCGGCAACCTGGTCTCGCTCATCCAGAGCAACTACCGCGGGATGGGCTCGGGCATGGCGCCGCCGGGGCTCGGGTTCGTGCTCCAAGACCGCGGCGAGCTGTTCGACCTCGCGCCCGGCCGCGCGAACACCTATGCGCCCGGCAAGCGGCCGTTCCACACGATCATCCCCGGCTTCGTCACGAAGGACGGGGAGCCCTGGCTCGGCTTCGGCGTGATGGGCGGCGCGTTCCAGCCCCAGGGACACGTCGAGATCCTCACGAACCTGATCGACTTCGGCATGAACCTGCAGGAGGCGGGAGATGCGCCGCGCGTGGCGCACGACGGCTCCTCCGAACCGACGGGGGAGCGCATGCGGGGTTCGGGCACGATCACGCTCGAGAGCGGCTTCGACTCCGAGGTGATCGCGGAGCTCGTGCGTCGCGGACACGTCGTCCGCGACCAGCCGGGCGCGTACGGCGGCTATCAGGCGATCCGCGTCGATCGCGAGCGCGGCGTGTACTTCGGCGCGTCGGAATCGCGCAAGGACGGACAGGCGGCGGGGTACTGAGCTCCGCGGGAGTACGGAACCAGGTTCATCCCCCAACAGCACCGCGAATCGGGCGCGAGGGATGGGACGGCGCGGGGCGGTGCTGTTGGGGGATGAACCTGGTTCCGTACTCCCCACGCCGTTGTCATCGATCGGTCCGTGTCCACAAGGAGTGGTGGTAGCTCCCGGACGCGGGCTCGATCCGAGCCCCTTCGCTTGCCGCGCGGCCCGGTCCCTCCCGCGAGAACACGCACCTTCCGCACGCTCGAGGGTCGGTTGGGTGTAGCGCAGCAGACCGTCGATGAGGAAGCATCGTCGCGCCAGCGCCGGCATCAGAGCATCGGAAACCTATGAAGAAGTTCACCCTTCCGCGGATCCAGGACGAAGAGCTCGCCGGTCGGGCGCGGGTCCTCCTGGTCGACGACGACCCCGGCGTGCGCAGCGTGTTGGGTCGGGTCCTTGCGACGGAGTTCGAGGTCGAGACCGCCGCGGACGGCGGGGAGGCGCTCGGGAAGCTCGGCGACGGGATCGACACGATCGTGTCGGATCTCTACATGCCGCACCTGGGCGGTCTCGAGGTCCTCAGCATGGTGCTGGAGCGGGGGCTGGACATCCCGACCATCCTCCTGACCGGAGCGCCCTGCGTGGACACGGCCGCGCGGGCGATGGCGGTCCATGCCTTTCGCTATCTCCTCAAGCCGATCCAGGCCGAGGAGCTCGTTCGCGTCGTCCGTTACAGCACGAAGGTCCGGCGCAACCGCCGGCGGCGCGCGCGCTTCCTGGCCATGCTGGAGAGTTCGCTCGGGAGCGACGAGCATGAGGCTCACCTCTCGTTCCGCCTGGACGAGGCGCTCGATCGGATGTGGATGGCGCTGCAGCCCATACGCGACACGCAGCTCGAGGGAGTGCTCGGGTACGAGGCGCTCTTGCGCACCGACGAGCGCAGCCTCGACGACCCGGGCGAGATCCTGCGGATCGCCGAGCAGCTCCACCGCGTCCACGACGTCGGCCGGCGGGTCCGGAGGACGGTCGCCTCGGTGCTCCCCGACCTGAGTAGCGAAGCGCTGATCTTCGTCAACCTGCACCCGAACGATCTGGAGGACCCGGACCTCTACTCGCCGGAGGCTCCGTTGGCCCGCTTCGCACACAGGGTGGTGCTCGAGATCACCGAGCGCGCCGAGCTGACCGAGCCCGTCGGCCTACAGCGGAACATCCAGCGCCTGCACGCCCTGGGCTATCGCATCGCGCTGGACGACATGGGCGCCGGGTACAACGGCCTCGCATCCTTCTGCTCGCTCGTCCCGGACGTCGTGAAGCTCGACCAGAAGCTGGTGCGCCGCATCCACGAGGGCCCGCTGAAGCTCGACCTCGTGCGGGCCCTGGTCGGCATCTGCCGTACGTGCAACATCGAGCTGATCGCCGAGGGGGTCGAGTCCGAGGAGGAGTACCGCGCCCTGCGCGACGTCGACTGCACGTTGATGCAGGGCTACCTCTTCGGCCGGCCGCAACGCGTCTACCCGGCGAGCGCCTGAGACCGAAGCCGGCCGCGGTTCCTGCTGCAAGCACTTGGGCCATCGATAGGACGGCCTGCCGCCGACCCCCTGGTCGGGCTCCACCGGCGGCGGCAGGTCGGCCGCGCCGGGTCCTCGCCCGCGGCCGTTGTGTCGGGGTCGACGGGCTGGCAAGGTCCGCGTCCATGCTCGGCCTTCCGGGTCTGCTCCTCCTCGGCATCGGTGCTCAGTGGCTGGCCTGGCGGCTGCGCATCCCGTCGATCCTGCTCCTGCTCCTCTTGGGGTTCGCGGTGGGGCCGTTCAGCGGGCTCCTCGATCCCGGCGCGTTGCTGGGAGAGGAGCTGCATCCGGTCGTCTCGCTGGCCGTGGCGGTCATCCTGTTCGAGGGCGGGCTCTCGCTCCGCTTCCGCGAGCTGAAGGGAGCGGGGCGCGCGGTCGCGGGCCTGATCCTGGTCGGCCCGGTGCTGACCTTCGGGATCGTCACCTTCCTCGCGCGCTGGACGCTCGGCTTCGAGCCGGAGTCCTCGGCGCTCGTCGGCGCGATCCTGGTCGTGACTGGACCGACCGTGATCGGTCCCTTGCTCCAGCACGTGCGGCCGACCGGCGTGGTGGGCAAGGTCGTGCGTTGGGAGGGGATCGTCACCGACCCGATCGGCGCGATCTTGGCGGTGCTCGTCTACCAGGCCTTCCTGCACGGGGAGCACGAGGGCGGCATCGCCTACCAGGGCCTGGCGAGGGCGATCGCGGCCGGCGGCGGCCTGGGCGTCCTGTGCGGTCTCGCGACCCGTGTGCTGCTCGAGAAGAAGCTCGTCCCCGACTTCCTGCACGCGCCCGTCGCGATGGCGCTCGCCGTTGCGAGCTTCGTGGGTGCCAACCGCATCCAGCACGAGTCCGGCCTGCTCGCGGTCACGGTGATGGGGATCCTGCTCGCGAACCAGCGGCGCGTGGTGATCGAGCACATCCTCGAGTTCGAGGAGAACCTGCGCGTGATCCTCGTCTCCGTGCTTTTCCTCCTGCTCGCCGCGAACGTCGAGTTGGAGGAGCTGAGGCGGATCGACCTGAAGAGCCTGGGCTTCGTGATCCTCCTGATCGTGGTCGCGCGCCCGCTGGTGGTGCTCCTCTCCACGCTCGGGACGGGGCTCACCTGGGCCGAGAAGGCGTTCGTCGCCTGGATGGCGCCGCGCGGGATCGTCGCCGCGGCCGTCGCGTCGGTCTTCGCCGGGGAGCTGGACGCGGAGCGGTTCCCGCTCGCCGCCCGTCAGCTCGTTCCCGTGACCTTCCTGGTCATCATCGGGACCGTGGCGGTCTACGGCTCGACCGCCGCGGCGCTCGCCCGCCGGCTGGGGCTGTCGCGCGGCGTCCCGAACGGGGTGTTCTTCGTCGGCGCGCACGCCTGGGCGCGCAAGATCGCGAAGGCGCTCGCGCAGGCCGGCATCGACGTCCAGCTCGCGGACACGAACCACGCGGAGGTCCAGGCGGCGCGCATCGACGGACTGAAGGCCCACTACGGCAGCGCGCTGGCGGACGAGTTCGAGCTGAGGGTCCCGTTCGACGGCTTCGGTCACTTCCTGAGCCTGACCTACAACGACCAGGTGAACTCGCTCGCCTGCCTGCACTTCGCGCCCGTCGTCGGCCGCGGGCACGTGCACCAGCTCAGGCCGGACGACGCAGGACCGGCGGGCGAGGAGCTCGCGGCGCACCTGCGCGGCCACGTGCTCTTCGACGAACGGTTCGGGTTCTGGGAGCTGGAGGCCCGCTTCCGAGCCGGCGCGGTGGTGAAGACCACGCGCCTCGGAGAGGGATTCGGGCTGGACGAGTTCCGCGCGACCTACGACCGGCCCGAGAAGCCGGCCATCCCGCTGTTCTTCCTGCGCGTGGACGGACGCGTGGACGTCGTCTCCGCCGACGAGGTGGTCGAGTGGAAGAGCGGCGACCGCGTGGTCGCGCTGGTGGACGAGCCGGCGGCGTAGGGGGAGTATCGAGCCATGTCCCTCCAGGCGCGGTACGAATCGATCCGATCCTCGTCCCGTGATGCCCACCCGCCTCCGCCCGGCGGTGATCGCCGCCACGGTACTCGCTCTCGCTTGCGCCGGCTTGATCTGGCGCTCGCGCGTGGTGACCCGCGAATGGCAGAGGGCGCTCGCGGAGGCGCGCGCACTCGAAGCACGCCTCGATGCCGCATCGAGCGAGCGCGCGGCGTTGTGGGGCGAAACCACGGAGGAGCGCGCCGAGGGTCACTACGACCGCGCCTTGGCGGTGGTGGCGGACTGGGACCCGGGTCGCACGTGGCGCGCGCGGCAGGCCGAGGACGAGGAGGCGCGCACCCTGCGCGACGCCTTCGTCTCGGAGGGCTCGGAAGCCCTCGAGGCGCTGCACCGCGGAGCGCATGCTCGTGACGCGAGCTGGAGCGTGGACTGGTCCCTCGGATTCGAGCACCCGGTCCGCAGGCTCTCGCAGGCCCGCTCCCTCTCGGATCTCTGCCAGATGAAGGTGGGGCTCCTCTTCGCGGTCGGGAGAGAGCTGGAAGCCGTCGGCGTGCTGCTCGACCTGTTGCAGTTCGCCGGTGATTTGTCCATGGGGCCGCACCTGATCGAGGAGATGGTCGGTCTGGCGCTGCTCACGCCCGACGTCCTTCGGGAAGGAGTGGCCGACGGGACGTTGCTCGGGCTCTCGCGAGAGGCAAGGGCGCGTCTCCGCACCGGTGTGGCCGCTCTGGATGATCGTCTCGGGTGGCGAGCCAACAGCCTCGAGTTCGAGCTCGCGTTCGGTGCCCGTGGGTTCGAGAAGGCCTTCGGAGCTTCCGGTGGGCTGCACGGAGAACTCCGTCGCATCCTGACCCTCTCGCAGGCGACCGAGTACTTGGACACGATGCAGCGGCTGTGCGCGGAGTACGAGGCGGCGCTCGAGGCCGGCCCCATCGCGCTCATTGCCAAGGTCACCTCTGGCAGGCTCGAGTCCAACCCGATCTCGGCGATCGTCCTTCCGCAACTCGACAGCGCCTACCGGGGGCGAATCGTATCGCTCGCGCGCTTTCGGACGCTGGCGTACGTCCTCTCCGAGGGCCCGCAGCCCGAGGACGTCTGGCTCGCGCAGTTCTTGCGCCGCGAGGTGACCGAGGCGGGAGCCCGCCTGTGGATGGACCACGAGGTCTTCGGCGACCTCGAAGTCGTCCTTCCCTAGAGAATTAGAGAACACGGCGACAGACGTCGCGGCGACGACCCGAGAGCAGGGCTGGCCGTTCCGGGCCGGCTACCCCTTCTTCGGCCGGAACACCTGCACCACCTTGGGGTTCCCTTCCAGACGCGGCCCGCCGATCAGGTCGATGCAGTAGGGGATCGCGGGGAAGACCGCGTCCAGGCACACGCGGATCGAGGCGGGTTTCCCGGGCAGGTTCACGACCAGGCTCTTCCCGAGGATCCCCGCCGTCTGCCGCGAGAGGATCGCGGTCGGCACGCCCGCGGCGAGCGATGCCGTGCGCATGAGCTCGCCGAAGCCCGGCAACACCTTGGGGCACACCTCCTGCATCGCCTCCGGAGTCACGTCGCGCGGCGCCGGGCCCGTGCCGCCGGTCGTGCAGACGAGCGCGCAGTCCGTGGCGGCGAGCTCGCGGACCGCCGCGACGATGAGCGGGACCTCGTCGGGCACGACGCGCCGCTCGTAGTCGCACTCGGTGGCGAGGTAGTCGCGCAGCGCCTCCTCGATGGCGGGGCCGGAGAGGTCCTCGTACTCGCCGCTCGTGGCGCGGTCGGAGACGGTGACGATGCCGATCCTCGGACGTGTGCTCATCGGTGGAATCCTCGCGGACGCAGGAGTAGAACAGGCCGCGTCCGACGGGGGCAAGATGCGGTTTCCACAGGCGGACCACCTCGCAAAGAACCTCGCCGCGCTCGATCGAGTCGCCCCCGAGCTCGCCGGACGCATTCGACTCCCGGTCGGCTCCGGCCACACGCGCGAGGATGGCGGCCGCGTGTTGTACCGGCTGCAGCGGTCGTGGATCCCGCTGACGCTCGAGCGGGCGAGCTGCGACCGCTGCGTCGAGGCCGCGAGCGGCGCGCCGGGCTTCCTCTTGCTCGGGATCGGCGCGGGCGAGCTGGTCGAGCGCTTCCTCGCCTGTCGCCGACCCCTCGTCGCCTGGGAGCACGATCCCTGGCTGCTGCGACTGTTCCTGGCGCGGCACGACGTCTCGGCGGCGCTCGTGAGCGGGCGGCTGCGCATCCTGCTCGGAACCGACCTGCTCGACCTGCGCGAGCCGCACCTGGCCGAGGTGCGGCACCCGGTGCTCGGTGCCGTGTACGCGAACGAGATCGCGAGCCGCGCGAGCGACGCGGCGCGCGAGCGCGCGGTCCTGTGCGATGGAGGACTGTTCGTCGAGGAGGTGCGCCGGGGTCTCGTGGGACGCGGGTTCGCGACATGGACGCTCGACCTCTTGCGCCTGTCGCACGAGGAGCTCGACCGCGCGATGAGACGCTTCGCTCCCTCGCTCGTCCTCGCGGTCAACTACGTCGAGGGCCTGGCGGAGTTCTGCCGCGACCATGGTGCGCGGCTCGTCGTGTGGGAGGTCGATGCCTGCACGACGCGGCCCAGGACGCCGGCCTGCTCGACGGACCACGTGCGGCTCTTCACCTACCGGCGGGCCCAGGTCGGCGCCTGGCGGGCCGCCGGCTTCACGCACGTCGAGCACTTGCCGCTCGCTGCCGACCCGGAGCTGCGGCGCCCGCTGGAGCGGACCCAGGCGGAGCGTTCGCGCTGGCACGCACCGCTCGCCCACGTCGGCTCGAGCATGGTCGAGAACGCGCGTGCCTGCCGCGAACGCCTCCTCGAACACTGGGCCGCTTGGAGGGGAGCCGGCGTGCGCCCGGCCGACCTCGCGCCGGTCCTGGCCGGCCTGCTCGCCGAGCAGCGCCGCGACTTCGCGCGTTTCCGCGTGCCGGAGTTGCTCGAGGCGCTCGCTCCAGGAATGCGCACTGCGGTCCTGTCCGAGCCCGGCGCCGAGGACCCGGCCGTACTGGCGGGGGAGATCGCCGCCTCGGAGAAGCGGCTCAACTGGGCCGCGCGGCTGGCCATGTCGGGTCTCGCCGTGTGGGGCGACGCGGGTTGGCGCGCGGTCGTCCCGCGCGGCGTCGACTATCGCGGACCGGCGGGGCACCGGGAGGAGCTCACGTGCATCTACGACGCCTGTCCGCTGCACTGGGACGTCGGCCGGATCTACCAGCCCGACATCGTCACCATGCGCGTGTTCGACGTGCTGGCCTGCGGCCGCCCCGTCCTGACCGAGCACAACGCCGAGCTCGAGGAGCTCTTCGATGTCGGCGCCGAGGTCGAGTCCTACCGGGATCCGCGCGAGCTGATCGCGAAGGTCGCCCGCCTGCGCGCAGACCCCGCGCGGGCACGAGAGCTGGGACGGCGGGGGCGGGCGGCGATCGAGGAGCGGCACTCGATCGAGCACCGGCTGGCTCACCTGCTCGCCACCTGAGCTCCAGCGCGATCTCGCGGAACTCGGGCTTCGGCTCAACCAGGGGGTTTCGCCCGTTCGACAAGGCCCTGCGAGTTCCCACCCTGACGATGTCGGACCTGGACCAACCGCTGCTGGAGGACGTCCTCTCGCGCATAGCCACGAACGTGTCGATGCTCGTCGACCGCGAGATCGGGGTCCAGGACGTGCGCACGGATCGCGCCCACTCCCGGCCGGCGGGCGAGGGGCAGGTCCACGTCTCCTTCCGGTTCCGCTTCTCCGGCGACGCTGCCGGGGATCGGCCCGATCGGGAGGGGTGCCTGCTCTTGCCGCTGCCCGAGGCGATCTCGCTCGCGGGCTACCTGATGATGATGAGCGAGGACGAGGTGGCGGCGCATCGCTCGGACGACACGCTCGATGCGTCGACCAAGGACGCGATGATGGAGCTCGGGAACTTCATCGCCGCAGCGGTCGACGAGTCGGTCAAGGCCGCCTTCGGAGGCGTGTCGGTCCACGCGGCCGGCTGCCAGGGCGTCCGCGCCGACGTGCGCCCGGCCATCGCCTACACGGAGGGCAGCGAGCTCCTGATCGGGCGAGCTCGTGCCCGCGTGCACGAGTGGCCCGAGTTCGAGCTACTGGCGATGTTCCCGGTCCTCGACTCAGTCGGCGAGCAGCACGCGTAGCTCCTCGAGCGGCGAGTCCGCGCCGACGACGAGAGTCGTCGTGCCTCCGGGGAGAATGCCGTCGGCCACGAGTCGCTCGAGATCGAAGGTCTTCACCGTCCGGTCCGAGTAGAGCACGTTGACGACGCCCGCGTGGTTCATGCCGCGCGCGTTGTCGCAGGCGACCAGCGCCTGCAGCTCCTCGCCGCCCGCGGGGAACTTGAGCAGCGGGTGCCGCGCGGAGTCGCGCCCGGCATAGGCCGAGGACGCGGGACCGAGCGAGGAGGGGTCGGCGTAGTCGGTGCCGGGGGGAACCGGAGTCGCGCCCGGACCGGGACAGGTCAGGCGGCGCGCGTTCTCGGGGTCGTTGTTCCAGACGCCGCTCGCGATCAGCTCGGCGAAGAACGCGGGACCGGAACCCTGCGGCGCGTGTCCGTGCCGTTCGCGGTAGGCCCGCAGGCCGTCGTAGATCGCCTGGAGGTTCTCGACGCACGCCCGCACGTCGGAATCGACGTCGTGGCGCGGCCCGCCGTCGTCGCTCGGGCGCGTCCACCAGAACAGCGCGAGGGCGAGCACCAGGACGAAGACGGGAACGGCGCGCCGCGTGAGCATGACTACTCGAGCTCCAAGACCTCGTGGAGGAAGGCCAACCGGTCGGCGGCTTCCTCGATCTGCATCGCGGTCGGCTTTCCGGCGCCGTGCCCCGCGCGCGTCTCGATGCGGATGAGCACGGGGTTCGCTCCGTCGTGCGCGTGCTGGAGTTCGGCCGCGAACTTGAAGCTGTGGGCCGGCACGACGCGGTCGTCGTGGTCGGCGGTCGTGACCATCGTCGCCGGATAGGCGACGCCGCTGCGCAGTTTGTGAAGCGGGGAGTAGTCGAGCAGGGCGCGGAACTCGGCGGCATCGTCGGACGTGCCGTAGTCGCCGGCCCAGGCCCACCCGATCGTGAACAGGTGGTAGCGCAGCATGTCCATCACGCCGACGGCCGGCAGCGCTGCCGCGAACAGTCCCGGCTCCTGGGTCATGGCGGCGCCGACCAGGAGTCCCCCGTTCGAGGCGCCGCCGATCGCCAGCTTCTCCCTTCCCGTGTAGCCGTTGTCGATGAGCCAGTGGGCCGCGGCCGAGAAGTCGTCGAACACGTTCTGCTTCGCGAGCTTCGTCCCGGCCTCGTGCCAGGCCTCGCCGTACTCGCCGCCGCCGCGCAGGTTCGGGACGGCGAGCACGCCGCCCAGCTCGAGCCACACCAGGTTGGGCACGCTGAAGGCCGGCGTGAGCGAGATGTTGAAACCGCCGTAACCGTACAGATAGGTCGGGTTCGAGCCGTCGAGCACGACGTCGCGCGCGTGCGTGAGGAACATGGGAACGCGCGTCCCGTCCTTGCTCGCGTAGAAGACCTGCTTCGTCACGAAGCGGGCCGGATCGAAGTCGACCGTCGGCTGCCGGTAGACCTCGCTCTCGCCGCTCGTGAGGTCGTAGCGGTAGATCGTCGGCGGCTCGAGGAAGCTGGTGAAGGAGTAGAACGTGTCGAGGTCCTCGCGCTCGCCCTCGAACCCGCCCGCGGAGCCGATGCCGGGCAGCTCGATCTCGCGCTCGCGCGTGCCGTCCGTGCGGTAGACCACGACGGACGACTTGGCGTCCACGAGATACGTGGCCACGAGCCGGCCGCCGACGGAGGAGACGCGCTCGAGAGCGTGCTGCGACTCCGCGATCAATTCGGTCCAGTTCTCGCGCGCCGGAGCGTCCAGCGGGACCGCCACGACGCGGTAGCGCGGTGCGTCCAGGTCGGTGCGCAGCCAAGCCGTCCGGCCGTCGTCGCCGACGTAGGAGAACTGCGCGTCGAAGCCGACGGCGAGCGGGATGCGCTCGCTCTGGGGCGTGACCGGCAGCGGCGCGAGCCACACTTCGCTGTGACGCGTCTCTGCCGACCAGCGCGCGAGGACGAGAGCCTCGCGGTCCTGGTCGAGGCCGAAGGCCTGGCTGACGCCCGGCTCTTCCGGCGCGGAGACGACGACGCGGTCGGCTTCCTCGCTCGTTCCCAGGACGTGGTAGCAGATCTCCGGCGGCGCGTTCTTCGCCTGGAGCTTCGCGCCCTCCGCGGGCGCCACGTAGCGCGTGTAGTACAGCCCGCCGTCATCCGGAGCCCAGGACATCCCACCGAACTTGTTGCGCGTGACCACGTCGTCCAGGGAGGTCCCGGTCGCGACGTCGAGCACGCGCCAGGTGCGCCAGTCCGAGCCGCCGTCCGAAGTCGCATAGGCGAGGAGCGTCCCGCCCCAGCTCGGCACCCAGCCCGCCAGCGAGGTGGTGTTGTCCTCCGACAGTTCGTTCGGGTCGAGCAGCACGCGCGGCGAGGCCGCATCGGGGTCGACGACGTAGAGCACGGCCTGGTCCTGCAGCCCGTCGTTCCTCGTGTAGAAGGTGCGTCCCGCGCGACGGAAGGGCGTGCCGTAGCGCTCGTAGTTCCACAGCTCCGTCAGGCGCTCGCGCAGCCGCTCGCGCTCGGGGATGCGCGCCAGGAAGCTCGAGGTCAGCGCGTTCTCCGCCTCGATCCAGGCGCGCGTCTCCTCGGCGTCGGGGTCCTCGAGCCAGCGGTACGGGTCCGCCACCTCGACGCCGTGGTAGACGTCGACCTGCTGCGACCGCCGCGCCTGTGGGTACTCGAGCTCGGGCGATGCGGAGCGACACGCGCCGGCCAGCGGCAGAGTGAGGACCAGGAGCGTGCGTTTCGCGTGCGTTCGCATGACGAGCCTGCTTCGAGGGTGAGGTCCGGCGCGAGATTCTAACCGCGCGGCTTCGGCGGGTAGAATCGCGGTGCCATGCTCGATCGACGACAGATGCTCGGCGCGCTGGGTCTTCCGGCCGCGGCCGCCTGCAGCGGGACCCTGCGCTCGCGCGACGCCGCGGACATCCTCGCGCGCGCGGAGGCGGCCGCGACCGAAGCGGATTTTTGGTTCGAGATCGCGCGTGCGTTCACCGTCGACCGCAGCCTGATCAACCTGAACAACGGCGGCGTGAGCCCCTCTCCCGCCTACGTGCAGGAGGCGATGCGCGGGCACCTCGAGCTCTCGAACGAGGCGCCTGCGTACACGATGTGGCGCATCCTCGAGCCGCGTCGCGAGACGGTGCGCCAGCGCCTGGCGAGCTTCAACGGCGTCGATCCCGAGGAGATCGCGATCACGCGCAACGCTTCCGAGGGGTTGCAGACCTGCCAGCTCGGGTTCGACCTCGCGCCGGGCGACCAGGTGCTGACGACGAACCAGGACTACCCGCGCATGATCACGACCTTCCGCCAGCGCGAGCGGCGCGAGGGCATCGAGCTGGTCCAGTTCTCGATCCCGACGCCGTGCGAGGATCCGGCCGAGGTCGTGCGGCGGTACGAAGCGCACGTCACCGAACGCACGAAGCTGATCCTCGTCAGCCACATGGTCTTCCTCACCGGCCAGATCCTGCCGGTGAAGGAGGTGACCGCGCTCGGCCGCAAGCACGGCATCCCGGTCGTCGTCGACGGAGCGCACGCCTTCGCGCACTTCGACTTCCGGCTCGGCGACCTGGACGTCGACTATTACGCCTCGAGCCTGCACAAGTGGCTCTTCGCGCCGCACGGCACGGGGCTGCTCTACGTGCGCCGCGACAAGATCGAGGGGCTGTGGCCGCTCATGGCCGCGAACGAGAGCCAGGCGGCGGACATCCGCAAGTTCGAGGAGATCGGCACGCACCCGGCGGCGAACGCGCTCGCGATCGCCGAGGCGCTCACCTTCCACGAGGGGATCGGTCCGGCGCGCAAGGCGGCGCGCCTGGTGCACCTGCGCGACTACTGGGCGGACCGCCTGCTCCGGAACGACCGCGTGCGCCTGCACACGAGCCAGAAGCCCGGCTTCGCCTGCGGCATCGCCAACGTCGAGGTCGAGGGTCTCGACCCCGGTCCCCTGGCGGATTGGCTGTGGAACGAGCACCGCATCCTGGTCGTTGCCATCCAGCACGAGGAGTTCCGCGGCTTGCGCGTCTCGCCCAGCGTCTACACGACCGAGCCCGAGCTGGATCGATTCTGCGGTGCGATGGAGACGGCGATGCGGGACGGAGTGCCGGAATCGCACTCCTAGCTAGTCGCCCTCCACCAGCTTCGCGAGCCGCCGGATCGTCGCCGGTCCGTGCCCGGCGTAGTGGTTGTTCGCGTAGACGTAGGTCTCGGGCACGCGCTCGCGCGCGGCGCTCAGGAGTCCGGCCCAGCGGCGCAGGTCCGCTTCCTTGTCGAGCACCGTGCGGTCGAAGGTCTTCGTCGCGCGGTCGACCGCCTTGCGGTCGCCGATCAGCCGGCAGTAGGCGAAGTTCGTGGTCCAGACGTCGAAGCGCTCGGCGAGCTCGGCCGGGTGCGGCATGTTCACGATCTCCACCAGCACCAGTGCGACGTTGCGCGCACGCAGGAGCGCGAGCAGGGGCTCGCCGAGGTAGTCGCGGTTGCGCACCTCGACCCCGTAGCGGAAGTCCTGCGGCAG
>Ga0302046_10001120_pt1 | contig 25356 bp, 26 predicted proteins | sample RVTome_11_FD_200261 | JGI IMG/M metagenome (GOLD analysis project Ga0302046, IMG submission 200261) | Soil microbial communities from uranium-contaminated site in the Upper Colorado River Basin, Wyoming, United States - RVT147D111 (version 2) ... | reverse complement strand
GGCGTGATCCATCGCGACATCAAGCCGAGCAACGTGATGTTGACCCGCCGGCGCGTCGTCAAGATTGCCGATTTTGGCCTGGCGAAGATTCTGCAGCAGGCCAACAACGAGGGAAGTCAGCGGGCGAGCGGCACCCCTTTATACATGTCGCCGGAGCAGATCCTGGGCAAGCCGGTCGACTTCCGTACCGACATCTATGCGTTTGGAGGCTCGGTTTTCCACCTCTTGTCGGGCGAGCCGCCGTTCATCGAGGGGGAAGTGCTCTATCATCACGTCCACACTCCTCCGCGAGAGCTGGGCGATCTGCGCCCCGAAGTCCCCCTCGCCCTGCAAAAGATCGTGATGCGCTGCTTGAACAAGGAGCCCGACCAACGCTTTCAGAAACCCGAGGAGATCCTCGACGCCCTTCGATCGGTGAAGATTCTCAAGTAGCGTGCCCCCACCCAAGAGATTCTTCGCAGGCCCCCCGCCGCGGCCGCCTGCAAGGTGTATAATCTTTGATTCCCTTTGACGATGAGCGCCACGCCTACCGAATCCACTCTCATTTACTGGAAGGACCGCCTCCAAGATCGCGTCCGTGAGCTCACCGAGAGGAACGAGGAGCAGGTTTATCTCGTTCTGACGCTGGTCATCGGAGCGCTGGTGGGGTTGGTCGTCGTGGCCTTCATCCTCACTACGGAGGATCTCGGCCGTGCGCTCTATCCTCAAGAAGGTGGAACACCATGGAGGCGCGTGCTCGTCCCCGTGCTCGGGGCCCTCGTCACCGGATTGCTGCTCTTTTTCTCCTTCCCGGAAGCGCGGGGCAGCGGTATCCCGCAAACCAAGGCCGCGCTCTACGCAAGGGGAGGGCGGATCACCCTCCGGACGGTGTTTGGAAAATTCTTGTGCTCTTCCACGTCTCTAGCGAGCGGTATTGCACTCGGGCGCGAGGGACCCTCGGTTCAAATCGGCGCGGGCATCGCCTCGGTATTGGGACGCACCTTGGGCTTGCCGCGTGAAAAGATCCAATCACTCATCGTGGTCGGGGCCGCGGCGGCATTGGCAGCGGCCTTCAACACGCCCATTGCCGCCGTCTTGTTCGCCCTCGAGGAAGTCGTCGGAAACCTCCACGCCCCGGTGCTGGGCTCCATCGTGCTGGGCTCGGCGACATCCTGGCTGGTGCTTCGGCTGATGTTGGGAGACGAGCCTCTGTTCCACGTGCCCGAATACCAAGTCGTGCATCCGGTGGAGTTCGTCATCTACGCGTTCTTGGGGCTCATCGGCGGCCTAGTCTCGGTAGTGTTCGTCAAGACGCTTCTCAAACTGAGAGAAAAGTTTCTGAGCCTTCCTCGTAACACGCGCTGGGTTCAGCCGGCAGTGGGCGGTTTAGTGGTGGGCGTATTGAGCCTGGCGGTGCCGGAAGTGCTCGGGGTCGGTTATGGCTACGTGAGTGAGGCGCTGAACGGCCAATTGGCCATTCAGCTCATGGCCATTCTGGTGGTCTTGAAGTTGATTGCCGTGACGACGTCGTACGCCTCCGGCAACGCCGGCGGGATCTTTGGTCCTAGCCTCTTCATCGGCGCGATGGTTGGGGGGACGGTGGGAAGTGTAGCGCACACCTTCGCCCCGGAATTCACCGCGACGCCGGGCGCTTACGCGCTGGTCGGCATGGGAACGGCTTTCGCTGGAATTCTACGCGTGCCGATGACGTCCGTGATCATGATCTTCGAGATCACGCACGATTACGCCATCATCGTTCCCGTGATGATCTCCAATCTCATCAGCTTCTTGGTCTCCCGTCGCCTGCAGCGTCAGCCGATCTACGAAGCTCTTTCCCTTCAAGACGGCATTCACCTTCCCACGGTGGCCACCGGACAGCGACATCTCCAGGTCCGACTGGCAATGCATGCGCCCACGGACGTTCTATCACCCCAGATGACGGTGGCCGAGGCACGAGAGAAGGCCAGTCATAGCAAATCGACGGCCTGGCCGGTGGCCGATGAAAAGGGAGTGTGGGGTGTCTTGTCACTCCTACAACTCAACAAAGCCGCGGAAAAAGGAGAGCTCAACAGCAAAATCTCCGCCATCGTCGATTCCCGTAACTTCCCGCACGTTCACGCCGATCATTCCCTGGATCTTGCGCTCGAAAGAATGGGCGAGACCGGGTTCGACGTGCTCCCGGTCGTGTCGCGCGCGAACGTGCACGAGCTAGAAGGCGTCGTGGGTCTGCTCGACGTGCTGAGGGCGTTCGGCGTGAGGGAGCGCCGCCCGCCGGATTGACGCTCCTGGTGGACCATGACCGATCACTCTCAGCTTGGTTCTCCAAAACGATGAGGGCCGTCCTCCAGCGCGTGACCTCGGCGCGCGTCGAGATCGGCGAGCGCACGGCCGGTGAGATCGGCAAGGGACTCCTAATTCTGCTTGGTGTCTCGCGCGAGGACGCGGAGCCCGATGCGCGCTGGCTGGCGGAGAAAGTCGCGACGCTCCGGATATTCCAGGATCCCGAGGGTCGCATGAATCGCTCCATCAAGGAAACCGGCGGCTCCGCTCTGGTCGTGTCCCAGTTCACGTTGTTGGGAGACAGCCGCAAGGGACGGCGCCCGAGCTTCGAAAAGGCGGCTTCCCCCGAGCAGGCGGAGCGGCTATACGAGCTCTTCGTCAAGCTCTTGCGCGCCGAGCTGGGTCCGGAGCTCGAGGTGGCCACGGGATCGTTCGGCGCTTACATGTCCGTGTCGCTCGTGAACGACGGTCCCGTCACATTGATCCTCGATAGCCGAAGGAGCTTCTGAGTCCATGGGTTAGAATGGCAACCATGCGGCGTCGCTGCTTCCTGTTCCTGCTGCTGCTCGCCCTCCCATTTCAGCTCAACGGATCGCAGCCCCTAGCGCGGTTGCTGGTGGCCACTTCCGAAGGTCCGTTCGTGTCCCATAGCTGGGGCGAATACTGGGAGACACTGCGCCATCGTCTTCCTCTCGACACGCGACTCTTCTACTGCCTCGGGCCCCGAGCCTACGCCGGCGGGCCGGAAGGACTCTTCATCTCGAACGACTATGGGGAGTTCTGGACGAAGGTGGGTAACTGGGAGGGAGGGGCGGTGACCGCTCTCCTCACCTCTTCCTATTTCCCGGCCGAGCCCGTGATTTTCGTGGGGACTCGAGACGGCTTGTGGGTAACTCGCGACGGCGGCGAAGAGGAGTGGGAAAGGGTCGCCTCGATCCGCGGCTCGGTGAACGCGTTCGCCTGGCCTGGGCCCTCTCTTTTCGTCGCGACTTCCCAGGGCCTGTTTCACTCCGCGGACGGCGGGCGTGACTGGGAGAGACTCGGGGAAGGTCTTCCCGAAGCCGCGGCCCTGAGCCTCGCAGTGGCCACCTATTTCGGCATCGAGCCGGTTGTGTTCGTCGGCTTGGAGGGCGCGGGTATCTACCGAAGCCGGGACGCAGGCAAGCATTTCGAGCCCGTGAGCGGAGAGGATTGGGCCGGGCAATCCGTGCGCGCCATCTACTGGTGGAGGAGCTCCCTTTTCGTGGGAACGGACCAAGGACTCTTTGTGTCTCAGGATGCTGGCGAGAGTTGGGAGTCGGCGTCTTCCGATCTCCGAGGGGCAAAGATACTGGCGATCTCGATCCCAACCGCGGAGTCACCCGTGGGCAGTGACATCCTCGTGGGGACGGAGCGGGGAGTCTTCAAGACCAGCGACGGGGCTACGACGTGGCGTGAGGCGAACGAGGGAATGAAGCCCTCGACGGTTTATGCCTTCGGCTCCTTTCCCCTCCCGAGCGAGACCTTCGAGAGCGAGCGCCCGAGGTAGGCATGCCGTTTGGTTGGCTTCTCCTCGGTGAAAGCAGTCTCATCGCTCTCGCCTTGGTCTGGAGTTGGTTGAGAGGTATCTCGATTCCGTATCGCATGGACCTTGCCGCCACCGGCCTCGCTCTGGAGGTGACCGCGGGTTTCGTGGTCGTGAACTTCGGGCTCTATCATCTATCGAAGCGCGCCGGGCGTCCCTCCGGTGTGCTCGCGTTCTTGGAGTCCGAGATCTTTCCACTCTTTCGTGGCATGTCGGTGCCGCAGCTCACGCTTCTTGCCGCCGCCGCCGGTTTGGGAGAGGAGCTCTTGTTTCGCGGAGTCATCCAGGAGGAGCTCGGCCTCGGGATCGCGAGCGTCCTCTTCGGCCTCCTGCACGGGCCCACGAGAGAGCTCTGGCCGCTCGCGCTCTGGGCGGCGGTAGCAGGTGCCGCACTGGGCGTGCTCTATCAGGTCAGCGGCAATCTCTTCGTTCCCGCCCTTTCCCACGCGCTCTATGACGGCGCGGCCCTTGTCTATATCGCCCGCCGTAGCGGGAATTCGCACGCCATCGACGACGCTTCCCGAGGAACGCTGAAATGAGCGCGCTGAGATCCGCGAAGTTCGTCAAGTTCGTCAAGGCTCACGCGTTGGGGAACGACTTCCTTCTGATCGAGAAGAAAGAGTTGCCGGTCCCAAACGAATGGCCGGCGCTGGCACGGGCCCTTTGCCATCGCCGGCGGGGAATCGGTGCCGACGGGGTTGTCGTCTTCGAGGTCAAGCAGGGTCCCAACATTTCCATGTCGCTCCTCAACCAGGACGGCAGCCTTGCCGAGATCTCGGGTAACGGCTTGCGGTGCCTGGGGGCTCATCTGAGACTTTCCGGGTGGGTTACCGAGACGGAGTTTGCCGTGGAGACCGGTTCCGGGGTGCGCCACCTGAAGTTGATCGAGGAAGACGGGACGCGCTTCGTGTTTCGGTCGGCGATGGGCCACCCACGGCTTGCGAGTCATGAGATTCCTTTCGAGTTGGAACCGGCCCAAGAGAAGGTCGTGCACGTTCCACTGGAAGTGAACGGCCGGACATTCCACATCACGGCGCTATCGATGGGCAATCCTCACTGCGTGATGCTGGTCGACCGTTTGGAGCTCGCGGACTTGAGGGCGCTCGGGCCCCGCGTCGAGAATCATCCGCGGTTCCCTCGACGTACCAACGTGGAGCTCGTCGAGGTCCTCAGCCGTTCCGCAATATCGATCGGCATCTGGGAACGGGGAGCGGGGGAGACGGGAGCCTCGGGAACTGGATCCGCCGCCGCGGCGGTGGCCACGATTCTGAATGGTCAAGGGGACGAGACGTTGACCGTCCGATGCCCAGGCGGCGAGCTGAGGGTGGAGTGGGAGAATCGTGACGAGGTCTACGTCACCGGAGAAGCGGTCGTGGTGGCGGAAGGCGTCGTCCGATAGCCTACTGCGATGTCACCGCTTCTTTGTCTCCCCCAAGCGGTTCAAGAGCTCCAGCGAATCGTTCTTGAGTGGGATGCCCTCTTCATAGACCGAGGCGGCCGCGCCTCGTTCGAGCTCCCGCTCCAAAACGCCCAGACGCTCGGCGAGCGCTTCGAGCGACGCACGCTCCGTCTCCGGGACTCCCCGGGAGCGTGTTTCCTCGAGCAGCGACAGGATCTCCAACAGTTGCCGGCGGGCCTGCCGCGTCATCCGTTGCCTGCCGAGCAGCGCTCGCGCGTAGGCCTCGTCGGCGCGGGTGCTGGCGAGGGAAGCCGCCTGGACGGCGGCTCCATAGTCGCGCTCCGTGAGAAGCTGACGTGCCTCGCCGAGGGCGGTCTCGGCGGCCTGGTAACTTTCTTTCGCGTAGACCTCGGCTTCCACCGCCTGTGCGCGCGCGACACGGTCCGCGGTCATCTCGACCTCTTTCGTCGGAGGCTGGGCGCACGCCGAGGCCAACGCGAGCAGTGCGATCCAGGGTCGTAGCATGGCAGGAGCGTAGAGGTAAACCCCTCCGCGATCAAGAACGGGCTTGTCGGCTCGCCGTCGTTTCCGACCGGAGAACTTCCTCGTAGAACCGCTCGTATTGGGGGATGATCGTCTCGGAGTCGAAGTGCTCCACGGCCCAGCTTCGGGCGTTCTCTCGGAATCGCGCAAGCTTCGTAGGATCCGAGAGGAGCTCGATGGCGGTCTCGGCCATCTGCTGGATCTCGCCCACCGGGAACAGGTAGCCGGTCTCGCCGTGCATCACGACCTCGGGCAAACCGCCGATCCGGGTTCCCAGCACCGGTACCTCACAGCTCATGGCTTCGAGAGCGACCAGTCCGAAGCTCTCTTGCTCGCTGGGAAGGACGAAGAGATCGGCGCAGCTCAGCAGGCTCTCCAGGTAGTCTTGCTCGCCGAGGAAGTGAACGTGCTGCGTCAGATGGAGCTCCTTGACCAGCTGCTGGACGAAGAGACGCTCGGGTCCTTCGCCGACGAGGAGCAGCTTGGCGGGCAGTTTCTTCTGCACGCGGTCGAATATCCGAACCACGTCACTCACGCGTTTGACCGGTCGGAAGTTGGACGCGTGCATCAGAATTTTTTCGCCGTTGGGAGCCCAATGATCCCGCGTGCACTGATCGGTCGTGCGTTTACACCTCGATGTGTTGACGAAATTGTAGATGACTTCGACCGGGTTCTTGGTCTCGAACTCGTCGGCGGTTCTTTGCTTGAGATATCGCGATACCGCCGTCACGCCGTCGGAGGAGTCGATCGCGAAGCGAATGACCCGATGGAAGGACTTATCCGTTCCGACCAGAGTGATGTCCGTCCCGTGCAACGTCGTGATGATCTTCGGAGACTCGCCACCCAGGATCTCCTTGGCGAGAAACGCGCTCACCGCGTGTGGAACGGCGTAATGAGCATGGATGAGGTCGAGCTCGTGATCGATAGCCACCTCCGCCAGCTGGGTGGCTAGCCCGAGCGTGTAGGGCGGGTACTTGAAAAGAGGGTAGCTCGATACCTCGACTTCGTGGATGAGGACGTTGGGGTGGAAGGTCCGCAGGCGGAACGGGACGGCGTAGCTGACGATGTGAATCCTGTGGCCACGCTCGGCGAGGCCGAGCGCGAGCTCAGAGGCAATGACCCCGCTACCACCGTGTGTGGGATAACAGGCGATGGCAATCTTCATAGTGTTCGAGCGCCCTTCTTCCCTCCACCACTACTCTACTGCAAGCCTCGGGACGATGGCGAGCCAAGGGATGGACGAAAAACGGATGTTGGAGGCAGCGGGTCGGAATGGAGCGGGCTATTTCTCGGCGGCCTTGGTCGCGCGGATTTTCTGGACCTTGTTTTCCATCTCCCGATTGAGGTGCTCCTTCTCCTTGGCGAGGGCGTCCTTCATCGCCTCGAGCTCTTCGAGGCTGGTCGCTTGCTTCATCTTGGACTCCTCTCGTATCTCGAGCTCCGCGATCTTGGCTCGGTAGAAGCTGCGGGTCTCCGCAATCTCGGCCTTCTGCGCGTCGGTCAGGGGCGTCTCGACAAAGTCTTCCCGCGCGCGAAGCTTCTCCATCGCCAGCTCGATGGCGCTTTTCGGCTCGTCTTCCGACATCATCCGGAATGGTATACTACGTGCGCCACGTGTCAAACATGTAGGCAGGAAGGAGAGTTAACTCATGGCCGATACCGAGATCACGGTGTCCAACAATGGACCGCTTCGACTCAAGGGAAGTTTCACGATCAAGGACGCGGAGGGAAATGCTTACGATCTCGCCGGTCGCGACGCGCTTGCTCTCTGCCGCTGCGGTCATTCGGGAAACAAGCCGTTTTGCGACGGCACGCACAACCGCGTCGGGTTCGACCATCAATCCAAGGCGTTCGCGCTTCCACCTCCCAAACCAAAGCCATAGGAACGGTTTGGCATGAAAGCGATTCTAAAAGAGCTCGGTATCGAAGAGACCAACGCGGGTGCTTGCACCGGACCGGATGGCTGGATCCGCGACCCAGGCGGCAACGAGTTGATCTCCTACAACCCGACGACGGAAGAGCCCATCGCGAGCGTCATCGAGGCGACTTCCAAGTCCTATCAACAAGTGGCATCCGCAGCCCATTCCGCTTTCTCGACGTGGCGCACCGTTCCCGCCCCGCAACGGGGACAGGTGGTTCGGGACTTAGGCGAGGCGCTGCGGGAGCTCAAGGAGCCGCTGGGCGATCTCGTCTCTCTCGAGATGGGTAAGTTGAAGGCCGAAGGTCACGGCGAAGTCCAGGAGATGATCGATATCTGCGACTTCGCGGTCGGGCTCTCCCGCCAGCTCTACGGGTTGACCATGCAATCCGAGCGCCCCAGTCATCGGATGTACGAGCAGTGGCACCCTTTGGGCGTAGTGGGCATTATCACCGCGTTCAACTTTCCGGTGGCGGTCTGGTCTTGGAACACGGCTATCGCGGTCGTGTGCGGGGACCCCATTCTCTGGAAACCCTCCAGCGAGGTACCTCTGGCGGCCATCGCCGTACAGCACATCGCCAATCGCGTGATGGCCGATCATGGGCTCTCGGGGATATTCACCCTCGCCATTGGAACCGGTCGCGAGGTGGGCGAGGCCATGCTCAACGATCCTCGCGTCCCACTGGTGTCCTTCACCGGATCGACGAAAGTGGGGCGTCACGTCGCGGAAACGGTCGCGAAGCGTTTCGGCCGCACCATCCTGGAGCTAGGCGGTAACAATGCGATCGTGGTTGCCGAGGATGCTCCCCTGGATCTGGCAGTGCGCGCCATTCTTTTTGGCGCGGTGGGAACTTCGGGACAACGCTGTACGACCACCCGCCGGATCATCGTTCACAAGGGTGTTAGTGAGACACTCGTTTCGCGCTTGGTCGACGCTTATCGCCAGGTGCGGATCGGCGATCCTCTCGAAAGCGGCACGCTGATGGGTCCCTTGGTGAATTCTTCAGCCGTGGACGACATGATGGCGGCGCTGGAGCGAGCCAAGAGAGAAGGCGGAAAGATCGTGACCGGTGGAAAGAGGCGGACGGATCTAGGCGCCAATTTCGTCGAGCCGACCATCGTCAAGATGCCGAAGCAAACCGAAATCGTGAAGGAAGAGACTTTTGCGCCCATCCTTTACCTGCTGGAGTACGAAAGTCTGGAAGAGGCCATCCACATCCATAATGATGTCCCGCAGGGACTGTCGAGCGCCATCTTCACCGATAGCATGCGCAAGGTGGAGACGTTTCTATCCTCGCAAGGCTCGGATTGCGGTATCGCCAACGTGAACATCGGCACCTCGGGCGCTGAAATCGGAGGTGCCTTCGGCGGAGAGAAAGAAACGGGCGGCGGTCGGGAGTCGGGATCCGATGCATGGAAGGCCTACATGCGCCGCCAGACGAATACCATCAACTGGTCCCGCGACCTGCCTTTGGCGCAGGGCATCCAGTTCGGTGAATGACCTAGTCCATCACGTGACGATACGTTCCCTCCTTCCTTCGATCTGAAAGCTGCCTCTTAGGTGAATCCACGCCCCTGGTCGGCGAAAGCCCTGGTGGCGGTCGCGGTATGGGGCGCGTCCTTCCCGGCCACGCGGCTGGCTCTCGAGTCGTTTCATCCCCTCGGTTTGGTCGCGGTGCGACTGGCCGTCGGCGCGATTCTTCTCACGCTCCTCGTGCGGGGCATTGGGAGGAGCGAGCTCCGGCTGGACCCCGATACGGCCCGATGCCTCTTTCTCGGCGTGGTCCTCGGGGTGCATCTACTCATCCAGGCCTACGGGCTTGCAGTACACGTCTGCGATTCGCACCGGATGGATCATCGCCTTCATTCCTGCCCTCATCGCCCTGGGTGCCCATCTCTTTCTCCGGCAACGGCTCGGTCCAGTGGGATGGATTGGAATCGCCCTGGCCTGGGGAGGGGTGCTCTTGGTGACCGGGCCTCCCGAAGCGGACTTCGTGAGAGCGCGTTTGGGTGACGCGTTGCAGATGCTTTCCGGGGTTACCTGGACCGTCTACACGCTGGCCGCGACCGGGCCGATTGCCCGCAACGGCTCGCTTCCGGTCACTGCGTTCACCATGGTGGTCGCGGCCTTGGTCGTGGGTCCACCCGCGGTTTGGGCGGGTGTGCTGAGCGAGCCGCTCACGGTCCGTTCTTTTGCGGCGCTTGCGTTTCTCGCCGTGATGGCGAGCGGTCTGGCCTACGCGCTCTGGTTGCGTGCTCTCGAGGAACAAGAAGCCACCAGGTTGGGTGCGATGCTCTACTTCGAGCCTTTCTTCACCATGGCGACCGCGGCCATCCTTCTGCACGAGACGGTGACTCCGTGGGTGATCCTGGGAGGAGCCGCGGTCTTGCTGGGCGTGTGGCTAGTGGGAAAGGGCTCGCGTGGTTAGACCGGTCCGAGATTCGTGCCGAGAGTTTGATGTTGGAGCAAGGAACGCGAAACGCCCGAGTGCGTGCAACCCGCTCAAGACCATACGGTCTGCACCAAGCCGAGTTCCTGAAGACGGGTGTCCTTGGTAACGAGCTTCGCGTTCATCGCCCTGGCGGCACCAACGATGAGCCTATCGAACGCGTCTCTTAAGGCTCCCAAAGCAGCGAACTCGTCAAGCTGCCGCAGATCCAGGGGCAAGAAGCGCAAGCCGGGAGCGCGCTCCAAAGCGACTTTGAGATCAGGGAGCCCGATCTCGATTCGTCCTAGCTCTTTCAGCAGGACGATTTCTGCTGCCACGGCGGCCGGGATCCATGCGACGCCCCGACCTGCCTCCACACTTCTCATGGCCCCCTTCGCTTTGGAACCAAGTTTGTGGGGTGCTGCCAATGAGAAAATGCACGCGTGGGTATCGAGCAAGTAGTCAGCCATGGCGGGCGAGTCGTGCTGGCAATTGCCCCCAAAGGATGGATCGAGCTTCCTTAATATCGTCGTCCGTCGGGACGCGAGTTCCCTCGAAGAGACCCAAGAACTTGCCACCTGCGCGCTCGCTGCGCCTCGACCCCTCGACAATCGATTCGAGATCGGCGACGACTTGCGCGGAAAGGGAGCGATGCCGTGACCTCGCTCGAGCCTTGAGTCGGCGTTTGAGGGACGTAGGAATCCGAACGGTTATTGCCGCATTCTTCTCCATGTAAACATTATGCATCATTTCGCATACACCAAGCAACCTTCGGCCAGAGGCTCGATGGCAACCCCGCCCCATGCCCCCCGGGCTCCAAGGGGCGAGAGAATCGTCCGCATTCGGCTGCGTCGAGGATATGAGATGTTCCGAGGCTTCTGCGAAGGACTGCCCGTCGAAAATTTCGCAAGGGCCCAGCTTGGTGCGGGCTTGGAGTGCGATCGGTTAGGTCGCTCCCGCGATCTCTCTGGCGTCATTGGGGCGTGGGTGCCGCTATCCGGCTAGTCAGACGCGCTTGTAGAAACTCTGTCTGGCGTCAAACTAGCTCGTTGCCGCTATCCGGCTAGTCAGACGCCGGAACGAGACGTTTCAGCTCTTCGAACCAATTCTGGGCCAGTATGAAGGTGTCCGATCCTGTCTCCTCCGACTGCTTGACCATGACGAACCGCTGACCGCCCGGTGTTACGTCGTAATTCGTGGAGGGATTTCCACTCGACCAACCGGTTCGATAGCGTCCCTCGAACAGCAAGGTAGGCTTCCCGGCACGAAGCTCCGCCTCTGCGGAGATGGCCACCGCCATCAGCTTCTGGCCATTGCGGTAGAAGAGCTCCCGACCGTCTCGCGACCACAAAGGCTCCGTGCCGCCCTCAGTCGATATCTGCCACTTGCCTCCGGCGCCAACAAGGGTTCTTACGTAGATCTCCTCTCGACCCGATTCGTCAGAAACGTAGGCCAGCCAGCGGTCGTCGGGTGAGAGCTTCCCGGTGTGCTCATCGAATGGAGTCTGAAGGAGCATCTCCGGTTCCCGCTCACCCTCCAGGCGGACCATACCAATGTCGTAGCCTGTGGTAGCACTATTCTGTCTAAAGACAATCGTTTTCCCATCCGATGAGATGGATGTGGGTATCCGATAGCCCCCGCTCGTCAAATGCTCGGCGGCTCCGCTTCCGTCCCTGGACCTCGAGAAAATATCTTGAACACCCTCGCCTGAATCCGCCGAGTAGATGATCCGCTCACCGTCTGGAGACCAGAGGGGCCTAACGTTGTTGCCCTCTCCGTAGGTCATCCGGGTCCAGGTGGCGCGCCCCAGATCGAGCGACCAGACGTCGGTACCGTTGGCGTCAGAGAAAAAGACGGCGAGGTGTTGGCCGTCTGGTGAGAGGCGAGGGTCTCTGTAGCCCTGCAACACTTCCGCAGCAGGTTGCTCCACTCCCTGACGATCGACCCAGACCAACTGGTCGCGCCGAGCGGCATCCGGCTCAGAAGATGGAACGTAGACGACCGATCCGTTGCCGGCCAACGCGAAGAGCGCCGTACCGTCCACTGTGCTGACTCCAACGCCTTCGATGACGGGCCTGGGCACTCCGGTCGGCTCGATTGAGTTTGGATCGAAAGGCATGGCAAAGAGTGTGGTCTCGCGGGCATAGAGCAGGTGACCCGAGGGCGCGTAGCGTGGATAGGTCCCACCGCGGTGAACGACTTTCCTTTCGCCGGTCTCGAGGAGAACCGCTTCCAGGTTTGCGTCGTTAAAGGACTCCCCTTGCGGCTGCACGACGAACAGCACGGCCTTCCCGTTCGGTAGGAACCACGGCCAGCGATGGTTGGTCTCGCCTGGTCTCAAAGCCGTCAGCTCGATCGGAGTCCCGCCGGAGGCGGGAACGCGGCGGAGCCCGGTCCTGCTGGTCGGGCTATAGACGATGGAGTCGTCAGGGCCCCAAGCGCCACCACGCCCCAGTGGGGCCTCGGCCATGGTCATCACCGCGCCCCCGCTAACCGACACTTTCTTGAGAGCGCCGCCAGAGAAAAACGCCAGCCAGCGACCGTCGGGCGAGAAGAAAGGGTGGGCCACGCCGTCCGTGCCGCTGAGCGGGGTGGCTTCCAGATTGTGCAGGGACCGGATGTAGAGGCGAGTCATGCCGTCGGGCATTCGCCCGACGAAAGCCAGCATCTCTCCATCGGGAGAGAGCACGACCGTCTCGCCGTATCCCCTGTATAGTTGGCTATCGCCGGCGCCGAAATCGGCCGAGAGCCGCAAGGATGACTCGGGAAGCTCTTCGGGTTGCGGCAGCCTCCAAAGCGACACGAAGAAAGCGAGAGCGAAGACTCCCGCGGCGGCCCATGCGAGCCAGGGACGCCTTGCCCTGAACGCCTCAGGCGCCACGGTCGGTTCGGCGCGGAGGTCCTGAATTTCGACCCGGACGTCCCCGATGGCCTGGAGACGGTTCTTGCGATCCTTCCTGAGACACCGGCGCAAGAGGTTCTGAATCCGTGGATCGAGATCCGACGGGAGGAAGCTCCAATCGGGTTCGGTCTTGATGATCGAGGCCAGCACATCCGAGACGTCCCCGCCAGAAAACGCCTTCCTTCCCGTTAACATCTCGTAGAGCACGATGCCGAAGGAAAAGATGTCAGTGCGTTTATCGACCGTTTTGCCCTTCGCCTGCTCCGGGCTCATGTAGGCGGCTGTCCCGAGAATGACGCCCGCCCGGGTCGCGTCCTGGCTGAGGGTCGGAGACTGCGAGCCGGCTTCGTCCGGAGAGCCGCTTTCGTTTTCGGCGAGCTTGGCGAGTCCGAAGTCGAGCACTTTCACATGACCTTCGGGTTCCACCTTGACGTTGGCCGGTTTGAGGTCGCGGTGAATGACTCCTTTTTCGTGAGCGGCCTCGAGTGCTTCTGCAATCTGTTGAGAAATCGCGAGAGCCTCGTCCACGGGGAGTGGGCCGCGGGTGATCCGCTCGGCGAGGGTTTCGCCCTCGACGAGCTCCATGACCAGGAAAGGCTTGCCCTCTATTTCTTCCAGACCGTGCAGTGTGGCGATTCCAGGATGGTTCAACGTGGCGAGCAACTTCGCTTCCCGTTCGAAGCGAGCCAGTTTGTGGGGATGTTGCGAAAACTCCTCGGGAAGGACCTTGATGGCAACGTCGCGTCCGAGCATCGAATCGCGCGCGCGGTAGACCTCGCCCATGCCGCCGGCCCCGAGGGGCGATAGGATTTCGAAAGGGCCGAGCTTGGTGTGGGGAGTGAGTGGCATCGCTCGGCCTTGTCAATAGGAATATCGTCGCGCCGGTCGAAAAAGTCAAGGTTGAGGCTGCCTGACTTCAGCCCGGGATCTTCTGAATAGGGCGACAGCTCAAAGGTTGACACCTGTAACGTGACAGGGTACACTGACTCGTGATTCGAAGCTTTCGGCACAAGGGTGTCGAGAAGTTTTTCACAACCGGCAACAAGAAAGGTATTCAGCCGGAGCACGCACGGCGGTTGAAGCAGATTCTCTTTCGGCTCCACTCTGCGGAGAACGTGCAAGACATGAACTTTCCCGGTGCGGCGCTCCATCGATTGAAGGGCGAACTGAAAGACCGCTGGGCGGTTCGGGTCAGCGGAAATTGGCGGCTGGTTTTCCGGTTTGAACAAGGGCAGGCATGGGAGGTCGACTACGATGACTACCACTAAGGCGAAGGACCTTACAATGCACGACCCCCCTCACCCAGGCGAGGTCCTGCGGGAGCTCTACTTGGAGCCACTCGGAGTAACGGTGACGGAGGCGGCAAGAAGGCTAGGCGTAACGCGGAAGACGCTCTCTGAGCTGGTGAACGGCCGCGCTGGATTGAGTCCGGACATGGCGATTCGAGTGGGGATCGCGACGAAGAGCACCCCGGAGAGCTGGCTCAATATGCAGATGCATTATGACTTGTGGCAAGCACGGAAGCGGCCAAAGAAGCCAAAAGTGGGTCGTCTTGACGCGGCCTGATCCGCCCTTGTCATTAATTTCGTCCGGACATTAAACAATCGCATCGGAAGGTTACTCATGGCTACGAAACTTTCACAGAAATACAAAGACATCTTTTTGAAGAAGGCGTTCGTGCATCTTGCAACCCGTATGCCCAATGGAAGTCCACAGGTGTCTCCGGTTTGGGTCGACCTCGACGGAGACCGCATCGTCGTCAACTCCGCCAAAGGGCGAGTGAAGGACAAGAATATGCGGGCCGATCCGCGGGTCGCGCTCTCGGTCACCGATCCCGACGATCCCTATCGTTCGGTCATGATTCGCGGCCGGGTCGTGAATATCACGGAGGAGGGGGCGGATGCGCACATCGACAAGATGGCGAAGAAATACCTGGGACTAGACGTATACCCCAACCGCACGCCGGATGAAGTCAGGGTGCTCTACTACATCGAGCCGGAGCGCGTCGCGACGATGAACTAAGCCCGTGGCAGCCATCCAGGGCAAGCACGCGCGGCCCACCCGGATTGCCGAGCCCTTCATCCTCACCGCGATGCTTTCCCTTTTGGGGGGCACGCTCTGGATGTGGGTGCGGTACCGTCAGTTTCTCGGCTACTTCTATTCCTCCGAATTCCTGGCGATGACTCACCTCATCACGCTGGGGTTCGTCACGTCCCTGATGATGGGCGTGCTCCTGAAGCTCGCGCCCATGAGCCTCGACGTGAGCCCTCGGTCCGCCGGTTTGGCGAGGGCCCAATTCCTGATGTTCTTCGTGGGCGCTACGGGCATGGTCTATCACTTCTGGATTGCCGAATGGACCGGCCTGGCCTGGGCTACGTTGTTGGTGCTGGCGGCGGCGATCGTCCAGCTCTACAACTTTTCCGCCGTCTGGAAGCGGGCCCTTACCGGAGACTGGGTGGCGCGATATGTCGCGGCGTCGCTGGTCTATCTCGTCCTTGCCGCGGCGCTGGGAGCGCTTCTCGGATTCAACAAGAGTCTTGCGAGCGGGACGGGACTCCTCGCCGGTCGGTTCACTTCGAATCTCTTCGCGCATGTCCACCTGGCGGGCGTCGGCTGGGTGACGATGATGATATTCGGGTTCCTGCTCAAACTCGTCCCTACGACCAAGGGCCGGGAGAGCACGCTGCCGCTTCGGTTCTGGCTCATGCAGATCGGCACCATCGGGCTCGCGGGAACGCTTTTGCTGGACCTACCTGGCCGAGGTCTCTTCGCCCTGCTGTTGCTGGTCCCTGTCTTCTGGCACGCCTGGGGACCGGTGCACGCTTTCGTCTCGGGGAGAGCTCGCGAGTGGGAGGTCACGCCACTCGTCGTTCTGTGCTGCGTTTCCGTCGCCGGCGTCCTTCTTGCGTGGGACGTGCCAGCGGCGGAAAGCCCCTTCCGGATCCGGCTGCAGTTCGCCTACGGCTATGCCGGCTTCCTCGGCTGGTTCGTGCTGACCATCGCCACCGTGGCTTTCAAGCTATTTCCGATCTGGGTCTGGCAGGAGCGCTTCCAACCCGAGTACGGGAATAAGCCCGTGCCGGGGATGAAATCGCTCTACAACCATCGACTGCGGTTCATTTCCAACCTGTTGTTGACCACCGGCGTGATCGCAACCGTCTTCGGGATCCTGGCCGTACGCGGCGAGATACTCGTCGTGTCGCTCGGGCTCGTTTTCGCGGGGGCCGTCTGTTTCGCCGTGAATTTCTTCCTGATGGCTAGGTGGGCTTTGCTGGGGTTGGAGTATCGTCCTTCCTCTTAGTAGTGCCGTGTCCGCCTTCGTCCGTCTCGAGACCAAGAAACTTCGGCGGACCAGCCGAAGCTTTCATTGAAGGCTGGGGGCCCCACCCGCCGTCTGACGAGCTTCCCTCGAGGCAAGCACCTAGTTTGACGGCCAACAGGGACTGCAGATCCACCGCTCTTAGCCGAACATGTCCACGGCCGATCCGTTCAGTGCGTCCGGCGCTTCCGTTGCGAGGTAGAGCAGGAGTGACGCCACCGCATCGGGAGTCATGTCGGGCTTGGCGCCCGGCAATCCCTTGGTGAGCATTTCGGTGGCGACCGATCCCGGACAGACAGCGACGATCTGCACGTTGTGCGGAGCCGTCTCTTCGGCGACTGCCTTGGTAAAACCGATGAGGCCCCACTTCGAGGCGCAGTAAGACGCGAGCTGTGGCGTGCCGAGTCGGCCGGAGATCGAGGAAACGTTCAGGATGCGTCCCTGCCGACGTTCGATCATGTGAGGCAGTACCGCGCGGGTGCACAGGAAAGCGCCCTTGAGGTTCACATCCAAAACGCGATCCCACGATTCGTCGCTGGTCGCGACGACGAGACTGCGTTCCACGACGCCGGCGTTGTTCACTAAGACGTCGATGTCGCCCAGCGTGCGTTCGGTTTCCTCGACGAGATGTTCGACTTCCGCCGTCACGGATACATCGGTCGGCAAGGCGAGTGCGCGGCCGCCGATCTCCTGGATCTGTGCCTCTACCGCCATGAGGTCAGCCGGCCGTCGAGATGCGAGAGCGACGGCCATGCCGTGCCGAGCAAAGGCGAGGGCGGTGGCGCGACCGATGCCGCGGCCCGCGCCGGTTACGATGGCGACCCGGGGGCTAAACGTCGCCTCAGTCTTGCCCTTGTTCAAGCTTGCCAACGCTCCGAAGGAACTCGCCGCGCAAGTCCGCTCTGGTCTCGAAAGCTCCCGCGAAGTGGCTGGTCACGATGCGCGTGCCCAACCGTTTGACTCCCCGAAGGGTCATGCAGGTTTGCTCGCTCTCCAGAAAGGTGGCCGCCCCCTTGACGCCCAGATGGGTCATCAGTGCCTCCGCGACCTGTTTGGTGACGGTCTCCTGAACCTCCAGCCGGTGGGCGAAGCAATCCAGCAGTCGAGCCAAACTGGAGAAGGGCACCAGCTTGCCGTTCGGGAGATAGCCGATGTGTGCCAGGCCTTGCAATGGAAGCAAGTGGTGAGGGCACAACCCATGGAAAGGAATGTCCTTGGCCAGGATCAATCCCGAGGTGCTCTCACCGGGCTCGCCGTCGGCGTCGAAACTGTCTTGCAGGATGAGCGCCGGATCGGCGCTGTATCCGTCGAGGAACTCTTCACTCCATGACTGAGCGACGCGCTCGGGTGTGTCGAGGAGCTGCGGCTGATTGACGTCGATACCCGCGGTCGCGAGAAACGTTCGTATGGCAGTTGCCATGGAGCGCGGATCGGGCTTGCGAGCGGGTCGGCTGCGTTTTCCGCTCTTCTTAGCGCGCGGACTTTTCCGCCTCAACATCGGATTCTCCACGATAGATGACGCCGCAATCCGGCGTCTCGAAGAGTTGCAGCTCGGTTAACCCTGGCAGCGCGGGCTCGAGCCGCTTCCATATCCAAGCGACGACGTTCTCCGCGGTCGGGTTGTCGAGTACTAGATTCAGGTCGTTGTGATCGATGGTCTGGAGAACGTGCTCTTGGACGAGGCGCTTGATGACCAGAAAGTCGGTCGTTAGGCCGGTGGCCGGGTCCACCCGACCTTCCACCACGACCCGCAGGCGGTAGTTGTGGCCGTGAGTGTGGCGACAGGGTCCTTCGTAGAGCGGAAGCCGGTGGGCGGCGTTGAAATCGAAGTCCAGGCGAAGCTGCAAGGTTGCGGGTCCTCTCTCAACCTAGGCAGTTTAACGCGTTCTTGCTCCCGGGGCGATGCATGGACGGATGTGGGCGGGCACACCCCAAAGGGGTCGTTGTCGACAACGAATCGTTTGGGGGCTGCTTAAATGCCGATGACCTGCGCGGTGAGCATTCGCTCCCGAGGTCCGTCGAGCTCCGCGAACAGAATGCTCTGCCACTGACCCAGACGGATGGCGCCTTCCTCGATGGGCAAGGTCAGATTGTGTCCGAGCAGCATCGCCCGAAGGTGGGAATCGGCGTTCTTCCGGTCGCAGTCGGAGCAATCCTCGCAATTGTGGAGGTATCCGTGGTCCTTGTTCACGAAACGGTCGAGGAACGTCTTGACGTCTGCCATGAGCGCGGCCTGGAACTCGTTGATGAACACCGCGGTCGTCGTGTGCAGCGTGGATACGACGAGGAAGCCGGCCTTGACGCCGGAGGCACGGACCAGATCGCGAATCCGATCGGTGACGTTGTAGAGCTCCACGCGACTGTCGGTGACCACTTTCAACGTACGTGAGAAGATCTTGAGCCCTTGTTCTGTTTCCTCTGCCTTCACTGCGACGCTGGCGCGCTGGGACGCCCTACCGTTCATGCTTTCACTCCTTGTTTTGAGCTAGGTCCACAGAACGTTCTGAGCCCGCCGAGCCAGCTCAGCGGGTTTGGAACCCTCCGGTGTTCGGAACAAAAGAATCGATGAAGCGCCGACACGCCGCTTTCAATCCCGCGGCCCCGGTCGCAACGGGTCGAGTCTCCGGATGACCATCCCCAAACGCAACTCGAATGTTGCAACCGGGTCAAGCTATTAACTCTAGTACATGAAAAGGGGGTTTGCAACCTACCGAAAAAGACGCGGCAGGGGCCTCGGTTCGGGCCCACGGACGACGCACTGTTCTTGCGAGTCCGCGGGACGGCGTGCTAGCGTGCCCCTCCATGCTGGAGAGAAAAGTTCTCGGCAAGCTCGAGGAGGTCGTCGGGCCGCAGGGCCTTTTGGTTCGCCCGGAGCACGTGCTTGTCTACGAGTGCGACGGGACAACCGCCTTCAAGAGTCCCCCGGAGGCAGTCGTGCTTCCTCGTTCGACGGAAGACGTGTCTCGGGTCGTGCGCATTTGTGCCGACGCGAAGATTCCTTTCGTGGGAAGGGGGGCGGGGACCGGGCTTTCGGGCGGCGCCATACCTAGTGAAGGGGGCGTGGTCGTGGCGATGAACCGCATGAACCGCATCCTCTCGGTGGACCCGATCAACCGGACCGCTCGAGTGGAGACGGGGATCGTGAACCTCGAGATCTCCCGCGGCGTCGCCGAGCACGGGCTTTTCTTCGCTCCGGATCCCTCGAGCCAGTCTTCCTGCACCGTGGGGGGGAACATCGCCGAGAACGCAGGCGGCCCGCATTGTTTCAAGTACGGCGCGACGACCGCTCACATCCTTTCGCTCACGGTCGTCTTGCCCAACGGGGAGATCGTCGACCTGGGCGAGCGGCGAGAGACCGTCGGCTACGACCTGGTCGGCCTGTTCATCGGTTCCGAAGGGACGTTCGGCATCGCGACCGCGGCCGACGTCCGACTCCTTCCTCTGCCCGAGGCGGTGAAGACGTGCCTCGCCACCTTTCCCAGCATGGTCGAGGCGTGTGAAGCGGTTTCCGATATCGTCGCGCTCGGCATTATCCCCGCGGCGGTGGAAATGATGGACCGGGCCACGATCGAGGTCGTGGAAGCGGGAGCGAGCGCGGGCGGGTTTCCCAAGGACGCGGAGGCGGTGCTGCTCGTCGAGTTCGATGGCGCTCCGGCGGGTCTCGACCGATTGGAGAAAGAGGTCGACGGGATCTGTCGCCGGCGTGGCGCGGTCGCGTTCGTGGCGGCGCGCGACGCTCGAGAGCGCGAGAAGTTGTGGAAAGGAAGGAAGGCCGCGTTCGGTGCGATGGGACGTCTGTCGACGGATCTCTACGTCCAGGACGGTGTCGTACCGCGCACTCGTTTGCCAGAGGTGCTGGCGAAGGTGGACGAGATCGGCCGGAAGCACGGTATTCGCGTCGCCAACGTCTTCCATGCCGGAGACGGCAACCTTCATCCCTGCATCTCCTACGACGGTCGCGACGAGAGTGAAAAACAAAGGGTTCTGGCGGCGGGCAAGGAGATCTTGGAGCTTTGTGTTTCGGTGGGGGGCGCTATTACCGGCGAGCACGGCGTAGGCACCGAGAAATCCAACTACATGAGCCTCAGTTTCTCCGAATCGGATCTCGATCTGATGCGCTCGATACGCGAAGTCTGGAATCCCGACGGGCTCTGCAATCCGGGTAAAGTGTTTCCAACTCGACAAGGATGCGGCGAAGCGGGCTTGCCAAGCATGGTTTCGGGCGGTGGAGCGTGGATATGACGCGCGGCAGTGTTCGTTCGCTCTTGGCAGAAGCCAATGCGCGTCCGCCCACGGCGTCCGATCCGGACATCGACGGGATGAAGCCGTCTCTGGTCTTGGAGCCCGGCTCCGCGGAGGCCGCGGCGGCGACCCTTTCCTTTTGCCATCGCGAAGGGCTCGCCGTCGTGCCCTGCGGCGGAACCACGCGGTTGCACGTGGGCAATCTTCCCTCGCGGTTGGATTGTTACTTGCGGTCGATCCACCTCAGTGGAGTCGTGAGCTACCAGCCTGGCGATCTGACGGTGAGCGTCGAGGCGGGTACGCCGTTTCGGGAGCTCCAGTCCGCGCTCGCGGAAGGAAAGCAGTTCATTCCCTGGGACCCGGCGGCGGCCGATCGCGCGACGGTGGGTGGCCTCCTCGCCGCGGGAGAGCCCGGCATGCGTCGCGCACCGGGAGCGCGGCCACGCGATCTGCTCCTGGGATTCCACGCACTCCTCGCCGACGGGACGGCCGTCGCGGCCGGAGGTCGAGTCGTCAAGAACGTGTCCGGCTACGAGCTGACGAAGTTGCTAGTAGGGTCGCGAGGTACGCTGGCGTTCCTTACCCGAGTCCATCTGCGGGTTCGTCCCCTTCCGGAGACGACTCTCACGGTGGCCGCATCGTTCGACGACCCCAAACGGCTTGCCGCCGACCTCTCCTCGCTTCGTGCCGCCGTCGCGCCGCCGGAGGTGGTCGCGGTTCTCGACCCCGCAGTGGTCGCGTCTCTTTCGCTCGCGGGCTGGGTGCTGTTGCTCCGATTCGAAGGGATCGCCGAGGAAGCAAGCGGCGACTGGCGCAAGGCCGAAGGGCTTTTGCGGGCCGACGAAGTCACTCGGCTGGAGGGACCGGAAGCCGATGAGGTGTGGCGTCGGCTTCGTGACTTTCCCTCACCGGCCTCGGGATCGGAGGGCGAGTGCGTTGTCCTGGGACAAACGCTTCCTTCCGACGCGATGCGGCTGGCGGCGACCTGGCAGTCTCAGGGACCGGTCGTGGCCTATCCAGAAGCGGGACGGATCTACACGAAGACCCACGAACCGGAGGGCTACTTCCATCTACTCGAGACGGCGCTGGACCTATCGGGCAACGCGATACTGGAGTCCGGACCTCAGGCGCTCAAATCCCAAGTGGATGTCTTTGGGGAGACCCCGAGGGGATTCGGGCTCATGAGTAAGATTAAAGAGAAAATGGATCCGAAGAACATCCTGTCGCCGGGTCGTTTCGTGGGTCGTCTATGACCTCTCCCGCGGTCGCAAGGTAGCGCCGAGGAGACGAACGACCCGAGAGACTTGCGATGACGCAGACGCCCCGCACACCACACGAAGAAGCCCTCTATGCCAAGACGCTGGCTTGCGTTCACTGCGGGCTTTGTCTTCCCGCCTGTCCCGCCTACGGCGCCCTGGGCCGCGAATCGGTGGCGCCTCGTGGCCAGGTGTACAACGTACGCGCGTTGCTGGAGGGGCGACTGATCCTCACGGACTCGCTCGCCAACGACATCTACGACTGCCTGGCCTGTCGGGCGTGTGAGTCGGTGTGCCCGGCCGGTGTTCCGGTGGGGGCGATCATGGAAGACGTGCGCGGTCTCATCACCGACGCCAAGGCGGAGAGTTGGCTCGCTCGCGCGGTCAAGAAAGCGATTCTGGGTGGTGTCGTCGCCCATCCCAAGCGGTTGGCATGGATCATTGGTTTGCTTCGCTTCTATCAAGCGAGCGGTTTGCGACCCTTCGTAAGAGCCTCGTTGCGATTCTTGCCGGGAACGATCGTGGAGCGAGAGTCTCTGCTTCCGAATGTGCCGCCACGAGACGCCGTCCGCCCGTTGCCGCCGGTGCTTTCCCCGCTCGGTTCTCCTCGCAAGCGCGTCGGACTCTTCACGGGGTGCATCGCCTCTCATTTCTTTGCCGACGTCAACGCCGCAACGGCGCGAGTGCTGCAGCGCAACGGTTTCGAAGTCGTGATCCCGCGGGACCAGGGATGTTGCGGAGCGTTGCACTTGCACAACGGTCTCCCCGAGATCGCGCGAAGACTGGCGCGCGCCAACCTGAAAGTGTTTCAGGGCGCCGATGTCGCCGCCATCGTTGTGAACGCGGCGGGTTGCGGGGCCGCCCTCTCCGAGTACAACGAGCTTCTGGAGGGTGAGCCGGGCGCGAAGGAGTTTGCGCTCCGTGTTGCGGATATCTCGCAGTTCTTGGTGCGGGAGGGATTCGAGTCTCCCCGCGGCAAGGTCGAGGCCCGTGTCGCCTACGACGAGCCGTGTCATCTGCTACACGCGCAGAAGGTACACGACGAGCCTTACGCTTTGCTCCAGAGCATTCCGGGCGTGTCGTTACGGAGCTTTCGGGATGCGGAACGATGCTGCGGCAGCGCGGGCATCTACAATCTCACGCACTACGACACTTCCATGGCTGCATTGCAGGAGAAGATGCGGCACTTGGCGGCGGTCGCACCCGATATCATCGTGAGTGGCAACCCGGGTTGCCTCATGCAGCTTCGCCACGGTGTGCGACGGGCCGGCCTCGAAGCGGAAGTCACTCACCCGGTCGTCCTCTTGGAGCGCGCGTACGCGGGTTCGACCGATGGCCCCGCGCCGGTTGGGCCCCTAAGGCTGACTGAGGCTGACTAAGGAATCAGAAGGAGCTTGCCCATCGTCTGTCGCCCTTCCAGCAAGCGGTGCGCCTCGGAGGCATTGGCGAGAGGCAGGGATCGGTGGATCGTCAATCGCAGCGTGCCGGACCGCAACCAAGAGAAAAGCTCCTTTGACCTCGAGAGGAGCTCCTCGCGCGTCGCCACGTGGTGAGCCATGGTCGGACGGGTCATGAAAATAGATCCCGCAGCGGACAGGGCCAGCGGGTCGATGGGCGGAACGGGCCCACTCGCGTTTCCGAACAGAACCAGCATGCCGCGCGGTGCCAGGCTCGCGATGCTCTTTTCGTAGGTGCTCTTTCCGACCGAATCGTAGACCACGTCGACACCGCGGCCAGCGGTCAGCTTCTTCACCTCCGCCGCGAAGTCCATTTCTTTATAAAGAATGATGGCGTCGGCTCCAGCCTCGGTGGCGGCGCGTGCCTTTTCATCGGTGGACACGGTTCCGAGCACGCGTGCACCGAGGTGCTTGGCGATTTGGACGAGAAGAAGGCCGACGCCTCCCGCGGCGGCGTGGATCAGCACTGTGTGGCCCGGCTTCAAAGGAAACGTGGAGCGTGTGAGGTACTGCGCTGTGAGTCCTTGCAGCATGGCGGCGGCAGCGTCCTGCGTCTCCAAGCCATTGGGCAAAGGCACCAACTTCTCCGCGGGTACGACGGCCTGCTCCGCGTAGGCGCCCAGCGTGCCCGCGTAGGCAACTCGGTCGCCGGCGCGCACGTCCTTCACATCCGGTCCCACCGCGTCCACGATCCCGGCAGCTTCCATTCCGGGGGTGAAGGGCAGCGGCACCTTGTAGAGCCCGGTGCGGTGGTACGTGTCGATGTAGTTCACGCCGATCGCTTCCAGGCGGACTCGAGCCTCCCCGCCGGCCGGATCGAGCCTTGGGATGTCCTCGAGCTTCATCACGTCGGGACCGCCTACCTCGTGAACCCGGATCGCCTTCATCGTGGACTCCTTGGCGTGAATGATAGCATCTCGCCGCCCTGGGGGGGGTCTCAGGCCTCCCGGATCGACGTTAGTCCGTCAGAAGCCGAGTATGGCGCCAATGGGCGAGATCTCGCTATCAACCGAGCCAGACGCCTCGCACGAAGCCACGTGGCCGCTTCGGGCGTCAATACACGACGTCTTGCTATCCAGCTCGCCAGAGGGCGCACGTCAGGATTGTGAGATGAGGAGCGGTCATGAGGCCACCCGCCGCTGAGCGCGGCGCTCCCAGAACTGCTCGAAGCGGCCACTGAGCTTGCAGGAGCGCAGGGCGATGATGGCGTTGGCCCCGGCGACGCTCCAGTGCATGCCGGCACGTTTGCACCGTGTTCCGATCACCACCTTGCAGCCGGCCTCAACGACTCCGGTCGAGGTACAGAGCCCGGCAGCCCGGAACACTGGGTAGCGCATGCGAGCGCGGTTGCCCTCGACGTAGTCGATGCACTTGCGCGCTTCGTCATCCTTCGGCGAGTGCACTCGTAGGGCGTCGAGGACGGCGTCGATGTCGCCAGCGTCCAGCTCGTCGTGACGTTCGCGCGCCCACTGCTTTGCCAGATCGCTGCCTGCACCGTAGATGGACTTGGCCACATCCGAGAGGTGCTGTTTGGCATGAAACCGGTCCACGATCTGGACCGCATCGGGAAAGTGCTCGTCGGCGAGGTTCCAGATCCACTTGGCCCCGTCGCCGAGCACGGCCCGGCGTGCCGCCCGGTCGAAGCCGCGCCGCGTGGCCTCGCGCTCGACGCGCGCCGCGAACTCGCTCGTCGTCTCGTCAGTGTCCTTCTGCGCCGCGCTCTCGATCGCCGCCGAGTAGCTGATCGATCCCACGTCGCGCACGGGAGTGCCTTCCTTGTCCCGCCCCTCGGCGGTCCAGATCGTAACGAGTTTGACCTCACGCGTCTTGGCCGAGCCGTCGGGCTGTTTTCCCGGCCGGCCCACCAACTCCTCTTTGCGCACTGGCACACCTGTACCATCCATCCCCAAGTACAGCGTCGGTGCCAGGGGCTCGTTGGCCCCCGGCGGCTCCACTACGTGCTTCTCATCCTCGGCGATCTCGCGCCCCAGCGCCTCGGCCGCACGCTCGACGTGTTTGGTCGGCACGTCCACGCCGGCCAGCTCGCACAGCAACTCATGGCCTTCCT
>Ga0302046_10001117_pt1 | contig 25385 bp, 23 predicted proteins | sample RVTome_11_FD_200261 | JGI IMG/M metagenome (GOLD analysis project Ga0302046, IMG submission 200261) | Soil microbial communities from uranium-contaminated site in the Upper Colorado River Basin, Wyoming, United States - RVT147D111 (version 2) ... | reverse complement strand
GTCCAGCTCGTGCGGTTGTACTTTCACGGGAGACTGCACCCGCTTCACGGTCCCCTGTATGACACCGAACAAATCATCCAGCAAATGTCCATACTCCAATACCGCGAGTACTCCCCCTTCATCAGGACGAATGAGATCAAACGTCTCCGGCGAAAATGAAAGCTGGACCGTTTTAGGCTTCAATCCTGGAGGACAGTCGACTGCGATGACTCCCGCCGTTGGTCCACTGCCTTTGAAGAATACCCCCATCGAGCCGCCGTGCGAGCCCTCACGCAAATAATATCCAGCCTGACGAGCCGAGGAGCTACGAGGATCAGAGTTGCCCGTACGAACAAGGTCTTTAACAAAGTTGTTGAGATTCAGCGGCACCTGGCCTCCCGTAGCTCGGATTGCCTCATGAACCTCCTGCCGTGTAAAGGAAAGCTCTTCCTGGGGCCTGCGCGGGTCGTATTTTTTGTTAAAGAGGTATTCGAGGGCATCCGCCTTGCTGTAAGAACCGCGTGCCATGCGCTAACCAGAAAGCTATCGAGGTTTCTTTTGTAGCGCAGCTTACGCATTTCTGGTGTGAGAATCAAAAGGGAGACACGACGGTCACTGGGCGATGCGGCATCCTGAGGTAAACCCCTCGGCCGAGAAACGCGCCGTCAGTACCCCCATGTGATCCCCGTCGGCGGCTCGGATGCCGAGTTCGTTGTCGCCCCGGCGCTTGGGTGAACAGTATTCCAGCAGGTAGTAGCTCTGCGCCTCGTCGCGAATCAACTGGGCGATCTCCTGGAACTTGGGCACCAGCTCTTCGAGGTTGGCGGCCGAGGCAAAGCCGTCCGCGCCGATCTCGCGCAGCGTCTGCTCGTCGATCTCGCCTCCCAGGCCGATGGTGTAGATCGAGACGTTGGGGCCGGCATTACGCACGGCGCGCAGGGCGTCCGACCGGGACGCACGGTTCGCCTGGTCGGTGCCGTCTGTGAAGAGCACGACCGAGCCTGCCGAGACGATCTCCTTGCTGCGCAGCAGCGCCACCCGCCGCCGGGCGACGTCCACGCCCTGCACGACGGCGCCGTACAGGTTGGTCGAGTTGTCGCTTGGAAGGCTTTCCGTGATGCCCCCCAGCGCGTCGACGAGGGCATTCGGGTTAATCGAGAAGGCGATGAGCGAATCGATGTCGGCGCGTCCGTCGAACCACCAGATGCCCATCTCGATCTCGCCGTGCCCGGGGTCGCCCGCCGGCACCATGAGCGCCTCCACGAACCGTTGGGCCGCCTCTTTCAGCGGGCCGAGGCTCTCGCTGGCCAGGATGCTCCCGCTGAGGTCGAACAGGACGGCGATGCTGTATTGAAACGCCCCCGTCTTCGACAGAATGGTAAGAGCCGCCTCGAAGCGCGAAACGAGCTGCCCGTTCTCGAAGATGTCGAAGTTGGCCGGGGTCAGGCCCGCTATCGGTCGCTCCTCGGCGTTGTCGACTTTGAACAGGATGGTGACGTTGGCGGGCGGTTGGGCCTGGTGTTCGATGAGGCTGAGCCGGAGCGGCTCGCGCTCGTTGCAGGTCTGGTAGACTTCACAATTAGTGTCTTCCGCCTCGTTGGTGTCACAGGCCGCTGTAGCCAGTAGCAAGAGGCTAACCAATCCAAGCCAACGTGTGCATCGGAAACCGATCTGTCTCATGGGTACGGGTGCCATCTGTGCGGAGAGGGATGGGGTGATACCAAATCCGGCAGGGTAGTTGTCGTTTGCGAATGTGTGGGGGTATGGGAGTATGGGCGGGTTTTTTACTCCCACATCCCCATACCCCCACACCTCCATACCCTAACAAATCAAGCGGAGTTGGTTATGAGAGAACGCTTTGTGCGTTCCCATGCCGAAGGCATCCGCATATTCCCCGCCAAAAACCCACGGCGCCACTGCTCCCCTCGCCTCTTCGCATCCGCACCTACCGGGACGCGGACTTTACGCTCAATATAATTTCCTTATTTGCAACTACTTATCCAAAATAATATTTCCGTCGCTGCAACTACCCCTCGCTATCCGCCAACGGGTGCGGGGCAGGGAAAGCCCCGCCTGGCACGAAGAATCCTTCGACGCCGACGAATGATCTTTCGCGCAGCGGACTGTGCTGGAACCTTTCGCATCAAGGGCCCTCCGCTTCAAACGGCGAGGTCGGCACAGGGCGGGTAGGCGCTGAATCGGAACAGATGGGCGGCCTCCCAGGCCTCCAGCAGGCTGCAGCGGCAATGATCGTGCACGTATTGCGCCGCCGTACACCCCGGGCGGACTTCCTCGTCGGCGGCCTCGGCTGCACAGGCCACCGGGACGACGGAACGGCCCGCGCGCAGGGCGGCACTGGCCTGCGGATGCCCGTCGTAGATAAAAAAAGCATGGTCAAGGCGCAGCACTACGATCGGCTCAGTCTCTTCGGACGCGGGCTTCGGTAGTTCTTCGAACGCCGACAGGGGCTGTGTGGGATAGAGCCGGCGCGGGCTTAACCAGTATCGTACCGCGCTACGCCCCGCCATCGTGTCGAGGATGAGCGCCGCCACCTCGTCCGGCGTACAGAAGGACGCGTCGATGATGAGGTCGTAGTTGTTCAGCACGCGATAATCGATCCCGTATTTGCGCAGGAACCGCCGCCGTTCACTCTCTTTACGTGCCCGGATCCGCGCCAGCGTCGCCGGCAGGGACTCGTTGTCCTCGACGCCGGCCCGGCTCGCATCGTGCTGAATACGCTGCGCGGCGACGCCTTCATCGGCCAACAGAAAAACCTTGAGGGCGGACGGGATGAAGTGCCACGCAATGCGCGAATCGACGACGTAGTCCTCCTCGGATTGCTCGACCGCCCGGGTATACGCGTCGATGCGGTCGTCGATCTCCGTCTGTTGCTCCGAAAGCAGGTTGAGTTCCAGGGTGGTGAGATCCCGTTCGCGCGCAATCGCTCGCTGAATGGCCCCGGTAGACAAATAGCGGTACCCCAGGTGTTCCGCCAGTTGCTTGCTGACGGTCGTCTTGCCGCTGCCCAGATCTCCGGAAATCGTAATTTTCATAGGATGCTGTTATTCGGCGGCCCGCCGCGCTTCGAAGGTAAACGTGTCCGTGAGGAATGTTGAATTACGAATATCGAACTACGAATATCAAAAGATTGGCCGTAGCATCACGATTCGGTATTTGATATGCATAACTCGGCATTCGGCGATTCTCCCATACTCCCACACGCCCATACAACAGCGTAAGCCTGCGCCGGGTATCAAGGGTTAGGGGGGACGATCATGATGTGGGCCGAGGCGGTGCCGGGACGCATGATCCAGGGCGTGCCGGGGGGGCCCGGCCGCTCGGAGAGGCCGGTGGTGGCCGGGGTGGCGTACGGTATGTACACCGCAAACAGGGTCACGGTGGCCGTCTTCGGATTGAAATTCTCCAGCGCGACGGCGACGTTGTACACAGCCGCCGGTTCGGACGGCATCGGGAGCGCGCCGGCGTCCGCTTCTTCGTGGCGGATGCGAAAGGATTCCCGGCTGTCGATCCCTTCCGCGCTGAGGGCCCGCCCCCGCGCCATGTACGGCTCCAGCGACGCATGGTAACAGGCCGCATGGAACCGTTCGTCGCCAGGCCTGTCGGCCAGGCAGATGAGGTCGTTGCTGCCTTCGCGCAGGGTCACGAGGTGCTCGTCCGCGTCGTAGCCGAGGACGGCTGCCCCGTCGCGTAGCTCCACCGGAGCCGGGAGGACGGCTTCGGCGATCTGCCTGGCGGCGTCGGGTACCTGGGCCGGGCATGCTACCGCCGGGATAAGCAGAAAGAGCACGGCGCCCAGGAAAACGCGTCGTCGGTGCTTCATGAGGAGGAGCCAACGGTTGATCGGGCAGCAGGGGCCCGGTTCCCTGGCAGTAACAAACGGCCCATACGAAAAATGACCCTCCTGGGAGCAAGCCCCGCGGTATCCGTCGAAGGAAGCGGTTGCTTTCCGAGGCAAGCCTCGGGGTAGGCGACCCGTAAAAGAATCACGCGGGGCACTACCCATCGCCTTCCGCTTTGGTTTCTTCCGGGTTCTCATACGTGCGTAGCGACTGTTTTTTCGGCAGACGAACGTTCCCGGCGAGGCCGACCTTTTGCAGCAACCAGATGGCGTACAAGGCGACGTCGACCTGGTACCAGCGCAGGCCGTGCTGGGCCGAGGCGGGGAACGCGTGGTGGTGGTTGTGCCAGCCTTCCCCGAAGATCAGCAGCGCCACCAGGCCGTTGTTGACCGACTCGTCGCGGCCGGCCGTCTGGTAAAGATACAAAAAGCCTGTACGCTTTCGGGGCGACGGGCAGGATCGGGTGTACGACAAAGTGCACCGGTTCATGTGTTGCCCCCTACACGCCTGCCTTGAGGGAGGTGGCCCGCAGGGCCGGAGGGTGTACAACCGGTAACACCCCCAGTCGCTGCGCGACAGCCCCTCAAGGGGGCGGTTTGGGGTGTTCTCGGCCGTACGTCGTGCAAATTGTCGTGCACCCGGCAGGATCCTATGCGTGCTGCAAGGAAACACGCGCCATCCTACCGCCCGATACAGAAAAAGGGACCCTGCTTTCGCACAAGGTCCCTTCCTCCATCCGAACCAACCCACACACTTCAGGCAAAGACCCGCACGACGACGCACTCCGCATGTACCGCTTCATTGGCGGGCACCGTCGAGACCCGGAAGCGGACGAGCGCATCGTTCACCCAGCGCTGGATGAGCCGCTTCTGAATCTTGCCGTCTTCGCTGCTATCCTCCCGGATAACACTACTCTTTATCGCCGTCAGAAACGTTTTGGGCGGAATATGCTCGACGACCCGATACCGTTTCAAGGCGCCGTCGATCTGGAAAAAAATGTCGGTATGTCCATTCGCATGCGGAAGCAAACACACGTCGGTAGCCCGGCGATGTACCGCGTCGACGAGGACGTTTTCAAAGACAGACAGGCTGGAAGCGTCCGTGCTGCTGAGCGGCGCTTCACTGGAAACCACGACCGGATCCTTGATGCCGGCCGATACGTCTCCGAAGGTTGTGTCGTCGTCCGGATAGACCGACGCCAGAAAATCCCTGGTTACGCCGCTGATCCCGTTGAGGTGGTTGTAGTTGCGGGGAAAGGCTTCAATCAGCAAGTTAACGACCTCGCTCTCCCGCGCATAGCGTAACTCATACCCTTCCAGGTCGAGGGCCGGCAGCAAACGATGGACGTCGGGCCGCGTCGGATCCGGCGTGGCAAAGACCATCCGCTTGCGATGGCTGTGCTTCTGCGTGACTTCGGAGACGGGCACCAGAAACAGTTCGACCATCTCTTCCCACAACGCCGGACTAATGCGCTCGTGCATCTCCTTGATCAGGGCCAGCGCACGACCACGCGAGATACGGGCCTCTTCGAATCCGTACACGCGGGCGGCCTCGGCATAGACCAGTTCGCGGTCCAGGTCCGGGAAGAGCGTAAGCACCCGCCAGAGCGGCTCCTTGACCCCCTCCTGGTTCATCTGCCGCCACAACTGCCAGGCCAACTCTACCTGATCTTCGCGGACCACCTGGTCGAAGAGCAGCATGATGACGACCCGGTCGCGCAGTTCGAGCGTCGAGAAAAACGCATCGGCCGCCGCATCCGGACGCAGGGCAGCCGTCTGACCAGCGGGCAGGTTGTTACCGAAAGACAGGGGGGATTCCACCTTCACGGTGTCGATCCACGAACGCTCCAGCGGCAGCACATGCTCTGCTACCGGCTGGTGCGTCGTCTCCGCGTTGACGCTAGATTCAGTATGCATTCACTTATACGATAACTGGCCCACGCTACGCAGTGCAAACGGGTCATACAGCGGTCGTTGATCAATCAGTCCTGGCACGCGGTGGGGGCTTCGTGCAGGATCTCAACGGGAAGTACACCATCTGGCCCTCTTGCCGTCTCCATCCGCAAGGGGTGTGCCATACCGGCTCTCCTCGGCGCCACATTCTTGGCAGGAGCACATCGGAATACCCATCATGGGTCCTAATACTTTGATTTAACAGGGTTTATATTGTTTTGTTTATCCGTAACGGGGTATCTATTAAAGACAGCCCATCTCAAAACAATACTTCGCTTATGGATTTGATACGTCGGCTCTGCCCTGAAAACACACGGGACGTGTACCGGAGCGGCCGACAACCAAAACCGCCCCTCAGCACCGCCGCGAAGACCATGCTGCACATCTATACAAAAGGCTTGTCTACGCCCCGGCCTGCGCCGCCCTGTTTCGTCGTTTTCACGCACCCTGCAACCCGGAGGGTGCCTTCCGCGTGAAGTACCCTCGGAACAGCTTGCTACCCGACTCCCCGTGCACCATCCTGGATAGATCCTATGCCGTGTTTCGTCGCGCTCATCGCCTTGCTCACCCCGCGCCTCGTGATCGCCGGGTTGTGGTTGCTCACCGACTGGTTCACCGGAGTCTTCGATACGATGCTCTGGCCCTTGCTGGGCTTTTTCTTCGCCCCGACGACGCTCCTGTGGTACAGCGCCGTGCAACACTGGTACGGCGGCGAGTGGGGCACCCTGCAAATCGTCGTCCTTGTTATCGCCCTGCTGATCGACTTCTCGCCCGCCGGCGGCAGGAAGCGAGACCGCTGAACAGGGTAATTCCACGGGACGCACCCTGCCCGGCGAGAACAAAAGGAGACAACGCCCTTACCACTGCAACCTTTCACCGTCTCCGAAGCATCTTCTCCATAAAAAAATAACACCGCGATGAAACGGTCGACCCTGCTCGTGGTGGTGCTGGCCCTGGGGATCGGAGCCTGCGCCACAACGGAGCGTCCTCGGGAGTCTCCCTCGAACCCCGGTACAGCCCTGGCGGACGCCACCCCGCAACCCACCACGACGCCGGGCTCGTCGCCCACCTCGGCCTTTCCGCTGGACGCTTCGCTCCCCATAGACGACCACGTCCGCATCGACACGCTGCCCAACGGCATCGTCTATTACATCCGGAAGAACGACGAGCCGAAGAATCGCGCCGAACTGCGCCTGGCCGTCAACGCCGGATCCGTGCAGGAAGACGACGACCAGCTCGGGCTGGCCCACTTCGTCGAGCACATGCTCTTCAACGGCACCCGGCGGTTTGAGAAGCATGAACTGGTCGACTTCCTGGAACGCCTCGGGATGCGCTTCGGGCCGGACATCAACGCCTACACGTCCTTCGACGAGACGGTCTACATGCTCGAAATCCCGACCGACAGCACCGCCATCGTCGAAGGCGCTTTCGACGTGCTGGAAGACTGGGCGGCCTATGCGTCCTTCCTGGATGAAGAGATCGACAAAGAGCGGGGCGTCGTCGTCGAGGAGTGGCGGCGCGGGCGCGGCGCCTCGGGCCGCATCCGGGACCAGATCCTCCCGGTCCTGCTGGCCAACTCGCGCTACAAAGACCGCCTGCCCATCGGCGACACGACGATCATCTACAACGCCGACTACGAAACCCTCCGCCGCTATTACCGCGACTGGTACCGGCCCGACCTGATGGCCGTCGTCGCCGTCGGCGACTTCGACGTAGACCGCATCGAGACGCTGATCCGCGATCATTTTGCCGCCTTGCCCGCCCGGGACAATCCCCGGCCCCGTCCGTCCTTCGACGTGCCCGGGCATACGGAAACGCTCTACCGCATTGCCACCGACCCCGAATATCCGATCACCCAGGTGGAAGTGGACTTCAAGCAGCCCGCCGAGCCGTTTCAGGTCGTCTCCGACTACCGGAGCCGCCTCGTCAGCGGCCTCTTCAACAGCATGCTCAACAAACGCTTCGGCGAGATCGCACGGCAGGGCGATGCGCCTTACCTGTGGGCCCGGGTCACCAAGAGCGGATTCGTCCGCCCGTCCATCTTCTACAGCCTCGCCGCCCAGGTGCAGGACGACAGCATCGACGTGGGGTTAGAAGCCCTGTTGACCGAAGCGGCCCGCGTCCGCCGGCATGGCTTTACCGCGACGGAGTTGGAGCGGCAGAAGCTGCAGACGCTGCGCGGCTACGAACGGGCCTATAACGAACGCGAAAACACGAACTCGTCGAGCTATGCGCAGGAATACGTAGGCAGCTTTCTGGAGGCCGAGCCCATTCCCGGCATCGAATATGAATATGCCCTGGTGGAACAGCTTCTGCCCCGCGTCACCCTCGAAGAGATCAATGCAAGGGCCGCCGAACTCCTGGCCACGCAAAACCGCGTCGTGATCGTGACGATGCCTGAGAAAGACGACCTCACGCCCCCGACCGAAGGCGAACTGGCCGCCGTCCTCGAACGGGTCCGGCAAAAAGAGATCCCACCCTACGTAGACGACGTGACCGACGAACCGTTGATCGCCGAGGTGCCCGCCCCCGTGGCCGTCACCGCCGAACGCGAGATTCCCGAATTCGGCGTCACGGAAATCACGCTCGCCAACGGCCTCCGCGTGGTCATGAAACCGACCGACTTCAAAGAGGACGAGGTGCTCTTCTCCGCGAGCAGCCCCGGCGGCAGTTCGCTGGCGTCCGACGAAGACTACTTTGACGCCACGTTTGCCGACATCCTCGTGACCAAGAGCGGCGTCGGAGCTTTCGACCAGACGGCTCTGCAGAAAAAGCTGGCCGGCAAGGTGGTCTCTGTCTCTCCATACATCGGTGAGTTGGGTGAAGGCTTGAACGGCCGGGCCTCCCCTGCCGACCTTGAGACCCTGTTCCAGCTCATCCACCTGTACGCTACCGCCTCCCGGGCCGATACGACGGCGCTGGTATCTTTCCAGAACCAACAACGTTCGTTCCTGGTCAACCGGGAGGCTACGCCGGCAAGCGCCTTTCAGGATTCCCTCATCGCCGCCTTCTACGGCGACCACCCCCGCCGTCAGGTGCCCACCCTTGAACAACTCGACGACCTCGACCTCCAGAAAGCCCATGCCCTCTACCGGGACCGGTTTGCCGACATGGACGACTTCACGTTCATCTTCGTCGGCAACTTCGACCCGGACACGCTGACGGCGCTGGCGCAGACCTACCTCGGCACGCTGCCCGCGACGCCGCGTGAAGAGACGTGGCGCGACGTCGGGCCGGACCTCCCCGACGGGGTCGTCGAAAAAGCCGCCTACAAAGGCCAGGAACCGCAAAGCCAGGTAGCGCTGGTCTTCCACGGGCCGTTCGACTACAACCGCCTGAACCGCCACCGGCTGCGCGCGCTCGAAGGCGTGCTCGACATCAAGCTGCGCGAAGAGTTGCGCGAAGAACGTGCCGGCATCTACAGCGCCTCTGTCCAGTCCAGCAGTTCGGATACGCCGGACCCGACCTACACGCTTTCGGTCTACTTCGGCTGCGACCCGAAACGCGCCGAGGAATTGATCCAGGCTATCTTCGACGAGATGGATACGGTGAAAGGGGACGACAACCTGGACGAATACATCGACAAGGTGCAAGAACAGCAACGCCGCCAGCGCGAGACGAGCCTGGAACAGAACGGCTTCTGGCTCGGCACGCTCGACTTCTACTACGAGCACCCGGACGAAGACTTGCTCGACGTGCTACGCTACGAAGAACTCATCGACTCGCTCACTGCGGACGATATCCGCCAGGCCGCCCGGGAGTACCTGCGGAACGACCGATACGTGCAGGTCGTGCTCTACCCCGCCTCGGACGCCGAAGACACCGCGAATTAGAATCCTATCCGCAACCCTCGAGCAAGGCTGTCATCCCGGACCCCGATCCGGGATCTCATTCGAGTTGGCTGCTCACAACTCGAAGTCATCGACCGTCGATGACTTCGTACCTGTGTTTTTGGTTTTCTTTCCAAATCCCGTCTTTTTTTTCTTCGGCTCGCTCGTGCCGGCCTTCGGGTCGAGGTACTGATCGGTGTACTGATCGCCTACCCGGGCGCGTTGCGCAGGGCTATACCCCAGGTCAAAAACCTTGCCGCTCCCGACGTAATCCATGACGTTGGCCGCCGTCGCGGCGAACACCTCGTGCGACCGTTTTCGGTCGTAGGCAACGACCCGCTCGGGCGCAATGTCGATACCGGCTTGCCGGGCGGCGTCAAAGGCGTCGAGGCCCGCGCCCAGAAAAATGAATTGCCAGCCCGCCGCTTCCTTTTCCTTGATGAGCATCGCCAGGTCGGCCGTGGTGTACTCGACCGAGACGTTTTCCAGGCCGTCGGTCTGCATGACGATCACCACGTTGGGGGTTCCTTTATGCCGCTGTACGGCTTCGTCGGTCGCCTTGATGATCTTGACTGCCGCGTCGATGAGCGGCGTCATCGCTGCCGGCTGATAGTCCGCGTCGGTGAGCGATGCTACGTTGCGGATGGGCTCGGCGACGTACCGCTTCCGGGTAACGCTGCTGTTGAAACTTACCAGGCTGAACAGGATGTCGCTCCCGTCTTGCTGGAGCGTCTCCAGGTAGGCATTGAAGCCACCGACGGTATCGTCTTTGATCGACTGCATCGACCCGGTCTCGTCGAGCAGAAAGGAGACAAACGTGGTCTTTTTTGTTTTCGACTGCTTCGTCTTTGTACTCATGATGTACCTCCATCCGACGCATCGCCGGTTTTTCTATGGCGTATCTCTTTGATCAGCGAAAAGTCATCGACGAGGATACGTTTGACGTCCGAGGGAATCTTGCCCGCGCGGGTAATCATCTCATCGGGATCCGTGCCGAGCGCGCCGGCCAGGCGGTCCAGGGTCTCCTCAGAAACACTGGCAAAGCCCGGCGTGTCGTTTTCCACCTTGCTCAGATAGGTAAAGTCGACACCCACTTCATCGGCCAGGGCCCGCTGCGACAATCCTTTTTGTTTGCGCAGGCGACGTAAAAACCGCCCGAAAGACTCACCCATACTTTTCGCCCTATGTTGAGTGATAGCTCAACATACGACGATGTTGCGTACTTAGTCAACACCGCTGCCCCAAAAAGCCTACCCTCTTTCCCGGAAGCGTTTGTCCTTCACGAACTCCATCGACGGCACCCCACGGCGCGCGTCACGCCGCTCTTCGCTGCCTACCGGAACGCGGCTCAACCGTCACGACAAACCCTTCGGCGTCGCGGCGCACACCGAAACCTTGAATCTCACCCGCCCACAACTGGCTCATCAAGGTGTGAATCATCTGCATGGTGTGATACTGTGCACGGATCCTCTTCACCAATGCCTGCATGACCTTCTTGCTCTCTGATGATAATGATGGATTACTCTTAACAAATCGATCCGGTAGGAGTATTACTTTAGCGTAGCCCGTCGGTCGACCTGCCAGCGCGGCCGACCCGCCTGCATGGACCCAGATCTATCTAGCCCTCGGGCTCACGTCCCGGCGCCGCCAATGAGGCTCTTCACCCCGCGACCTATGGCCCTGTGCGGAGCAGCCCTGCTCCTGGCGCTCACGGCGGCAGGCTGCACATCCGGGTGTCGCAAGATCGACCCGCAAGGCCCGGAGCCGATCCCTCCGCCCCTCCGCGAACGTCCCGCCTTGCTCTCCACCCTGTCGGTCCCGGTCGCCATCCCGGTCGACGAGGTCAGCGCACTGGTGAACCGCGTCGTGAAACAGGATCTCTACAGCGTGCGCGACAGGCGGGTCAAGAAAGGCATCCTCAGCGCCAGAATCGACCTCGACATCCGGCGCAACGGGCCTATCTACACACGAACCCGAGGCGGTAAGATCATCAACCACCTCCCGTTGCTGGCCGAAGGCCGGGTGCGGGCCGCCGGTATTTCACGCCCGTTTGCCACCACCTTCACTATCCACGCCACCACAGACATCAGCCTCAACGAAGACTGGGCTACCGTCGCCCGGACGCAGGGCGACTTCACCTGGGAAGAAACGCCGTACATCACGGTGCTGGGTCTCAAGTTCGGCCTGAAGGGTGCGGCGGAAAACGCGTTGACCAAACAACTGGCCCAGTTGGCGCCGCGCATCGACAGCCTCATCGCCGACCGGATCAACCTCCGCCGCCGGGTGGAGCGTATCTGGGAAAGCCTCCGCGAACCCCTCGCCATCCGGGACGAGCCGCCTGCCTGGCTGACCATTCGCCCCGTAGAGACGTACTTCTCGCCCGGTGTGAGCCAGAACGACACGTTCGTCGTCGGCCTCCAGATCCATGCCTACGTCGAGACGACGGTCGGTGCCATGCCTCCCCTGCCCGCTCTCGGCGTCCTTCCGCCGCTGCGACTCCTGTCCGACTCGCTCGCGGCCGATTCCCTGCACGGCTTTCAGGTCAACCTCCCCGTGTCGATCACCTACGACGACGCCCGTATCCTGCTCGCCGGATCGATAGCAGGCAAAGACTACGCGATGCAAGAGCAGGTCGCCTTTACCGTGAACGCCATCGACCTCTACGGGCACGGCCCTTCGCTGGTCGCGCGGGTCGATTTCAGCGCCAACGTGACGGGCACCTCGCTGGGTACGAACGGCCGCGTCTTCCTCACCGGCACGCCCATCTACGACAACGCCACCCAGAGCGTCCGCGTCGACTCGTTCGACTACGATGTCAATTCGAGCAACGCGCTCGCGGAAGCCGCCAACCTGTGGTTCCGCGACGACCTCCTGGAACAGACCCGGGCGCGGCTGGTCTTTTCGCTGGCCGAGAACATCGCCGCGGCGAAAGAGCGGCTGGAGGCTGCCCTCCGCAACCGGGTCCTCGGAAAGCACATCATCCTCGACGGCACCATCGACGAACTCGTCCCGGACGCCCTCTACCTGGTCCATGATGGAATCAACGTCGATATTTTCGCACGCGGTCGGCTCACGGCACGCCTCCATGCGCTCGACCAGATACGCCGCCGCCCACGGATCGATACGACGGCGACCCATCCGTAACCTATGCCTGAACACAACGGCACCTGGACCGATACCTTCCGCGTTCGTGCCTATGAGACCGATGTATACGGGGTGGCGTCCGTCCAGACGCTCTGCAACTATTTTCAGGAAGCGGCCGGCTGGCACGCCCGCGCGCTCGGCGTGTCGATGGAAGCCTTACAGGCCCAACGCCTGACGTGGGTGCTCGCCCGGCTGCATGTGCAGATCGACGCCTATCCGGCGTGGGGCCAAGAGGTCGTGGTCGAAACATGGCCGTCGGGGATCCAGGGTCCATATGCTACGCGGGATTTTCTCTTCCTCGGCGCCGCACCGGGTGCAACGGAACGACCTGTAATCGGACGAGGCACCAGCGCCTGGCTCATCGTCGACATCGCGCGCAAGCGGCCGGTACGGGCAACTCCCTACCTCCACGACGTGAAGCCGCCCGACCGTGCCCGTGCCCTGAATGATCCTTTCGACAAAATGACCGCCCCGCAGACCATTGACTACGAACTAGACTTCCGCGTCCGATACAGCGATCTCGACGTCAACCGACACGTCAACAACGTCTGCTACGCCGAATGGATCGTCGAAAGCGTGCCGGAAGACGTGCTGCATGCCTGCCGCCTCCAGGCCCTCGAAATCCAGTTCCGCGCCGAAGCCACGCTCGGCCACACGGTCGTCGTGCAAACGCGGTACGACGCCCACGGGAACGCCCCTGCTTTTACCCACCGCCTCGCACGCCGGCAGGACGACCGTGATGTGGTGCTGGCCCGCACACGCTGGGTAATGCGCTAAAATTGCAGCGTCACGCCGAGCCGGGTAATCAGGATGTTGGTCTCAGATCGCTCGGTGGTGAAGAAAACCTGCCCGTCCCGGCGCTCGATAGAACCCTCCCTGAGGTATTCCGCCTCCGAGCCGAAGAGATAACGCGCACCGGCGCTGATAAGCACGGCGCCCACTTTTTTGCCGCCGCGCCCTCGGTACACCTGGATGTCCACCCCGCCGCCGACCCCGTAACTCAGCGCCGCGTCGTCAAAATTGGTCGAGGACGCGATCTCACGGTCGGAGAAGTTGTCGTCTTTGACGGTCGTCTCGGTAAAGAAATATTTCACCCCGAAGAGCCCGTCGGCATACGGACGCAGGGGACCGGACGAGGGCTGCAAGCGCAACACGAGGTGCCCCAACGCAATGGAGTTGCTCGTCTCGACTTCCACCGTCACATCCGGGATGGTATTGCTGAACGGCGTGCGGCGCCGCTCGAAACCGTACATGAGGAAACTACCCTCGATCCCGACGACGACCGGGGTCCGCCCCAGGCCGATTCCTCCGAACAGGTCGAGGCCGAAACCGACGTTTTCTACTTTTTGATCGAACTCGCCCTGCGGAAAACCGACGATGACCGCCAGGCTACCCTGCGGATAGAGTTGGGCCTGTACGGTTTTCGGCAACCCGAGAACCAGCCCCGCCAGAAATAGGCCGGTCAGATAGCGTATAGACATGATGATTTCAGGGTTAGCAAGCGAATGGAAACACATACATCCGGCCTACGCCTTACCCCGGCAGCCGGATGTGGCGCTCAGGAGGATAGCCGCCGTCGCCGTACGTTTCGTCACAGCCCGCCTCAGGCATTGACGTCGACGACGAAACGCCCCTGCACCCGGCCTTCGAGCAGGTCTTCACACCGCGCCGGTACCTCGTCCAGCGCGATGATGCCGGCCCGGACCCGGTCGTACGTAGACGCCGGCAGGTCTGCGACGAGCCGATTCCACGCCTGCCGTCGCCGTTCGAGCGTAGCCGTGTTGGAATCCACGCCGAGCAGGTTGACGCCGCGCAGGATGAAAGGAAAAACCGTTGTGTGAAGCCGATGGCCGCCCGCATTGCCGCACGCCGCTACCGATCCGTGCCGGTCCAGGGTGCTGAGGAGGGCCGCCAGCGTATCGCCCCCGACCGTGTCGACGGCGCCTGCCCACCGGGCCGATTCGAGGGGCCGCTTCGGTCCCCGGCCGAGTTCATCGCGCGGCAGGATGCGTCCGGCGCCGAGTTCGTGAAGATAGTCGTAGGCGACTTCGTTGCCGGACGAGGCCGCCACTGCGTACCCGAGCCGGGCGAGCAACGCCACCGCGATGCTGCCGACGCCTCCCGAAGCACCCGTCACGATGACCTCGCCCTGATCCGGCGTAATGCCGTGTTCTTCGAGCGCCATGACGGACAGCATAGCCGTGAAGCCTGCCGTGCCCATAGCCATCGCTTGCAGCGGCGTCATCGCCTCCGGCAACGGCACCAGCCATCGGGACGGCACCCGCTGCTTCTGGCTGTATCCTCCCCAGCGATCCTCACCGAGCCCGCCCCCCGTCTGAATCACGAGATCGCCCGGTTGAATGCCAGGAGCCTCGGAAGCCTCCACCCGGCCTACGAGATCGATGCCGGGCACGAACGGATAAGCACCCCGGATGATCTTGCCCTGCCCCGTTACTGCCAGGGCATCTTTGTAGTTCAGGCTTGAGTACAGCACGGATGTGAGTACTTCTCCCTCCGGCAACTGCGCCGGATCCAGCGCCCGGACATCGGCCACCAGAGCCTCTCCCATCCAATCCAGTACGAGTGCGTTGAACAGGGTCTTTCTCTGGTCACAAGCGCTAGTGGATTTCCGTCTATGCATGCGTGCGCGCTGAGGCTACGTTAGTGCGCGGAGGGCGAATGAGGCGATCCCTCCAAGGTCCCGTGAAGCGCCACAGGGCATGGGTTATCCGGCACGCTCCTGTAGTGCCCTACAATAAGACGAGGCCACCCAAACTCTCAAACACCCGCCTCCCCGATCCTGCATTTTCTTTTGACCTACGCGCCGCAGCCTTTCTTGCTAATCCCTTGCAACTTATTCTATTACAGGCGTCTAAAAGCAAGAGATGATCCCCTTGATCGGCATGGCCGGCAGACTGCGACATAGCACCTCCTCGTCCCAGGGACACCTCGACGCCTATACGATACGGATGATGGCGTCGCTGGCTGCCAGCCTCCTGCTCCTCACACTCTGCTTCCGCCTCCCCCTCGACGTACCGCCGACCCGGATAGGCTGGGGATTCGAACCATACGACAAAGATCCTCTGCTCGATGTCGTAGACATCAGACAAGCCTCAACAGGCGACGGCGCAGGTGTCCTCGTCACTACGGTCGGCACCCGCAAAGATGCAACGGTTGCCGGCACAGACCAGGAACGCGGCGATGAGGAACAGGAAATTGCGTCGTTGCCCGCGCCTGCCGATCCCGCTGTTCTGCAAAAGTTGAAGACCCGGCCTATCCTGGAATTTGCCGAACAGATGCCGGATATCACAGGCGGCATGGGGGCCTATTACATCCACATCGAGTACCCACCGGCAGCCATTGCGGCCGGCATTGAAGGGCGGTTGATGCTTAACTTCGTCGTCGAACCCGACGGCTCGCCTACGGGCATCGAAGTGCTCCAGTCGCTTCACCCGCTCTGCGACTCGTCGGCGGTTCATGCGCTGCGCAAGACGCGCTTCATTCCGGGTCGCCAGAACGGCGTGGCCGCACGGGTGCGGATGCGCCTCCCCATTCGCTTCCGGCTGATCGATACGGTCCCTGCCGGCACGCCTGTCGATTCCTTGAACCCCTTCGACCTGTAGCGCCCCGTTACCAACTGTGGCGGGACGAAGCGTCGGCTTTGAGCGGAGGTGCCGCTTCCCGGCCTGCGCCTTCCTCTCCTGGAACGTAGGAGGACAAGTCACCAAGCCTGAACGTGTCGCCCCCTAACACTTCCACCCACAGACGACGCGCCCGGTTGTTCGCATCCTGGCGAACAAAGCGGGCATTGGCGCCCGACTCTTCGACCTCTATCCGACCGACGAGTTCGTACCGCCCTCCCAGGATGAATCGATCCCGGCCCCAGGCCACCTCGACGTTGATCAGGTAGGTACTGGTCAACGCATTCGAGGTCCACGTATCGATATTGACCCGTGCCGGGCGATCCCGCTCCGAGACGTCCAGGCGTTCCAACAGCCGCCCGATGGCCTGATCGACGAAATGCCGGATTTCGAGCTGGCGCTCCTCGTTCGTTTTTTTGCGCACCCGCTTCTCGACCGAAGCCAGGCGGAGCGCCGTCTGGCCGGCGAATCCGGCGTAGACGTCGAAAAACACCGGCGCTTCCTCCTGGTCCATCAACATCGACTTCAGGTAATACTGAAAGTCATCGTAGTGAGGCTGGTCTTTTAGCGTAAAGCGACCCTGGTTGCGCGAGAACGGCAGCTTGACGGCACCCTGATGATCTCCGACGTAGGCCATCAGATAGCCCTCGACCTCGCGCGGCGTGCCCAGGGGCTCCCAGTCTTCGGTGCCGTAGCCCTGGCGCTCGGCGACGAAACGCAGCGCGTAACTGCCTCGCTCAAAAGCAGCATCTTCGGGAAAGGTGATGTCATGGTCGAGCTGCAACCGCTTGGGCGAAGCCGACAGGGTCTGCTGCTCACACGCGGACATCGTCGCGAACCGACCACATACCTCCACCATCAGGCGCTCCCTGTCCCCGAGGTCACGGTCCTTGATGGGTACGACACGGCCGTCGCCGGCATAGAGGGTGTCGTACGCTGCGTTGAAGAGATAGACGTCCACCTCCTTCGTCTCAAGCGGCTGCGAGGCCCCCCATCGCGACGTCCGGCTGAATGCTACGTCGACGGAGAGGGTGTCCCAGCCCTGGCGGTCGAACGCCAGCCGGCTCACCATGTATGTGGGCTCTTGTCCACAACCTGCCACGGCGAACAGAACCAAGAACCATCCCCACACGAACAACCTTTGCATGCTCAACGGCCTCACACCCTCCGGGATGCACTCTGTAGAAACGCGAGTCGGTAGTGCCTACGCTCGAAGCACCGGCTTGTTACTTGTAAACGCCGATACGCCGCTGCTGTACTCGTCATGAATCGTCACACCCGGCGCCTCGCTAAAGACCCTGGGCGTACCTCGGTATTGCTTTAACGCAACCTGCAAGATGAATATTACAAACGGCTGCCCCTTCGTGCCCCTTTTCATCGTGCTTCTTCGAACGCAGACTCAATCGGCTGGCGCGTCCAGATAGCTCGGCAACACCGGATTGCGGCGGTATTCGAAGATGAGCGCCGTCTCGATGTGATCCACTTCGGAGCGCGTTGAAAAATGGTTGAGGTTGAGTTCAAGCAGGTGGTTCGAATCGCGGACGACCACATGGAGCAGGAAATCGTTGACGCCTGCCATGTGATAGACGGCATGCACTTCCGGCAACGACGTCACGTAGGCTTTGAAGGCCTCCAACGAACCCCGCGAATGACGACTCAGCCGTATCGCGACCATCGCCTGTAGGCCTATCCCCAATACAGCCGGGTCTACGTCGGCATGAAACCCTTTGAACACCCCGGACGTCTCCAGCGAACGTACCCGCTCCAGGCAGGAAGACGGCGCCAGCCCGACCCGCGCCGCCAGCTCCTTGTTCGACAGCCGTGCATTCTTCTGCAACAGCGCAATTATTCGCTCGAATGTTCGGTCCAGTTGTTTATGCAGCATCCTCTATCGAATACACTTCGGATCTAGAAACATTGACGGGAACAATATAATATAATTTGTATCAATAGACTAACATTATGCGGAGGATGCTATGACCGACGTGAGTGCCGTACGCCCGCGTCCCACAGCGAAGGCCGAAGATTTTCTGCCGATCAGGGGCACGGATCATATCGAGTTTTACGTAGGGAACGCCAAGCAAGCCGCCTACTTCTACCAGAGCGCCTTCGGCTTTCAGATCGTCGGCTATCGCGGGCCGGAGACGGGGCACCGCGAAGCGGTCAGCTACCTGCTTCAGCAGGGCAAGATCCGCTTCGTCCTGACGGCGGCGCTCACCCCGGCGTCCTTCATCGCCGAGCACGTCCGCAAACACGGCGACGGCGTCCGCGACCTTGCGCTGTGGGTCGACGATGCCGCCTCGGCGTTTCGAGAGACGACCCGTCGCGGGGCCGTGCCGGTGCGCGAACCCGAAGTGCTCCGCGATGCACAGGGCGAGGTCACCGTCGCGTCCATCGCCACCTACGGCGACACCATCCACACCTTCGTGGAGCGAGAGGGCTATCCCGGCCTGTTCATGCCGGGCTTTGCCCCCTGGGACAACCCTTTCTGGAAGCCCGAACCCGTCGGCCTGCAGTACGTCGACCACTGCGTCGGCAACGTCGCCCTCGGGGAGATGAACACGTTCGTCAACTTCTACGGCCACGTGATGGGCTTCCACAACCTCATCTCCTTCGATGACAAAGACATCTCCACCGAATACTCGGCACTGATGTCGAAGGTGATGAGTAACGGGAACGGACGCATTAAATTTCCGATCAACGAGCCCGCACCGGGGCAGAAGAAAAGCCAGATCGAGGAATACCTCGACTTTTACCGGGGAGCCGGGGTGCAGCACATCGCCATGGCTACCGACGACATCCTGCACACGGTCGGTGCCTTGCGGAGCCGAGGCGTAGCGTTCCTTCACATACCTACAACCTACTACGACGACCTCCAGGACCGCGTCGACGCCATTGACGAGCCCCTGACCGAGCTGGCCGAACTGGGCATCCTGGTCGACCGCGACGACGACGGATATCTGCTTCAGATCTTCACCATGCCCGTAGAAGATCGCCCGACCGTCTTCTACGAGATCATTCAACGCAAAGGGGCGCGTTCATTCGGCAAGGGCAACTTCAAAGCCCTCTTCGAAGCCATCGAACGCGAACAAGCGCTACGCGGAAATCTCTGATTTCCTCGGTTACAGGTTTTTTCAAGTTGCAGGTTTTTCCGGCAACCTGCCAACCTGTAACCTGCCAACCCGCCACCCGTCAACCTGCAACGCAAACGACCATGCCGTACTACGTCCGCATGGGGAACGTACCCCACAAGCGCCACACGCAATTTCGCCGCCCGGACGGGACGCTGTACCGGGAGGAGGTGATCGGGTCCGAAGGGTTCAGCGGCATCGCCTCCATCGCCTATCACCTGCACGAGCCGACGCTCGTCGAACGCATTGAGGAGCCGATTCCCTACCCGGTGGAATACGCCGACCGGGACTTCCTGCGCCATCGCCATCTGAAAGGCGTGGACATCCCCAGGGGCGGCGACTGGACGGGGGGACGACGGTACATCATGGGCAACAGCGACGTGCGCCTGGCGCTGTGCAGCCCTACGGAGCCGATGGACTACTTCTACCGCAACGCCGGCCACGATGAACTGGTCTTTGTCCATGACGGCGACGGCGTATTGGAGAGCCCGCTTGGTCGGCTGGCCTTCACGCAGGGCGACTACGTACACGTCCCCCGCACGCTCACCCATCGATGGGTCTTCGAAGGACCAAAACCGCCCCGGCTGCTCGTCATCGAAGCCGCGTCCGAGATTCGCTTTCCGAAGCGATACATGAACGCCTTCGGGCAACTGCTGGAGCACAGCCCGTTCTGCGAGCGCGACATCCGTCCGCCGGGCGAGTTACGCACCGTCGACGAGCGCGGCGCGTTCGAGGTGCGCATCCAGAAGCACGGCTACCTGCACCGCTACATCATGCGCTACCATCCGTTCGATGTGGTCGGCTGGGACGGCTACATGTACCCGTACGCCCTTTCGATCAAAGACTTTGAGCCGATCACCGGAAGGATTCACCAGCCGCCGCCGGTACACCAGACCTTCGCCGGGCACAACTTCGTCGTCTGCTCCTTCGTACCGCGCCTGTTCGACTACCATCCGGAAGCGGTCCCCGCGCCGTACAACCATTCCAACATCGACTCGGACGAGGTGCTCTACTACGCCGAGGGCGACTTCATGAGCCGGAAAGGCATTGAGCGCGGCTCGTTCACGCTGCACCCCGGCGGCATCCCCCACGGCCCGCACCCCGGCACCGTCGAGGCATCGCTCGGCAAAGCGCGGACCGAGGAGTTGGCCGTCATGGTCGATACGTTCCGCCCGCTGCACCTGACGCAGACGGCCCTCGACGTCGAGGACCGCGACTATGCCTACTCCTGGCAGCCCGAAGCGCACGCCGCGCCCGTCAACGGCAAAGGAGAATAGGGCCGCTCCGACGGATCCACGCGAAACAAGACCAACCCGGAGGGCTTCATACCCCTTCGGGTTTCTTTTTTACAGTCCTTCACGTTGTGTCGCTTCGTTCAAAACGACCTGACAAAAAGGTTAACACGGGAGCGCATGTAAGCTGGTTGCTCCCTGCTCTCCCTCCTGCGTACCTTGCTGTCCCCGTCGATACCCGAGACGAAAACGTCTTTCAGGTACGCCCGGAGATCGTGCAGGCGAACCTGGAAAAGCACCCGCCCCCTGATTGACCGTCCCTGCATGCTGCTCGATAACCCGCTGCTCGTCTTTTTTGTCGTCATCGCTTCGGGCCTGCTGCTGGGGCAGGCGCGGGTAGCCGGGTTGTCCCTGGGCACGTCGGGCATCATCTTCACGGCACTGGCGGCCGGGCATTTCGGCTACAGCGTCCCGGTGGGTGTGGGTACGCTCGGGCTCGTGCTGTTCATCTACAGCATCGGCCTGACCGCCGGCCCCAGCTTCTTCCGTGCGTTCCGCCGGCAGGGTAAACCCCTGGTAATTCTGGCCCTCGTGCTGGTGGCTACCGGGGCAGCGACGACGTGGAGCGCAGCCCGGCTTCTACACCTCCCTACCGACCTGGCGGCCGGACTATTCGCCGGCGCCATGACGAGTACGCCCGGCCTCGCCGCCGTGCTGGAGTCGCTCCCGGCAAGCGGGCAGGCCGCCGTCGGCTACGGCATCGGCTATCCGTTCGGCGTCATCGGCGTCGTCCTGTTCATCCAGCTGCTACCTCGCCTGCTCCGGATCGACCTCGACGCCCTCGACGAGCACCTCCGGGCTACCGAATTGAGCCGGCACCAGATCCAGCGCGTGCTGGTCGAAGTCCAGAACCCGGCCGTGATCGGCAAGCGACTGGTCGACCTCGACATGATCGCCGAGGCCAACTGCCAGATCACCCGTGTGCTGCAAGGCGACCGGCTGGTGCCTGTGCCCCAGGATTTCACCCTCGAACCCGCCCAACACCTGCTGCTCGTCGGCCGGGCCTTTCGGCTGGAACCCATCATCAGCCTGCTGGGACGCCGCAACCCACGCACCGACTACATCCTCGACGCCGAAAGCCAGCGGATGCAGGTCGTGGCGACGTCGAAGCACGTCGTCGGCAAGACGCTGAGCGAACTCCGCCCGCTGGGGCAGTTCGGCGTGACCCTCTCCCGCATCGCCCGGCACGACATCGAATTCGTGCCCGACCTTGACGACGTCGTCCAATGGGGCGACGCCCTGACCGCCGTCGGCGACCCCGAAAACCTGGCTCGTTTTGCCGAATACGCCGGGCACCGGGTCCAGGCGTTCGACCAGACCGATCTGATCTCGCTGGGGCTCGGCATCGCGGCGGGGGCCGTGCTCGGCTCGATCTCGATCGGCCTCGGGGATCAGCGTTTTGCCCTCGGCCTGGTGGGCGGGCCGATGTTCGTCGCCCTGCTCGTCGGGCACTTCGGCCGTATCGGCCGGATCTACGGCAGCGTGCCGCGTGCTTCGCGCTTGCTCATGATGGAACTCGGGCTGGCTCTTTTCCTGGCCGACGCCGGGGTCCAGGCCGGCGGCTCTCTCCTGGCGGTCGTCCAGACCCACGGCGTCCGGTTGAGCCTCGCTGCGATAGCCGCCGTGCTCTTCCCGATGATCGTAGGCGTCGGGGTAGCGCGGTTCGTGCTGAAGATGAACTTCCTCCAGATCCTGGGCGGCACCTGCGGCGGCATGACATCCACCCCCGGCCTCGGCGCCATCACGGCCCGGACCGACTCGGAGATCCCCGTCGTCAGCTACGCAGCCGCCTACCCGGTCGCGCTCATCCTGATGACCGTCATAGGCCACGCGCTGGTGGCACTACTGGAATGAGGGGGTATGCTCGCTGACGCTCGCCGTCATGGGTCAGTGGTCCGAGGTGAGGGCGTCGCCCTGGTACCGAAATTACATGTTCATCTTCCGGCAACCCTACATCATACGACGCGTGCGGCGGCGCGTCGTGAGGTAAAAGTCACGTTCCGCACCGTGTCTTTGAGTCTATCGTGAACAACGGAACGGCCTTGCGTATTCAAGGAAGATCCGGTACCCGTGTCAGCCAGGACGCCAGGCTACGTACCCTATGGAAACCGTCGTTGAGCCGATAGCGCCTCCCAAGGAGAAGGAGAAAAAGCAGGAGCATGAGGAAAAGGAGGAGCGCACCGTGCGCCTGCCTCAGTACCACGTCGTGCTCCTGGACGACAACGACCACACGTATGCCTACGTCATCGAGATGCTGGTGCAACTTTTCGGGCACAGCCGCACGAAAGCCTTCCGGATGGCCGTCGAAGTCGACATGAAGGGCCGTGTGATCGTGGACACGACCAACAAGGAACGCGCCGAGTTGAAACGGGATCAGATCCACGCCTACGGGCCGGACTGGCGCATCGCCCACTGCCGGGGCTCCATGGCCGCCTGCATCGAACCGGCGGAATAGACTGTGTCCCAGTATTTGAGGGTTTTGGTATTAAAGTGCGACCCCTGCAACACCCCAGTACTTGAACATCCAAACACTTGACTCAGGCTACCGCCAACACCTCATCCGACGTCACCACCTGCACACCGGCTTCGTCCATCTCCCGCCAGGCCCGGGCCAGCGAACCCTCGGTATCGATGCCGCGTACGGCCTCACGCACCACATAGACATCGAAGCCCTGCGCCCGCCCGTCGAGCGCCGAGTACTTGACGCAGAAGTCGGTGGCGAGCCCGGCGAGGTAGAGCGTGTCGATGCCGCGTTCGCGGAGGTAGCCGGCAAAGCCCGTCGGCGTCCGGTGATCGTTCTCGAAGAACGCCGAGTAGGAGTCGATCTCTTTCCGAAAGCCTTTGCGGAGGATGAGTTCGGCCTGCGGGAGGCGGAGGTCGGGATGAAACGCAGCGCCCGGCGTGCCCTGGACGCAATGATCCGGCCAGAGGATCTGCATGCCGTAGGCCAGTTCGACGGTCTCGAAGGGCGCTTTGCCGGCGTGGGAAGACGCGAACGAACGATGCCCGGCAGGATGCCAGTCCTGGGTCAACACGACGTGGTCGAAGTGCGTGGCGAGTTCATGGACGACGGGTATGACCTCGTCGCCGCCGGCAACGGCCAGCGCACCGCCGGAGCAAAAATCGTTTTGCACATCAATCACGAGTAAAGCCTTCATGGCACACAGCGGGGCTCTGAGCGAAAGGAGCGCGTCACGATACCCGGGCAACCGCCATGGGTGCTTCGCAGCGGAGAGGCCGATGCTTACACAGCACGCTTACAAGGCAACATCCAGCCCGGCGCCCGCCTCGAAGCCGGTGAAGTCGCCCAGGGTGTACAGGAAACGCGTGCGCAGGGTGACTTGGTCCGACAGGGCCACCGCCGGCGCGAGGCCCACGTCGAAGAGGGTCCGGCTTTCGAAAACGTCGGTCTCCCCGAAAAGGCGTCCCTGGGCCAGCACGCCCAACGAGATCCTCGGGCTCAACTGATGACGGTAGGCGCCGAGGAGCAACACCTGGGCCGGGAGGGTGCGCAACGCTTTGTCGGTCGTATCGACGACGGCAGGGCGGCTGCTCTTCGCCTGGCTCCGATACCGCGCTACCAGCCGCAACTCGTTCGCCCGGAGATACCCGAGCCATTGCACGGTAGCCGTCAATTTGTCGCCCGTCTGGTACACATCCGCGTCGCCCAGTACATCGCCGCCGTAGATCGTGTAGGTGACGTCCGCAGAGACGTTCGCTGTGGGAGAGACGCGATAGTCCAGGCCGCCGGTCAGCAGCACCTCATCGCCGGGATCATAGTCGTCCGCCATGCCGTCTTGCGGCTTGTAGCCGCCCTTGCGCTGATACGACGCACCCACCCCCAGTACCACCCCCTCCCCGACGGGAAACGCCCAGACGATGCCGGGTGCAATGTTGAAACCCTGCCCGAAGCCGGGCACCCGAAAGTTGTAAAAATGCTGGCTTAAAAAGATGGACGTTTCAAACTCTTGCTGCGTCAGCTCGCGTTTGCCGCTGGGCAGGTTGACGCCGAAGCTGACGACCACACTGCTCTGCCCCACGCGCTGGTAGTAGCTGAGGCCGACCTGGGCATCACTGATCCCGCTGACCGTCTCCAGGGTGTCGCCCGTGGCGGTTGCCTGGCTGGCGATCACGCTGAACGCCAGGCTGCGGCCGACGGGGACGAAGAGAGCGACCGGAATGCTCAACTCGGCAATGTCGCCGCCGTCTTCCGCGTACTGCTGATACAGGACGCCGGCGGAAATACGGACGGGCGGCTGCTGGCTGGAGAGGTAGAGCGCACTCTCCTGGGCGAACCCCTCTCCCACCCAACCCAGTACCAGAAATAACACCAGTGTGTATTTCATTAGAAGAACCTTTGCTGAGGGCCGATGATCCGCTCTGCTACACGTCTGCATGATCCGTCCTATCGGCCTGTTATCGCAATAAGAGCATTGTTCGTGACTCCAGGAAACCACCCGCCCGTAACTGATACACGTACACCCCGCTCGCCACCGGCTGACCCCCCCCGTCACGACCGTCCCACACCACCTCGTAGCGACCCGACCCCTGCGCTC
>Ga0302046_10001116_pt1 | contig 25397 bp, 21 predicted proteins | sample RVTome_11_FD_200261 | JGI IMG/M metagenome (GOLD analysis project Ga0302046, IMG submission 200261) | Soil microbial communities from uranium-contaminated site in the Upper Colorado River Basin, Wyoming, United States - RVT147D111 (version 2) ... | reverse complement strand
ACATCGGGGTCTTCGCGCAGCGCGGCCCGCAGCGCCGACGGAAACGATTCGGCGTGCAGTCCAACCTGGCGCTGCGATATCAGCGAATTCTTATTGTTGTGAACATACTCGATCGGGTCTTCGATCGTCACGATATGTCGCGCGAAGCGGGTGTTGATGTGATCGAGCATCGCCGCCAGCGTGGTCGATTTGCCCGAATTGGTCGGGCCGGTCACCAGCACGAGGCCCGACTTGCTTTCGGCCAGTTGCGCGACCGCCTCGGAGAACCCCAGGGAGACCAGATCGGGGATGTCATCGGGGATCAGACGAAACGCCGCCGAGACGCCCGACTGCGACCGATAAATGTTGATCCGAAAGCGCGCGACACCGGGCAGACCATAGGCCAAATCGATATCGCCGCCCTTTTCGAATCGGCGAATCTGTTCGTCGCTGAGCAACTCGAAGGCGAGCTGCCGCACTTCCTCTTCGGTGAGATGGCGATGACGCGTCTTTTGCAGTTGCCCGGCGACGCGAATGATCGGCACCGAACCGGGCGACAGGTGCAGATCGGTGGCTCCCGCGGAGCGTACGATTGTCAACAGTTGGTCGATCTTGGCCATGACGCACATTCCCCTGCGTGAGGCGGCTTATGCAGTGTATCGGCAAGAACCGGAACCTGATGCATGCCCGGTCGGGGGATACAGGTGTTCAGGAATTGAACAGTGAGATACCGAGGGGGACGTGCCGGTCGCCGTCTAACTGCGATCGACGCAACGGCCCAACAGCGTGTTGGGCGTGGCATCGGTGATGAGGACGTCGCGGAAATCGCCGACTGCCGCCGACGGATCGGCGAAAACGACGATCGTGTTGCCGTCGGTTCGGGCTTTCCACTCGCTGGAGCGCTTGCGGCTCTCACCTTCGATCAGGACACGGACGGTGCGGCCGATCATCGCGCGATGGCGCTCCAGTGAGATTGCGCGCTGCAATGCGACCAGACGGCTCACGCGTTCTGCTTTATCCTCGTCGGGGACATCATCGTTCCAGAGCTTCTGCGCGATGGTGCCCTGGCGTTCGGAGTATTTGAAGATGAAGGCCGAGTCGAATTCGACGGCGCGCATCACGCGCTCGGTCTCGAGGTATTCCTCACGCGTTTCGGTCGGGAAGCCGCAGATGATGTCGGTCGTCAGGGTCACATCGGGAATGATCGCGCGAATCTGATCGACAAGTTTCAGGAAGGCGGCCCGTGTGTAGTCGCGATTCATCTTGCGCAGCACGCGATCGGACCCCGCTTGCAGCGGCAGGTGAATGTGTTTGCAGAGATGCGGGTGATCGGCGATTACGTGGAGCAGCTTTGCCGGAAAGTCTTTCGGATGCGGCGATGTGAAGCGGACCCGTTGGATACCGGTCACTTCGGCGACACGCAGCATCAAATCAGCGAAATCGGCGCCGTCGAACCTGTATGAGTTGACATTCTGCCCCAGCAAAGTCACCTGCTTGTAGCCGTCGGCGGCCAGACGGCGCGTCTCCTCGACAACGCCGTGGGGATCGCGCGAGCGTTCGCGTCCGCGCGTGTACGGCACGACACAGAACGTACAGAAATTGTCGCAGCCGCGCATGATTGCGATCCAGGCGTTGACGCCGTCGACGCGGGTCGGCGCGATGTCGTCGTAGGTTTCGTACTCGGAAAGATCGATCGACACGCCGCGTTCGCGCAAGCCGCGAGCGCGGTCAATCAGGTCGGGCAGGGTCCGGTAGGCATCCGGCCCGCAGATGAAATCGACTGCGGGAAAACGCAGGAGGATGTCTTCTTTGAGATTCTGCGCCATACAACCCAGCACGCCGACGACCAAACCATCGCGTGATTTCTTTTCGTTGGCCAAGTCCCCGAGACGAGCATAGATGCGCGTGTGGGCTGTCTCGCGAATCGCACAGGTGTTGAACAAGACGATGTCGGCGCCGTCTTCGTCGTCTGTGAACGAGTAGCCGCGTTTTTGCAGAATCGAGCGCGCCAGTTCCGAGTCGTACTCGTTCATCTGGCAGCCGAAGGTCTGGAGGTTGATGGTTGCGCGCGATGATCGAATCGGTCCCACGGGGAACGTCTCAGCAGGATCGATGCGGGCCCGAAGTATTGTCGATGTCATGGTCAGTCCGCTATTCTTCACGCTGCCTTCAGCACTCCCAAGCAATACTCATCCGTACGCCCCTGAACTTCCACCGCACGGATCTCATTGGTCGGCGCCTCGGAGCCGAGTATCCCGACGCGGACATACGAGCCGGTAAATCCCTTGCACCAACCGTCATCGTCGACTGATTCGAACAGGACATCGACGGTGCGGCCGATATGGCGTTCGAAGAACTGCTGCCGCTTACGCCGCCCGATCTCGTGCATGATTTCGGAGCGCTCTTTGATCACCCGAGGGTCAATCTTGTCATCATAAAATGCGGCCGCCGTTTTGGGCCGCTCGGAGTATGAGAAGACGTGCAGGTATGAATACGGCATTGCCTCGACGAAACGGACTGACTCGGTGAACTCCGCATCCCCCTCACCGGGATGCCCGACGATGATGTCGGTTCCCAATCCGAGATCGGGAATCATCCGCATCGCTTTCTCAATAAAGCGGACGTAGTCGCTCACGGTGTACACGCGTTTCATTTTCGACAGAACCGAATCGGATCCGGCCTGCAACGGCAGGTGCAGGTGACGACATGCCCTGGGGTCGTTCGCCATCCAGTCGAGCAGGTCATCGCTGACGGTCGTGGGTTCGACCGACGAAATGCGTACGCGTTGCACATCGGGAATCGCCGAGAGCGCGCGTGCGACATCGGCAATCGTGTAGCGGTCATGCGTATAAGTGCCGATGTTCACGCCGGTGATCACCAGCTCTTTGTGGCCGCGTCGGGCCAGTTCGTGGCCTTCGGCTATGATGTCCCCTAACCGTCGCGATTGGGCGCGTCCGCGAATGCGCGGCAGGATGCAAAACGCGCAGCAGAAATTACAACCGTCCTGAATCTTGATGTTGGCGCGGGTTTCACGGGCATAGTATCCCGATACAGGATACTCGACATACGTCAAGTCGACGCGGCGCGACACGTCGATCCGCGGTGTGTCCCTCGGTGAGACGTCGCCGATCAGATTGACCAGATCGTATTTGCGGTCATTGCCCACGACAAAATCGACTCCGCCCAGTGCCGCGACCGTCGCCGGTTCGGCCTGCGCATAGCAGCCGACCGCACAGACGACCGCATCGGGGGAGCCGCGTCGGACTTTGCGGATCTCCTGACGGCACCGCGCATCGGCGCGTTCGGTCACCGAGCAGGTGTGGATGACCGCGACATCGACCGGCTCACCGTGTTCGGCGATGGCGTATCCCGCCTGAACGAAGCGTTGGGCGATCAGCGCGGTCTCGGCGTGATTCAGACGGCAGCCGAGCGTGTAGAATGATGCCCGCCGTTGGGGAGCAGTCGCGGCACGGATCACGCGGTCGCGGCCTCCATCGGCGTGACCCAGCGGCCGTCGATAAGCAGCCCCATGCGCAATCGGGTGATCTGCGTGCCCTCTGGCCAGCCCGCAAACAACGACTCGACCAGTTCGCGTGGTCGCACGGAGCGTCCTTCGTCGTTGGAGACGAGCGTCAGTTGCCAGTCTGTCGTGCCGTTGTCGCAGACAAACTTCGAGTCGGCGACAAACTCCGCCGCGTTGATCGAGCGGCGCCTGTTTTTGACCGTGCGCTCGATCAGCCAGCCGCCGTTGGAAAGGCGCTCCGACAGTCGGTGTGCGATGCCATCGGCTCCGCCTGAACCGGCGAGTTGGCCGGTGTCAAAGCGAACAAGGTACTCGAAGCGATTGACGACCGAATCGATGGAGCCCGCCTCGGGCGGCAAGCGGCGCACGTCATGGAGCCGGAATCCCTCGTGCAGATTCGTGCGCAACCGTTCGGCCAACTCCTCGCACGTCCAGTCTTCGTACAGCTCGATATCGAAAACTTCTCTCTCGCCGGCGACACCGACCGGCAGGGCCGGTCCGAACGAAATCTTGGGATGCGGATGGAAACCGCCGGTGTAGGCCACCGGGCATTTGGCGCGACGCGACGCGCGGTCGATCACGCGCGCGACATCGAGATGAGACAGGTAGCGTGACATCCCGGACTTGGCGTAGCAGACGCGATGGCGATACAACGGCCCCGCGGTCGGCTCAAAGGGCTGCGATGCGGAGCCGGCCGTGTCGCGCTCGCGCACGCCCGTGGAGCCCTCGTGGAATTCGCCCGAATCGGTCACGACGGGAATCGGGATGTTGCGCGCGCCGGAGCGCTCCAGTAATGCGAGTTTTTCGCTTACCAGTCGTCCGGCCTCCTCGGCGGCGACATCGCGTTCGATGGCGATGCTCTTTAAGTCGCAATCGACGCCGCAGTCGTAGCAGACCAGCTTGGTGATGCCGTCTTTGGACTTCGGCGGATTGTGCCGTTTGGGCAGATACGGCTTTTCGCACGGATGCCAGAAACGCGACGCGAGCCCCTTTTTCAAATCCTTCAGCAGAAACTCTTTGGTCACGCGCGAATCGATGTGGTCCCAAACCAGAGGCGCGTCGGTCGGCAGCGCGGGCAGGAATTGATCGGGATCGATGGCGCATGCGGCGAATGATTCAAGCCAGATTTCCTCCTTAAACCAGTCGCTCCATTCATCGAAACGCGCGCCTTTACGCCACGCGGTTTCGATGACACGGCCAAGTCGCCGGTCGCCGCGCGAGAATACCGCTTCCAATCGCGACAATCGGACCTCGTGCATCTTCAAATCGATGCCCTTAAACGGACGCAGACGCTCGGCGAGCATTCGCTGCTTGCGTAGGAGTTCGGCGGGATCGTTGAACGGCACCCACTGGAACGTCGAGTGCGCCTTGGGCACCAGCGACGAGACGGAGACGACAATCTTGATACCGCGTCCGGCATGTTTCTGGCCGATCTTCAAAACCCGAAGGGCGGTCTCGGCAATGCCGATTACATCTTCGTCGGTTTCGGTCGGGAGTCCGATCATGAAATAAAGCTTGAGCCGTTTCCAACCGTTGGCAAAGGCGATCTCGGTCGCGGTATCGATGTTCTCGTCGGTGATGCCCTTGTTGATCGCGTCGCGCATGCGCTGCGTGCCCGCCTCCGGCGCAATGGTGAACCCGGTCTTGCGGACCTTGGCGATCTCGCGCGCGAGCTCTTCGGTGACGCCGTAAACGCGCAGCGACGATACCGACATGGCCGCGCGTCGCATCTGCAGTTCGGCCATGACCGCCTTGGCCAACGGGGTGATGCAGGAATAATCGGCTGTGGACAGCGCGGTCAGCGACGCTTCTTCAAAACCGGTCTTGTCGATCCCGTCGATGATCGTGTTAACGATCGACTCCGGCGTGCGTTCGCGCACCGGACGATAGATGATCCCCGCCTGACAGAACCGGCACCCCTCGGTGCAGCCGCGCGCAATTTCGACGGCCACACGGTCGTGCACGATTTCGCTTTGCGGGACGAGGATATCCGACGGAAACGGAAAGCGATTGACATCGTCGAGCAACGCCTTGCGCACCGGATAGGGCGCGCCAGCGGTGGGACGAACGTGAAGGAACCCCGTGCCGCGATCGACTTCGACATCGTACAGCGCCGGGATGTAAATGCCGTCGATTTGATCGGCGAGAAGGCGCAGGCGTTCGGAGCGAACGATGCCGTCGCGTTTGAGCGCATCGTTGCGCAGGAGGAACTGCGCGAACGCTTCTTCGCCGTCTCCGATCAGGAACGCATCGATGAAATCGCTCATCGGCTCGGGATTGAAGACGACCGGTCCGCCCGCCATGATGATCGGATCGCCCTCGCGACGGTCCTCTCGCCGGAGCGGGATGCACGACAGATCGAGCATGGTCAGCACATTGGAATTGCTCATCTCCGACTGCAGCGAGAAACCGACGACGCCGAAATCGCCCAGCGCAGTGCGGGTCTCGATGGAAAACAGCGGCAACTGGTGTGTGCGCAACTGCGCCTCCATGTCGGGGAACGGGCAGTAGGCGCGTTCGGCGTAAATGCGTTCGTCTTTGTTCAGGTGCGCATAGAGAATGCGCAGCCCCAAATGCGACATGCCGATTTCATACGAATCGGGAAACGCCAGGCAGACACGCACCGGGACCGTCGCCGGGTCTTTGCGCACGCAATGCAGCTCGCCGCCGATATACCGCGCCGGTTTCTCGACGGAATCGAGGAGACGCGCGAACGCGGTGTCGTCAACGACGGGCGTGTGACTGCGCTGGGCCGCTACCAACTGAGTGGTCATCTCACTCCTGCCTGTGACTACAAATCCTGTGATGCAAAGTAACGGTCATATTCCGTCAGATAGGTCAATGTCGACAAATCGGTCATCCGATCAAGAAAAACGACTCCATTGAGATGGTCGACCTCGTGCTGGACCACCACCGCCGGAAATCCTTCGACTTCGCGATCGAAGGGCTGACCCTCGCGATCCAAGCCACGCAGACGGATGTGCCGGATGCGCGGCACGCGGCCGCGCAGATCGGGAATCGACAGGCAACCCTCGAAGTAGGCGATCTGCTCGTCGGTCAGAAATGTGATCTCCGGATTGATGACCGCGCTGCGAACCGCGAGAAGTTTCCCTTCACGCTCTGGGTCGGGAATATCTTCGGTCACCAACAGGCGAATCGAATGGTGCACCTGGGGCGCAGCCAGTCCGACGCCGGAGTATTCGGCCATTGTCTCGAACATGTCCTCGATCAGGCGCTGGAGGCCGGCGTCGCCGATGTCGCCGGACTTGATCGGTTCGGCGACACGTCGCAGCACCGGGTGTCCGAGTTTGGCGACTTTGAGGATGGCCATAGGTATGCCGTGAACGTGACCTGTTTGATCGGATCACGTCCGCCGGATAATCTATTATGCGATAATGTGTTGTTCAAACGCTGTTTTGGCGGAGGCGCAAGACGGTCTCACACTGACGGGCACGTTTGGGAACCGGCTCCGTGGCGGCATTCCGCTTGACAGACAAGCGGTTGGGCGGTTATCTGGCGGGTCTCAGAACGCCCAAGGCGGGCTGAAGCGGCGCGTCCCCATCGTCTAGCCCGGTCTAGGACACCGCCCTTTCACGGCGGTAACACGAGTTCGAATCTCGTTGGGGACGCTGATTCTGCGAACAATGCGGGATGGTGACCCAACATGAGGTTGCCTCACTGCGCGGTCAGACTGCCATATAGCCGCTTGGCGTTTAGCATCCACGGCACATTCCAGTCAGCTTCGCCCCAGAATGCGAGGAGCCGTTCGAGCGTGGTGACTGCATCCTGCTGGCGCCCGTCGGCTTGATAGGCCTGGGCTAACAGATACAATCCGCGCAGGTATTCGCCGGAAATCCACTCGATTTCGGCCTCGCGGCGGTTGGCTTCCAGTTCGCGGACGGCATCGTCGATTTGTCCGGCCAGCAGATACGCTTCGCCGAGGTAGATGCGGGCATCGGTCGAGTCTCGCCGCAGCCGTCGCCCTTCGAGGAACTCCTGGATCGCGACTTGATAGCGTCCGGACAAGACGGCCTCGTGTGCGGCGATCGTGTGAGTGGCCGATTGCAGGAAGAAGTCTTCGAACCGGCCGGTCCATTTGGCGTTGAGCGAATCGACCAGGAACTGCGCACGCTCCTTGTTACCGCGAATCGCCTGCATGTATGCCTCAAAATAGAGCCCGGACGGATTGATGGTGTCGAACTCGGCGGTCGCCTGCGCATAGCGAACCGCCTCGTCAAGGTGGTCGGCGTCAAAGTACAGACTGGCGATGCTGTTGTGCGTGACCGCACGCTGATTCCTCAACTCGGCGGAGTCACAAAGGGCGTCGGACCATTTGTAGTACTTCAGCGCTTCGTCAAAGCGTCCCCAGGCCTTGTGGATCGAAGCGATGTTGCGCAGCGCGACGACGCGCGTGAATGGATTGTCCTGCTTCAGCATCCGCTCACTCCAGGCGATGGCCGAATCAGGGCGTCCCTGAAGCATGTGAATGCGCGCCATTTCACGGTATCCGTCGCGGCTGTCGGGCGCGACCGTCACCGTCTGCATGTAGTAGACACGCGCTGAGTCGAGGTTGCCTTTTTTTCGCCAGATGTCGCCGAGCAACTCATACGGCAATGCGTCCTCCGGACGCACCTGGCGAAAGTGTTCCGCCACACGACGCGCCTCGGAATAACGCTGCTGTTCGATCAGGGCCACGGTTTCCGTCAACAGCGCGAAGGGATAGTCGGGGTCCAGGGCGAGCGCCTTTTGCGAGTAGTGGATGGCCGAGTCGAACTGGTTTTCTCCCAGTGAGAAATTGGCCACCCAGAAGGGCGCCTCTTTCTGGGTCGGAAACTCGACGGTCGCCTGCTTCAACGTTTTCATCGCCGCTTTCATGTCCAGATTGCCGCACCATTCGACGACCATCGCCTTAAAAATAAGCCGGTCACACCCGGTGGTCCGCTCCATGTGGTGCCGGGCCTGCGCCATCGTCTGAAATCCCCTTGCCTGCTGCCCATCGGAGAAGTAGGCGACCCCCTTGCGCAGGTAGGCGAGCGCGAATCCCGAGTCGCGTGCCAGCGCGCGATCGAACTCCTCGTGCGCCTCCTGCCACTCCAGGGCGTGGTAGTGATCCATGCCGCTGACATAGGCGCGGTACGCCTCAGGGTCGCTCGTGGTCGCCTCGGCGACGGGCATGTCACCCGCTGCCGCTTCAACGTCGGTGAGACCCAGTCGACGTTTGATGCGGATCGAGAGGTTGTCGATCATCGCAAAGACATCGTCGCCGTCGACTCTTTCCGACCCGAGCACGTCTCCGGACTCGCAATCGACGATCTGGGCCGTGATGATCGTGCGTCCTCCCAGCCGTGACAGCGAACCGGTCAGCATGCGATCGGCACCGGCGCGGCGCGCCACACGCAGGTCGGTCGCGCGATCGGCGGCGGCGCGCTCGGGCGATTCTTTGCGCATCAGATCAAAGAGCAATTGGCTGGAAACGACGGTGACGTAGGATGAACCGGACAGATCGGTCGTCAGCAGTTCGGCGATGATATCGCCCAGGCGATCGGGATCATCGGCTTCGCTTAAGTTCTCGAATCGCATGACGGCGACGGTGCTCAGACTCGCCTGCGCCGTCTCGGTCTGCGGCGAGATGACTGCCGGTATCAGCCCCAGAGCGGCCCCGGCCAATCCAATGAGGATGGCGGTCACACCCGCGACCGCCCAGCCGATCCGTGTACGACGCGCCGCTTTGAAGGCGGCAATGTTGCCCGATGACAATCGGGAAATCTCCAGCGACTGCGCGGACAGACGCAATGCGGACTCGATTTCCGACCCGTCCGCGAACCGTCCGCGAGGATCCTTCACCAATGCTCGTTCGACGATGGCGGCCAGTTCGGGTGGGACATCAGGATTACGATCCCGTAGCGGCTGGGGATTCTCGTGTACGATGGAATACAGTGCCGCGGCGGCATGTTCCGCCGCAAACGGCCGCTCCCTGGCCAACATCTCGTAGAGGATGACTCCGAGTGAGAAAACATCGGAACGGCTGTCGACGGCCATTCCCTGCGCCTGCTCCGGGGACATGTAGCCCACCGTGCCGACTGTGCTCCCCTCGGTGGTGATCCCCGAGGACTCCTTCAGGCGCGCGAGCCCAAAGTCGGCCAGCCGCAGACGGCGGTCGTTGCCGATGATGACGTTGGCGGGTTTGACATCGCGGTGGACGATGCCCTGTGCGTGGGCCGCGGCCAATGCGGCGGCCAACTGCACACCGTAGCGCACCGCGTCTTCGAGCGTGACGCCCGCGTCGATTGTCTCGCGCAGCGTCATGCCTTCGACATACGACATCGCGATGAACGGCCGACCGTCGCACTCGTCGATCTCGTAAATCGTCATGATGTTCGGGTGATCCAGCGACGACGCCGATGTGGCTTCGATCTCCAAACGACGACGGCGTTCGGGATCGTCGGCGAATTCACGTGGCAGGAATTTCAGCGCAACTTTGCGTCTCAGCTTGGCATCGGTGGCCAGATAGACCTCGCCCATCCCGCCAGCGCCGAGCCGTTCGGTAATCTCGTAGTGCTTAATTGTCTGTCCGACGAGGCTTTTCTCTGGCATCGATCGCCTTGTTCTGATGGCCCCCGACTATCGCTTGCCGGCCCAATCACCTTACCGACGTCCGGTTTGTCAAGAACCCGGTCGCCAGCGTGCAATGGCTGTCCCATGATACGAGGAACAACCGCGTGGGTGTTCCCTTTTCATCGCGAGCGGCTCACAGTACATTGGGTGACCTTCAGGTCCGCGTAGGTCTGCCGGGGCCGAATCGGAGGTGGCGATGGGAACGGGACCGGTGACCAACTACAATCTCGAAGTCGAGAATCTCTCAAAATCCTATGGCCGCCGGGTCATCTGCCACGACATCAATCTGACCGCGGCGCCGGGCGAGCTGGTTGCGGTCGTCGGGCCAAACGGATCGGGAAAATCGACATTCCTGAGAATAATTGCGGGATTGACGCGTCCCGACAGCGGCTCAGTATCGCACCGTTACGCGGGGCAGGTTTTGTCGTCGAATCGTCTCCACAAATCGGTCGGCATGGTCTCCGCGGATCTGGCTCTCTACGATGAACTCACCGCGTTGGAAAACCTGAGGTTGGCGGCTCGACTCAGTCGAATGCACCAGGATTACAAGCAGTTGGGCGATGCACTCGCTGAGTTCGGATTGGCGGGGCGAGGCGACGAACGTGTCGCCACCTACTCATCGGGAATGAAGCAACGTCTCAAGTTGTGCGTGGCACTCCTGAAGCGACCCTCCCTGTTGCTCCTCGATGAGCCGACCACTGGTCTCGATCCGGAGGGAGTCGAGCTCGTGTGGCGCCAGGCGCTGGCGAGCGGGGCTGCGATCCTGTTTGCCACCAACGACGTCGCGGAGGCCCGCCGTGCCTCACGGCGTGTGCGCATGGGTCCGGTTGGCGGCTGGGAAACCGATGATTGAGTTTTTGGCGATCTTCCAGAAGGATCTGCGGTCGGAGTGCAGGACCCGCTATGCGCTCAACGGGCTATTGCTTTTTGCGCTGGCGACGATGGCGGCTTTGTCGTTTGCGTCGGGCGGCATCGGACTGACTCCGATGTGGGCGGCTGTGTTTGTGTGGATTATCACGATGTTTTCGGCGCTGTCATCGTTGGCCCATGCGTTTGTCAAAGAATCGGAGACTAAGACAGAGACGTTTTTGAAGCTGACCGCCTCGGCCGATGCCGTTTTCTTCGGCAAGTGGGCATTTAACATGGTTCTGGTGATCGGTCTGCAGGTGATTTTGTCGCTGCTCTCGCCCCTCCTGCTTGGGCTGACGGTTGACGATTGGATAGTCTGGTCGGTCACAATGGCTCTCGGTGGCGTCGGCCTGGTCTCAATCGTGACACTGCTGGGCGCCGTGGTTGCCGCCGCAAACGTTCGTGGGGCGCTCTTTTCAGTTCTGGCGCTGCCGCTGCTTCTCCCCTTGTTGATTGTAGCGATCCGTGCGACCGAATTTGCGCTCGGCGGTGACCCCGGCTCGTCGGTCGGCGACTCGTTGATGGTGCTGGGGGCTTACGCGGTCGTGACCACGACGGCTGGATGGCTGTTGTTTCCGTTCGTATGGCGAGGATGAAGCTGTCAAATCCGGCATATGTTGACAGAGATCATCCGGTTTTTAGAGTATAATTGTGACACCGGGCGACCGGGCGTCGTGACATGACGGGATAATGACCTCATGATGGATTTGATTCGCGCAGGCGCGATCGTGCTGATCACGGCGGTGGTCGTGCTGGCGTTTACGATGCCGCCGCCGCTGGCTTCCATGCAATCGGGCAAGGAGGCTTCACGTATCTTCTTCTTCCACGTCCCGATGGCACAAATGTCGTTTGTCGCGTTCATCGTGGCCGCCGTTTACGGAGTCTCATACCTGCGTACGCGTCGGGTGTCTCACGACCATCGGGCGGCGACCTCGGCAGAACTGGGACTGACCTTCTCCATCGTCGCCAGTATCACCGGTGCCTTGTGGGCGCGGCAGGCATGGGGCGCCTATTGGAACTGGGATCCGCGTCAGTTGTTTCTCTTTGTGATGATCCTCATCTACGGGGCGTTTTTTGCCCTCAGACAGGCCACGGGTGATGTCGAAGTCCGACGCCGTCTGTCCGCAGTCTATCTGATCATGGCCGGAGCCATCTCACCGTTCTTGTATTTCGTGCTCCCCCGGCTTTATACCTCTTTGCACGGTGATGCCAATCAAGTGGTCCTCTCGGCCGGCAGTTCCAACATGTCCGGAGCCGTGGGAGCGGTTTTTGCCAGTTCAATAATCGGATTTGCATTACTCTACGTATGGCTGCTTGATCTTGGAACAGCCGCGGCGAGGGTGGGCGATACAGTTGGAGCGGCAACCGATGAATGACACAATGTCCGCGATGGTGGCAGTCCTGGTGACATGGACAGGCGTCGTTTGGTATCTTCTGCGCGTCGACCGTCGTATCAACAGACGAAAGGACTCGGAATGAACAAGCGTTACGTTGTCGGTCTCTCCATCATCGCGGTTTGCGGCGCAGTTGCCGCGGTGGCCTTTCGCGGGTCGGTGACGCCGTACGTCAGCATCGCCCAAGCCAAGGGGTTGGATCGATCGTGCCAGGTCATGGGAGAGATCGACAAGGACCAAGTGCGGTACGACCACGCCAACGGGACATTGCACTTTTCCATCGTCGATGAAGAGGGGCACATGATGCCGGTGGCGTACCAGGGTGTCACGCCGGGGAACTTCGATCAGGCCAAAGATGTCGTCTGTCGCGGCCGATTTGAGCACGGGACTTTTGTCGCCGAACAGCTCCTTGTCAAATGCCCGTCCAAATACCAGGGCTTAGAAGAGGCCGAGGAGGAGAATCCGCACGCCTCACCCGCCGTCTCAGACTCTGTGTAGCCGCCTTCCTGCTGTTGTACCGCTCCGTCTTAGCGCGTCCTGACGGCGCGTCCCGGTGTCGGGTCCCGACCGTAATCAGCCGATAAAGATCAGGGGTGTCCTCCGCGTGGGACACCGTTATCGGCATGCCACAACCGCTACAGCCAGTCGCCCCGGTCCCTTTCACGGGCACAGACATGCAATCGGCGCGCAGCCGTGTTCTGTTCGTCTGCGGCGACTCGCCGGCGGGCGTGCGGATGTCCGAGATACTGCAGGCCGACGGGCACACGCTCTTGCGATCCGGGAATCCGGCCGCCGCATTGCAAACCGTCCAACAAGCTGATTGTCCCATCGATGTCGTGCTGATCGATTCGGAGTCCGCCCGCTCCCGGCTGGAGGGATTGATTGAGAACCTGCGCAATCTCGACGCCTGGCTGCCGCTGATCGTCGTTTCATCGGCGGATGACACCGAGGCAGTCATGAATACGGTCGGGCTGCACATCTACGATTGTCTCCTCAAACCGATCAATGCAAACAATCTGCGCTCGGTAATCCGGCGCGCGACGCAGCAGCGACGTCTATATGCGACCCAGCTCGAACTGACGGTACAGTTGACGAGTGCCAACGACGGGCTCCGTCGCCGCGTCGCCGAGCTCAATGCCATCCACGAAGTATCACAGACCTTGTCGAGCACGGCCGAGCTTCCGGAACTGCTCGAGTCGATTCTCAGACGGGCAACGGCCGTTGTCGGGGCCGGGTACGGGTCGATTTTGTTGCTGGACCGCGAACGCGACGTGCTGACGGTCGAGGCGGCAACCGGCGCCTATGCAACGCGCTTCCCGCAGGTCGAGATACCGCTGGGATCGTCGGTGGCCGGGCTGGTGGCCGCCAGCGGCGAGCCGATCCTTGTCGAAGACGTCGAAACGGACGAACGATTCGGGCACAAGAACCGGCCGCAATTCGAGACCAAGTCGCTCATCGCGGCGCCGTTGAAGACGCCCAACTCAACGCTCGGCGTCATCTGTCTTTCCGATCGGCTGAATCGAACCGCATTCTGCCCCGATGATTTGCGATTGCTGGCAACGCTGGCGTCGCAAGTCGCTATCGCCATCGACGACGCCCGTCATTATCAGGAGTTGCGACAGCGACTCAACGAAGTCTCGGCGATCCACTTGCTCGCCGAACGGCTGTCGCGTGTCGAACGCACCGGACAGATGGTGATGGCCGTCTTCGCCGCATTCGATGACCTCTTGTTGTCGGATTGCCTGCAGTGGTGGCGTTGGGATCAGGCCGAGCAGATCCTGCGGCTGGATACCGACACGTTGCATCCGGCGGGAGAGTATGCGTCGGTCCCGATGTCCGAGGCGCTGGAGCCGAATACCGTAAACGATCACGAAACTTGCGAGGGCGCAGTGGCGCGGGCACTCGCACAGGCCGAATGGAAGCCGGAGGCCGGGGCATTGCTGACCGTCCCCGTGCGATCGGCCGACCAGCCGTTGGGCGTCTTTGCGATCATCCGCCATAATGACCGGCCCTTCACGGAAGAAGAACGTCGCCTGGCCGAGCTGGTCGGCGCACAGGCCGAGCGCATATTCGAGCGGCAGCGTGCGCTCCTGAACGCGTCGCGCCTGGTCACGATGGGCAACATGATCTCGGAGATCTCACACGATTTGCGCCGGCCGCTGACCAGCATCCGCGGCAGTCTGCAGGTGCTCATGCAGCAGTTTCCGACCAACCCGAAGGCGCGCGAAATACTCGCCGACACCGAGCGCGAGATCGTGCGGCTGGCGGGACTGGTCACGGAATTGGTCGACTTCTCCAATCCGCGTCGCTACCGCACGCATCGTCGTGATCCGCGCCCCATCATCCTGCGCGCGATCGATCTGGCGGAGTCGTCGGCACGGCGCAACCGGATCGAGATTCGACCTGACATCCCCTCCACGCTGCCCTCGATATTCTGCGACGACAATAAACTGACCGAAGCGCTCCTCAACGTGCTGATGAACGCGGTCGATGCGATGTCCGACGGCGGCACGCTCACGGTTCTCGCCTATACGGAACCGGGATACAACGGCGGCACCGACCAGGTCGTCATCGCCATCGCCGACACGGGGCCGGGACTCTCGCAACGCGAGCTCGATCGCATCTTCGAACGTTACTATTCCACCAAAGAGAGCGGGACCGGGCTGGGGCTGCCGATCGTGCAACGGATCGTCAATGCCTTCGACGGACAGATCAGTGTCGCCAGCACGCCGGGGCAGGGAACGACGTTTACGATTCGCTTCCCGGTTCGCTGACGATCCCCAGAATCGCGGGCGGCTGCGGCCGATTGCAGAATCTGGTACAGATCGTACACGCGGCAGCCGATAATCCAAATGATGCAGAAGAATTCAACCCTCCCAAGAGGACCTTCGGCCATGCCCGGCGGACCCGCCGAGGGTGCGGTGGACGAGAATCGCCGCAAGATTCTGGTCATCGACGATGACCCGAAGGTCCGTTGGATTCTCTCCGAGCAGTTGTCCGACCGTTACGAGATTCTCGAAGCGAACGACGGCTACGAGGGCATCCAGATGGCCTCGCAGCGGCATCCCGACCTGATCCTGCTGGATGTCCGGATGCCCGGTCTGTCGGGGCTGGATGTTCTCGAACGGCTGCGTTCGGCCAAGGAATCTCTGCCGGTCATCATGCTCTCCGGGCACGGGGAATCGGATACGGTCGCCGCGGCGATCCAGCTTGGGGCCATGGAGTTTATCAGCAAGCCGTTCGACTCGCAGGAAGTGGCCATCCATCTGGAGAAGGCATTCGAGCGCGTCGCAATCATCGATGAAAACGCGCGTCTGAAGCTACGGCTGCAAAACCGATTCGAGAATCTCGTCGGCGACTCACCGGTGATTCAAAGAGTCAAAGAAACGCTCGACGAGATCGCCGACAGCGATCTGACGGTGCTCATTCGCGGCGAGAGCGGCACCGGCAAGGAAGTCGTCGCCCGCATGATCCATACTGCGTCCGCGCGATCCGACCGCGAGTTCACCAAGGTCAACTGTGCAGCGATTCCTCGTGATTTGCTCGAAGCCGAGTTGTTCGGCTACGAGCGCGGCGCCTTCACCGGCGCGCACAAGACCAAACCGGGGCGCTTTGAGACCGCCGACAAAAGCACGATGTTTCTCGATGAGATCGGCGACATGCCGTTAGAATTGCAGCCGAAGCTTTTGCAGGTGCTTGAGCAGCAGGAATTCGTCCGCGTCGGCGGACTGACCACGATCAAAGTCGATGTTCGCATCGTCTGCGCCACCAACCGCGACCTGGAAGACGCCATCGCCGAGCGCGCCATGCGCGAGGATTTGTACTACCGCCTCAACGAGGTCACGGTTACGCTGCCGCCGCTGCGGGAGCGTGTCGAAGACATTCCGCTGCTGATGCAGTTCTTTCTCGATAAGTACAACGGTGTTTACAATCGGTCGCTGCCGGGTCTGTCGGCGACAACGATGCGCAAGCTGATGGAATACGCGTGGCCCGGAAACGTCCGCCAATTGGAAAACTTGATCAAACAGGTTGTCGTCCGCAGCGACGAGTCGATCATCGAAGAACTGCTGACCAGCGCGGCGCGCGGGCCGCGGACTCAGGCGGCGGCGCGAAACTTCAATCCCACCGGGCCGCAGGAGGACTTCGGGTACTCGTTGAAAAAGCGCGTCTCCGCCGCCGTGGAACGAGAGGAACGCGGGCTGATTGCCGAGGTGCTGAGGAAGGTGAACTGGAATCGCCGTAAAGCGGCGGAGATACTGGAAATCAGCTACCGTTCACTGCTGTACAAGATTAAAGACTACGATCTGTCCCACACCGAACTGTGATTCGTCTTCCGGCGTTTCCTGCCGAAGGGCATCAGCGAATGATCTGCCCGAAGCGGTTCCATCGCACTCTCTCGATGAAGTGAACGCTGTTGTACAGCAGCGCACCCGCCAGCGATGCCGGGTTGCTCCACGTCCACTCCGGCGCGTCCTCGTCCTGGGACCAGGACCAGTGGATGACCATCGCCTGTCCCTGAATCAGATCGCGCGGCACCGCCAGCCAGAAGCGTGAGTCAAATGAGTTGTCGCGGTTGTCCCCCATCATGAAGAAGCTGTTTTCGGGAACCGTATAGGGGCCGAAGTTGTCGCGCGGGCTGCGCCCCGCCGGTTCGATCTGTTCGCCGCTGGTGTACTTTCCCTCCGGGGGCAAGGGCACATAGTCGCCGTCGACATAGAGACGTTTGTTGCGAACTTCGACGGTTTGTCCCCCGGTCGCGATGCAGCGCTTGATATAGTTGACCGAGGGGTCGCGCGGAAACTTGAAGATCACAACGTCGCCGGGCTTCGGATCACGCAACGCCGGGAGTCGGATGTCCAGGAGGGGTATCCGGGATCCATACACGAATTTGTTGGCGAGCAGAAAGTCGCCGACCAGAAGCGTGTCTTCCATCGAACCGGACGGGATCTTGTACGCCTCCACGATCGATGTCTTGATCACAATCGCCAGAACCAGGGCGATACCCAACGATTTGGTGTACTCCCAGACCGTACGACCGAAGCCGTGGCGTTCGGGGGTTTTGGGGCGGGGCGGATTCTGACTCGTCGTCGATGTCATGGTCGGCAATCTCCGATTGTTCACTCAGCATCTGTGTACGGCGGAAGACCTTATAGGTTCCGGCCGGGGACTTCGTTTCCGCTACCCCGTGAGCAGCCGCAGAATATCGTGATACGTCACTGTGACAATCAGCAGTAGCAACAGCGCGAATCCGACCTGTTGCGCGATCGCCCGCTGCCGGATGGTCAGCGGTCGTCCGCGCAGCTTCTCCATCGCCAGAAACACCAAATGGCCACCGTCGAGGATCGGGATCGGCAGCACATTGAGTATCGCCAGATTGACCGAGAGAATCGCCATGAAATTCAGCAGCATGTCGAATCCCTCGCGCGCGGCGGTGCCGGCGAAGCGCACGATGCCCACGGGCCCCGACACCATCTTGATCGAGACATCGCCGGAAAACAGTCCGCCCAGAAATCCGAACATGGTCGCGGTGACCGTAATCGATTGTTTGGTCCCCTCGACAATCGACGCCAAGACACCGACCGGTTCGTAGGTGTACCCCAGCCCGACACCGATTCGTCCCACAATGACGCTGTCGGCACCGGCGGAATCGCGCAACGTATCGGTCTTGGGCGTGATCATGGCCGAATACAGTTCTCCGTCGCGTCGCCAGAGCAACTCAAGACTCTGCCCGGCTCTCGTTTGCACCCGAGACGCCATCTCTTCAAACGTCGCGACGGTCTCATGATCCACGGCGAGGATCACATCGCCGTTGCGCAAACCGATGCTGTCGGCCGGGCTGCCTTCCAGCACCGGGCCGATGAGAACGTGTTCGGTGTCCAGCGTGGGACGTCCCCAAAACATTAACACCAGCGAAAACGCCAGGATGGCAGCGATGAAGTTCATCAGCGGTCCGGCGACAATGACGGCCGCGCGCGCGCCGATGCTCTTGGACATGAACTCGCGCGGATCGCCGGTCGACTCGCCATCCTCCGGATTCTCACCGGCCATCTTGACGTACCCGCCCAATGGCAACCACGAGATGCAGTACTCGGTTTCGCCGATGGTAATCCCAACCATCTTCGGCGGAAATCCCAGCGAGAAGCGCTCGACCTTGATACCCGCCCACTTGGCCACAAGAAAGTGACCCAGTTCGTGGACGAAGACGAGGACTCCGAGCACAAAGATGGCGGCCAATGCCGTGGTCAAGTATGCGCTCCCATGCCAGTCATTAACGAAGTTCGGTGATCCGGGTTTCACGCGATGCGCGTGGCTTCGGCTGTTCAATTCGTGACGTCACATATTGCCGTGCCCAGCGATCGGCATTTTCCAAAGCATCAATGTCGATCGTGCCGGGGACTCGATGCGCATCCAAGGCATCCGAGACGAACTCCGTGATTTGTGGAAACCGAACCGTCCCATTCAGGAACGCCCCGACCGCGACCTCGTCGGCGGCATTGAGCACGGCGCCTCCGGTCCCCCCCATGGCGTGCGCCCGCCGTGCCAGTGCGAGAGCAGGAAAACGCTCCGCATCGGGTTGCTCAAAGTCCAGCCGCGCCGTCGTCAGCGGATCGAAAATCGGAGGCCGCGCCGTCGGCTCCGGTCGCTCCGGATAGAACAGTGCGTAGGCGATGGGAACGGTCATGTCGGGTGCGCCAAGCTGCGCCATGGTGGAGCCGTCATGAAACTCCACCAGAGAATGTACAATCGACTGCGGATGAATGACAACATCGATGCGATCCGGATCGATGCCGAAGAGCCAGGCCGCCTCGATGATCTCAAATCCCTTGTTCATCAGCGTCGCCGAATCGATGGTGATGCGCGGACCCATGCGCCATGTGGGATGCGCCAACGCCTCCTGTGGCGTGATTGTGTCGAAGGCGCCTGCGGGACGTTGTCGAAACGGCCCGCCGGACGCGGTCAGGATAATGCGTGCGACCTCGTCGGTTCTGCCCACCCGCAGGCACTGATGGATCGCGGAATGTTCTGAGTCGATGGGAATGATCGGCACCCGATGCTCTTGAGCCAGCGGCATCACGACCGGACCCGCTGCAACAACCGATTCCTTATTGGCGAGAGCAACGGTCTTACCGGCAGTAATCGCAGCGAGCGTCGGACGGACACCGGCGAAACCGACGACGCTGATGACAGTCGTTCGGGCAGAGACGTGGGCAGCGACCGAGCAGACTCCCTCATCTCCGCTGAGGACGACGATGTCCGTGTGCGCGAGTGCATCGCGCAGCCGCCGGCAGCCGGCCTCGTCGCGGATGGCCACGATCTCGGGTCGAAACGCCAGCGCCTGCTCGATGAGCTTCTCGACATTCGTTCCGGCTGTCAGACCGACGACCCGCAGGCGGCCACGGTATCGCCGGACAACCTCCAGCGTGCTTCGGCCGATGGATCCGGTCGACCCGACAATGCAGATGTTCAATGGATCACTCATCTGATCCGTACAACGGCGATCGCGAGACGCTCCCCAATGATAAGACACAACGGGCGGGCTGTTTTGGCAACCAGCCCGCCCGCATAAACCGTCGGTGCAGCAATACTCACTCTGATGGAGCCGCCGCTGCGACCACTTCCACTTTGGTCATGACGACCGGGGTCACCGGGCGCTCGTTGTTGACGGGGACCTTTTCGATCTTGTGCACCACGTCCAACCCCTCAACCACTTTGCCGAAGACCGTGTATTGGTTATCCAGCGACGTCAGCCGTCCCAGGCAAATGAAGAATTGCGAACCGGCGGAATTCGGATCGGGAGCGCGCGCCATCGAGAGGACCCCGTCCTCATGGAGATTGCTGTTGAACTCGGCGGGCACATTGTAGCCCGGACCGCCAGTGCCATTGCCGACCGGGTCGCCGCCCTGAATCACGTAATTCGGCACGATGCGGTGGAAGGTCAGCGAGTCGTAGAAGCCCTTGTTGGTCAGGTAGACGAAGCTCTGGCAATGCTTTGGGGCGACATCGGGCCACAATTCCAGCACGACCGTGCCCATTGAGGTCTCCATGCGGATGCGCGGCTTTTCGCCGCTGGCAAACTTGACATCGGCGTACGGCGCGCTGGGATCGGCGGCCTCGGTCATTGGCGTCTCCTCTGTCATGGTCGTGTCCGGAGACTCAGCGGCCCCCTGGTCAGTTGCGCCTTCCATCTCGGCTTCTTTGGCTTCCTGCACCGCCTCAGACACCGTCGTGTCCTGCGCCTCGTCTTGGGCGGAAGCCGCCGCCGTATCAGCCGTCTTCGGCGTCGTATCCGTTATCTTCGCCGCCGTGTCTGAGATTCTCCCGGCGGTGTCGCTCATCTGTGCTGACGTCGCGGCCGTTGTCGGTGCTTCGGACGGGGCCGACTTCATCGTGGTGTCCTTTGCGGTGTCGGATTGCGATGCGGCCGTCGTCGTAAACCCAACGATCAGACCCAACACCAAGAAGACTCTCAACCTACGCATCTTTTGCCTCCATTTAATCTGTCCAGAGTTCTGCGGAATAAACCCGGCGCCCTACCGGCAGGCAAGGTCTAAAGTCCCGGTCCGCCCCCCAAAAGGGGACCTACGACCGATCTGTGTGTGATACACCGACTAAGCCCGAACGTGCCACGCATTTGGCAGATGATTTGGACAGGTTTCAGCGTGCAAAAGGCCCAATTTGACAGCGCCGGACCAACGGAATCGTAGATTGTGTGGCGACTGCCCCGATGGGGTGCTAAATTGGCCCCCCGCTGGGCGGTCGGTGCCCGTTCCTCAAGCGGGAGTTTCAGACAGCCGAGCAAATAATCTTGGGGGGAGACAGAACCCGCATTTCACCCGGAAAGGGAGCGTTGTGCCATGTCAGTCGATGGGTCCGGAGTCTTGATGGAGCCCGGCGTCGCCAAGAGTATGCCGACAACGGGCGGAGCAGGCAAACCAACGCAGGGTCAGGCCGGTCGGAGGGATACCAGCGTGTCCAACTACGTCAACGAGCTGATGCAGCAGGTCAAAGCCAAGAATCCCGCCGAACCGGAATTCCATCAGGCCGTTCACGAAGTCGCCGAGTCGCTGGCGCTGGTTTTTGAGAAACACCCGGAATACCGCAGAAAAAAGGTCCTCGAGCGCATCATCGAGCCGGAACGGGTTTTGCTGTTCCGCGTGCCGTGGATGGATGACAAAGGTGAAGTGCATGTCAACCGCGGTTTTCGCATCGAGATGAACAGCGCCATCGGGCCGTATAAGGGCGGCTTGCGTTTCCATCCGACCGTCAATCTGGGAATCCTGAAGTTTCTCGCCTTCGAGCAGGTCTTCAAGAACAGTCTGACCACGCTGCCGATGGGCGGCGGCAAGGGCGGCTCGGACTTCGATCCCAAAGGGAAAAGCGACAACGAAGTCATGCGCTTCTGTCAGGCGTTCATGGCCGAGCTGTTCCGTCACATCGGGCCGAATACCGACGTGCCCGCGGGCGACATCGGCGTCGGCGGACGCGAGATCGGCTTTCTGTTCGGGCAGTACAAGAAGCTCCGCAACGAATTCACCGGCGTTTTGACCGGCAAGGGGCTGGCCTGGGGCGGTTCATTGATCCGTCCGGAGGCGACCGGGTACGGCTGCACTTACTTCGCGGCCAACATGCTGGCGACCCGCAACCAGACCCTCGACGGCAAGACCTGCCTCGTGTCGGGATCGGGAAATGTCGCGCAGTATGCGGTCGAGAAAATCGCGCAGTTGGGCGGTACAATCGTGACGATGTCGGATTCCAGCGGGCACATCTACGATCCTGAGGGGATCGATGCCGAAAAGCTGCGGTTTGTCGAGGAGCTCAAGAATGTCCGTCGCGGACGAATCCAGGAGTATACCCAGAAGTACCGTTCGGCGACCTACACGCCGGTCGATCCGAAGCTCGATCACAATCCGCTGTGGGCGCACAAGGCCGACTGCGCATTCCCGTGCGCGACGCAAAACGAAATCAACGGTGCCGATGCCGACCATCTGCTGAAGAACAAGGTCTTCGTCGTCTCCGAGGGCGCGAACATGCCGAGCACGCCGGAGGCGATCACCAAGTTCGTCGAGGCCGGCATCCTCTTCGGGCCGGGCAAGGCGGCCAACGCCGGCGGCGTGGCGGTCTCCGGGCTGGAGATGAGCCAGAACTCGCTGCGATACAACTGGACACGCGAGGAAGTCGACCAGCGGCTGTTGGGCATCATGAAGAGCATCCACGACGCCTGTGTCGCCGCCTCGAATCGGTATGGCACGACGGGGAACTATGTCAACGGCGCCAACATCGCCGGATTCCTCAAAGTCGCCGACGCGATGCTGGACCAGGGTATCGTCTAACCCGCCTTGGGCGGACAAGCCTGCAACAATATCTCGCCGTAACGAAGGGGGAGGCCGAAGGGCCTCCCCTTTTTTTGATGTGCAAAAACACCGATGAGTTCCTGCCTCTGATCGAGTATGATTCGGGGCAGGTCCATATCGGACATCGGGAGTCGAGAGGCACGGATATTCCGCCACAAATGTGGCGGGCACACAACAACTCGTACACGGGCAGCCGGCCGATGGGGCAGCGGAAAGAACTCAGAAGGAACTGGGGGAGACATTGGCAAGACCGTCTGAGGAGGTAGCTGAATGGTCGCGCGAAAGCCATCGTCTCTTGGAGGTGGCACTTGTAGCTTTCGAAATCGCGCTGATGCCGCTGAAAGAGCAGCCTCCCAAGCAATACACTTTCTGGTTCGGACATGTGTGCTTCGAGTCGGACTCAGACTTCGAACGAGTAGAGCGAGAGGTGTGCGACGCTTTCTTCCTTCGGTTGAAGGGTCTTGTGGAAGCGCAAGCAAAACGTATCCCGGGAGCGGAAAAGCCGAATTGGAAATCCGCGGACGATCTATTACATAGCGTCGGCGTACAGCCCCAGGTTCTCTCCGACGAGGACAGGGATGCATTGAGTAACTTCTGTGCACTGCGCAACTGCATTGCGCATAATGACGGTCGCGTCGACGACGATCTGGCCAAAAGGATACCGGATCTGTGCGTCGGAACTGATATCTGGATGAATCAGGAGATAGTGCGGGATTGGTTCAAGCTGGTCGGTCGAATGATTGAGGCTATCGGAGAAGCGCTGACGAATCGGTGATTTGCGTGAACGCATGACAAATGAGGCTGGTCCTAGCGTACATTATGTAAACCTCCTCGTCAAGTAGACAGTTCAACTGTAGTGATTTGGGCGGCTTCGGTTTCACGCGGCAGACCAAAGAAGACGGAGAGCCTGTAGTCATCTACCGACTATTAGTGGCAAGAGCGGTTGCTAAGTGGCTGCCATGAGTGGCATACTAATTAGAAAGTAGAACCCTCAGGAAGGACCCACCCCATGAAGTACAAATTACTCATCCCGCTGGTCATTAGCTGTTTGGCAAGTTTACCGATCCGGGCATCCGCCGATGAGAGCGTAAAGGAGCTTTTACGACGGGGCGATTCTCTTTCATGCGAGAATTGGTGTCTCATCGTCACCACGGATCTGCAAATGGTAGACATCATCCAATCAACGGTCTTATCGGGGTATCTCTACATTTGGTCAGAATACGGCCCTTCGTGGTTTTCTCAAGACTATAGAAAACTCACACCCGATTCGGTATTGAACGCGATCGGGGGTATACTTGATACAATCCCAATCCATATAGGAAAATTCAGAGATGGCAGAAGATGCTCTAAGACCGTCACAAGCGAACTAGAGGGGGCGTACCTCGATCAGAAGGAAATGTTCAATCTGATTCAACGACCAAGAGGTAATCTGATTACCTTCAGTCAGGAAGTATCGCGGCTGAGATCTTCCTATGATCGCCATGTCACAGCAGTAGAGATGTATAACAAGACTGATTGAGACGTAACAGTCACAAATCAAGATCGCTCGCACCGGTGCCCCACAGTTCTGCTCTGGGAGAGATTCAATTCGCGAGTCCGGCCATCCCGCAGTAAGCTGTGGACCACCGAGCGAATCGTTCTTGTGTGCCACTGATTTTAGTCATTGGTGTCTTTCAAGGCCACTGACCATACCCCTTCGGGGCACAGGGGTCAGTGGCACATGCGTTGCTGCACTTGCGGCAGAATGGTGGGCAGAGCCCACCCTACCGTTCGACTTCGGCGAGCGACGCATCCGCAACACGAACGCGGTTTTCGGCGCGGTGGAGTGCGCCGAGCGCGCGGTCCAAATCCCAGTCGCCGTTGCCGGTGCGGGCTTCGTGGACACGATTGCGCGCGCGCTCGAGCGATTGCAGGGCGCGTTCGCGGTCGATCTGAGTCGCTTGTTCGGCAGTGTCGGCAAGGATTGTGGCGCGGTTGTCGGCGACTTCGAGGAATCCGCCGGAAATTGCCAGCAGCAGCTCGACACCTGAATCGTGACCTTCGGCACGAGTTGAAAGAGTGATCGTGATCTTGCCCGGCTGCAATGTGGTGATGAGCGGGGCATGATGCGCCATGACGCCGAGGTATCCCTCGGCGGCAGGCACGATCAGCGAGACGACGTTCTGATCGAAGATCGTCTTTTCGGGTGTCACGATGGAGAGTTGGAACTCGGTCATGTGCTAAACTCGGCGGTTACCTGTCATTCTGAGTCCCGAGCAACGCGAGGGCCGAAGAATCTGCTTTGTGTCTCAGGAGTGGGTTCCATATCGCCGGCAATTCGAAGAGCAGATGCTTCGCCTGTATCCCGCCCGAGGCGAGATACGGCTCAGCATGACACACACTGGTAGGTGTGAAACCCGGACCAACTCTTGAGGTGAATAAGGTCCGGGCCACACACTGACTTCGTCACGCCTGCGCCCGTTTCCGCGCATCCTCGAGCACCTCTTCCATCGTGCCCTTCATGTAGAACGCCTGCTCGGGGATGTCGTCGTATTTGCCGCCGATGATTTCGCCGAATGCCTTCACCGTGTCCTCGAGTTTGACATAGCGTCCTTCCTTGCCGGTAAACGCCTCGGCGACGAAGAA
>Ga0302046_10001115_pt1 | contig 25419 bp, 15 predicted proteins | sample RVTome_11_FD_200261 | JGI IMG/M metagenome (GOLD analysis project Ga0302046, IMG submission 200261) | Soil microbial communities from uranium-contaminated site in the Upper Colorado River Basin, Wyoming, United States - RVT147D111 (version 2) ... | reverse complement strand
TAGCATCAACTAAAGCTCTGGTACTATCTGTTTCGGTAATGCTGATTACCTTGAACGGTCCGAAAGTATCAAACTGATCTGATTCAAAGAAAATAACTTCTGACGGATTGTAGTTTGAATCTAATGTAGCGCTGACCGCTATCAAATAAGTCTGGTCGTAGCGAACTCGGAATGAAACGCCGTATAATGAATCGACATTGAAGATTTTGACGTCAAAAATTTGGGTGGCGGTATCGGCGCTCAATATATTATGAAATCTGGGGGTGAGTTTCATGAGGGGGACCACCGGCGAAAGTTCTATCAACACATCATTTACGACATCCGCAACCAACGTGGCGTTGGCGCTGCCTCTGAATATTACCGTACTGGCCTGCATATCAAGCGCCTCGGCCGTAAACACCAGATTTATTTCCGCAGGGAGTGAATCGATTTGGCCGACTATGAATCCGTTCGGATCAAATGTCAATTGACTGACGACGACAGTTTCCGGTACTGCAGGATCAAATACTGTTACTCGAAACTGGTCAATCGCCGCAATAAGTTTTGGAGAAGCGTCAGCGATGTCAAATTTGAGTGACAGTGAAGTTCCGCTATGGGGCGGGGCGGTGATTTTGCTCTCGCATCCAATTACCAGGACCAGCGCTGCGGCAAGTACAACAATTTGAGTCAGTTTTCTAATCATATAATTTACAACAGTGCCGTTAAACTGGCGCTGACCTGATAGCCCTTCAGATCGATGCGGCCGTCGTCGGTATCGCCGGTCATAATTTTGAACCAGGTACCGACAACTATGCGCTCGGAAAATCTTTTTCCGAGTGTTGCTCCGTAAGACAATACTTTTGAGTCGCCGTAATCATCTTCATTGTTGTCAATCTCAAGCAGAGAGAACATCGGCAAAAAGCTCCAGCCGCCCCTGAAATAGCGTCCGATTTCGAGTCCAAGTTCCATTTCGTTGCCGTATAGTTTGAGCCGATCGCGAATCGCATCCGTGCCAGTTTCATATCTGGTATTGCGGCCGCGGATGGTATAGCGCGCCGACGGATTGATTCTGATTTCTCTGTTATCAAAAGCCGCCGAAACCGACAAGCCGACCTGTTCGCCCTGTTTGAAAACTTTTTGGCCGTTCGATTTGTCATTGGCATAGGCTAAAAAATTGACGCCGCAGGCAAAGGCCATTTTTTCGCCGTGCTTATTGAGTCCAAATTCGGCCGTAAAAATATCTCCGGGATTATACTCACCCGCATCCAGGTAAGGGGTGTATTTCCCAATTATATCATAGCTGATTCCAATGCCGACCACAGTGTTGCTCCAGTTTTGGGCCATACCGATTGTACCGTTGAAACCGAGTCCTTCGCCGAATCGCCGCATCGGAAAGACCAAAAAACTTTCTGATAGTACTTCAATTATGTCCCGGTGTTCATCAACCAACAGTTTGGTTTTGCCGGTGGGCAAATTTACTCCGCCGCTTATGAAAAAATGATTTTCGGAAAATGAGCGGGTCAGCTCGAATCTTGCATCACCCATTCCATTAAGCTGGGATTCGGAAAAACCGGATTGAATGTTGTTCGTCGACCCTGCTATATAATAACGTGCCTCGAGGTTTTCCTGCACCGCCATAAAGCCGCTAATCGGCACCCAGAATTGTCCCAGAGATTTGGTATCACCGGAGTCCGGTTCCAACTGCCAGTAAGTATAAACAAATCCACTCGAGCCGGTGGTCGGCCTGCCTTGTATCATTTGGCTATGTGAAGATGCCACCGATAAAGCCGAGAATAAGAAAAGCAAAATATAATTTTTTATTTTAATCCCCATCGAGATTTCCTGATACATTGGCGCCGGCTCTCTTTTGTCCGACAACCGGCGGCTTGGTTGGTCCTTTGGTGGGGTTGGTTTTTTCGGGGTCCAATACGTCGGTGTCGTCAATGAAAGTTGTCAGCAGGCGGCCATTGTCGATTCCCGGACTTGTTACATCGCCTATAAATGAATTCTCAAGCTGGCCGGATGATGCGGGACCAAACTGCTGATTAGTAAAAGCTGTCTGCGCATCGGCCAATTGTTCCCCGGCGAGGCCAAAACCGCCGTCGGCCCGAAGAGCTATTCTAAATTGTTCGATTGCATCATCGAATAATCCCTGTGACATGAATTCCAATCCCCGTGAATAAGCCAGGAACGCTTCCAATGACTCGGTCGGTTTGACCATAATCGAATCGCGATCGGCGTCGGTCGGCTGCACACCCAAAAATTCCAGAATATCGAATACCATGGCCTTTTGTACCCTTAGAATCTCATCAAGTACCAGTCCGGATTCACCCGGTTCGGTGAGTTTTGATGAAGCATCAATTGTGTTGACGAGGGCGCCGTCGAGACGGAATCTTTCCGTTCCGGCGCCGACCAATTTTCCGGTAACGACACTTTTGCTCCCCAATAGCCGTCCCATTCGGGGGGCCTGCGAAACATCGACCGCATCGCTTTGGGCAATGGCAAGTTCTTTTAACAGGACTTCCACTTTGAGTCTTTCGACCAACTGCAGCGCTTCGACTTTGGCCAGATCGACCATGGTGAATTCACCGATACCGGTTGCAATTGGCGCTATTTCTTTTGATAAAAGGGAACCGTCGAATTTTACCACCGCGATAGTATTATCCGGGATGTTTGATGTCTCCAGACTGCTTTCCTGTGACACGGCGCTGGCGATTTCCGCCTGAAGGCTTTCGCGTATGAGTGCGTCAAGATGTGACTTAATCAGGACTTTAGTTTGTGTGGTCGGTTTATGCTGCAGCGCCTGGCTGAATGACTGAATCGCTTTTTTATTTTCGCCGGTGCCTTCGAAGATTAATCCCCGGCAAAGATGTGTGGTAGGTTTGCTTTGGTCGGCTTTGTTGATTGCATCCAGCGCCTTTTCATAATCCCCCTTTTTGTAATAGGCAAAGGCCAGATCGCTCCAACTGTCTTTTTTGTCGGGATTTTTGGAAATTTCGCGATTAAAAAGCTCAATCGCATTGTCGTATTCCCCTTTTTCCACCAGGCTTCTGCCTTTGGAAGAGATGCTGCCGGTGCAGGAAACTGCCATAAGAACAGCCGATGAAATCAATAGAAGTAACAGGCCGTCCCTGGCTTGATAAATTCTTTGCTTAATTTCTTTCATGAATCAAATTACAAACGGCCGATATACATCGACTTTCTTTTTAGCTTCCACAAAATTTGGGTCGATCTCGGCGGCTTTCTTGAAATGTTCGAATGCCTGGGCATAGTCATATTTGTCTTCGTATTGAAGTCCCATGGCATATTGTGCGGTGGCATCGAGTGAACCGGTCCCGCCCATTTCGATTTTTTGAGTTTCTTCTTCAGTTAAAAGAATGTCGAGCTTTTCGCATATTTTTTTGACCAGCTCTTTTTCCATTTCAAAATAATCGGAACCGCCTTTGTGGTCGAGCACCGCCAGCACTTCCGATGTTTCAACATTCACGATTCGCGCGACCATAATCGTATTATTCCGGTCGATTTGTGTAAAACCGCCGAAAATCATTAGGTGAGCGCTCAAAATCTTGCCGGCTTTGATGGCGGTCGATTGGTCAACCATGTCGCTTTGAGCCAGCTGCTGCTCCTTAATCAAGAAATCAATTTTGTCTCTTTCGACAATCTTAAGAGAACTTATTTTGCTGAAATCACCGAGAAAACTTTGTGCCAATCCGGTCCCCAGCGCTCCGAGTTTGGTCTGGAATTCACCGATGGAGTTATTTTCAAACGGAAGCGGTACGGCAATAGTGCGAATCTTGGTCGGAGTTGTATCGGACACCATTGAAGCGCAGGTGAATGTTCTCATATCCGTGTAAGTGATTTTGTACCAATCCTGGCGCAGACCGGAAGGCCAGCTTTCGCGAGGGAGCTCAATCAGACAGGGACCGATATGGGCAATCTTCTCCAGATATTCCAGCGCCATTTGTTTGAATTGGTCACCTTTGCAGTTGTAAATAATGCTCAACACTTCATAGATAGCGATGCTGTCTTCGGGGGTCAGATTTTGGCGGGACATAAGCCCGTTGGCTATCGCGATGCCTTCATCGAATTTGCCCCAGGTGTGAAGCTCGATGGCTTTGGCCAGCACGTCGGCGATTCTTTCTTCTTTGGCTTGACCGCTGGCCTGATTGTTCAGAGACATGGCTGAAACGGCCAGAATGCCAACCAGCAACCATCCGTAAGTGCGTGATTTTTTCATAACTTAGTCCTTCTTGATACCTGCTAAATTAGCTCTGCTTTTAAAATATACATATTGGTTAAATTATAATCAAGTGGCGATTTATTGCATAATTGCCTGGTTAGTGGCAAAATCAAATCTCAACGTCATTTTGGCGCCTTTTTCAACCGTGACCTTTTTCTCCATTTCCTGATTGTTGTCGGTGCGGATTACTTTGATGGTGTGCTCTCCGGGAGCAATTGACAAAGTAGTGGGAGTTCGCACGGAGGCATCCTTTCCGTCGACAAATATCTGGGCCGGAAACGGGGGCGAAACTACGACCAGTTCGGTTGCAATTTCCGGAAAACTGAAGCTGAAATTTTTTCTCACCCTTTCGCCGGCCCTGGCTGTAATATTTTCTTCAATAGCTTTTTCTACGGATGATTTATTTTCAACGCGCACCAACCGTCTGCCGGCCGAAACTTTTCCTTCCCAACTTGTGGCATTGGCTTTCATAACTTTTCCATCAACGATTATTGTGCTCGGCTCATTTACGGTGATATTGATTATACCCTCTTGTACCGGGGGTGGCGCCTGTTTAAAATCCACTGCAAACGAGGCAGTGCCGGAAAAGTCGCTTTCTCGGCCGTTTTTGTCCTTTCCCTGCACACGCCAGAAATACGTTCCATTGTCCAGCGAAGTTGGTGGATTAAAAACGGTATCTTTAAGATTATCAAATCTCGTCACTGTAGTAAAATTTTTGTCATTGGCATATTCCAGAAGATAGCTGCCGCCCAGATCGGCTGAAGATTTCCATGCAAATTGAGGTTTGTCGTTGTTTGTGATCTTTAGGCCGTTTGACGGCGTGAAAAGAACCGGCACCGCCAGCTGTACCGGAATTGTGTCAACATTGGTCGTATCGGTACCAACTGTTTGAGTGGAATCTCCGGCGAAATATTTGTAACCAAAAAATCCGGCAATGAGAATTATCAATCCTGCAACCGCAGCCAGCGGCCACTTTGGTTTTTGCTTGCCTGAAGATTTGAATTCCTGTCTGGGAAGCGGAGCGTCTTCTTTAATATCGATAATTGCGGTCTGTGACGCTTTAAGCGCGTTGTGAATGGCGTCGTACATTTCCTGGGACGACTGATAACGATCTTTGGGGTTGGCAGCCATGGACTTCATAACTACTTCATCAAGCGCCGGAGGGATATTGGCAGACATTGAACTGGGATTAGTCGGTTTTTTGTAAATTTTCAGGTCACGAATCGTGTACGGATTGTCGCCGATAAATGGAAGTTTCCCGCATAACATATAATAAAATGTCACACCAATCGCGTAGACATCATACAAGGCCGCGTTGGCATCGGGGTTGGCGCTAAACTGCTCCGGGGCCATGTAAGCCGGAGTCCCGAACGCCGTGCCGGCGGCGGTGAGATTCGTATCAGTCTGGGCTTTGGCGATACCGAAATCAATCACACGGACATATTTGCCGTCTTTGAGCATAATATTGGTTGGCTTAATATCGCGATGGAAAATACCCATCTCGTGGGCGGCCTGAAGTGTCTCCAATACTTTGCAGATAATTGATACGGACTGTTCAATTTCGATTGTTCCTTTGGCGGAAATCAGATCTTCGATGGTCGGACCGTCGATATACTGCATGGCGATAAACGGCTGTCCCTCGAAAACGCTGGCTTCATAGATGAGAATAATGTTGGGATGTTCAAGCTTGGCGGCGGCGCGGGCTTCGCGGAAAAATCGCTCGGTGAGCTGTTTGTCGGCGATAAACTGATTGGGCAGAAGTTTGAGTGCGACCTGGCGGGGAAGTTCGTTATCTTCGGCCAGATAGACCGAGGCCATACCGCCGGCGCCGAGTTTTCTGATTATCGTATAATGGCTAAAAGTCTTCTGTTCCATTTAACCTGTCAGCAAAACGGTTTTCGCCCCTGGACTAAATGAACCCCTTGTGGGACAGGAAGTCTGGGACAGGTCTAATTAACCATTATTGTTCGAGAATTTCAACCTCAACCGGGCCTTTAATTTTGACCATACAGGCCAACCGGCATTTTCCGGGCTCAAGTTCGCAGATGTCCTCAAGAGCTTCGGTTTCGCCATCGGAGATTTCATTAAGGTTTTCCTGTCCTGAAATGATTCGAATCGGGTCGCTGCCGCACATGCCGGCGTGGCATTCGGCGTTAATTGACAGGCCGTTTTCTTCGGCCAATTCGCAGATTGTCTGGCCGGGCTTGCTGGGAAATGTTTTACCATTGTTTTTGAATGTTACCGACGGTTCCCCGCTGGCAGCTTTAGCGGCTGGTTTTTCTTCTTTTACCTGAACCGGCTCGGGTGCGGCTGGGGGCTTGGTCACTACCGGTTCGGCCGATTTTTTAACCACAAATCCGCCGGTATTGAGTACGGCGTCTTTGCGGAGTGTCAGACAGAGATTCTGTTGCCCTACTCTGAATTGCGTGCCGTGTTCGAGCTTGATAGCGTCTTTCACCCTTACAAATGTACCGTTGACACTAAGCAGATCTTTCAGCATCAATTTGCCTTCTTTGACGGACAGACTCAAATGTCTTCGGGATAGTGTCTTGTCTTTGGCGTCGAGCGTGATATCCGGTGCTTCTCTTCCCAGAACGATAGTTTTATCCTGCAAAGTATGTTTTTTTACTTCGGCGCCGGTCTGGTCATAGTGTGTGAATGCAAAACTGCCTGCGGATGCCTCGAACATCAGATATTGTCTGCCGGCTTTAACCAGATCGCCGTCTTTTAATTCAAAATCTTTGCCTTCGGTGGCTTTCAAAAATACGCCGTTGGCGCTGCCGTCGTCGCGGAGGGCATAGCCATCTTTGTTGTGCGTAATCGAGGCGTGGTGTTCTGACAATAACGTGTCTTCGGAAAAATTGATATCACAGCCGCTGCGGCCGATTGTAGTTGCGCCTTCTTCTTTGAGCGGGTATTCGTTTTCTTCGACATTGCCGGGAAGAATGCGCACCAGCCAGGCGTGGGCAACTTCATCGGAACTTTCCGGTTTGACACTGGCAGCCGGCGGCGCTTCAGCTTCGACCACTCCGACAACCGAAATTGCTTTTTCCTTTTGTGGCGCGGGACTTTCATCGGCTTCGTCCAGAACAATATCCGAATCCGGCTTGCCGGCCAGCCGATTGGCGATAACTTTGGCGACATAGACGCCGTCGCGAAGAGCCGATTTGATATTGCCGCGGTGTTTTATTTCGGCGAATCCTTTGGGGTCGGAATTAAAATCATCAGTTTCGAAATAGGCCTGACTTAAGAGGTCGCCTATCAAATAGACATTTTTCTGCAGTGTTTCGAGTTGACGGTTGACGACCATTCGCTTTTTGTCTTTGGGACCGCCGACAGCCATATTGATTCCCATTGTGCCGAGAATTCTTTCGGGCAGGTCTTGACCGATACAGGCAATGCAGAAATCTTTGGGGAATTCAGCGTGGACTGTTTCGCTGGGGCGTGCTTCAACTCTCTTGCGGTCAATTCTAACAGACAAATATTCATTTTTGTCTTCGGCCGTCACGATAGCCACGGCATCACTGTTAGGGAGATAACGAATGTTGCCGTTGTTCATCTGGACGTCGAAAAAAACTTCCGCAAGAGCTTTGGAAACGGCCGGCATAGTGTTGCCGCGATACGACCAGTAGACCTCGCACTTGTCGGATTTTTCTTTTTTGGCGTTTGAAATAGCGATTACCGCTTCTGCCGCCGAAGTCCCGCCGCCGACCACACAGACCGGACCGCCGACATAATTTTCGGCGTCGTTTAGAAGATATGAAATGCCTTCGGTGTTACCGGGAATGTCGAATCTTCTGGGTTCGCCGCCGCCGAGAGCCAGGACGATGTGTTTAGTTTTGATGATTTCATCTTTTTTCAGATTGTGATTATAAACTTTAGCGTTCAATACGCCGTCGCTTCCTTTTTCCAACCCTGTCAGCTCTACTTTGATTTTGGCCGGGATGCTGTTATCGACGTAGAATTTTTTCCAGGCCAGCTGCATTTCATCTTTGTCAATCGGGTCAAAGTGAAGGAGTTCCACCAATGACCCGCCGCCGGGGAATTTCATCTTGTCGCCGCCGCCGAAACCGGGAAGAATTTGTTTATCTTTGGCGTAGTCACGGATTCTTTTTAGAATATCATCGAAATCGATTACCAGCGCATTTAGTCCCAGCTCTTTGGCGTGAAACGCCGCCGCCGTACCGGCCGGTCCGCCGCCGACAACGAGGAGGTCCAGTATGTCCGGGAGCTTGACTTGATTTTTGACAATTAGTGTGCCGTCGTCGAGTATATCTTCTCTTTTACTCATTAAATTTAAATCACTTTCTTGATTTTTACTTCCACCATGCCCAGTCTGATATTCGATGATGGCGTTATTTCGATTTCAGAGCTGATTCTCTTTTTATCTATCGAGGTGCCGTTGCTGCTGCCTAAATCCTTTATCATAACTTTGCCGGCTGATACTGTAATCATAGCGTGTTTGCGCGACATAGAGACGTCATCGATTATGATATCGCAGCCGATTGTCCGGCCTATCGAGGTCTGTCCGTCCTTGAGTTCAAATTCTTTGTTCAATTTACCGACCGATAGCATAAATCCCGGTTTGGCCGACGGCGGCGGAGTCGGCGGTTGCTTCATGACGGCGGTTCGTTCAATGTCTGAAGGAGGGGGAGGAGCCGGCGGTTCCGGTTTTTTCTGAAATGCGGGAGGAGTGGAGTCCGGCACTTTTGCCGCAATAGTTTTTTCATCATCTTTCGGCGCGTCGAATTTCGGCAGTCCCGAAGGAGCGCCCTGGCCGCTGTCAAACGAAGTCTTTTCGACTTCTTTTTCTTCTTTGGGTTTACTGAAACTTGGTAGTCCCGACGGTGCTTCGGCAGGTTTATCAAAAACTGTTTTCTCTATTTCTTTTTTCTCTTCGGATTTTGGTTCCGGAGCGGGCCGGCCGAATTTCGGAAGTCGGGCCGGAGCTTCCATGCCTGCGTCAAACATTGTTTTCTCTTCGAGCTTTTCTTCTTTTTTGCCAAAACTGGGTAGAGCAGCGGGAGCGTCTGTTCCTTTATCGAATACAGTTTTCTGTTCCTGAATCACCGATGGCACATGCGGCGCTGCTTTGACCGGTGCAACACCGCCTACTTGAAAGATAAAATCAAATTTACCGGCGAAAGTTATAATGTGAAGCCGTTCGAGACGTTCCTTCCCTTTTACTTTGATGCCGTCTAGAAGTGTTCCGTTGGAACTTCCCAGGTCTTCCAGAAAATATGCTTTTTGGGAATCATCATATGAAATCCTGGCATGCTGACTGGAGACAATTTCAGAACGAAGCACGACGCTATTGTTGTCCGATTTTCCGATAGATGCATCATTGGCGATATTAAATGATGTTCCCGCGAATAATCCTGTTTTACTGAAAAGTACGGCAGACATTATAAACTCACTCGACAAATAATCTTAAATTACCGCGGTGCTCCTTGTTGGGATGAAATTGGTGACAGGTCACACAGGTGCTTGAGGTTTTGTTCGATGAATGACACTCGCGACAGTTTTCGATTCCGGGAATATTATGCGTTGCCGAAAGATCCAGCGCTTTGGCGGCGTTTTCATCGGGATTCATCTCTTTGGTTACCGGAATAATATTATGACAGTCCAGACATTGTCTTTCCAGAATATGCGCCCGATGGTCGAACTCGGCGCGAACCAGACTGCGCTGGTCGCCGTCGAAACTGACAATCCCGGCATTTGCTACCATATGGCATTCCTGACACAATTTGCTTCCGGCGCTGGTCAGGTCGTTGGCTACCTGCAATAATCCCTCGACTTGATTTTGATTTAGATTTGGATTTAGCTGCGGATTTAGTTTAGTATTTTTCGAAGACATCAGCATCAAGTCCGTTCTGCTTTTTCGTTGTGCCAAACTAATCAGAGAGTCGATTACGAGCAAGTCCTGCTGGATTTCCGCTTCGGGACGGCCACGAAGCTGGTCGGCGTATTCTTTGAGAGCGTCGATGATTTGTCCCTGTCGGCGTTTTGGATTTGGGTCCTGCGGATTGGGGACGGTATTCAAAATGACATCCAGGCCGCTGCCGACATACAATTGGTTTCTGATTAGTTTTAGGTTTTCGAGTATCCACGGGTCGGCGTGATAGACCGGAGCTTTTTTGACTTTTCTGCCGCCGAGGATGGTGAACTCATTGGGATTAAGATAAAACGCCCAGCGGGTACCCGGCCCGAGTCTTTTTCTGACCATATCCAAAGTTTCCACGCCCGGTTCATCGACGGAGTTTCCTTTGACGTCGAATAAAGGCGTTTCGACCGAAGCGGTAAGATGACAGCTCTGGCAATGCTTGTCGAAATCAATCGGTTCGAAACTTTTGCCGTCTGATTTGGCATTGTGGCAAAACAAGCAGGTTTCTTCGATATAAGCGCGCTGTCCTTTCTGCGCCAGAAACTTGGAGACAAATTCAGTGTGTCGGATGTGCGTAAATTTCATGGCGGAATCATCGGGAATGCGGTCCCGCATAAACTGAAACTCGGGATGATCGGAATCAAACGAACCGTAGTCGTGGCATTTCAGGCATTTGGCATCGGGCACATTGGTAATTGCCTGCATCCGGCCGTTGTGTTCCTGATGGCACTCGTAGCAGTTTTGTTCGTCACCGTGGTTTTTGGCCGAAGCGGATTGAATGCGCGCGTAGTCATCGGAGCGGTACAAGTAATGGGCTTTGAAAGTATAAATGCCCAGGTCATCGCCGAATTTTTCGTGGCAGGAAGAACAGTTGATATCCGAGACGGCATTGGCTAGGTCATGACATTTCTCGCAGTCTTTTTCGAAATCGGCGTGGTTGGAGCTTAGCGGACCGGGAGTTGAGAATTGTCCCGACAAAATCAGCCAATCAGCCACAAAGAAAGCAATTACCAGGAGTGCGCCGAAAACTCCTGCCAATAAAGTTTTCCGGTATTTGGCCGGGTAGAGGTATTTCTTGCTGACCGAAAGCAGCACTTCGGAGAAGCTGCCTTTGACTCGTTTATGAAAGTTATCGGACGTCATTATTAGTAATAAAATACCACAAATAAGTGAATTAATACGAGCGCCAGTAATACAATGGAAACCGGCAAATGCGCAACAAGCCAGAGCCGAAGGGGCTTCTGCAAAGTGTAATGCGCGTCGCACTCGAGTTTCGAGCGGTATAACAACTCAAGATTGTCCAATTTTTTTTTATCATCATCTGAAAGAAATTGTTTCAAATAATCCATTTGACGGATTTTAGTCTGAATGCCGCCGGTGATGTCTTTGTAAAATGCCGGCCGTAGTGTCGGTTTGGTCATATCCGGCGCAATGTTTCGTTCGTAGTAATCCCTTATGGCTGTCGGAGAATTGGCCACTTCGGCTTCGGCTTTGGCGCGAAGTTCATTGACTAATTCGTCGACCCGGTCGGTTCTGATTTCAAGTGACAACGTCGATGACAACAGTTGCGGAATCCACTTTTGCAAGCCCACTCCGACAAGTCCGCTCAATACAACCCAGACCGATAAAGTCCATAACCACCAGTTAAACGCGCTCTGGGGAAGAGTGAAAGCGGTGTGGAGAAACATCAAGAGTAAAAACAGCGTGCCGCCGTACAGGTGAATCTGGAGCCAGGTATTGGCGGAGCCGAATTTGAGTTTGGAACTCATGTTCATCGTGCGGCGGCGCAGACCATAAATACCGACAGCGGAAAATAATATAGTTGCAATAGTGCCGAATGTCAGTCCCCAGAAATTGCCGGGAGTGACTTCATCAAAAAACCAGATTGCCGCATAACTGACAATGAATAGGAGAGACAACCAGATAAACATTTTGAACCAACCCGGTGATTTTACGAAATCTGATATCATTGAGAACTGCTGCTTGAGTTAAGACTCGTCTTTCTTGGATACCAGTGTTTGAAATTGTTCGACACTTCCCACACGATAAGCACATCCGTGCGGACAATTACTCACACATGCCGGGCCGTGTCCGGTGTCATAACAAAGATTACATTTGGTGGCCATCAGGCGCGGTTTGCCGCGGAGTCCCTCGGGAATCATATTGTTCGGCCAGGTCTCGCCGGTTTCAAACATGGTGATGGCATCGTAGGGGCAATTGTTGGCGCAGGTCTTACAGCCAATGCACAAATCCGGCAGAATTTCTACCACACTGCCTACTCTGGCCCTGCGTATGGCGCCGGTAGGACAGCCAATTAAACAAACCGGGTCCTGGCAATGGTAGCAGGCGCGGGTTAACAGCAGATTATTGTATTTGTTGCCTTCGCGAACAAAACGCGGAATGCCGTCATGTGTGGCGGCGCAGGCGCGCACGCAGTCGTCGCAGCGGGTACACTCGTCCAAATCAATTACCAGAATAGAGCTGCCTTCGACCAATCCCTGCTCCAAAGCGGTATTGATAAATTCCGAATGCTGTATATTTCGCCGGGAATAGCCGGACTCTTTAATTCGCGCCACCGCCGACTCCCACATCAGTTTTTCCGCGGCAGGATATTTTTTTACCAGTTGTTCGAAATCCTGTTTGGAAATTTTGACGAGTTCAGTGTGTTCGACCGATGATGCCGTAAAAACCCAGCCGCCGGTGTTGCCGATTAGGAATTCAACTTCGCCCAATGTCATACCTTTGGACAAATATGTCGTGACAATTTCGCCGTTGCCGTATTTCTGGGCCAGCCGGACAAAGCCGGAACGAACCATGTATAAATTCTCCGCCGGTTGGCCTTCGGTGGTAATCTTTTCATCGGAATCAAATGACACCAGTTCCATCCGCTCTTTGAGTGACTGCAGAAATGCCTGGTCGCATTTTTGAAACAGGGGGGTGCCGCGTAGCTGCGCCAATAATAGTCTGTCCTTGTAAATCTTATCGATACGGTCTTTTAGGTCTTTGGATTTCCGTTTCATCTGGCGGAGCGCCGGAACTCTTATCTGAATAATTTCGCTATCGCTGATTGTCTTAGCAGTAACAACCTGCGGCCAGCCGATAAGTGCGCCGATCTCGCCGAACACATCGCCGCTGGATAAGGATGATTCATTTCCGAACGCAACATCGACTCCCATCGTAGCCAGAAACTTAATTTCGCCGGATTGTTTCTTGGCAACTTTGACCTGTTCATCGATCATGTTGAGTAACACCGTTCCTTGCGGTAGACTTGCTGTTTTTCCCTTTTCAGGCTTGTCCATAATGATGGCGCCGGTGCGGCCGGAATCAAAAATGGGATTGTCGAGAACTTTGGCTCCGGTCTGGGTCGAGGAATATATTTTGACATTGCCGCTGATTACACAAAAGGCCAGGTCAACGTAGGTGCCTTCTTCAAATAGTGTTGAATCTTTTTTCCAGCGGGCGATTGAAATATCGGGGGAGATTTTCTCTAAAAATGCGTCATCATATTCTTTGAACAGTTCGTATTGCTTAAGCTGCGACGGCGTCGGTTTTTCCTTGATTTGCACAATGCCGCTGTTGGTGCCGGTGGATGTCCAGCGGTCTTTGAACTGCACCAGCCGCATGGCCATGGTTGATTCGGCGGCGGCGAATTTATCCGAAGCCATCTATTAACGTCCGATCTTACTGTACAGAAGTTCCAACCGCTGTTTTACGACCATTAGAATTATATCATACGAGGCAGTATCCGGCACAACCGGAAAAGGTTCGAGAGTAATCGAGCCACGGGCTGTCAGCGGAAAAAAAGGATCGACTGAAATCGTGGGCGGAGGCGGCGGCGTTCGGGGGGCTTGCTGATAAACTACGGTCTGTTCCGATTTTGCAACTGCAACGGTTGGTATGGGTCCGCGCTTTTGCATGGCTTTGTCAAAGGGACCTTTATCGGTGTCAGGGCCTCCTGCCGGTTTGTCCCAGTGTTGTGAGACCTGTCTGATGCCTTTGATATAATTGAATGTATTTCCCGAAGGATGTCCGGCGCGAAGAAGTTTTTCATCGTTGATATAATGACAACTGACACAGGCATCGGCTCGTTTATCGAGATTGGCGAGCTCAAGCATGCCCAGTTGCAAGCCCTTTACATAACCGGGACGCTTGTCGCCAAGACTGGGATCTCCCTCGGAATGCGGGTCTTTGTAATCTCCGCCGGGACCGTGACAACTTTCACAGCTGACGCCGTTATCGACTTCTTTGGCTTCTTGTCCTGAAACAATAGTACCGTGACATTTCATACACATTTGGTTGCCCTTGAACAGATTCTTGGCGCCGACGCCGGCCAGTTCGGCCATTTTTTCGTATTGGGGCAGGGCATCGTACATTGACTGCACAGTCACTTTGTGGTCATCGTTTTTCCACCATTCGTTATCAGTGGCGTGGCAGTTGGTCTGACCCAGCCCGCAGCTGCCCGGACCGACAGTCGGATGCTGGGCGAATGCCGATGAATGCAGGAATATGGTGAAACAGACGGACGTAATTATTTTGAGAATTTGTTTAGTCATTATTCAAACTGTCAGCGCTTCGAAAAACTAAATCTAAAAAGTAAAACCGAAAATATTTTTAAACTATTCTTTTGTCTCGACTTTGCCGTCGCTGGTGACTGTCCAGATTTTGCCGTCTTTCAAATAAAGCTTTCTTTGTTCTTCTAAATTAAACGGCCTTGAGCCCAGTCGCCCGAAAATTGAAACCTGATTGCCGCTTTCATCGACAGCCCGGTCACGGTCCATTCCTTTGGATAAGGCCACTGCTTCACCGTGGGTGTGGCGGGTGGCGATTAATCTGGGTGTTACATCGGGACTAAAGCCCATATATCCGGGGGTGGAGATTGGCGAGGTCAACTGAATTACTTGAAGTCCGTTTTTACCGTCGGCCACATAAGCAAATATGCTGGCGTTGGTGGCGGCGACTTTTACCGCATGGGCATCGTTTAGATGACCCTCGGCGGTGAACATTTCATATTCTTCAAGCTTTTCGGGATTCTCGGCGTCGATAATGGCCAGGCCTTCACTGCCGGCGGCGACGTAAGCAAATGTCCGAGCCAAATAAACGTCGTTGGCTTCTTTTAATTTTATGGTGTTGTCTTTGACATATCGCGGTTTTTCGGACAAAGTAACATCTATAACACTCAAGCCATTATTGTCGCACACAAATGCATAGCGGAACTGTATTACAATGGCTCTGGGATTGATGATTGTCGGCGGCGATACCTGTGCGGCGACTTTGGGTTTACGGGGATTGCTTATGTCAACAATCACAACACCTTTTTTGCAGCAGACATAGACATAATTTCCGGCGATAGCCAGATTTACGGCGCCATCCAAAAGACCGTCGGGATTAAACGTAACAGCACGGTTGAGGAAATTATTGGTGGGGTCGCCGTCGACCAGACACATGACATCGACCAATACAAGTCCCTCGACAAAATCCGTGACATAAGCGTAACTGTACAGCGGATGAATCGGCCATTGTTCTTCATTCTCCGGCCGGTGTTCACGTCTTGTGTCGATCGGCATATTGGTCGGGAGCGCTACTGCCGTGGCATTTTTGGTTTGAACGTGCGTATCCTGTCCCATCTCGGATACCGGTGATGTGATAATTCGTTCGGAGAATCCTTTGTTGTCGATATTGGCGACATCGTAGACTCTGAAACCGTCGGTGCCGTTGGCAGTGTATAGATATTCTCCGCGAAGCTGCAGGCTGCGGATATTCGTGCCCGGATGATGATGCGAAACCTGCAATTCCCGTTTATGTTTGATATGTTCCTGGAAATAATCGGGGTAGGCGATTTTCTGAAGGTAACTTCCAATCACTGCTTGCGGTTCGTCTGACTCTGTCACCTGGACAGCTTCGATTCCGTGACTGCCGGTGCCGATATAGGCATATTTTCCGATGAAGTTGACAGTGTTGGTGCCGTGCAATAATACCTGGGCCATCCAGGCATTGTTATCATTGTCGCTTGAGATGTGGCAGTCAACGCACTGTTTGGTTTCGACTGTGCGGACAGTGTGAGGCACGTGCGGATTGAAGGCCTGACTGGAATATCCCGGCGCCGAAATCGGCGGCTGTTGAATGTATATTTGTTCGCGATTGGCATTTTTGGAGCTTAAAACCAGTGCACTCGAGGAGCGCGCCGGAGCAACTTTATTGCCTTTGGTAGTGGCGTTAACACAGAGCATGAAGGCGTCATCACGAATTACCTGCGGATTGTAAGTAGTCCAGTTGCGGGAGGTTTCTCCCTCGAAATGGTTCATGTCTTTGCGCCAGTTGGCCTGTTGCGGCAGATGGCAGCCGAAACAGTTTGTAACCCAGGAGCTGTGGCAGGCGTAGCATTCCATTTTGTCGGGGGCATGGGCAAGTTTCGGCGAATCCGATGATCCGTCCCATTCGTAGCCGTCGGCCATAATCATTTTAGCGGTGCGGGCTTTGGCGTTGAAATTCGGCGATTCGGGGTCGACTATATCGACCAACTGGGGAATTTCCCAAGTTAAAGTGTCGTGCAGCATCGAGCGCTGAATAATCTTGTTTCCACGCCGGACGAATCGTCTCTCTTTATTAGGAGTGTAGAGTTCTTCGAAATCAAGCGGACTATCGACCGCCGGCGGGCCGGAGCTTTTCAATGACGCCGCTTGTGTAACCGTGCCGTGGCAGTCGATACAGGCAATTTCGATAGCGTTATGAAACTCGCCGTAAAGATTTCCGTCGCCGTGATTATCATTTTTGAAATGACAATCAATACAGTGCATTCCTTTTTCGGCGTGGATGTCATTCAAATGCACAGCCTTTTGCGCGTCGCGGCATTCATCATTGCAGTACGGGTTTTTGCCGTCGGCCAGGGGCACGACGCCGTGGAATTTGTGCTCCGAATCCCATGGAATTCTGTTTGCTTTAGAATCGAGCAGATTGCCTTTGCGGTCTTTGCTGAACACGGCCCTGAACAGCCAGCCGTGTCCGTGATAGTCGGCAAACTGCGTTACATTCATTTCGTCATTTTTTTCGGCGATAGACGCTAAAAATGCCGAGTCGCTCCATTTGCCGCGAAGGACCGCTTCTTCGGGATTGGATTTTAGCATCGCGAACTTTTGTTCATCGTCCGGATAAAACTGCTCTTTGGGGTACATCTTTTCGCCGTCGGATTCGTAGTCCCACATTTGATAGCCGAAATAAGTGTTAACAAATGCATTGGGCTGATGCATATGGCAGACCATGCACTGCGATGATGGTATGGAATTGGTGAATTGATGTTTGATGGGATGGCCGGATTCATATTTGTTGATAGTCTTATCCTGTGTCTGGCTCTTGCCGGTGTTGCCGGCTTTGGCATATGGGCCGGAGTGAATCGGCGAACGGTCGTTGGCATAGACTACGTGACAGCCGGTACAGCCGCTGGAACGAAAGTCGCCCGGGTGGTCGTTGGTGCCCATGAATGACAAATGCGGGTCGTTAAGTCTGGTTTTTTGAAGATTCAACACCGGCGAACTGATGGCCAACTGTGTTCCGATAGCCCGGTCCGATAATTTCATATCCGGGCGGCCGGGTTCATCGAGAGGATTGGGAATGCCGATATCGGAAGCATTTATTCTCGGAATTCTTCCGCCTCGTTCGAATGAACGGAATCTGTCAGTCACTTGTGTTATTTCCCAGCGCGGTAATGGCGCAAGAAACGGCAGGACTCCGCGTTTCAGTTCATCTTCGGTCGGCGGCGGAACCTGATTTATAATCTGCTGCATGCCATCGCGGGAATAGCTTTCACCGAAGAAATAATGCTTACTCGAAACAATGCCATTTTGATAAGCGGCGCCGCCCCATAATAGCGATGATGTAGTCATCATGCTTTTTTTGACATTTAAGACATCGGTGGCGTGGCATGGTCCGCAGGTTTCGTCAGCGACTCTCAAATCTCCGGGATTGACGAATTTTATGAACTCGGGGCTTTCTTCATTTAGGAATGTGTAGGAGCGGACCGGATTGGCCGAAGTTTTCCAATTTTCCGGATGCCGGGGTTTGATATGCGCCTCCGCCATGGTTTTTGCTCCGGCATCGCCTCCGTGGCAGTCGACGCAGCCAAGTTTGATTGCTTCGGATTTATGCATTTTCTCGATACCGCCGTGGCATGATATACATCCGGCGCTTTTGCGATCGGCTTCTTCCTGCGTCTGCCGGATCAGGTCAACGTCCTGCGCCAACGCAACAGATATAATGATGAGGAACAGTCCGAATGAACTTACGACGATATTTTTGCTGAACAATTTTTTCATCAAACTTTTATCCTAATAGGTCAATATTAACGATAGAAAACTGGAAAACTGCGTCTGGTTCGTTTCGAAGATATCTTCGAATCCCTCGAACGGGGTAAGCGCCGCCGCTCCGAAAGTTATAATGGCGTTGTTGTTCAAGAATGGACGGTAAATCAGACCTAAACTATAGTCGACTCCGATATTTTTATTAATGTTAGGCTGATTCAAAAAATGCTCAAGTGTCCTGGTGTTGGCAAAGCGAAGATGATTGACATTCAAAAGCATTTTCAGTTTAGGAGTAAGCTCGGCGTCATATCCGCCGTTAAGTAAAAACAGGCCGGGGTTTACATAATTGGCCTGTCCTTCGAGTTTGTTGGTGCGAAGTGACGGCAGGAAACTGAATTTGTGCACCAGCGCGACGCCCGGAATTGGAATCACCTGCTGCTGCCAGTAGCTGAACGGCCCGCCGGCGAAAAACGGCTGGTCGATAATGGCGTCGAAACCCTTGCCGCGGTTGTCAAGCGGGTCGGCGTCACCAGAAGCATAAAATCCCGACAGCTTAAATCGCATCCAGTCTTTATCAATCGAAAGCTCCAGCGCGGCCATCTGGGCATTTAGCTGAATTTCCTGTCCGGCGATTTGATTAAAATCGTCCTGGCCGACCACGTGATATAATGCGTGAGTAATATTAATTCTACCGAAATGTCCGTCACCGGCCCAGCCCATGTAGTAGGCGCTGATTTCGTGTTCTTTGATGAGACCAACCGGAGCCGGACGGACCGGTCGGCCGTTTTCATCGTAATGAGTCGATGCTTTGTCATTGTTGTAATGGAAACTCAACTGGGCAGTGTAGCCTTTAACTCCAAAATCCTGCTTGTATAAATTGGCGATAAAGACATCCTGCTTGCGCTCTTCGAATACCGTGTTCAGCTCGCTGTTGGTTTCTTTTTCGAGCATGGGCAGGAAAATAAAATTATACTGATATTTGTTACCGCTGAAATTTCCGAATAACCGCACACCCAGATTATTATCGTTGAAAACGAAAGCGCGGAAGTCGCTGCCGAATCTCTGTATCCCTGCGCGAACCGACATAAAGTCGTAGCGGGAGGACATATCGATAAGTTTCTTCTCAACCGCCAGTTCCTGGAATGCGATATGGTGGTCGGTGCGATTGTCGCCTTTGCGCGGATTTATATTAACGCCATTGTTTTCTTTAAGATTCAGATAGTTCAGATTGAACACCGGCGTAATTTTAATTTCCCAATCGCGCGGGCGGAAAGCGGTCTGGCCGTGGTATAATTCAAATGTAAGTTTCAGGTTTGAATTCATGAAAAACTTTTCCCCTTCGCCGAAGAATTTCTGGCTGTTGGGGTCGAAAGTGCTGACACCGCTGGGTAAAGGCGCCTGTGAAACTTCGGTAATTGATTCGAGTGTTCCGGTCAGAATCAAAAATGTGTTCTGTCCCCAGATCGGGTAATCTCCTTTAAGCGGATTCTGGTAGTACGGGTTCTTGGTCCGGCTTTTTACATAAAGTTCATAGGGGGGCGGAACAATCGAGCGCCAACGGTCGGGCACAGGCACAAAATGCTCCAGCGGTTTTTCTGTTTTCGGTTCGGCGGCAGTCGTATCTGCTGCTGGTTTAGTTGTGTCGGCTGCTTCCTGCGAATAAGCGGAAACGGCTGTTGCAATCATGCCGGTCAGTATTAATATGTGAATTTTGTATTTCATTATTGGTCGATTTCCGGACGACGGGGAAATTTTACATAAGGTATCCGAATGCCGTCAAATAAGTAGTTATCAATCCGTAAATTATCCGGCGGTTCAAATCCTTTGGTGCCGGCAAATGAGATAATATCATCCTGGTCAACGCCGTCGCCGCTAATGCCAATCGCTCCGGCCAATACGCCGTTGACATAGAGGGGACAGCCGCCGGGGAAAATCGTGATGCCGTTGCCGTATGGCAAAAGACCGAGACTATCCTGAAGAACAAACTGCGCTCCCTGATACAGCGGGCCGGGTTGGACTTTTCTATCAAGTGTTTCTATGTCGATTCCCGGCGGAAAGAAATCCTGACTCAAAAATCCCACGGCGCGGCAGGTGACCGCCAAATCTTGAGCAGCCGGTACGCCTAATATATTTCTAATTTGCATTCCCAGTGGATGGTCGCTGCGGCTGAATGCAATTACCGTTCGTGCTTTTTGCGCCGAGACGTCGTAGCTGAATATTGTGGCGTCGGGTGTGCGCCAGATTCCAAGTACGGCGCCGTTAGTATCCACGACCGAAACAAATACTCTGGCGGGTGAACCCAAAGGTCTGCGAATGGCGGCGCGAGTCTTGTTTGCCTGCGCCACGGAATTTCCGATAATTGTCTGCACATCGGCGGCAGTCAGAATTGAACCGCCCGTAATAGTGAAATCAAAACCGGCGCCGAAACTTGTGCTTAAATCGACTTCACCTTCGATTGGGAAATCGGCCGGCGGAGTTGCGCGAACAGGGAATGTGGCATCGACGGCCCCAAGTGTAAGCGCGTCGGCGAAATCAAATGTGAAATTTCCTGGAGACGTTTCGGTATTGGCATACAAAAAGCGGATGCCATCGATAAATATTTGATCTCCCCGAATAGGGTTTGGCGGTGAGAAATTAGCCAAAGCACCCAAGGCAATTTGTTCATCCTCGCTTGAGCCTTGACATAAATCCAGAATAAAATCAAGCGCACCTCCGCTGATACCCAAACCTCCGGCAAGTCGTCCGTCCTTAAAGATGGGAACTCCGCCCGGTACGCCGGTCAACCCGGGGGACGATGCCGATGGCCGTCCTTGTGGGATATCACCATTGGGTTGGACATCGCCGCCGCCGAGACTTGAATAGGGAACGCCATACAGAGGTCCGCCGGGTGTGTTGCTGATGCCCGGAGGAAAATGCGGCCGTGTAATGAAACAGGCTGTGAGCGAAGTGAATGCGTGGCTATTGCTGCTCAAATATACGGCAGTGCGGCCTTTGGCAATTGCGCCGGTGACTTCGTCAAATACCACCGGGTCAGAAACGCCGGTCATACGAAAAACGCCAAGAACGTTGCCTTCACGGTCAACTACAGCCACAGCAATCGAAGCGCCGATTCTGTCGGCCAGTTCGACTGCGCGGGTAATCAAGCCCTGGACATCAGTGGTAGTCAAATCGGGAGTACCGATTGGTCCGATTATTATATTGGACACATCGGAATCGCAGCTGATTATAGAAATCGTCAGAATAACGGCGACAAGAAGAACCAAAAGAAAACTCAAGAATCTGAAACGAGTGAACAATCCAAAGATAGTATTTCCGGTTTGGATTAAAACAGCCTTGTTGCTGTCCCTGCGATTATTAGGATAAGAATAAGACAGTTGCTACACCTAAATTTGTTATTTTATGGCCCGTGCCGTTAACTATTAACTGATAGTGACACCAAGTTGGGGACTTAGCGGCTGGCTGTCAAGTCCTTTTTGGCAAATAAGATAGAAGAACGAATCGAATAGAAAACTACCGGAGAATATTAGGAAAAAATGTTCACATTCGGGGCGGCCAATTGATTTGCAATTAGTTAATAGCCGCCCCGGCAAATTGTGGCATTATGATTTTTTGACTTCAGCGACCCATTCCTTCATATGTTTTTCCAAAACATCAAGCGGGAGCGGGCCGTTGCCGAGAATCTGGTCGTGAAATTTGCGAATGTCAAATTTCTCGCCCAATTCTTTGGTCGAATAGGCCCGGAGTTCTTTAATTTTGAGTTCTCCGATTTTATAAGCCAGCGCCTGGCCGGGCCAGCTGATATAGCGGTCAACCTCGACATTAATGTCATGTTCAGCTTTCCCGACATTCGACGTAAAGAAATCAATCGCCTGCTGTTTGTTCCAGCCTTTGTAATGCATGCCGACATCGACAACTAATCGAATCGCACGCCACATTTCGTATGACAACTGCCCGAATTTGGAATAGGGGTTGGTATAAAATCCCATTTCTTCTCCGAGACTTTCGGAATAAAGTCCCCATCCTTCGCCGTAGGCAGTGAACCAGCCGCGTTTGCGAAATTCGGGGAGTCCTTCAAGTTCTGCCGCAATGGCAATCTGCAAATGATGTCCGGGGACAGCTTCGTGAAGCGACAGCGGTTCCATTTCCCATTTGGGGCGGGACTTTAAATCGTAAGTGTTGGCGTAAAAAGTTCCGGGGCGTCCGGCTTCAAGTGATCCGCCATTATAATAAGCGGTGGTTTGGGACTTTTCGGCATAAGAAGGAACCGGCTCGACGCCGTATGGCAGTCTGGGGAGGATGCCGAATAGTTTAATCAGTTCCGGGTCGGCTTTTTTGCAGATGTTTCTGTATTCAGTGAGCAGGTCTTCGGGGTTATCAAAAAAGAACTGCGGGTCTGTTCTTAGAAAGCTACAGAATGCCGCAAAATCTCCATTAAATCCGGTACTCTGAATAACTTTGTCCATTTCACCGCGGATGCGTTTGACTTCGGACTGCCCCAATTCAAAAATCTCATCCGGAGTCATATTGGTAGTCGTGTAGTGTTTGCATAAATAGGCATACCAGGCCTGCCCATCCGGCAATGCGGTGCAGGCGATTTCTTCGCGGCAGCCAGGCAGGTAACGCTGTGTAAAAAACTGATGGAGTCTGTTAAGCGCCGGCACAATCTGACCGCTGTAGATCTGATTGGCTTCTTTTTTGATTCGCTCCTGTTCGGCCGCTGAAATTGTCGCGGGAAATTCCTGAAACGCCCCCAGAATGGGTGCCTCGGCCGGATTTTCTTTAATCTGGTTCAAAATCTGTTGCGGCACTTCAGCCAAAGTTACCCGAGCCGGTACAACTCCGGTTTTGAGTCCTTCTTCCATAAGCGCCACATTCTGGTCAACCAAAGTAGAGTAACCGCGTAATCTTGACAGAATATCCTCATACTCTTTGACATTTGTTCGAGGCATGTCTTTTAAAAGCTGAACGGCATCCTGATGAACGCCGCCAAGCTGGCTTATGGCCATATACTCACCCTTGAATTTCATTCCATCGAGATCGTCATTCAGATGAGTCTGCGCCAGATCATAATTGAGCTTGTTCTGCTTGTTCAGCTTGGTGCGGTCAATGGACTGCAGCGCATTTTGAACCGACGGTAATTCATTATTTCTTCTCTCATAAGCAGCCAGTGAATTATCAGTCCAGCGGTGGTTTTGTCCGGGATAGCCGACATAAGTGGCCCACTCGGGATATTCGTGCATTTGATGATTCCACTGGGCGTCGAAAAGTTTATGAAGCCGCGCCGAGTCGCTTAGTTTTTCCGGGTTGTCGATTATTTTCTGAAGTTCCTGCCGGAAATTATCCTGCGCCGACACAAAGGCACATGACAAAGTTGTTATTAAAAGCACATTGATAAATCTTTTGAAAATTTTGGGATGCATTGACGGACCTCTTTTGAGCTGTTGTTTAATATTTTGGCAAATTTAAGCCGCCGCATATTAACAAATTTCCGAACTCGTATCAAGTTCTGAAATAGTCAACGGTGGCGGCCTATGAGCTGCTTTATCTATATCTCTAATTATGACAGGACGGAGACGGCTGGCAAGGCGCTTCGCCGCAACTGTAAGGAGACGGCCCGCCCCGGAAAATTCTGTCCACCAAAAAACTTAAATCCAGTATGTCACACGATACACCGTCGGCGTTGACATCCCCTTCGCCGGCGCAGGTGGGCGCCGCACCGCCGTGAAATAATCTCTGCACGGCAAAAGTCAAATCAACCAGAGCGGCGTCGGTGCCGTCGGTATTTAAGTCACCTCTCAAATCATGACAGCAGCCGAAGTAGTGCGCAAAATTTCTACCCTTGTCAGTGAGTTCCTCGATTCGTTCAAATGTTGATTTGGGAGTTTCGTCGTCGGCATTGCGGACTGTTGTCATGACAGAATAGAAGACCAATGTGTCTCCGGCTTTCAAATCATAATCAAACAAATAAGTCAGAACGGTGTGAAGATTTACGTACTGTGAATCCGGATGGCCATGCGACCACGCCGTTAGTTCGTTGACGGCGGCCATGTTTTGGTAAAGTCGATTATCATCCCAGCCGGGTGTCACAAATCTAGAGTTGGACTCGTGATACCCCCCGTAGGGAACAGAATCGAGCACAAACCAGGCCAGGGAATCCGTATCGGACACGTATCGTTTATAATATCCGAACGCCATTCCGCCAAATCGCAAATTATTCTTTTGACATTGGACCAGAGAGTCCTGATCAAACTCCGCTCCTGCGCAATACAATAAACTTCGCAGAGTATCCACACTGCCGGCGTTTTCCACGCCGCTGTCAGAGGGGATGTCCCAGTCAATAACTTCTCCGATTACAATGTTATCGTGGTTCTCGCCGTCATACGACCAGACTTTGAGTTCTTTGGTCATAAACTGCTGGTCTTCATACCAGAGATTGCCGGACAAATCGTAAGTCACAGTTGAGCGCGGCGCAAAATATTTTACTCTGAAAGCGATTGAGCTGTCAAAATTGGTTAACGTGCCGCTGGTCCAGTATTCTATTTCGTTATCGAGAATTGGTCCGGTGGCTGATGATAATTCGTAAATAATCGATGAAGCATCGACTCCACCGCCGTATATGGCATTGGAAAGAATCGTATCATGGTCAAACACTGCGCCGATGATAATTGAACCGTCGAATAGATACTTTCTGGTGTCGCCGGGAATTGAATCAACTGTGTCACATTCGGCGGCGAAGTTAAAAAAATCCATCCTAACGCCGGCAACTCCGGCAGAGTCGGCGCACGCGATTCGCCCGTTTGAACCCACTGCCAAAGATAGTATCTCCGTACTGATAGTGTCAAAACTAACAGAACTTGAACCGGCAGTTGATGAAGGCTCGGCAAGCAAATAAGGTGTATGTGTTAGATAAAGAATCGCCATGGAAAAAGAAATTTTAAGCCAAACCCATCTCATATTTAACCCCTTTATTTTGTGAGTATATAACACTTTTTATTTGTCGGTGCGGCGGCGTAAAGTCCGATAAA
>Ga0302046_10001114_pt1 | contig 25451 bp, 20 predicted proteins | sample RVTome_11_FD_200261 | JGI IMG/M metagenome (GOLD analysis project Ga0302046, IMG submission 200261) | Soil microbial communities from uranium-contaminated site in the Upper Colorado River Basin, Wyoming, United States - RVT147D111 (version 2) ... | reverse complement strand
GGCGACGGCGCTCGCCTTGGAAAAATCCATGCGCCCCGCATAGCGCTCGCGCAGCGTCGCCATCACCTTGCCCATCTCCTTGAGGCTGCCGGCGCCGAGTTCGCCGATCACCCCGTCGACCGCCTCGGCGATGGCGGCGTCGCCCATCTGCTCCGGCATGAAGCGCTTGATAACGTTGATCTCGTCCGCCTCGCGGTCGGCCAAATCCTGGCGCGCACCCTTCACAAACATCTCGATGCTTTCGCGGCGCTGCTTCACCATCGTCTGCAGCAGTCCGAGAATCTCGTCGTCGCTGATCTCGCCGCCGCCGTCCCTGCTGCGCGAGGCGATGTCGCGGTCCTTGAGCGCCGCGAGAACGAGGCGGATCGTCGCCGTGGCGCAGGTATCCTTCGCCAACGTCGCTTCCTTCAACGCCTTGGTCAAACGTTCGCGCAGCATTCTTTCAATAAACCAGCGATTTACGATAGACAAAAACGGTACACGAAACCTATTCCCATAGGCAACAGGAAAGAAACGGCTAAGTTTTTGATTTCCCGCAATTAATTTCTTAATAATTCCTTGACGGCGGCACGGCTTTTGCTTAGAACCACCGCAATTTGCGCCCAGCCCAGCCGTTTCTGCAGCGCCCGCTGGGCGGCTTCGAAGCTTGGATCGATCCTACCCGAGGACTGATGGCGGAGAGACGACCTCTTGAACGCACACCGCCGCCTGGGACAACAGCCGCCCTGGCTTTGGCCGACGGCACGATATTCTGGGGCCGGGGGATCGGCGCTTCGGGTCAATCGGTCGGCGAGGTGTGCTTCAATACTTCGATGACGGGTTATCAGGAGATCATGACCGATCCGTCGTATGCCGGCCAGATCATCACGTTCACCTTCCCGCATATCGGCAACACCGGCACCAATCCGGAAGACATCGAGACGCTGACCCCGGCGGCGCGCGGCTGCGTGCTGCGCGCGGATATCACGGAGCCGTCGAGCTGGCGCGCGGCGCAGCATTTTGACGCCTGGCTGAAATCGCACGGGCTGGTCGGTATCGGCGGCATCGACACCCGCGCCCTGACGCGGCGCATCCGCGATCTCGGCGCGCCGCAAGGCACGATCGCGCACGCGCCGGACGGCAAGCTCGACGTCGCCGCACTGGTCGCAGCAGCCGCGGCATGGCCAGGGCTCGAGGGCATGGACCTGGCGAAAGGCGTCAGCTGTACGCAGTCCTACAAATGGGACGAGACGCGCTGGGAGCTCGGACGCGGCTACGGCCGGCTAGAGTCGCCGAAGCGCCATGTCGTCGCCATCGACTACGGCGCCAAGCGCAATATCCTGCGCTCCCTCGCCGATCTCGGCTGCGCGGTGACCGTGCTGCCGGCGACCGCGACCGCCGCAGAGGTGCTGCGTCATAAGCCCGACGGCGTCTTCCTGTCGAACGGCCCGGGCGATCCCGCGGCGACGGGCGACTACGCCGTGCCGATGATCCGGTCGGTCATCGACAGCGGCGTGCCGCTGTTCGGCATCTGCCTCGGTCACCAGATGCTGGCGCTGGCGCTCGGCGCGAAGACGGAAAAGATGCATCACGGCCATCGCGGCGCGAACCATCCGGTGAAGGACCTGCAGACCGGCAAGGTCGAGATCACGAGCCAGAATCACGGCTTCGTCGTCCTCGAAGACTCCCTGCCCGAGGGAGTCGCCGTGACGCATGTATCGCTGTTCGACGGCTCGGTCGAGGGCATCGCCGTCGACGGCAAGCCGGTGTTCAGCGTGCAATACCACCCGGAAGCCTCGCCCGGCCCGAAGGACAGCCACTACCTGTTCGACCGCTTCATCGACATGATCGACGAAAGCCGGTAAAGACGACCCCGCGCATGCCCAAACGCACAGACATCGAATCGATCATGATCATCGGCGCCGGCCCGATCGTCATCGGCCAGGCCTGCGAGTTCGATTATTCCGGCACGCAGGCCTGCAAGGCGCTGAAGGAAGAAGGCTACCGCGTCGTCCTGGTCAACTCGAACCCGGCGACTATCATGACCGACCCCGGCATGGCGGACGCCACCTATATCGAGCCGATCACGCCGGAAATGGTGACGCTGATCCTCGAGCGCGAACGGCCGGATGCGCTGCTGCCGACGATGGGCGGCCAGACGGCGCTCAACACCGCTATGGCGCTGGCCAAGAGCGGCGTGCTCGACCGGCTCGGCATCGAGCTGATCGGCGCGCGCGCCGACGTGATCGCAAAGGCCGAGGACCGCCAGCTGTTCCGCGAGGCCATGATCTCGATCGGCCTCGATTGCCCGCGCAGCGTGCTGGTGAAGGAATTTGGCGAAGGCGCGGCCGCGCTGGAGATCGTCGGGCTGCCGGCGATCTTCCGGCCGTCCTTCACGCTCGGCGGCACCGGCGGCGGGATTGCCTACAACCGCGACGAATTCATCGAATTGCTCAACACCGGGCTCCGCGCGTCGCCCGTGCACGAGGTGCTGATCGAGGAATCGGTGCTCGGCTGGAAGGAATTCGAGATGGAAGTGGTCCGCGACCGGGCGGACAACTGCATCATCATCTGCTCGATCGAGAATATCGACCCGATGGGCATCCACACCGGGGACTCGGTGACGGTGGCGCCCGCGCTGACGCTGACCGACAAGGAATACCAGATCATGCGCGACGCCTCGATCGCGTGCCTGCGCGAGATCGGCGTCGATACAGGCGGGTCGAATGTGCAGTTCGCCGTCGACCCGGCAACCGGCCGGCTCGTCATGATCGAGATGAACCCCCGCGTGTCGCGCTCCTCCGCGCTCGCCTCGAAGGCGACGGGCTTCCCGATCGCCAAGATCGCCGCCAAGCTAGCGGTCGGTTACACCCTGGACGAGCTGCAAAACGACATCACGCGCGTGACGCCGGCCAGCTTCGAGCCGACGATCGACTATGTCGTCACCAAGATGCCGCGCTTCACCTTCGAGAAATTCCCGGGCGCGGAACGTATCCTCACCACCGCGATGAAATCGGTCGGCGAAGCGATGGCGATCGGCCGCAACTTCCAGGAAAGCGTGCAGAAGGCGCTGCGCTCGATGGAGACCGGCCTGACCGGGTTCGATGAGATCGAGGTCGAAGGACACGAGGAGGACATCAAGGAACGCACGCGCAACGCGCTGCGCGTTCCCGCGCCGGACCGCCTGGTCCTGGTGGCGCAGGGCTTCCGAGCCGGCCTGACGGTCGAAGATATCCACGAAGCCTGCCGGATCGACCCCTGGTTCCTGCGCCAGGTCCAGGAGATCGTCGAGGCCGAGGAGAAGCTCCGCCGGGACGGCCTGCCCGGCGACGCGCCGTCGATGCTGCGGGTCAAGAAGATGGGCTTTTCGGACGAGCGCCTCGCGCGCCTCACCGGTTGCCGCGAGGCGGACGTCGCCGACCGCCGGGCCGGACTGTCGGTCGCACCTGTCTACAAGCGCATCGACACCTGCGCCGCCGAGTTCCCGTCGCTCACCCCCTACATGTATTCCACATATGAGGGCAACGGAGTCACCCCGGGGGAATGCGAAGCCGACGTCAGCGGCGCCGACAAGATCATCATCCTCGGCGGCGGTCCCAACCGGATCGGCCAGGGCATCGAGTTCGATTACTGCTGCGTGCACGCGGCCTTCGCGCTGAAGGAGGCCGGCTACGAAACGATCATGGTCAACTGCAACCCGGAGACCGTGTCGACCGACTACGACACCTCGGACCGGCTCTATTTCGAGCCGCTGACCGCCGAGGACGTGATCGCCATCGTGCGCACCGAGCAGGCCAAGGGAAAGCTGCTCGGCGTGATCGTGCAGTTCGGCGGCCAGACGCCGCTCAAGCTGGCGAAGCCGCTGGCCGACGCGGGCATCCCGATCCTCGGCACTTCGCCCGACGCCATCGACCTCGCCGAAGACCGCAAACGGTTTCAGAAGCTGCTGGTCGACCTGAAGCTGAAACAGCCGCAGAACGGCACGGCGACGTCGCTCGAAGAAGCGCAGCAGATCGCCGCTGAGATCGGTTACCCGGTGCTGCTGCGCCCGTCCTACGTGCTCGGCGGCCGCGCCATGGAGCTGGTCTACGACGGCGAGGGCTTGAAACGGTACATGCGGACCGCGGTGCAGGTATCCGGCGACCACCCCGTGCTCGTCGACCACTTCCTGCGGGATGCGATCGAGGTCGACGTGGATGCGCTCGGCGACGGCGAGACGATCCACGTCGCCGGGATCATGGAGCATATCGAGGAAGCCGGCATCCACTCCGGCGACAGCGCCTGCTCGCTTCCGCCCTATTCGCTCGGCGCCGGCATCATCGAGGAGATCAAGCGCCAGACCGTCGCGCTCGGCCGCGCGCTCAACGTGATCGGCCTGATGAACGTGCAGTACGCCATCAAGGACGGCGAGGTCTACCTGATCGAGGTGAACCCACGCGGCAGCCGCACGGTGCCGTTCGTCGCCAAGGCGACCGGGATTCCGATCGCCAAGATCGCGGCACGCGTCATGGCGGGCGAGAAACTTTCAACCTTCCCGCTCGAGATGCGCGCCAGGAGCAAGCATGTCGCCATCAAGGAGGCGGTGTTCCCCTTCGCCCGCTTCCCGGGGGTCGATGTCGTGCTCGGCCCGGAAATGAAGTCGACCGGCGAGGTCATGGGGCTCGACCGCGACTTCGGCCGGGCCTTCGCCAAGTCGCAGCTTGCCGGCGGTGTCGACCTGCCGGTGGCGGGCCAGGTCTTCATTTCCGTCAAGGACCACGACAAGGAAGCCTTTGCGCGAATCGCGCGCGATATCGCCCAGCTCGGCTTCCGCATCGTGGCGACCCGGGGCACGGGTTCTCACCTCCTGGCGCAGGGGATCGACGTCCAGATCGTCAACAAGGTGCGCGAAGGCCAGCCGCATATCGTCGATGCGATGATCAACGGCGAGATCCAACTCGTGTTCAACACAACCGAAGGGGCGCAGGCGATCAAGGACAGCTTCAGCCTGCGGCGCACGGCGCTGGTCCACCATATTCCCTACTTCACGACCACGGCAGGCGCCCGCGCCGCCGTACAGGCGATTTGTGCGCTGCAAAACGGCTCCCTTGATGTCGCCCCGCTGCAATCTTATTTTATGGGGCTGTAACAGATACCTTCCGTCAATTCGGACTGACCAGCGGAGGTCCTCGGAGGACAGGGCCCACGGCGGTATTTTCCCTGATTTGGGTGGCTGACATGGACAAGATACCAATCACAGCCGCGGGAGCGTCCCGGCTGAAAGACGAACTGAGAGCCTTGAAGACGGTCGAGCGTCCGGCCGTGATCAAGGCAATCGCGGCTGCGCGCGAGCATGGCGACCTTTCCGAGAACGCCGAATACCACGCTGCGCGCGAGCACCAGAGCTTCATCGAGGGGCGAATTGCCGAGCTCGAGGACCAGGTCAGCCGGATCGACGTCATCGACGTGAAGTCCCTGAAAGGGAAGGAAATCATGTTCGGCGCGACGGTCACGGTTGCGGACGAGGAGACGGAAGTCGAAAAGACCTACCAGATCGTCGGCGAATACGAAGCCGATCCGTCCGAAGGGCGGATATCGGTAACTTCGCCGATCGCCCGGGCCCTGATCGGCCGCAAAGTCGGCGACAGCGTCGAGGTCATGACACCCGGCGGGCAGAAGGACTACGAGATCGTCAAGGTCCGCTACAAGTAACGGATGGCCGGGCGCGTCGTCTCCGCCGCGGGCCGGCGCGCTCAGCCGGTCTCGTGCTCGAGCGTCCGCTCGTCGATCGGCACCCCGACATCGCGCTTCGAGACGCGAATGGCCAGGGCGGATTTGACATGGCTGACGTTGGGCGCCGCGGTGAGCTTGGACGTGAGGAATTTGTTATAGCTGTCCCAGTCGGTGGCCACGATCCGCAGGAGAAAATCGGTTTCGCCGGCAAGCATGTAGCATTCGCGGACCTGAGGCCATTTGGCCACGAGCTTCTCGAACGCGACGAGGTCGGATTCCGCCTGGCTCGTAAGCCCCACCTGGGCGAAGACCGTAACGCCGAAACCGAGCGCTTCCTCGTTGAGGTCGGCGTGATAGCCGCGAATAAATCCGGCTTCTTCCAGCGCACGAACGCGGCGCAGACAGGGAGGCGCCGAAATGCCCGCGTTCTTCGCTAATTCGACGTTCGTGATGCGGCCGTCATCCTGCAGGTCGCGCAGGATGCGCAGGTCGATCCTGTCGAGTTTCACTCGGCGCATTGCTGGTACATCCCCGTGGGTAATTTTGCGTAACAATATTACAAGATTTATAGGCGCGAAATATTATTTCAATTTCCGCCTTTCCCCGCGGGAGCGGCGCCGCTGATGGCCGGCAGCGCCACGACCTGGGTCGTCACCGACGGCAAGGCCGGCATGGTGAGCCAGGCGATGGGACTGGCCGAGGCGGTCGGCTTCGAAATCGTCGCGAAGACCGTCGTGCCGGCGGCGCCCTGGCGATGGCTCCCCGCTGCCATATGGCCGTCCGGCGTTTCGGGCATCGGCCGCGGCAGCGACCCAATGCAGGGAGATCCACCCGACCTCCTGATAAGTTGTGGGCGGCATGCGGTGGGACCGGCCCTCTGGCTCAAGCGGCGACACGGCGACCGCCCCTTCCTCGTTCACATTCAGAATCCCCGCGTCAGCGCTTCGCGGTTCGACCTGATCGTCGCGCCCCTGCATGACGGCTTGACCGGCCCCAACGTCCTGCAGGTCGTCGGCTCGCCGCATGGCGTGACGGGAGCCAAGCTTGAGGCGGCGGCGCGCCGGTTCGAGCCGGTATTCCGGCACGTCCGGCGTCCGCTCGTCGCAGTCCTGGTCGGTGGCAGCAACAGCGTCTATCGCATGACAGAGGATGCTATCGGCCGGCTCGCAGGCGGGCTCAGCAGCCTGGCGGCGGAACGCGGGGCCGGCCTGCTGGTGACCCTGTCCCGGCGAACCGGGGCCGATGCGGAGAAGCGCCTGCGCGACGCCCTGGCGGGAACCACCGCGGAAATCTGGAGCGGCCAGGGCGAGAACCCCTATCTCGGCTACCTGGCGCTTGCCGACGCCATCGTCGTCACCTGCGATTCGGTCAACATGATCTCGGAGGCCTGCGCCACCGGCAAGCCGGTCTACATCGCCGAGCTTGCCGGCGGCGGCAGCAGCAAGTTTGCGGATTTTCATGCATCGCTGATCGCCGGCGGCATTGCCCGCCGCTTCGAGGGACGGCTGGAGAGCTGGTCCTACCGGCCGCTCGACGACACCGCGCGCGCGGCCCAAGAAGTGCGCCGTCACATGGGCATCGAAGCATGATACCGGCCCGGCCGCCCATCATTCGCACATTGCCGTGCCCGTTTCCTTTCCGTATATGATCGGTCCGGAAATAGCAGGAAGTTACGGATTCCGATGCTTGACCTTGACGCCCTGCGTGGCGCGGCGCTGCAGCGCGAACCCTTCGACCATCTCATCATTCCGCGTTTCATCGCCGCGGACGCCCTGGCCTCGATCGAGCAGGACTTCCCGGACGTCGCCGCGCCGGGCAGCTATCCGCTCGCCTCGCTGCAGTACGGCCCGGCCTTCGAGCGGCTCATGCAGGCCCTACGCGGGGATGAGATAAGCGAGGTCATGGGCGAGAAATTCGGGCTGCCGCTTTCCGAGCATCCGACGATGGTAACCGTGCGGGGCCAATGCCGCCCGACCGATGGCAAGATCCACACGGACTCCACCGGCAAGCTCGTGACCGTGCTGCTGTACATAAACGGCGGCTGGAGCGCGCCCGGCGGACGGCTCCGGCTGCTGCGCACGAGCACCGATATCGAGGACTATGCGGTCGAGGTGCCGCCGGACGCGGGAACCCTGCTGGCGTTTCGATGCACCGACAATGCCTGGCATGGCCACAAGCCGTTCGAAGGCGCCCGGCGCTCGATCCAGCTCAACTGGGTGCGGGACGCGGCCTACCTGCGGAAGGAGCAGATCCGCCACCGCGTGTCCGCCTTCTTCAAGAGGGCCCGCCTCGGATGAGCATCGCGATCGAAACCTTCAGCAACGCCACTGGCGGCACCAGCTTCTTCAAGGCGGCGGGCCACCCCATGGTCGCGGCGAAGGCGCGGACGCTGACCGCCGATCTGGCAGGGTCGGCGAGCGTGGCGGTTTACGATCCGCTCGGCTATGCGAACGCCTTTGCCGCGCTGCACGACTGCAGCCGGCTGTCCATCGCAGGCGCCTTCGTCCAGGACGTATCGAAGATCGGCAAGCCCGTGCTCGGCCGTCCCGCCGCCCCGGTGACCGATCTGGCCGGATCGGATGCCGAGGCGCTCCTTATCGTCGCTTTCGACGCCGACCGGCTGGAGCAGCAGATACGCCATCTCCTCCCGTCCGGAATGCGGGTCGTCAGCCTGGATGCGATGCGGCTCGACGACGGCATGCTGACCAACCGGCGGCGCTACCTCGACCCGCTCAACTTCGCCACCAACTTCGCCTTCTTCCGCGACGCGGACGGGCAGCACACGCGCCTCGTCACCGCGAACTACTGGGCCGGTTATGGCGCCAAGGACAGCGCAATCTGGTTCACCCTGCTGGACGAGGCAGGCCGCGAACTGGCGCAATGGCGCCAGTCGCTCGGCAGCGGCCCCGGCTCGATCGTCGTCGACAGCGCCGAGGTTCGGCAGCGCTTCAGCCTCAGGGATTTCACCGGCCAGCTGTTCCTGCACGTCGTTAACGTGGCCGGGCATGATGTCGTCAAATACGCGCTCGACACCTATGGCGACGACCCGACCGAGCTGTCCTGCACGCATGATGCAAATGCGTGGCCGGCGGACCTCTATGGCGGCCTGCCCGCACCGGGTCCGGACGAGCGCGTCATTCTGTGGGTTCAGAACAGCCACCCCTGCCCGATCCCGGCGGGCGCAGTCGCCCTCAATAGGATGGGGCGTGCCGGGTCCGCCCGGCTCGACCGCGAGGTCCCCGCCTTCGGCACCTACCCGCTGGACGTGGCGAGCCTCCTGCCGGGCCTGGCCTGGCCCGAGCAGATCGAGATTTCCGCCGGCAAGCACTTCGTCCGTCCGCGCTACGAGGTGATCCGCGGCGACGGCCGCCGGCGCATCGCGCACCCCAATGTGGAGCGCACCGACCTCAAAGCGGATCCGCAGATACCGGAACTCGGCAACCTGCTCGGCAAGTCCTACATCCTGCCGGCGCCGGTGCTCCCAACCAAGCGCTTCCGCAGCATCGCCCTGCCGACGCCGATGTCGACGGCCCAGAGCAACCTTCCGCTGGCCGCGATCGTCTATGACAGCCACGGCAAAGAGGTCGCCCGTCATCGCTTCGGCTGCCTGCCGCGCGATCACGCGCAATCGCTCGACGCCGACGCGCTGCTCAACGGCAAGGCCGGCGGCCTTGCCGGCGGCTACGGGCACATGGAGCTGGTCTACGACTTCGCCGAGGGCGGTGAGGCCGATGGTTGGCTGCACGGGCTTTTCCGCTACGAGGACCGCAAGTCCGGCCACGTCGCCGAGACCAGCTTCGGCGCGCATATCTTCAACACCGTCCTGACCTATCGCAACGAGCCGCAGTCTTATTCCGGGCCGGCGCCGGGACTCAGCACGCGGCTGTTCCTGCGCCTCGGACCGGCGCCGCTGGAAACCCTGTGCCATCTGATCTATCCGGCATCCACGCCCTGGCACGCGCAAAGCGAGACCCGGCTGCTGCTGCATGACGGCGACGGCAAGGAGATCGCTGCGCGCTCGGTCGCCATAGCCTGCGGCGGGTCGCTGCATTTCCGCTATACCGAGACCTTCGACGCCGCCGAGCGGGCTCGTGCCGGCGACGGCGCCTACGTCATCATCCGCGACCTCAGTTGCCGGCTGTTCGGCTATCACGGCCTGCTCAACGGCGACGACAGCTTCAGCCTCGACCACATGTTCGGCTTCTGATGGACTGGGACAAGCTACGCGTCTTTCACGCGGTGGCCGAAGCAGGCAGCTTCACGCATGCCGGCGAACTGCTGAATCTGAGCCAGTCGGCGGTCAGCCGCCAGATCAGCGCGCTCGAGGAGAGTCTCCAGACGACCTTGTTCCACCGCCATGCGCGCGGGCTGATCCTGACCGAGCAGGGCGAGCTGCTGTATCAAACGACCCACGAGGTCTACCACAAGCTTGCGATGGCCGAAGCCCAGCTCTCCGAGAGCAAGGAGCGGCCGTCCGGGCCGCTCAAGATCACCACGACGATCGGCCTCGGGTCGCTCTGGCTGACCTCGCGCATCAAGGAGTTCATCGAGCTTTATCCGGAGGTCGACGTCACCCTCATCCTCACCGACACCGAGCTCGACCTGAGCATGCGCGAAGCCGATATCGCCGTCCGCCTGCAGTCGCCGCGCCAGCCGGACCTGATCCAGCGGCCGCTGCTCACCGTGCACACGCATGTCTATGCCGCGGAGGAATATCTCGCCGAATACGGCGTGCCGGAGAAGCCGGAGGACCTCGACAACCACCGCCTTCTGGTCTACGGCCAGGAGTGGCCGGCCCCAGTGCCCGAGGTGAACTGGATCCTCAACCTCGGCGCCCGGCCCGACAGCCGGCGAAAGCCGATCCTGCGCGTCAACAACATCTACGGCATCTACCGCGCGTGCCGCAGCGGCCTCGGCCTCGCCGGCCTGCCCGACTACGCCATTCCCGCGGGAACCAACCTGAAACGCATCCTGCCGGACATCAACGGCCCGTCCTTCCGCGCCTACTTCGTCTATCCGGAGGAGCTGCGGCACTCCAAGCGTATCGGCGTGTTCCGCGATTTCCTGCTGCGCAAGGTCGCCGAGCATAGTTTTTGATCTGGCCCGGTCGCTGCAGCGCCTGAGCCTATTCCAGATTTAGACATGCGCTGGGTGCATGACTGAGATGATAGTTTGGGCGTAGTCATGCGCAGGATGAACGACTATTTCTACAATCAGATTGTTGCAATGCCGCGACATATCTACCGGTCTCCCGCTGGTGCGGCTTGTCCGCGTGATGGAGACCTGGGCTTAGACGTCTCCCAGACGTGAAGCCTCCCTGTTTTACTCAGCCGGGCCCTTGTGGCCCGGCCTTTTCTTTTGCGGTCCCGCTTCCTATCGGAAAAGCCGGTCGCCCTCGGATTTCTCCAGGCCGGCGTAGAGCTGCGCCACGTATTCGCCGTAGCCGTTGTAGAGCAGCGTCGGAACGCGGCCGGCATTGCCCAGGACCATTTCCGTCGCCTGGCTCCAGCGCGGGTGATCGACCTTCGGGTTCACGTTCGCCCAGAAGCCGTACTCGTTCTTCTGCAGTCGCTCCCAGAAACTGACCGGCTGCTTGTCGGTGAAGGTGAAACGAACGATCGATTTAATCGATTTGAATCCATATTTCCATGGCACTGCGAGGCGGAGCGGCGCTCCGTTCTGGCGCGGGATCGGCTTGCCATAAAGGCCGGTTGCGAGGAAGGCGAGCTCGTTCGTCGCCTCCGCCAGGGTCAGGCCTTCGAGATACGGCCAGGGATACCAGACCTGCTGCAGGCCGGGCATGGTCGTCTTGTCGGCCAGCGTCTCCATCTGCACGTATTTGGCTCCGGACGACGGCTTGGCGAAATCGACCAGCGCCTTGAAGCCGAAGCCGCTCCACGGCACCGCCATGGACCACGCCTCAACACAGCGGTGACGATAGAGCCGCTCTTCGAGCGGCATTTGCTTGAGAAGGGTGTCGATGTCGACCGTCATCTCCTTCTCGACCATGCCATCGATGCGGACGGTCCAGGGACGAATCTTGAGCTTCTGCGCTTCCTTGGCGATCTGCTTGTGGCTGCCGAACTCGTAGTAATTGTTGTAGGAGACTGCGTACTCCTCCTTCGTCAGCTCGCGGTCGAGCGTGTATTTCGGGTTCCGCTTGGCCGGATAAAGGCCGGCCGACGGATCATCCTCGGCAACGGCCGCCGCCATCGCCCGGCCGGAAAAGGCGCCGGCGCCCGCCGCGAAGAGCGTGCCCAGCCCCATCGCGGCGACCAGCCGCCGGCGCTCGTGAAAGATCGCCTCATCGGTGGCCGCCGAATCCGGCAGCTCCCAGCCCTTTTTGACCCGTACCAGCATGGCCTGTCCTCCGTCCGTGGTCGGCGCGGACATTCTCGGCGCAGCCAGACGCCAAACCAAATGACGCTTGCGTGAAGCATATTCGAGCAATCCGCCCGCGTTAACCATTGCTACGCAGCGAAAAGACAGGGATCAGGCGAAAACGACGTCAAGCTGCATCATCACGACGAAGCCGACCATCAGGCCCCCGGTGGCGTAACCGGCATAGCCCTTCCGATTGGTCTCGGGGATGATCTCGTTGGAAATCACGAACAGCATCGCGCCCGCGGCGAAAGCAAGCCCCATCGGCAGCACGGGGGCGGCAACGGACACCGCCCCGGCGCCGATCATCCCGCCGATCGGCTCCACGAGGCCGGTCGCCGCCGCGACCGCCACCGAACGCAGGCGGCTGTAGCCCGCCGACAGCAGCGCAACCGCGACGGCAAGCCCTTCCGGCATGTTCTGTAGGCCGATGCCCGTCGCCATCGCCGTTCCGTTGGCGATGTCGTGACCGGCGAAGGAGACGCCGACGGCGAGCCCCTCCGGGAAATTGTGCAGCGTGATCGCGACGACGAACAACCACAGGCGGCGCAGCTGCACCCAATCCGCTCCTTCGCGCCCGGAGATGAAATGCTCATGCGGCGCATAGCGGTTGACCACGGCGATAGCCAGGCCGCCGATCAGGATTCCGGCGGATACCAGCAGAACCGCGGGGATGGCGCCGCCGTAAATTCGCTCGCCCTGGTCGATGCCGGGAATGATCAGCGAAAACACGGTGGCCGCCAGCATGACCCCCGCGGCAAAGCCGAGCAGCGTATTCTGTGTCCGCTCGCTGATCGTCTTGCCGACGAGAACCGGGAGCGCGCCGACAGCCGTGAACAAGCCGGCGACCAAGCTGCCGGTCGCGCCGAGCACGAACACCGGCAACGTTTCCGCTGGCCCGAAGACCGCGGCCATCATGGACATCTGGATCCAGTCCCTGCGTCAACCTGTGGGCCGCCGTTACTTCACCAGCATGCTGCGCAGCATCCAGGCATTCTTTTCGTGGATCTGCATCCGCTGCGTCAGCAGGTCGGCCGTCGGCTCGTCGTTCGCCCGTTCGGCAGCCGGAAAGACCGACCGCGCGGTCCTGACCACGGCTTCCTGCCCGGCGACGAGGTTGGCGATCATGGTTTCCGCGGCCGGCACACCGTCATCCTCGTCGATCGAGGACAGCTTCGAGTATGCCTTGTAGCTGCCGGGCGCCGGTTCGCCGAGCGCACGGATACGCTCGGCGATCACGTCGACCGCCAGCGCCAGCTCGGTATACTGCGTCTCGAACATCAGGTGCAGCGTGTTGAACTGCGGCCCCTCGACGTTCCAATGGTAATTGTGCGTCTTGAGATAGAGCGTGTAGCTGTCCGCGAGCAGCTTGGACAAGCCCGCCGCGATCTCCTTGCGCTCTTTCTGATTGATCCCAATGTTGATTTCCATTGCGATTCTCCTAACCTAATTGCAAATTAGAATTATTCTATAAACAGCCCTATATATAACCTATCGCGGGAAAATATCAAGCAAATATTACTACTCTTCGCGGATCGCGGATTCCGCCGGCCGGAACGAGCCGGCGTTCAGCTCTGAAAATGCGCCTCGACTTTGCCCAGCTTGCCGAAATCGGCCGTGACCGTGCTGCCGGCCGGGGCCGGAATCGGTCCCGTCGCAGCGCCCGACGTAACCCATTGACCGGCCTTAATCTCATAGCCTCGCTTGGCGAGATGGTTGGCGAGCCAGGCAAGAGCATTCAAGGGATTCTTCAGGACGTTGGCGCCGCTGCTCGATGCGACCTCCTTACCGTCGACCAAGTGACGGACCCCGCATTGCGCGAGATCCAGGCTACGCCAGTTTGCCACGGCCGGCCCATAGATGAAGCTGAAATTCCCTGTGTGGTCGGCAACGGTGCCGCGGACGCCGAGCTTCGGCCGGGTAGCGAAGCGAATGCCGACGACCTCGATGGCCGGATGCAGCGATTCGACCGCAACCGCGATCACCTGCGCGGTATAGGGGGCGCCATCGGCTGGGATGTCCTTGCCGATGCGGAACGCGAACTCGCATTCGAATCCGCCGACGGTCGCGCTCGACCCGGTGATCGTCTGCGGCGTCGCGACGATATGCGGCGCGAAAAGCGGCCCCGCGGCCGGCTCCGTCGCGCCGGCGCGCGCCATCGCCTCGTCGTTGGTCAGCGCGACCTTCCAGCCGGCGAGCTTGAGACCGATGGTCTTCATTATCTCGTCCTGGATCGCGTATGAGTCGGCAAGCGTCTCAGGCTCCGCAGCGGCTGGCAACGCGTCCATTTTATGACCGTCGCGCCTGGCGGCAATCAGCAGCTGGGCCGCTTTCTTCACGTCAACCATCGTTCTTCCCTCTCCCGCACGCTCGCAACGCCGGAACCCGTCCGGCACTCCACATTCGCGCTACAATGATGATGCATCGGACGCGATCCTGGCAACCGGACCGTCCGAGAACCGAACGGTCCGATCGTCAGGCCCGAAACAAACTACGCAACCGCTTGCTTGCGGTGCGAAACGATGAGATCGGCGTCGCGCCCGGTCAGCTCGGCGAGATGATCGAATTTCCATTCGAACGTGCCGACGCCGACGGTCAGCGACCGAAGATCGACGATGAGGTCGTGCAGCTCGGACTGCGGCATGTTCGCTTTCACCTCGTCCCAGCCGTTCCAGCCGCGCTTCGTGTCGAAGCCGAGAATCTGTCCGCGCCGCTTCGTGATCACGCTTTGCGCCTGCCCCGTATAGTCGCTCGGAATCGAGATCGTCACGACGGCGATCGGCTCGAGCAGAACCGGATTGCATTGCGGCATGGCATCCTTCATCGCCAGAATGCCCGCGCGCCGAAACGCCATATCGGAGGAGTCGACCGAATGGTATTGGCCGTCGTACAGGGTGACCGAGACGTCGATCACCGGGAAGCCGAGCGGACCCTCCGCCAGGTATTCCTTCACGCCGTGCTCGACCGCGGGAATGTATTGCCGCGGCACGACGCCGCCACTGATGTTGTCGACGAACTCGAACCCCTTGCCGCGCGGCAGCGGCTTGATCTCGATATGGACATCGCCGAACTCGCCGTGCCCGCCCGACTGCTTCTTGTGGCGGGCATGCTGCTGGATCGACTTGCGGATCGTCTCCTTGTAAGGGACCAGCGGGCGCGACGTCGTGACGGCGACGTTGTAGCGGTTCTTGAGCTTGTCCGCGGCGACCTGCAAATGAATGTCGCCCTGCCCCCACAGCACGAGCTGATGGGTATTCTCGTTGTGCTCGGCCGCAATCGATGGATCTTCCTCGCTCAGGCGCGCAATGCCGCTCGACAGCTTGACCTCGTCTTCGCGCCGCTCGGCCTTGATCGCGGTGGAATAGACCGGCTGCAGCGGGGAGAACCACGGCAGCGCGCCCTTGGCGACGCCGGCCGGGCTCAGCACGTCGCCGGTCTTGATCGCCTCCAGCCTGCCAAGGCCGATGATGTCGCCGACGCTCGCCTTGGTCACCTTGTTGAGCGTATGCCCCATGAGCTGCGAGAGGCCGCTGACGCGGTGATCACCGAACGTGGCGCCGTCGCTCACCGTCCCGCGCCAGACGCGCGCCACCGTGAGCTTCCCCGTGTGCGGCATGTGATAGGTCTTGAACACCTGGAGCAGCGGGTCGCCCTCGGCCCCGCCGTGCCGTTCCAACGTCTTTTCGGGAGTGGGCGCTTCGTGCCGCAGCGCCTTCAGCAGTCTGAGCACGCCGTGATTGCGTTCCGCGGCGCCGAGGAACACCGGAACGATGCGGTCCGCCTGCAGCTCGCGCGCAAGGTAGTTATAGATTTCGTCCTTCGGCGGCACGACGTCCTCGAGCAGTTGCTCGAGCAGCGCATCGTCGAAATCCGCCAGGGTTTCCAGCAGCTCCTGACGCGCCTCCATGTTCCGGCCCTGCACCGATTCCGGCAGCTCGATGAGCGCCGACGGGCTGCCGGGCTGGTACTTGTAGGCGCGTTCGGACACAAGATCGACGTATCCCGTGATCGCGTCGCCTTCGCGGATCGGCACATGGCGCAGCGCCAGCGGCCGGTCGGATATCGCCTGGATCGCTTCGAGCAGCTCACGCACCCGATCGTTCGCATGGTCCATCTTGTTGATGAACACCATGTGCGGGATTTCGTTCTGATCGAGGAAATGAAACAGCGGCGAGAGCGTCAGGGCGCGGCTCGCTTCCGGCTCGCAGACGACGATCGCGACATCCGCCACCGTCAGCGCGGCATAGGTGTCATGGGCGAACTCGACCGACCCGGGGCAGTCTAGAAAATGCCATTGCTCGCCGAGAAACTCACCCGATGCGATGGAAACTTCGGTGCTCATGCTGCGCGCACGCGATTCGGGCGAAGCGTCGCCGACCGTGTTGCGCTCCTTCACGGAGCCGCGCCGTTGCGTCGCGCCGCACGTAAACAGAAGCGATTCGAGGAGCGTGGTCTTTCCGCTGAGATAGGGGCCGACGATTGCCGCGCACCGTGGTGCAGATGGATTGCGCCCCGACATTTGGAACCTCCTTCCCGGGTTTTGTGGTTCGCCTGCACCTTGATTGTGGCGCAGGTCGTTTCCTCCGACACCCCATCATGGTTCCAAGCCGCGGCTTACGTGGCAAGCGAAAAGCTACGGAAGGTCTTTCTGGCCGTCTTTGTAGGGCTTTAGCACGGCATACAAAGTATCGTGTACCGGCGTCGCAACGCCGCATTGGCGACCGATGCGGGAGATCGCGCCCGAAAGATGGTCGAGCTCCATACGTCGCCCGCCGTTCAGGTCGTGCAGCATGGAGGCGACCATTTCCGGCGGCCATCCGTCCAGCACCGCCATCTGCCGTTCGACGGCATCCTCGGGTAGTGCGACGCCGCGCGCCCGACCGACCGCCGCCGCTTCGGCGATTGCGTTGTACAGCAGCATACGCGTATCGGGGTCGGCGCGCAGCAGGCCGACCGGTTTGCGGGTCACGGTGGTGGCGCCGCTGAGCGCGACCAGGACAATGAATTTCATCCAGATCTCGGTCATGACAGCCGGGGAAAAGACAGCATCGATGCCCGACTTCTTGCAGGCCGCTTCGAAGATCCGGCCGCGCTCGGAAAGGCTGCCGTCCAGCTCGCCGAAAATCATCCTGGCGAAACGTCCGGTCTGGCGGATCAGGCCCGGCTCCGCCACGACGGCCGCGATGTAGACGGTGCCGCCCAGAACATGCTGCGGCCCCAGGATCCGCCCGAGGATTTCCTCCGTCTCGACGCCGTTCTGCAGCGCCAGGACCGTCGTATTCCGGCTGACCATCGGCCGGCAGGCTTGCCCCACCGCCTCGGTGTCGAACAGCTTGACGGCAAACATGAGGTAGTCGACGGGTCCGACCGAAGCAGGGTCGTCCGTCGCCTGGGCGGGATGGATCGTCAGGTCGCCGTTCGAGCTCTCGATGCGCAGGCCGGACTTCCGAATGACCGCAAGGTGGCTGCCGCGGGCGAGAAAGACGACGTCATGGCCTGCGGCGGCCAGGCGCGCGCCGAAATAGCCGCCGACCGCACCCGCACCGAAGACGCCGATGCGCATCGCGGTCCGCCGCTCAGCGGAGCGCCGCGCAGGCGCGCTGGATACGGGCGCAGGCGTCTTCGAGTATCTCCGTCGCCTCGGCATAGGAGATGCGGAAATGCGGCGACAGACCGAACGCTGCGCCCTGCACGACCGCCACGCCTTCGGTCTCCAGCAGATAGGTCACGAAATCCTCATCCGTCCGGATCACCTTGCCGTCGGGCGTCTCTTTGCCGATGCAGCCGGCGCAGGACGGGTAGACGTAGAACGCGCCCGGCGGCGTCGCACAATCGATGCCCTTCGCCTGGTTCAGCATCGAGACGACGAGGTCGCGCCGTTCTTTGAAGATCTTGACGTTCCTCGGAATGAAGCTCTTGTCGCCGTCGAGCGCCGCAGCGGCAGCCCACTGGCTGATCGTCGAGGTGCTGCTGCAGTTCTGCGATTGCACCATGTTGATGCCCTTGATCAGCTCCTTCGGACCGCCGGCAAAGCCGACGCGCCAGCCGGTCATGCAATAGGCCTTGGACACGCCGTTCATGGTCAGCGTACGGCCGATCAGCCCCGGCTCGACCTGGGCGATGCTGTAGAACTTGAAGTCGTCGTAGATGATGTGCTCGTAGATGTCGTCGGCAAATACCCAGACCTGCGGGTGGCGCATCAGCACGGCCGCGAGCGCCTTCAGCTCGTCGCGGCTGTAGGCCGCGCCGGTCGGGTTGCTCGGCGAGTTGAGGATCAGCCACTTGGTCCGGGGCGTGATCGCGGCCTCGAGCTGCGCCGGCGTGATCTTGAAATCCGACGCCTCCGTCGCCTCGACGATCACCGGCACGCCTTCCGCCAGCACCGCGATGTCGGTGTAGCTGACCCAGTAGGGCGCCGGCACGATCACCTCGTCGCCCGGGTCGAGCGTCGCCATCATCGCGTTGAAGATGATCTGCTTGCCGCCGACGCCGACGCTGATCTGCTCCGGCGTGTAATCGAGGTTGTTCTCGCGCTTGAACTTGCGGCAGGCCGCCTCGCGCAGCTCGAACAGGCCGGCCGGCGGGGCGTATTTCGTCTTGCCTTCCGCCATGGCGCGGATCGCTGCGTCCTTGATGAACTGCGGGGTGTCGAAGTCGGGCTCGCCCGCGCCAAGGCCGATTACGTCCAGGCCGGCGCGCTGCATATCCTGCGCTTTGGCAGTCACGGCCATGGTTGGAGACGGCTTGATACGGCCGAGCCGGGCAGCAAGGACGGACATTTTGGAACCTCTTCGCGGGACCAGAAACGGGTTGGAAAGGCTCGGAACCCTACGCCCCTATTTCTGGCGTTTCAATAGCGAAACCGGCGGATCCGGCCCTCAACTTGACGCTCTCGGGCCCCCCTCGTAGGGTCGAATGAATGGGTGAAATGCCGAGGATACGCCACCATGAATAAAAGCCTCACGGAAGATCAGGTCAGCGCCTACCGCGAAAGGGGCTACCATTTCCCGGTCCGCGCCATCTCCGCGGAGGATGCCCGCGGCTGCCGCGCCAAGCTGGAGGCATTTGAGACCGGCCCGGGCGGCGCCATACGGGGACGGCGGCGTCAGAAGCTCTATCTGCTGCTGACCTGGGTCAACGAGCTCGTGCGCCATCCGCGCATTCTCGACGCGGTCGAAGACATCCTCGGGCCGGACCTGCTCTGCTGGCAGACCGCTTTCTTCATCAAGGAGCCGGACAACAAGGGCTACGTCAGCTGGCACCAGGACTCGACCTATTGGGGCCTCAGCACGCCGGACGTCTGCACCGCCTGGCTGGCGTTCACGCCGGCCACGCTCGAAAGCGGCGCCATGAAGGTTGCGCCCGGCACCCACAAGCTTGCCCAGCTGCCGCACGAGGACACCTTCGACCCCAACAACCTCCTGACCCGGGGACAGGAGGTGAAGCTCAACATCGACCCCTCCAATGCCGTCGATATGGTGCTCGACGCGGGCGAGATCTCGCTGCACCACGTCATGCTGGCGCACGCGTCCGAGCCGAACCGCTCGAACGATCGCCGGATCGGCCTCGCCATCCGCTATATCGCGCCGCACGTCCATCAGGTCACCGGCGTGCCGGACAGCGCGATGCTGGTCCGCGGCCGGAACACCCACGCCCATTTCGAGATGGAGACGCCGCCGCTCGCCGACATGCACCCGGATGCCGTGGCATTGCACGAGCGCATCACCAAGACGCGCGAGGGCTTCATCTATCGCGGCACCGATAAGGGCGCCTATCGCAACGCCGGCGGCGTTTCGGACCGTTGAGCGGTCCGCTGGCGAGGTCCCGACGCCCCTGTGACCCGAATATCACAGGTTGTGCGGGACAACGGATTGCCGCAATTTATCTCAACTTCGCCTAAAACTCTTCAAGTCCCGGCCCCAAAACTGCGCTTCCCTGTCAGCCGTCCGGAAAGTCACGTGGACGAGCGCAACAGGAGACAGGGAAAATGCGCGTTACTGGCAGCAATCGCCTCGCCGTGCCCGAGCGGCACTGGGTCGAATACCCGGCCAAACGGCTGGCGTGCAGAGTTTCGCTTCTCGTCATCGCGGTACTGATATTCGTCGGCGGGGGCATCGCCTCGCTGGCCGCCCACGCAACGCCCGCCGCCGTACCGGTGCAAAAGGAAGACCCGGAAGGGGGCCTCTTCCTCCGCCGCCCGGACGGCACGATGCTCGATACCCCGGCGCCGGCGGTCGATGCAGCCGTGCGCATCGATATCACCGGGGTCATCGCCCGGGTCAAGGTCGCGCAGACCTTCAAGAACCCCGACGCCGGCTGGGTCGAAGGCATCTACGTCTTCCCGCTGTCGCGCAGCGGCGCGGTCGACCACATGATCATGCGGATCGGCGACCGCATCGTCGAAGGCAGGATCCAGGAGCGCGAAACCGCCAAGCGGCAATACGAATCCGCCAAGCGGAGCGGCCGTAAGGCCGGCCTGGTGGAACAAGAGCGTCCGAACATCTTCACCGCCTCGGTCGCCAATATTCCGCCGGGCGAAAGCATCGTCGTCGAGATTTCCTACCAGCAGCCCGTCGACATCGAGGACGGCCTTTATTCCATCCGCTTCCCGATGGTGGTCAACCCGCGCTACATCCCAGAAAGCCCGCAGATCGCCGGCGTCGGCGGCACCGGCTGGGCCGTCAACACGGTGACCGTGCCGGATGCCGAGCGCATCACCCCGTCCATGCGCCACCCGGCGATCGGCAAGGCCAACCCCGTCCGCATCGCCGTTCAGCTCAGCGCCGGGATGCCGGTGACCGACCTGCGCAGCCTCTACCATCCAGTGACCGTCAGCGAGGCCGGTGCAAACGCCTTTGCCATCGCGCTCGACGGCGGACCGGTGCCGGCGGACCGCGACTTCGTCGTCGAATGGCGACCGGCGCCCGGCGTGGCCCCGAAAGCCGCCCTGTTCCAGGAGCAGCATGAGGGCGAGACCTATATCCTGGCCATGGTCGTGCCTCCGCGGCGCGACGACGCGGGCCAGGTGCAGCGGCTGCCGCGCGAGGGCATCTTCATCATCGATACCTCAGGCTCGATGCATGGCGAGTCGATCCTGCAGGCACGGCAGGCGCTCCGGCTGGCCGTCGATCGTCTCGATCCCCAGGACGGCTTCAACATCGTCGGTTTCGCCAGCCACCCGACAGCGCTGTTTCCGTCGTCGCGCCGCGCCGATCCGCAGGCGCTTGCCGAGGCGCGCGGCTTCATCGACGGCCTCAAGGCGGAGGGCGGCACCGAGATGGGCAAGGCACTCGATCTTGCCCTCGATGGGCGGAGCGACACCGGCCGGTTGCGCCAGATCGTGCTGCTGACCGACGGCAGCGTCGGCAACGAGGCCGAGTTGTTCCGCAACATCCGCCGCGGCATCGGCGACAGCCGGCTGTTCACGGTCGGCATCGGCAGCGCGCCGAATGGCCATTTCATGGACCGCGCCGCGCGGTTCGGGCGCGGCACCTTCACCTTCATCGGCAAGACCAGCGAGGTCGCCGAGAAGATGGGCGCCCTGTTCGCCAAGCTCGGCGAGCCGGTGCTGACCGACGTCGCGATCACGCTGCCGGGAGACGCGGTCGCCGACATCCAGCCGGACCGCATCCCCGACCTCTACCTCGGCGAGCCGATCGTGGTCACCGCCCGCCTGCCCAAGGCCGACGGCGACCTGAAACTGAACGGAAGGTTCGACGGCCGGGACTGGTCGGAAAGCCTCGTCCTCGCCTCGGCCGCGCCCGGCCAGGGTATCGGCAAGCTGTGGGCCAAGCGCAAGATCGAGGCGCTGTCCGACAAGCGGCATGAAGGCATGAGCGAGGACGCGGTGCGGGAGGCCGTGCTCAAGGTGGCGCTGCCGCACCAGATCATGAGCCGCTACACCAGCCTCGTCGCGATCGACCAGCCGGTGAGCCGCCCGGCCGGCGAGAGCATGAGCACGCGGCCGGTGCCGACCAACCCACCCGCAGGCTGGACGCCGCCGGGCCAGGCCGCGCCGGGCCACCCGCTGCAGCGTGCGCAGGGCACCGCGGTGCAGCAGTTCGCGCAGGCCGGCGTCCCCGGCGCCACGGTCCAGTTGCACGCGCAGACCGCGACTCCGGCGGAGCAGCATTTCCTGATCGGGCTGCTGTCGATCGGGCTCGCCCTCATCCTGCTCTCGCTCCTGCGGCGAAAGGCTGCCTGATGCGCCGGGCCGCATATGCCCTGGCCATTCTGCTGCTCGCCCTCGGCGCGTGGCAGATCGGCCAGGGCGCCTGGATCCATGCCAAGGCGGTGCTCGCCCAGGTCCTGATCAAGCGGGCCTGGGCGGAGGGCCGGACGGACCAGCCGGCCCGTCCCTGGCCCTGGGCGGACACTTTCCCGGTCGCGCGCCTGACGGTGCCGGCGCTCGGCGTGGACCAGATCGTGCTCGCCGGCGCCAGCGGACGCACACTGGCGTTCGGGCCCGGCCACATGGACGGCACGGCGATGCCCGGCGAGCCCGGCCTCACCGTCATCAGCGGCCATCGCGACACGCATTTCGAGTTCCTGCGCGCGTTGAAGGCGGATCAGCTCATCGAGCTCACGAATGCCGCCGGGACGGCCCACCGTTTCCGCGTGACCGGCGGGCATGTGGTCGACGCGGACAAGGTCGGGCTGGATGCGACCGGCGACATGCCGCGGCTGGCGCTCGTCACATGCTACCCCTTCGATGCGGCCGGCGCCGGAAGTCCGCTGCGCTACGTCGTGTTCGCGGAGGCGGAAGCCGAAACGCTGGACGCCGCCCATTCCCCCATCGCAATCCCCGGGCCGCCCCCTATATAATCCCCCGATGAGCCAGACACCGGGTCTATCCGATGCGGGGGCCGGCACGCTCTTGATGCCGTGGCTGCCGGCCAAGCGCTACGAGCGGCCGCGCTCGGAAGGCGGCGTGCCGTTCGAGATCGTCTCGGACTTCGCGCCGGCCGGCGACCAGCCGGAGGCCATCGTCGAGCTGACCGAGGGCCTCAAGCAGGGCGAGCGCGAGCAGGTACTGCTGGGCGTTACCGGGTCGGGCAAGACATTCACCATCGCCCATGTCATCCAGAACGTGCAGCGGCCGACGTTGGTGCTGGCGCCGAACAAGACGCTGGCGGCGCAGCTCTACGGCGAGATGCGGAGCTTCTTCCCCAACGCCGCGGTCGAGTACTTCGTCTCCTATTACGACTACTACCAGCCGGAGGCTTACGTCCCTCGGACGGACACCTACATCGAGAAGGACGCCTCGATCAACGAGCAGATCGACCGCATGCGCCATTCCGCGACGCGGGCGCTGCTCGAGCGCGACGACGTGATCATCGTCGCCTCGGTGTCCTGCATCTACGGTATCGGCTCGGTCGAGACCTATTCGCAGATGATCGTGCCGCTCAAGGTCGGCCAGCGCGCCGACCCGCGCGACATCATGCGCCGCCTCGTCGAGCTGCAGTACCGCCGCAACGACAACAACTTCCAGCGCGGCTCCTTCCGCGTGCGCGGCGACGTGCTGGAAATCTTCCCGGCGCACTACGAGGACCGGGCATGGCGTCTCTCGATGTTCGGCGACGAGATCGAGGCGATCCACGAGTTCGACCCGCTGACCGGCGAGAAGACCGGCGCGCTGGAAGCGGTGCGCATCTATGCGAACAGCCACTATGTGACGCCGAAGCCGACGCTGACCCAGGCGGTCAAGGGCATCAAGGAAGAGCTTAAGTGGCGGCTCGACGAGCTGAACAAGCAGAACAAGCTGCTGGAAGCGCAGCGGCTGGAGCAGCGCACGACCTTCGACATCGAGATGATCGACGCGACCGGCTCCTGCGCCGGCATCGAGAACTATTCGCGCTTCCTGACCGGCCGCAATCCGGGCGAGCCGCCGCCGACGTTGTTCGAGTACCTGCCCGACGACGCGCTCTTGATCGTCGACGAGTCGCACGTCACCGTGCCGCAGGTCGGCGGCATGTTCCGCGGCGACTTCAATCGCAAGTCGACGCTCTCGGACTTCGGCTTCCGGCTGCCGTCCTGCATCGACAACCGGCCGCTCAAGTTCGAGGAATGGGACGCCATGCGGCCGCAGACCATCTTCGTCTCGGCGACGCCCGGCCCGTGGGAGCTGGAGCGGACCGGCGGCGTGTTCACCGAACAGGTGGTGCGGCCGACCGGGCTGATCGACCCGGTCTGCATCATCCGGCCGACCGAGTCCCAGGTCGACGACCTGCTGGCCGAATGCAAGGCCTGCGCGGCCAAGGGCCAGCGCGTGCTGGTGACGACGCTGACCAAGCGCATGGCCGAGGACCTGACCGAATACATGGGCGAGGCCGGGCTCAAGGTCCGCTACATCCATTCCGACGTCGAGACGCTGGAGCGTATCGAGATCATCCGCGACCTCCGGCTCGGCGTGTTCGACGTGCTGGTCGGCATCAACCTGCTGCGCGAGGGCCTCGACATCCCGGAATGCGCGCTGGTGGCGATCCTGGACGCCGACAAGGAAGGCTACCTGCGCTCGCGCACCTCGCTAATCCAGACCATCGGCCGCGCCGCGCGCAACGTGGACGGCCGGGTGATCCTCTACGCTGACCGCATGACGGGCTCGTTGGAATACGCACTCGGCGAGACCAACCGCCGGCGCGAGAGGCAGCAGGCCTACAACGCCGCGCACGGGATCACGCCGGAAAGCATCCGCAAGCAGATCGGAGACATCCTCGAAAGCGTCTACGAGCGCGACCATCTGACAGTCAACACCGGTGACGAGGCGCACGCCCACCTCGTCGGCGTCGATCTCAAGACCTATATCCGCGACCTGGAAAGCCGGATGCGGACGGCCGCCGCCGACCTCGAATTCGAGACGGCGGCGCTGTTGCGCGACGAGATCAAGCGGCTGGAGGCCTACGACCTCGACATGCCGGTCGATGCCGCGCCGATCAACGCCGAGATCGCCGCGACGATCAAGTCCGTGCCCGACGGTATCCTGCCGAAGGGGAGGCGCGGCTCGGGCAAAGGCGGCAAGAGCGGCCGCAAGCGCTCCTTCCGGCCGCGCGCCTGAGCCTGGCCCGCCCGCGGAACCATTCCCTCCCGCGGGCGTTTTTCGAACAGGTGATTTGCTGATGTCCTATGAAATCCATACCCGCGACCTGTTCGAGACCGACGATCGGTCCTTCTCCGACCCAAGCCGAAACGTAGCGTGGCAAGCCGCATCCATCGTCGTGGCTTTCGGCGGCGTGATCGCACTGGTCAGCCTTCTCATCGCTTCGTGACGCCGCGCATGACGTCCTGAGGGGGCGTGTAGCTGGGGTTTGCCGCGGCAGGAGAAAATGGCGTTATATGTGGCGGATATCCCTCCCCGGAAACCGCCCAGGAACCGCGCCATG
>Ga0302046_10001113_pt1 | contig 25454 bp, 23 predicted proteins | sample RVTome_11_FD_200261 | JGI IMG/M metagenome (GOLD analysis project Ga0302046, IMG submission 200261) | Soil microbial communities from uranium-contaminated site in the Upper Colorado River Basin, Wyoming, United States - RVT147D111 (version 2) ... | reverse complement strand
GGGCCTCGTCAACGCGCTCCAGGTCGACAAGGCGCCCAACCATCAGGCCGTCGATCTGATGAAGATCATGCCCCACGTGGATGCCACGGGGCTGCTCGTCCACACGCCGATCACGCACGGCCATTTCATTTCCGTGCTGGCCACGCCCAAGGACGATCTCTCGATCGACGAGGCCAAGGAGCTGATGGCCGCGCACGACCGGATTCGACTCATTTCCACCGCGCAGGGGTTCCTGGGCAACGCCTCGGTCTTCAAGTACGCGCGGGATCTCGGCCACCCTCGGGGCGATATCTACGAGGTGCCGGTGTGGGAGGATACGTTCGTGAAGTCCGGGCGTGACATCATGTTCGGGGTCCATATCCCGCAGGAGTCCGTCACGATACCGGAGTCGATCGACGCGATTCGCGCGGCGATGGGGATGGAGACGGATCGACTGAAGGCCGTCGGTCAGACGAACAAGTACCTCGGACTTCCGTACTGGAAGAAGGTACGGCAAGAAGCGCTCGCCTGAGGCTCTTCTGGGCTGACCTCATCGAGGACTGTTGACCGACCGATGGCGAACATGACGCCCCTCGATCGCTTCGACTACAGGGGCAGGACCGTGCTGTTGCGGGTCGACATCAATTCCCCCATCGACCCCACGACGAAGCGCATCGTCAACGAGAATCGCATTCAGAAGAGCGTCCCGACGCTGCAGCACCTGCTGGCCGGCGGCGCGAAGGTGGCGCTGATCGCCCATCAGGGCGACACGCTCGACTACCAGAACCTGATTCCCATGGCGGAGCACGCCGAGAAGCTCTCGGGCCATCTCGGCACGCGCGTCGACTACATCGACGACGTCTGCGGCCCGGCCGCGCGGGAGCGCGTCAAGGCGCTGCGGTCCGGAGAGGCCGTCCTGCTGGGCAACCTGCGCTACCTCAGCGAGGAGATCTCCACCTTCGAGAACGCGGTGAAGCTCCGTCCCGAGCAGATGCTCGAGACCTACCTCGTCCGGGGCCTGGCCCCGATCGTCGACTACTACGTGAACGACGCGTTCGCGGCCGCGCACCGCAACGCCCCGTCCATGGTGGCGTTCCAGGAGCTGAAGCCGACGGCGGCCGGCGTGCTGCTGTTCGACGAGGTCGCCGCTCTCGACAGGGTGATGCACGCGCCCGAGCACCCGTCGGTGTTCGTCCTGGGGGGCGCGAAGATCTCCGACGCCTTCGGCATGATGGAGCAGGTGCTCGCCTCCGGCACGGCGGACCAGATCCTCACCTGCGGCATCACGGGAGAGATCATGCTCCTGGCGAAGGGCTGCCGGCTGGGCAGGACGAAGGAGCAGTTCCTGAAGGACCGGAGCCTGGACGTGTTCGTCGAGCAGGCCGCGGCCTATCTGAAGGACTACCCCGACCGGATCCGCGTCCCGTCGGACCTCGCCTACGCCGTGGACGGCCAGCGCCACGAAGTGTCCGTTTCGGACCTGCCCGTCGAGCAGATGTTCATGGACATCGGGCGCCGGACGATCGCGGACTACGAGGCGGCGATCGGGGCCGCGAAGACGCTGTTCGTGAACGGCCCGCCGGGCGTGTACGAGAAGCCGATCTTCGAGGACGGCACGCGGGCGATCTGGAAGGCGATTGCCGCCGCGTCAGGGTACTCGGTCATCGGTGGGGGCGACACGGTCACGGCCGCCGAGAAATACGTCGATCTGGAAGACATCGACTACGTGTGCACCGCCGGTGGCGCCATGGTTCGATATCTGTCGGGCAAGAGGCTGCCGCTCATCGAGGCGATGGAAAAGGCCTACGAGCGCGATCGGCAGGTCACTGCGTAGATCGAGTACCACTGCCAGTCGTCGAACGCCCCACACACCATGACGGCGGGGGCCGTGCCCCCGCCCGCCGGCGCGGGCCTGCCGCCCTCCTGCCTCCCGGCTCCGCATGCCGGAAGTCGGTCTCGTCTCGTACCCTCGCTCCGCTCGCACTCGCCGCCAGTAGTCGCTGATCCGAACGCCTGCCATCGCGGCAACCGCCGCCTGTGGTGATTCCAGCTCTACAGATCGACTGATCACGCGGACCGAACTGGCGGCGGAGAATCGCCTCGCCCGACGTTCAGGCGACCGGTGTCGGCATGCTGCGCAGGTCGGCTGCCGGGCGGCAGGCCCGCGCCGGCGGGCGTCCAGGGCGAGTTCGCTGACGTGGCTCGAAAGCTGCTGGATGCGGTCGCGCGCTGCCGATTATCTATACAAAATAGAACGTGTGTGATATACCGCCGTGGTATGAAGCGCTTGCACGTTGGCGAGTTCGAGGAACTGATGCTGTTGAGCGTTCGTGCGCTGGCTCCCCCGGTCTACGCCGTGGCCATCCAGCGCTTCATCGCGCGCACAGCGGGCCGTGACGTCGCATTGGGTGCCGTGTACGCCGCGCTGGGACGGCTGGAGGAGAAGGGCCTCCTGCGCTCGACCCTGGGAGAGGCGACCGCGGAACGGGGCGGTAAGCGGAAGCGCCTCTTCGCGGTCACCCCGGCCGGCATGCAGACGCTGATGGACCTTCGCCGCGTTCGGACGCGTCTCTGGCAGCTCATCGAGGAGCGAGGCTGACGTGGATCCGCAGCCGCCGCGACTAGCGCTCCTCCTCGCCCGTCTGAGTCGGCGGCGTCCCCGGGGGGACGGCGTCGAGGCGGATCTGCGGGAGCTGTTCGACGCGCGGCGCTCCGAGGACGGGCTGCGGTACGCCCGCCGGGCGTACTGGCGCGACGTGCTCAGCCTGTGGGTACATCGCGCTCCCTCGTGGCAGGCCGCGGCCAGGCGGCCCGCATCAGGGCAGTCGGTCTCCGGGACGCCGAGGCATGGGGCTCCGGCGTGGTGGCGCCTCGACACGATGCGGCAGGACGCGGTCTTCGCGGCCCGTCTGTTCCGGCGCCAGCCGGGCACGGTCGGGCTCGCCATCGCCGGTCTGGCGCTTGCCGTCGGCGTAACGACGGCCGTCTTCAGCGTGCTCAACGCGTACGCGATCCGCCCGCTCGGCGTTGTCGATCCTGACGCGACGGTCCACGTCTGGCGCACGTGGCCGCGCGGCGCGGGGACGAGTTGGCCGTACGTGGACTACCTGCAGGTCCGCGAGGCCGCGCAACTCTCGACGCTCGAGGGGTATATCGGTGACGCCGGCCCGCTCGGATTGACGTCCGCCGGAGTGTCGGCGCCCAACACTCCCGTACACCTCGTGACCGGTGGGTACTTCTCCACGTTCGGCCTCCGCGCCGCGATGGGACGGGGCGTGACGCTCGACGACGATCGGCCGGGAGCCCCGCTGGTGGCGGTAGTGAACCACGCCTTCTGGCGCAGTCGCCTCGGCGGTGATCCGGACGTCGTGGGCCGCACGGTGTACTTCTTCGGCGAGCCCGCCACCATCGTCGGCGTGTCGGATCGGACGTTCACCGGCCCCGTGGTCAACGCGCCGGCGTTCTGGCTGCCGCTCACGCCGGCACAGGCGGTCTGGCCCTATCACGGCCCGTTCCATCCGGGGAGCGTGGCGCAGCTTTCGGTGCTCGCGCGGGTGAGGGCTGGCACTCCGCATCTGCAGGCGGAGGCGGAGTTGTCGGCGCTCGCGACACGGATGTCGACTTTCGGCGACGGGAGGGTCGCTACTGGTGTGTCGTTCGCGTCGGCCGACAACCGGGGACGGTCGCAGGTGCCGATCATCATCGGCGTCGTCTTGACGGCCGTTGGTCTCGTCCTGCTGCTCGCCTGCGCGAACATCGCCAACCTTCTGCTCGCGAGCGCGGCGACACGGGAACGCGAGATCGGGATTCGCCTGGCGCTCGGGGCCGCAGGGGGCCGGATCGTCCGGCAGTTCCTGACCGAGAGCGCCATGGTGGCCGTGGCGGGCGGAGCCGCCGGTCTGCTCGCCGTGGTCTGGATCCTGCCGGTCGTGGCGAGGTTCGCGCAGGTGCCCGACACGCTGGACGTCACGCCGGACTGGCGGGTGTACGGGTTCGCCGTTCTGGCGATGCTGGCCGCCGGGCTCGGCGCCGGGCTCCTCCCGGCCAGGTACGGCACACGCGGTCGTCTGCTGGCCGCGCTGGCGGGCGACAACACCCAGGCCGGCGCTCGCCCGAGGGGCCAGTGGGTGCGGTCGGGTCTGGTGGGTGCACAGGCGACCGCGTCGCTCGTGCTCCTGGTCCTCACGGCGCTCCTGGCGCGAGCGGCCGTGCACGTGCACCGGATCGACCTCGGCTTCGACGTCGAACGTCTGGCCGTCGTCAGTGTCGGGTTCGGCCGCGCCAACTACGACGCCGCGCGAACGGCCCGGTACTGGGACGTGGCGCTCGAACGCGTGCGGTCGCTGCCCGGCGTCACCTCGGCCGCGCTCGCCGAGACCGTCCCGCTTGGCGACGGCTTCCGGCAGTCGGCGTGGCAGCGGGGAGACTGGACGTTCGAGGCGTACGAGAACCGCACGTCGTCGGAGTACTTCGCGACGGCGGGCATCCCTCTGGTCAATGGACGTGGCTACTCATCCGAAGAGGTGCGATACGGTGAGCCAGTGGCCGTGGTCAGCGAAGGACTGGCTCGCGCAGTGTGGGGCCAGCGTGACCCGATCGGCGAGACATTGACGGCAGCTATCGGATCTCCATCGATCGTTCGCATCGTGGGCGTTGCCGGAGACACCACCTCGGTGGAGCTGGCCAGGGACACGCGTCGCGCCATCTATCGCCCTCTGGCTGGTGACGACGTCGCTGCCGGGAGGCTCGTCGTTCGCACGCGGGCCGACGTCCCGGCGATGGTTCGCCCGCTGCGCGACGCCGTGACCGCCATCGATCCCGAGCTGACAATCAACGTCTGGGCGCTCCGCGATTCTCTGGACCGACAGTTGAGCCAGGCACGATCCCTGGCGGCTCTGGCCGCGCTGGTCGGTGGCCTCGCGCTGGTGCTCGCGGTGATCGGCATGGTCGGCGTGGCGAGCTTCGTCGTGAGCCGGCGGATGCGCGAGGTCGGCGTCCGCGTCGCCATCGGCGCCATGGCCAGCGACATTCGCACGCTGCTCCTTCGCGACCTGCTGCGACCGGTGGCCGTCGGCCTGGCCATCGGCCTCCTGGCCGCCCTCGGCGGCGGCCAGGTCATCGCCGGCGTGCTTTACGGCGTGTCTCCCCGAGATCCGATCGCCATCGCAGCCGCCGTGTCGGTGCTGGCGTTCGCGGCGGTCCTGGCGGTGCTGGTACCAGCCCGGCGTGCCACACGGGTAGATCCGGTGACGATCCTGCGGCAGGAGTGAGTGGGCCTCGGAAGGGCTCGACACGACCGTTTCGACTGCTTGCGGCCGCGACAGATCGGGCGCATCATCGTCATCGCGGCGGTGATGGCGGATCCGCGGGAGCGTGCGCGATGGTGATGCTCTTCGAGAGGCTGATGCTCGTGGGTGTTGGTTTGATCGTTGGACTGGGGCTCAGTCGCACGCCGTTCGAGGCGGCGGCGATTCCGGGGTACGTCGTGGCGGTCACACTCATCCTTGCAGCACGCTGGGCGGTCGATCGCTGGCGCGATGGCCGGCCACGGCGCGCGTAGGGCCGGGCGACGCCTGTGTCCTCGGTCCTTTCGGGCCGCACAGGCCGGGGAGGCCTCATGGAGTTGTTCGACCACATCGTGGAGAGCGAGCAGGAGTTGCGTGCGATGGTCGGGACGCCGTCGTCGAGGGCAGTCCAGAAGGAGCGCGCGGTCCTCGACGCGCACTGCCGGGCGTTCATCGCGCTCTCGCCCTTCGTCCTAATCTCGACGGCGGATCACGACGGACGCTGCTACGTCTCGCCCAAGGGCGATGCGCCAGGGTTCGTCCAGGTCCTCGACGACCGACGCCTGGCAATTCCCGATCGGCCCGGCAACAGGCGACTGGACGGCATGCGCAATCTGCTGGGCAATCCGAACGTCGGACTGCTGTTCCTCGTGCCGGGCAGGGAAGAGACGCTGCGGGTGAACGGTCGCGCCTGGATCACGCGGGATTCCCGCGTGCTCGAGCGGTGCATCGTCCAGGGGAAGGAGCCGCTCCTGGCGATCGGCGTGGAAGTGGAGGAGTGCTTCCTGCACTGCGCCAAGGCGTTCCGTCGCTCGCGGATCTGGTCGCCGGAAACGTGGCCGGTGCGCGAGGTCCTGCCCTCGATGGCGCGCGTGCTATTCGATCAGATCAGGCCGGACGGCGTGACCGTGGAGCAGTACGAGCACGACGTCGAAGAGGCGTGCCGGAGGCTGTACTGACCGTGAGGTGCACGATGAGCCGAACAGTCTTCTGCGTACTCCTGCTGGTCAGCGCTGCGCCGGCAGTCGCCGCATCCACCCGGCAGGTCGACATCGCGTGCGAGGTGACGATGCCGAATGGCATCGGCATCGGTGGTGAGTCGCGCCTCGGCGTGCACGGGAACGGACGCATCCAGGTCGGCTTGTGGCTCGACGGCGTGACCCTCATCGGGCGTCAGTCGCGCGGCTCCGCGTTCGTAACCTCCGCCGGAGAGCTGGGCACGCACTTCCTGTGGCGTCGAGACATCCCGGGGCCGATGACGCTTTCCGGTCGCCGGCTCGACGGGCCGGCGCCGCCGATGCGCTCGTTCATCCACGACCCGGACACGATGGACGGGTTTCTCTCCACGTCCGCGATGTTTCCGACGGCCGGATGCTGGGAGGTGACCGGTCGCGTGGGTCAGACAAGCCTCACCTTCGTGACGCAGGTGGTCCAGGTCGGCGACGAGCTTCCGTCACGCCACGATCCCGGTGAGCCCATCGCGCCGGGAATGGCGCGCTGACCATCCTCACGCCTCGATGGCGACCTTCTGGTACTTGCTCAGCACCCACCACACGGCGATGCCGATCGAGGGCAGCGCGGCAATCAGCCAGAACGCGGCGCCCCAGGCCTCCTGATCGAAGAAGCGGCCCACCTGCGGCGAGACGGCGGCGTTGACGAGCGACCAGGCGCCGGAGGCGATGCCCGACATCATCGCGGCCTGCTCGCGGGGGAACGAGTAGGAGCCGACCTTCAGCGCCAGCATCTGGAACGAGCCGCCGATGAAGCAGGCCCAGGACATCAGGAAGACGGCGATGCCGACCGACTCGAAGACCGGCGTGAAGCCGAGAGCCAGCGAGCAGATCGACAGCAGCACGAACATCCCGACCGGGCGCGGGTCGTTAGTGGCGAACCGGTCCGAGGCCCAGCCGCCGACGAAGTAGCCGATGCCCCACGCGGCCGGCGGCATGAGGAGCAGCAGCGCCATGTCCTCCTGCGCCACGCCCAGGCCGCGGTTCAGGTAGATCGAGCTGAACGTCAGAATCGGCCCGGGGGCCAGCGCCGGCAGCGCGTAGCTGAAGACGAGCGCCCAGAGGCGCATCTCGAAGAAGTTGGGGAAGGTGAACCTGCCGGGCCGGTGTTCCTTCGCCGGGAGAAACGGCGGTCGCGCGATGAACGCCCAGATGACGAGCCAGGCGACACCCATCAGGCCCGTGACGTAGAAGGCGCTCTGCCACCCGTAGTTGGCCGCGATCGGCACCATCATCACCGGCGTCACCATGGCGCCGACCGTGCCGCCGGCAAAGGCGGTCGCGATGCCCCGCGCACGAAGGGTGGCGGGCAGCGATTCGACGGCCGTCCGCAGCCCGCCGGGGAAGGTGGCACCCTCGCCCAGCCCGAGAAGCGCGCGCGCCAGCGCGAAGCCAAAGAACGTGCCCACGAAGGCGTGCGAGACGCTCGCGCCCGTCCAGATGGCGACGGCCAGCAGCATGCCGACGCGGAGCCCGATGCGGTCGAGGAGCGACCCCCACAGGGGGTTGGCCACCGTGTAGGCCACGAAGAACATCGTGGCGATCTGGCCGAAGGCCTCGGCGCTCAGGCCGGTGTCCTCGAGAATCGTGGGCGCCAGCACGGAGATCGTGATCCGGTCGACGAACGACAGCCACGAGCACAGGGCCATGCCGATGCAGGGCACCCACATGCGCCAGCCGAGCGCGTGGGTGGGCGACTGGACGGTCACGTTGGTCATGAATCCTCTGTGCGGCTCAGGCTTCGAGGGCCTGGCCGCTCCGGTCCGGAAGGGTGAAGACGAGAATCGCCGCAAGCAGGAAGAACGCGGACGTCGAGGCCATCGCGAGGCCGATGCCCACGCCCGGCAGCGTCGCGAGCCTGCCGATGACGTAGGGAGCCACGGCGCCCGCCATGCGCCCGACGTTGTAGCTCGTCCCCTGTCCGGTCGCGCGAACGGCGGTGGGGAAGAGCTCGGCGATGAAGCTGCCGAACATGCTGAAGTAGCCGTGCCCGAAGTAGCCGAGCAACGGGCTCAGCGTCAGGAGTACCAGCGTGTTCCGCGCCATCTGGCCGTAGATGGGCACGATGGCCGCGGCGCACAGCATGAACATTACGAAGGTCTGCCGCCGGCCGAGCCGGTCCGCGATGAAGCCGAAGGTGAGGTACCCGAGGTAGGCGCCGCACTGCATCAGGAGGACCCACGGCAGTTGCCCCACGACGCCCATGCCGGCGCCGCCGTCCTCGACGGGCCGGGCCAGGAACTGCGGCAGCCAGAAGAAGAGGCCCCAGTAGGCGAACTGCACGGCTCCGCCGAGCAGGATGATGCGAATCGTCCGTCCGATGAGCGCGGGACCGAAGATGATCGCGAGCGGGTTCCGGCCGGTGTCCGGCTCGGCGCGTCGGCGTTGCCACGTCTCCGGCTCCTTGACGTTCCGCCTGATCCAGAGGGTGAAGAACGCGGGCAGCACGCCGACGACGAACAGCCAGCGCCACTCCTCGTTGGTCTGGGAGTTGTCCACGAGGATGATCGCCGCCAGGACCGCCGCCAGGGCGTAGCCGATGGCCCACCCCGACTGCATGATGCTGATGGCCTTGTTGCGCAGGGAGGCCGGCCAGGTCTCGCTGACGAGCACGGCGCCCGATGCCCATTCCCCGCCCATGCCCAGGCCGAGCAGGGCGCGCCAGAACAGCAGTTGCACGATGGTGGCGGAGGTCGCGGCGCCGAGGGAAGCGAACGAGAAGAGTGCGATCGTGGCCATCAGCGCGCGCGTGCGCCCGAAGCGGTCGGCGACGTAGCCGAAGAGCAGGCCGCCGACACCGGACATGACGAGCGTAGCCGTGCCGAGTGCGCCGGTGATGTCGGTGCCGACCCCGAAATAGAGGCTGATCTGCCCGATGGCCTGGGCGTAGATCATGAAGTCGAAGGCGTCGAGCATCCAGCCGAACTTCGCTGCTGCCAGGATGCGCCACTGCTCGGGGGTGACCGTGCGGTACCACGCCACGCCGGGTGGCGTCACCGCGTCAGTCGAGGGACCGGCCATGCGCTGGGGGAGTCGCCATCTGGAGCCCGGCGGAGCGTAGCAACGACCGCGCACGGGGTCAAGCGGACTACAATGCCCCGCACACGATCGCGGTCGCGCGGTCGTGCGGTTCACCCGAACAAGGAGACGTTACAGATGGCGGTTACCGTGGGCGCCAAGGCGCCGGACTTCACCCTTCGCAACCAGGACATGCAGGACGTCACGCTCAGCGAGGTGTGGAAGAAGGGTCCCCTCGTGCTGGCGTTCATGCCGGGCGCCTTCAGCGGCACCTGCACGGCCGAGATGTGCCACTTCCGCGACTCGGCGTCGGAGCTGGGCACGATCAACGCCACGGTCGTCGGGGTGACCGTCGATACCTTCTTCGTACTGAAGGCCTGGGCCGACGCGCAGAAGCTGCCATTCACCCTGCTCAGCGACTTCAACAAGGAGGTGACGCCGCTCTACGGCGTGCTGAATCCGGACATGATCGGGCTCAAGAACATCGCGAAGCGCGCGACGTTCGTCATCGGCCGCGACGGCGTGGTCAAGTACGCGCAGGTGCTCGAGGACGCGCGCAACGAGCCCGACTACGACGCGGTGAAGAAGGCGCTCGCCGCGGCGTGAGATCGGGAGCGGCGTTTCTGCTACACTCGTGCACTCCCGTTCACTGAAGTCGCCGATTCGCCAAGGTTGTCGCGTCGTCCATGCCCGATACCGCAGTTGCCACCTCGGAGCGTACGCTTCCACACAACCTGGAGGCCGAGCGTTCGGTCCTCGGCGCGATCCTGGTTCACAACGACGCCTTCAACCTTGCCGCGCAGATCGTCGACAGCCGTGACTTCTACCGCGAGGCGCACCGCCGTATCTTCGATCGGATGATCGCCCTCAGCGAGCGTCGCGAGGCCATCGACTTCGTCACGCTGAAGGAAGAGCTGTCGCGCGGCGGCGACCTCGACGACGTGGGTGGTCCGGCCTACGTCGCCTCGCTCGCCGACGGCGTGCCGCGGGCCACCAACATCGAGTATTACGCGCGGATCGTGAAGGAGAAGGCGACCCTGCGCGGGCTGATCGACACGGCGGGCCGCATTCTCTCCCGGGCCTACGAGGCCGACCAGGAGGCCGACGTCATCCTCGACGAGGCCGAGAGCGCCATCCTGGCCGTGGCCGACGACCGGCTGAAGGCCGGCTTCGTGCCGATGCGGGATCTGGTCCGGGACAGCTTCCCCAAGATCGAGCAGCTCTTCGAGCAGAAGCGGCTCATCACGGGTGTTGCCACCGGCTTCGTCGATCTGGACGAGATGACCCGGGGGCTGCAGGCCGGGGATCTCGTGATCGTGGCCGCCAGGCCGTCGATGGGCAAGACGAGCCTGGTGCTCAACATCGCGCAGCACGTGGCCGGCCTGGACCATCACGTGGTCGGCTTTTTCAGCCTCGAGATGTCCAAGGAAGCGCTGTTTCTGCGCCTGCTCACCTCCGAGGCGCAGATCGACAGCCACCGGCTGATGGCCGGCGCCATCGGCGGCAACGACTACCACCGGATCTCCCACGCGCTCGAGAAGCTGAACGCGATGACGCTGCACATCGACGACACGCCGAACCTCAGCGTGCTCGAGATGCGTGCCAAGGCGCGCCGGCTGCAGGCCGAGCACGGCCTCGGCCTGCTGGTCGTGGACTACATCCAGCTGATGAGCAGTCGCGGGCGATTCGAGAACCGCACGCTCGAGCTGGGCGCGATCTCGCGCTCGCTCAAGGGCCTGGCGAAGGAGCTCAACGTGCCGGTGGTGGTCCTGTCGCAGCTCAGCCGTGCGCCGGAGGCGCGCTCCGACCATCGGCCGCAGTTGTCGGACCTGCGCGAGTCCGGCGCGCTCGAGCAGGACGCCGACGTCGTCGTGCTGATCTACCGCGACGACGTCTACAACAGGGATCCGAACAGCCCGGACGCGGGCACGGCGGAGCTCATTCTCGCCAAGCAGCGAAACGGACCGACCGGCGTCGTGCGTCTGGCGTTCCTCCGGGAGCAGACGCGGTTCGCGAGTCTCGCGCAGGGGGCGTGAGCGTGCGTCGCACGCCGTGACCCGATGATCCGCAGCACGGTGGCGCGTGTCGACCTCGCCGCGCTGCGGCGCAACTTCACGGCGATCCGCGACCACCTTTCGGCCGAGCCCGGCCGGACGCCGCCGGCCGTCGTTGCCGTCGTCAAGGCCAACGCCTACGGACATGGTGCGGTGCCCGTCGCGCTGGCGCTCGAGCAGGGGGGCGCCACGATGCTCGCCTGTGCGGACATCGAGGAGGCCGTCACGTTGCGCGAGGCGGGCGTGCGCGCACCGATCCTCGTCTTCGGCGCGCTCAGCGTGAGCCACCTCGACGGGCTGTTCGACTGCGCGCTCACGCCCACCATCTCGACACCAGGTGCGGCGCGTTCGGTGCAGGCGGCGGCCGCCCGGCGGGGGACGACCGTCGGCTACCACCTGAAGGTCGACACCGGCATGCACCGGCTGGGCTTCCGCCACGACAACCTGGCACGCACGCTGCCGGAGCTCCTCGCCAGCCCGAATCTCCGACTCGACGCCGTGTACACGCACTTTGCCACCGCCGACGAGCCCGAGAGCCCGGTGCTCGGCGAGCAGCGGGTCCGGTTCGAGACGGCGCTCGGCGCGCTGGCCTCCCTCGGCGCGCGGCCGGACCTGTGCCATGCTGCCAACAGCGCCGCCATCCTGCGCGATTCGCGGACGTGGTACGACGCCGTGCGGCCGGGGCTCCTCCTCTACGGCATCGTGCCGCCGCCGCTGGCCTCGACCCTCGCGCTCGAACCGGTGATGTCGCTGACGAGCCGCGTGGTAGCCGTCAAGGGACTGCGACCCGGCGAGGGCGTCGGCTACGGTCACCGGTACGCGGCCGACGGCCCGCGCTCGATCGCGGTCGTGCCGGCCGGGTACGCCGACGGGCTCGATACGCGCCTGTGTGGCCGCGGTCAGGTCCTCATCCGCGGGCGGCGCCTGCCGATCGTGGGCGCCGTGTCGATGGACATGATGACGGTCGACGTCACGGGTCTCGAGGAGGTGCGTCCTGGCGACGAGGTGGTGATCCTGGGACGGCAGGGCTCCGAGAGCTGGCAGCAGATCGACGCGCGCGAGATGGCTGCCGCCGTCGGCACCATTCCCTGGGAGGTCGTGAGCCGTCTGGGCGCGCGGATCGAGAGGGAGTACGCGTGACCAAGCCCGCTCGCAGCGTCTTCGTGTGCCAGGCCTGCGGCGCCCAGGCTGCCAAGTGGATGGGGCGCTGCGCCGAGTGCGGTGCCTGGAACACCCTGGTCGAAGAAGCGGTGGCCGCGCCCGATGCCGGTCCGGGCGTGCATCGCTACGGGCGGTTCTCCACGACGGCCACGGCCACCCTGTACGCCGAGGTGGAGCCGGCGCGCGGTGGGCGCATCTCCACCGGGATCGACGAGTTCGACCGGGTGCTCGGCGGCGGCGTCGTGCCGGGCTCGCTCGTGCTGCTCGGCGGTGAGCCCGGCATCGGCAAGTCCACGCTCCTGTTGCAGGCGGCGGCGCGCTTCGCGCAGACGGTCGGGCCGGTCCTCTACGCCTCCGGGGAGGAATCCGAGCATCAGATCAAGAGCCGCGGCGAGCGGCTCGGCGTGGGCGACGCGCCCCTGTACCTGCTCTCGGAGACCTGCATCGAGGCGGTGCTCGAGGAAGCGACGCGGGTGAAGCCGGCGCTCATCATCGTGGACTCGGTGCAGACGGTGTGGTCCGCCAAGCTCCAGTCGGCGCCCGGCAGCGTGGGGCAGGTGCGCGAGGCGGCCACCCAGCTCCTGTTCGCGGCCAAGGGACACGACGTGCCGACCGTGCTCGTCGGCCACGTCACCAAGGACGGCAGCCTCGCCGGGCCGAAGGTGCTGGAGCACGTGGTCGACACGGTGCTCTCCTTCGAGGGCGAGCGGCACCACGCGCACCGCATCGTCCGCGCAATCAAGAACCGCTTCGGCGCGGTCAGCGAGCTCGGCGTCTTCGAGATGACCGGCAGCGGGCTCCGCCCGGTTCCCAATCCGTCGAAGCTGTTCTTGTCCGAGCGTGCTCCCGGGACGCCGGGCTCGGCGGTGCTGTGCTGCGTCGAGGGGTCGCGGCCGATCCTCGTCGAGGTGCAGGCGCTCGTCAGCACGAGCACCTACGGCACGGCGCGGCGCATGGCCATCGGGATCGACCAGCACCGCCTTGCGTTGCTGCTGGCCGTGCTGGAGAAGCGGGCGGGCCTGTCGCTCGGTGGCGACGACGTCTACGTCAACATTGCCGGCGGCATGGCGATTGACGAGCCGGCCGCCGACCTCAGCGTGGTGGCCGCCGTGGCTTCGAGCCTGCGCAACCGCGGTCTGGCGCCGGCCACGGCCGTGTTCGGTGAAGTAGGGCTCAGCGGGGAGGTGCGCGGCATCCCGCAGGCGCCCCTGCGCATCCGCGAGGCGGTGCAGATGGGGTTCACCCGCATCGTCCTGCCGGCGGGCAACCTCGATCGAGCCGAGCCCGGCGCGGCCGACGCGTGCGAGCTCATCGGCGTCCGCACGATCGGAGAGGCACTCGACGCGCTCATCGCTTGATTTTGTGCCCCGGCCATCTTAAGGTTCGAGCTGGAGTCCCCCATGGCCTGGCTTGCGCGTTGCTCCTTCGTGGCGGTGGTCGCGTATACAGCGTATCGCTTCCAGCCGCTGCCGGACGATCCCCTCTTCAGCACGCTGGTCGGCGTGGCGCTCGGCATCGCCGTCGTTCTCGTCGAGCTCCGACTGGAGCACGCCTCGGTCACGCGGCTCGTGGGTGCGCTGCTTGGCGGAACGCTCGGGCTGCTCGCCGCACGGACCGTTGGCGCTGCGCTCTACTGGGTGGACGCCGGCGACGGGCGGGTCGTGTTCCTGCACACGCTCATCCTCCTGGCCCTGCCGTACCTGGGCGTCGTGCTCGGCATGCGCCGCAGCGAGTGGCTCGAGCCGCAGCGTGTGATCGGGCTGTTCCGGTCGGCCCGTACCCGCAAGCGGTACCGCGTGCTCGACACCAGTGTCATCATCGACGGACGCGTCGCCGACATCGTCGAGACCGGATTCCTCGACGGTACGATCGTGATCCCGCAGTTCGTCCTGAAAGAGCTGCAGTTCGTCGCCGATTCGTCCGATTCGATGAAGCGCAACCGCGGACGACGCGGGCTCGATATCCTCCAGAAGATCCAGAAGATGTCCGGCGTCGACGTGATGGTCTCCGATCAGGACTTCCCCGATGTCCGCGAGGTGGACCTGAAGCTCATCGAGCTCGCCCGGACGCTGCAGGGCAAGATCGTCACCAACGATTTCAACCTGAACAAGGTGGCGCAGCTCAGGGGCGTGGACGTGCTCAACATCAACGAGCTGGCCAATTCGCTCAAGCCGGTCGTGCTGCCTGGCGAGGTGATGAAGGTCTTCATTCTCAAGGAGGGCAAGGAGTACAACCAGGGCGTGGCCTATCTCGACGACGGCACGATGGTCGTGGTCGACAACGCGCGCCGCCTGATCGGGCGCACCATCGACGTCGTGGTCACCAGCGTCCTGCAGACCACGGCCGGCAAGATGATCTTCGGTCGCTTCATCGAGCCGGGTGCCGTGCCCGCGCCGGAGCCGCGCGCCTCGGCCACGCCCCCGGCCGCCGCCGCCGGTACCTGATCCCGATGCCGCCGTTGGGGTCCCTTCACTGGTGGCGGACGGTCTTCTTCCTGATTCCGGCCATCGGTCTCTACACGATCGTGCTCGGCACGCTGTCGGTGGGTTCCAGTCTCTTCGAGCGGAGCGGCTACTTCGCGCACTGGTGCGCCCGGACGTGGTCGCGCCTGATCCTCGCGACGACCGGCGTGCGCGTGACCGTCAGCGGGCTCGACCGTCTCGAGCCCGGCCGGACCTATGTGTTCGTCGCCAACCACCAGAGCATCTACGACATCCCGATCCTGTTCTGGTCCTTGCCGTACCAGCTCCGCATCATGGCGAAGGCCTCGCTCGGCAGCTTCCCGTTCATCGGCTGGCATCTGCGTCGTACCGGACACCTGCTGGTGGATCGCCGGCGGCCGGACCGCACGAAGATCTTCGGATGGGCATCCAGCCTGACCGCGAGCGGCCTGTCGCTCATCGTGTTCCCCGAGGGGACCCGGAGCGGTGACGGGCGCGTGGCGCCGTTCAAGGGTGGCGCCTTCCTGCTGGCGCTCGAGGCTGGACTGCCCGTCGTGCCCCTGTCGGTCGTCGGCAGCCGGCACGTGATGCTCAAGGGGCGACTGACCACCTACCCCGGAGACGTGCGTCTGATCGTGCACGAGCCGATCGAGACGCAGGAGCTGGCCGGCACCGATCCCCGGCGGTTCGGCGAGCGCGTGCGAACGGTCATCGCGCCCGACGCCGAGTCGGATCGGGATCTGGCACCTCCCGACGTCGATGCGGTTCACGCTCGCGCCTGACCTCGTCTCCATCGTGCGTCCTGGCGTGTTGTGGCTCGACGGCGCACGCGTCGTGGCGCGCGACGATCGCCTCACGGCGCCGCTCGCCGCCGCGCAGGCCGCGGTGCGGACGCAGCCGCCTCCGGACGTCTCGGCCGTTCGGACCATGTACAAGCGCGTCGGCCTGGACCCCACACGCACGCGGCCGTCGTCGGAGGCGCTGCTGCGACGCGTGCGCCGCGGCGATCCGTTTCCCCGTGTCAACTCGATGGTCGATGTCTGCAACTGGTGCTCGCTCGAGTTCCAGCTGCCGTACGGGCTCTACGATGCCGCCAGGATCGAGGGAGACGTCGAGCTCCGGATCGGACGCCCGGGGGAATCGTATCCGGGCATCCGCAAGGACGACGTACACGTCGGAGGGCGGATCGCGCTGGCCGACTCGCGTGGCCCGTTCGGCAACCCGACGTCGGACTCGGCCCGAACGATGGTGACCACGGCCACGACGTGCGCGCTGGTGCTCGTTTTTGCACCAGCCGCGATCCAGGCCGGACGGCTGGGGGAAGTGCTCGACGCGACCGCTCGCCGGATGACGGAGTTCACCGGCTGTCGCGAGACGTCCCGTTGCGCATTCGTTGCGAGGGGCCGATAAGACGAGCGAGGGCGAGCCCCATCCAGATGATGTCCGACCGACGGCAATGGCCGAGAGACGAGGAAGCGGTCCGCCGACGGGCCCCGCGGATCCGGGGCCCGTTTCTGGGCCGGCGGCGCGGTCCGCTCACGACCGACATCACGATTCACGACCTTGGCGTGGGCGGCTGTCTGGTCGACTCGTACCACCCGGTGTCGCCGGGACGGCGGATGCGGCTCGAGATCGACCTGCCCGAGGACGGCACCATCACCGTGGATGCCGAGGCGCTCTACGACCGCACCGACTACGGCTTCGCCGTCAAGTTCGTGGACGTGCCGAAGGCGACACTCGCCGTGCTCGAGCGGATGGTCGAACGGCTGCAGACGCCCGACTCGTAACGACGCCCGACCCCATTACGATTCTGTGAGCCGGTCGCCGTCGCGGTCGAACAGGTGCACGCGATCCGCGCGCCAGCCGAGGGCGACACGCGTGCCTGGCGCGGGCGGTGTCCCTCCAACCACCGCCACCACGCCGTGCGCCCCGGGACCTTCGAGGCGCAGGTGCACGACCGTGTCGTGCCCGCGCGGCTCCACCACGTCCACCACGCCGACGAGCGGCCCGTCGCCCACCAGCACGTCCTGCGGGCGCACACCCGCCGTGGCGCCCTCCGGCGCCTCGACGCGCGCGTGCCCGGCGGGCAGCAGGTTCATGGGCGGCGCACCCATGAAGCCCGCCACGAAGGCGTTGGCCGGACGCGAGTAGAGCTCGAGCGGGGGCGCGACCTGCGCGAGCCGCCCGTCGCGCATCACGGCCACCCGGGAGCCGAGCGTCATCGCCTCCTCCTGATCGTGTGTGACGTAGACCATCGTGGCGCCGAGGCGACGCTGCAGGCGCAGCAGCTCGGCACGCGCCGAAGCCCGCAGGCCGGGGTCCAGGTTCGACAGCGGCTCGTCGAGCAGGAACGCGACCGGCTCGCGCACCATCGCGCGCCCGAGGGCCACGCGCTGCCGCTGCCCGCCCGAGAGCTGGCCGGGATACCGATCCAGCAGCGCGCGGAGATCCAGGGCCTCGGCCGCCGCGGCGACCCGGGCCTCGATCGCGGCCCGGCCGACCTTGCGCACGCGCAGACTGTAGGCGAGGTTGGCGGCCACGGTCATGTGTGGATAGAGCGCGTAGCTCTGGAACACCATGGCCAGGTCGCGGGCCTGCGGAGGCTCTGCGGTGACGTCGCGACCGTCGATCAGGATGCGGCCACCGGTGGGCACCTCGAGGCCGGCCAGCATCCGCAGCAGCGTGCTCTTGCCGCAGCCGGAGGGACCCACCAGCGCGAGCAGCTCTCCGTCGTCGATCAGGAGATCGACGCCCTGGACCGCCACCTGCCCGCCCGGATAGGTCTTCGCCAGTCGCTCGAGGGCGATGCCGGCCATCGTTCGCGCCTAACCCTTCACCGCGCCGGCCGTCAGTCCCGCGACGATGCGGCGCTGGAACGCGGCGACCACGAGCGCCACCGGCAGAGAGGCCAGCACGGCTGCCGCCAGCACCTGTCCCCAGGGCACCTGGTACCGTCCGCGGAGCAGGGCGATGGCGACCGGCACGGTCTGGCGATCGGCGTCGAAGGTGAACGAGAGCGCGAAGAGGAACTCGTTCCAGGCGTAGAGAAACGTCAGGATGGCGGTGCTGGACAGTCCCGGTGCCGCCAGCGGAAGGACGACGTCTCGCAGGGTCCGCAGTCTGGACGCGCCGTCGACGAGCGCGGCTTCCTCGAGCTCACGCGGGAGCTGCCGGAAGAACGCGGTGAGCAGCCACACGGCGAGCGGCGTGGTGAACGTCACGTACGGCAGCACGAGGCCCGGATAAGTGTTGATGAGGCCCAGCTCGCGCAGCACCAGGAAGAGCGGCGCCACGACCGAGATCTGCGGAAACATCGAGACGGCCAGCAGCACGGCCAGCAGCGGCCCCCGGCCGCGGAGCGGCAGCCGGGCGATGGCATAGGCGCACGTCGCGGCCAGCGGCAGGGCCACGGCGGTGGTCAGGCCGGCCACGACGAGAGAGTTGCGAATGGCGAGCAGGAAGCCACGCTCGGCCAGCAGCGCCCGGTAGTGGTCGAGCGAGAGCCCCGTCGCTGCCACCCCGCGCGTGAACACCAGCGAATCGGGCATCAGCGAGGCGATCGCGACCCAGGCCAGCGGCGCCGCCAGCAGCCCCACCGCGCACACACCAGCGGCCCCAGTGACCACACGGCCCCCGTTCACGCGTGCCCCCCGGGGGCCGCGCGCCCCAGCGCCCGCACCGCCGCCATCGCCACGCCGAGTGCCAGGAGAAAGACGCAGATCGACAGGGCCGACCCGTACCCGACACGCAGACGCTGCATGAGGGCGACGAAGGCGTACAGCGACAGCGGCTCGGTCGCCGTGCCGGGTCCTCCTGCGGTCATCACGTACGGCAGATCGAAGAGCCGGAGCGCGTCGAGCGTCCGGAAGGCGGCGGCGACCACGAGGGCCGGTGCCAGCAGCGGCAGGGTAATCGTGACGAGCTGACGCGCCGGTGACGCGCCGTCGACCCGCGCCGCGTCGTAGAGCGCCGGATCGATCGTCTGCAGGCCCGCCAGCAGGAGCACGGCCACGAAGGGTGTCGTCTTCCAGACGTCGGCGGCCACGATCGGGACCCAGGCTGCGACTGGACGGGTGAGCCACCCGACGCCGCCGGGATCGGACGTCTCGAAGAAGAACCGCCAGGCCAGCGCCGCGACCACGGTGGGAATCGCCCAGGGGAGCAGCGCGCCGACGCGCGCGATCGCCCGGCCTCGCACGAGGTGGTGCATCACGAGCGCCAGCGCAAGGCCGCACGCGAGCTCGATCGGCACGCTCACGGCGGCAAAGAGCATCGTGCGCGCGAGGGCGGCGGCGAAGCGCGGATCGCCGAGTGCCTCGGCGAAGTTGGCCAGGCCCACGAAGGGTGTGCCGAGCCACGGAAGGCGCAGATCGTGCCGGTGCAGCGCCTCCCAGGCGGTCGCCGCGGCCGGTACGAGGGCAACGCCGGTCACCACGAGGAGGGCGGGCGCCACGAGCCAGCGGGCGAGCCGTGCATCCGCGTGGGTGGCGTCGCGTCTCATTCGGCGGGCTCGGGTGCCGGCGGGTCCGAGGCGGCCAGGCCGGTGCGCGCAAGGAGATCGCGGATCGCGTCGGCGGCCCCGCGCAGTGCCTCGTCCGGCGCTTCCTGTCCGGTCAGCGCCCGGTGCAGGCGCACCTGCAGCAACTCCGACAGCTCGCTGTAGACCGGTGTGACCGGGCGTGGCACGGCCGCCTCGAGCACCGCCCGGATCTCGTCGATCGGCAGCGGCAGTGCCGCGGCGAGTGCGTCGGTGGCGTAGAGCGACCGGCGCGCGGGCAGCTGCGCGGCCGCCTGCGCCCGTTCCAGCATCTGTTCCGGTGCGGTCAGGAAGGTCACGAGCGCCTCGGCCAGGTCCGGCTCCTCGGTGTAGCGGTTGACGGCGAGCTGCGCGCCGCCGAGCGCGGCGGCCGGCCGGCCGCCGTCGGCGCCGGGAAACACGGCCACGCCAACCTGACCGGCAACCCTGGACTGCCGCGCGTCCTGCACCAGCGCCCAGGCGTAGGGCCAGTTGCGCATGAACAGGGCGTCGCCGTTCTGGAACGCGAACCGCGTCTGTTCCTCCTGCCATGCGAGCGCGGCGCGGGGGACGAGTCCCTGCCCGGTCACGCTGTCGCGCATGAAGGTCAGCGCGCGCACGGCCGGGGGCTCGTCGACCCGGACGCGGCCACGGGCGTCGAGAATGGCGCCACCGAAGGCAACGAGGTGTTCGAGAAAGACGGTGACCAGTCCTTCGTACCTCGCCCCCTGCCAGACGAGGCCGGCCGAGACGGCGCCCGTCCGCATGGCGCGCTCGGCGTCCTCGCGCAGCTCGTCGAGCGTGGATGGAGGTGCGCCGAGCAGATCGCGCCGCCAGTAGAGCAGGCCCGCGTCCACGAACCAGGGGACCGCATAGAGCGAACCCTGCCAGCGGTCGGCCTCGAGGGCGGCCGGCAGGAAGTCCTCGATGTCGTCCGGGGCGCCGAGGGGCCGGAGCCAGCCGGCGGCGGCGAACTCGGCCGTCCAGATGATGTCGAGCTGCAGCACGTCCGGCTCCTCGGCGCGCGCGTTGAGCCACTGCACGTAGAGCTGATGGCGCTGGTCGGCCGCGTCCGGCGTGAGACGCAGCTCCACGCGCACACCCGGATGCCGTGCGGCGAAGCGGTCGAGCTGCGCCCGGATGACGGCACCCTCGGCGCCGACGTCGCTCCCTGAGAAGGTCAGGCGGGGGCCGGAGGCGTCCCCGCAGGCAGCGACCACCGCGAGGCACGCGAGCAAGAGCCGTCCCGTGTGCACGACGCGCCCAGTCTACCCCCGGCTCCGACAGGGCACTGGTGGCCACCTCATTTCGGCCAGGGTCCTGAGCCCGGGACGCAGGTCCCGGGATTAGAATTCTCTCTGGGCTCACACCACGTGCACGTCTCTGCGATCATCGCGGCCGGGGGTCGCGGCCAGCGCTTCGGCGGCGCGCAACCGAAGCAGCTCCAGATGCTTGGCGGGCAGCCCATCCTCCGCCGCAGCGTCGAGGCGTTCGCGCGGTGCGCGGCGGTGACCGACATCATCGTGGCGCTTCCCGGCGACGTGCTGGCTGACCCGCCCGCGTACCTCGTGTCGGGCGGCAAGCCGCTCCAGCTCGTGGCCGGCGGCGCGCGACGCCGCGACTCGGTGGCCGAGGCCTTCGCGCGCGTCGCCGACCGCGCCGATGTCGTCGTCGTTCACGACGCTGCGCGGCCGCTCGTGACCGGTGCGCTCATCGAGCGTACGGTGGCTGCGGCCGCCCGCTCGGGAGCCGCCATCGCGGCCCTTCGCGCGCAGGACACGATCAAGCAGACCGACGCGTCCGGGCGTGTCCGCGGCACGTTGCCGCGAGAGGGCATCTACCTGGCGCAGACGCCGCAGGCGTTCCAGACGGCGATCCTGCGCGAGGGACTGGCCCTCGACGGCGAGGTGACCGACGAGGCGACGCTCGTCGAGCGGGCCGGGCACGGGGTCGTCGTCGTCGACGGCGACCCGCGGAACGTGAAGATCACGACGCCAGCCGACCTGACGATGGCCGAGCGTCTGCTCGGAGGAGGAGAGACGGCCCGGATGCGGATCGGCAACGGCTACGACCTGCACCGGCTGGTGGCGGATCGTCCGCTGGTGCTCGGCGGGGTCCGGATTCCCTTCGAGCGCGGGCTGCTCGGGCATTCGGATGCCGATGCCCTCTGCCATGCCGTGACCGACGCCATCCTCGGCGCGGCCGGCGCCGGCGACATCGGCCGGCACTTTCCGGACACCGATCCGGCGTGGCAGGGCGCCGACAGCCTGGAACTGCTCCGGCGGGCGGCGGCGATCGTGCGCGACGCCGGCTGGGCCGTGGGCAACGTGGACGCCGTGGTCATCGCCCAGCGTCCCAGGCTCGTCCCCCATCTGGAGGCGATGCAGGCCAATCTCGCCGAGGCGATCGGCTGCGAGCCGGCGCAGATCGGCGTGAAGGGGAAGACCAACGAGGGCGTCGACTCGATGGGGTCCGGAGACTCGATCGCCGTGCACGCCGTGGCGTTACTGGTGGCAACCCTGTAGTCTGACTCCCCAGGTGCGATTCAGTATCAGGAACGCAGCTCTCGGAGCCGCCCCCATCGGGCGTCGGGGCCTGGAGCCTGCAGCCTGGAGCCCGTAGCCCGATGCGTGTCCGCTTCGCACCCAGTCCCACCGGCCAGCTCCACGTGGGCAACGCCCGGACGGCGCTGTTCAACTGGCTGCTCGCGCGCGGGCAGGGCGGCACCTTCGTCCTGCGCGTCGAGGACACCGACGCCGACCGCTCGACGCGGGAGTCGGAGCGGGCCATTCTCGAGGATCTGCGGTGGCTCGGCCTGGACTGGGACGAGGGCGTCGAGCGGGACGGCGCGTACGGGCCGTATCGTCAGTCCGAGCGCCAGCACGTCTATCGTGCCCACGCCGTGGAGCTGGTGGCGATGGGGCACGCCTATCAGTGTTTCTGTTCCGCCGGGCAGCTCGAGGCGGATCGCGAGGCGGCGCGCGCCGCGGGGCGCGCGCCGATGTACGTCGGGAGATGCCGGGATCTGCCGCGCGAGCAGGCGCGCGCGCGTGTGGCCCAGGGCGAGCCGGCGGTCATCCGCTTCCGCGTTCCCGGCGACCGGGACGTGACCTTCGAGGACGCCGTCCGCGGCGCGGTCACGGTGAGCACCACGACCATCGGCGATCCAGTGCTCCTGCGTTCCGACGGGACGCCGGCCTACAACTTCGCCGTCGTCATCGACGACGCGCTGATGGCCATCACCGATGTCGTGCGGGGCGAGGACCACATCTCCAACACACCGCGTCAGCTGCTGCTCTACGAGGCCTTCGGCTGGCGCCCGCCGCGCTTCGCGCACGTGTCGCTCGTGATGGGGCCCGATCACAGCCCGCTCTCGAAGCGGCACGGGGCCACTTCGGTGGCCGAGTTCCGAGCGCGTGGCGTGCTCCCGGAGGCGCTGGCCAACTATCTCGCGCTGCTGGGCTGGTCGCCAGGCGGGGACGACGAGCAACTGCCGCTCGACGAGCTGGCCCGGCGGTTCCGTCTCGAGGACGTCGGCCAGGGCGCGGGCGTTTTCGATCCGGAGAAGCTCGCCTGGTTCAACCGGCAGTACCTGCGGGTGGCGGCGCCCGAGCGCCTCGCGGGGCTCGTCGTGCCGTACCTCCAGCGGCATCAGTGGCTGACCGAGCCAACGGCGGCCGATCTGGATTATCTGGCCCAGATCGTGCCAGCGGTGGCGACCTCGGTGAACAGTCTCGAGCAGGTACCGGACCGTCTGGCCTTCCTGTTCGACTACTCGGCGGCGGCGACGCTGGCCGTGCCCGAGCTGCGCGCCGAGGCGCTTGCGGCCCGGCCGGTCGTCGAGGCGCTCGCCGAGGAGCTCGATGGCGGGGCGCCGCTCGTCGATCGCGAGGCGTTCCGGGCGGCGGCCGGGCGTGTGCGGGAGCGCACGGGACAGCGGGGCAAGGCGCTGCTGCATCCGATTCGGCTCGTGCTGACCGGTGAGGGCCAGGGGCTCGAGCTCGACGTGGCGGTGCCGGCGATCGAGCGTGGCGCACGGCTCGGGACGTCTGGCCTCCGGCCGATTGCGAGCGCGGCCGGGCGTGCCGCTGCGATGGCTCGCCTGCTGGGCAGCGCGTGATCGTCTACGGCATCAATCCCGTCATCGAAGCGCTCCGCGCCGGTCGGGTGAAGCGCCTGTGGGTATCCGGGCGCCGTGACGAGCGCATGCAGAAGCTGCTCGCGTTTGCGGGCACGCAGGGCGTCGCCCCGGAGCGGGTCGCGCTCGACGTGCTCATGCGCAAGGCCGGAGGCGGAGTGCATCAGGGGGTGGTGGCCGATGCAGACGAGCGGGAGAGCTACAGCGTGGAGGAGCTCGTCCAGGCGGCGGTTGGTGCTCCGTTGCTCGTGGTCCTCGACGGCGTCGAGGACCCGCACAATCTGGGAGCCATCCTGCGGACGGCCGATGCAACCGGTGCGACCGGCGTGATCGTGCAGACGCGCCGGTCGGCGGCTCGAGCGGGGGCGGCGATCAAGGCCTCGGCGGGGGCAGCCGCGCACGTGCGGGTTGCCGAGGTGGTCAACATCGCGCGGGCCCTGGAGGAGCTGAAGGCCCATGATGTCTGGACGGTGGGGCTCGCGGGCGATGCCCCCGCCCCCTACGACGCGCTCGACTTCACGCTGCCGACGGCCGTGGTGCTCGGCGCCGAGGGCACCGGTCTCCGGCGGCTGGTCCGGGAGCGCTGCGACCGGCTGGTGGCCATTCCGATCAGCGGCCATGTGGGCTCCGTGAACGTCTCGGTGGCAGCCGGCGTCGTCCTGTTCGAGGCGATTCGACAGCGCCGGCAGCGGCCCGGCCTGGACCTGGACCGGACCTAGTCAGGACCTGGAATCCTGGGGAAGCCGGTCTCGACGGGCCGTTCTGGAGCGGGTGGCCCGGGGCGTCCCTGGCACCTGCCGGACGGCCCGGCGGGGCTTGCCACGCTGGCATGGTACCTGCTACTATCCATCCTTTGTCTGGCTGGCGTAGCTCAGTCCGGTAGAGCAGCTGATTTGTAATCAGCCGGTCGGGGGTTCGAATCCCTCCGCCAGCTCCACCGGCCGAGTCGCCCGCATCTTCAGAGACGCACCTAACACACGGATTCCAGTGCAGACGTAGGAGTCTCCAGGCTTCGGGATCAGGCACCAACGAATTGATGGTCCCGATGGTTTGGCGGCGCGTGCCCGTACGGGCGGCGACGAGGACGACAGGTTTCGGGGAGGTGGCGGAGCGGTCAATCGCAGCAGACTGTAAATCTGCCGCCCTTGTGGCTACGGAGGTTCGAACCCTCCCCTCCCCACCAACAGCCCCGCTTGGCGGGAGGGGCGTCCCCGCCCGGTTCGGGCCTGAACGAGGTGGGCGGCATCGACGGCGGTGGGCGACTCGCTGGGTCGGCAGGTGAAGGAGCGCGGGCGAGCGGAGAGGCGTACACGGACGGCGGCGAGACGCAGGGCGGGCTTGCCCTCCGAAGCGGCGAGTGGGCGATGTGGCGAGGCGCGTAGGCGGGAGTAACTCAGTGGTAGAGTCACAGCCTTCCAAGCTGTTGGTCGCGGGTTCGATCCCCGTCTCCCGCTCCAGCCTTCGCTCGCTTGCGCGAGCTTCGGCTGGCAAGCCAGTCAGGGCGCAACCCGGAGGGCAGGATGTGGTGCGGCCGACTCGTCGGCCGCAGCGCGTAGCGCGAAGGCCGATGTAGCTCAGTTGGCAGAGCGCGTCCTTGGTAAGGACGAGGTCACCAGTTCAATCCTGGTCATCGGCTCCATCCTTCGCTCGCCGCGTGATGGTGCCGGCGAGCCACGGACGGCAAGTTGGCAGAGCCGAAACGGGCAGGTTCGGTGAGGCAGTCATCACTCTAACGCGGGCGTAGAACGGACATGGCCAAAGAGAAATTCGATCGGTCGAAACCGCACGTGAACGTGGGGACGATCGGCCACATCGACCACGGCAAGACGACGCTGACGGCGGCGCTGACGAA
>Ga0302046_10001112_pt1 | contig 25454 bp, 11 predicted proteins | sample RVTome_11_FD_200261 | JGI IMG/M metagenome (GOLD analysis project Ga0302046, IMG submission 200261) | Soil microbial communities from uranium-contaminated site in the Upper Colorado River Basin, Wyoming, United States - RVT147D111 (version 2) ... | reverse complement strand
CCTGAGCGTGAGCGCTTTCGAGAAAGAGCCTGTCCATCAGTTACTTACAGAATACGATCCCGCTTGTTTGACACCCGATATTTCTAACCAGTTGATGTTGTGGAACTAATATCCGGACAGTTGTGATGGGGAATCCACTCACCTCTCAGAAAGGAAATCCATGAAACGTCTGTTGTTCCTTCCGGCACTCCTGGCCCTTGCCCTGGCACCACTCCGATTGTCCGCGGCCGATCCGGCTGTCGTGGTCAATCCCAGTTTCGAGGCCAACTCATTCACCATATTTCCAGGCTACGTGGACAACAACGGTCCCATCACGGGCTGGAATGCCCCCAACGGTTCGGGCCTGAATCCCGCCGCCGGCTCGCCGTTTGCGGACAACGGCACCATCCCGGATGGCACCCAGGTCGCCTTCATCCAGTCCGATGTCACGCTGAGCCAGGTGATCGGCGGCCTGGTGGTGGGTGAACGCTATGAGGTGCGTTACTTCGAGAACTCGCGGAGTTGCTGCAGCGGCACTTTTCCCTCCCTGCGAGTGACGATGGGCGGCGCAACCGTGGTGGGAGACCACATCGTGGTCGCCGTCGGCGGGGCCAACCCGTACGTGGCCGTGGTCAGTGACGGCTTCACGGCCACCGCCGAGACCATGGAACTGGCCTTCATCAAGACCAACCCCCAGGGCGGCGACACCACGGTTCTGATCGACAACGTTTCGGTCATTCCCTTCTCCGGCCCGCCGCAAGTGGACATTCCCGGCCTCTACAACACCGGCGTGGATGACCAGGGAACGCCGCTCCCGGACAACACCGCCGATCCGCACTACATCCTGATCGTCAATCCCGACACCGGCTCCCCGGATGCCATCGTGCTGGATTCCGCCGCCTTCCCCATCGTGGCAGGTCCCTGGCTGGCCAACAGCGCCACCTCCAAGTGGATCGGGCCCCAGTTCAACACCGTGGCGTCTGTGGCCGACAACTACACCTACCGCCTTACGTTCGACCTGACCGGCGTGGACCTTGAGACCGTGGAAATCACCGGCGGCTGGGCGACCGACAACACCGGCGTCAACATTCAGGTCAACGGCACCGACTCCGGCCAGACCAACCCGAATGGATTCGCCGGTCTCACCACGTTCACGCTCAACAGTGCCAACGCCACGTTCGTGGACGGCGCAAACACCCTCGATTTCATCGTCAACAACGCCCCGCCCCCCGGCTACACCGGCCTGCGCATCGAGAACCTTCGCGGCACGGCCACCTTGCCGGGCACCCCTCCGTTCATCCTCGCCCAACCCACCGGCGGCACCGGCGGCACCGGAAAGTCCTTCACCTTCACCGTCAACGCCGAAGGCAGTTCGCCCCTCAGCTACCAGTGGCAGAAGGGCGGCGAGGATGTGCCCGGCGCCAACGAAGAGACCCTGACCCTCACCGGCCTGACCCTGGACGACGCCGGCGATTACGCGGCCGTCATCAGCAACCCCTTCGGCTCGATCACGAGCGCTCCGGCCACCCTGACGATGCGCGTGAGCGTGCCGACCGTGTTCAACACAGGCGTGGACGATCTGGGCGTGGCCCTGGCCGACGGCTCGGTGGACAGCCACTACGCGCTCATCGTCAATCCCGACGGCCCCTCCTCCGATGCCATTGTCCAGGACGGAAGCGTCTTCCCCATCAACGACGGCACGTGGCTGCGCCACAACGACGCGTCCAAGTGGATCGGGCCGCGCTTTGAAACCTCGGCGGCCGCCGGCGGCGACTATGTCTATCGCCATGCCTTCGACCTGACCGGGTTCGACCCGGACACCGTCGTCATCACCGGCGGCTGGACGTCGGACAACGCCGGCACGCAGGTCCTGCTCAACGGGCAGGTCACGGGCCTTTCCCAGCCGGGCAGCTTCGGGGTGCTGACGCCCTTCACCCTCGACAGCGGATTCCTCAACGGCGTCAACACCCTCGAGTTTCGGGTCAACAATGCAGCCGCCGGCTACACCGGTCTGCGCGTGGACAGGGTCCTGGCGGTGGGTGATCCGCTTCCGGACGGCACGCCTCCCTTCATCGTGACCCAGCCGTCCGACATCGAGGCGGTGGTGACGGAGACGGCCACCTTCACCGTCACGGCCAACGGCAGCGCCCCAATCGATTACCAATGGTTCTACGGCCTGGACCCGATTCCCGGCGCCAACTCCCCCACGCTCAGCTTCCTGATCGATTTCCCGGACGTGGGCGGCGAGTACAGCGTGGAGGTGAGCAACGCCTTTGGCAGCGTGCGCAGCGACCCGGCCACCCTGACCGTGCTGGGCGCGCCCCGGATCACGGCGCAACCCCAGGACGTGGTGGTCGCCGCAGGGGACACGGCCACCTTTTCCGTGACGGCCGTGGGCGAGCCGCCCCTGGAGTACCAGTGGTTATTCGAGGGGGAGGACATCCCCGGAGCCAACGAGGCCACGTTCTCCATTCCCGGGGTCTTCCCCGAGGATGGCGGCACCTTCTCGGTGCGCGTGTCCAACTTCGGCGGATCGGTTCTCAGCGAGGAGGTGACCCTCACCGTGCTGAGCCTGGTGCCGGGGGTGTACAACACAGGCGTCGATGATGAAGGCGTGGTGTTGCCCGACGGCGCCATCGATCCGCACTACCGTTTGATCGTCAATCCCGACAGCGCCTCCAACGATGCCATCGTCGCCAACTCCGGAGTGTTCCCCATCTCCACCGGCAACTGGCTGGCCAACAATGACCAGTCCAAATGGCTGAGCCCGCGCTTCGCAACCGATGCGGCCATTGCCACCGGTGATTACACCTATCGCCTCGTGGTGGACCTGGCCGGGTTTGATCCGGCCTCGGTCCTCATCACCGGCGGCTGGGCCACGGACAACGAAGGCCTGGACATTGTCGTCAACGGCATCTCGACAGGCCAGGGCAACACCGCCCAGTTTGCCGCCCTGACGCCTTTCACCATCAACAGCGGCCTTGTGGCCGGGCCCAACACCATCGACTTCGTGCTCAACAACGCCCTGGCACCCGGCCCCACCGGGTTGCGCGTCGAGAACCTCCGGGCCATCGGCCGGCCGCTGGTCGGCGTCCCGCCCAGCATCGTAGCCCAGCCGGTCGGCGGCACCTTCAATCCCGGTGACACGGTCAATCTGAGCGTCGCGGTGGATGGCAGCCAGCCGATCAGCTTCCAGTGGTACCTTGGACCCGACCCCATTCCAGGCGAGGTCGGCCAGAGCCTGAGCTTCGTCGCCACCTTCCTTGACCAGCAGGGCGACTACAGCGTGGATGTCTCCAACCCCTTCGGCTCCGTCACCAGCGCCCCGGCCTCGGTGCTCATCAATGCCGCCCCGGTCATCTTGCAGCAGCCCGCCGGCACTGTGGTCGAGGAAGGCGCCGGGGCTTCGTTCTCGGTCCAGGCTCGCGGCGTGGAGCCGCTCACGTTCCAGTGGTTGTTCGATGGGAAACCCATCCCCGGCGCCGACCAGACTTCGCTGAGCATCCCCGGCGTCTTCCCCGAGGACGCAGGAGCCTACTCTGTCGTCGTCTCCAACCCGGCCGGAACGGTGACCAGCGACCCTGCGCTGCTGGGCATCGGCACCTCGGTGCCCGGCTTCTTCAACACCGGCGTGGACCATGACGGTCTGCCGCTGGCCGACAATGCCGTGGATGGGCACTACGTCCTCCTGGTGAATCCCGACACCGGTTCCCCTGACGCCATTGTGCAGGACTCGACCGCGTTCCCCATTGTGGACGGACCCTGGCTCCAGAACACCGGCCCCTCGAAGTGGATCGGCCCGCGTCTCAACACATCAGCCTCCGCCGCGGCGACCTACATCTACCGCTTGACGGTGGATCTCACCGGATTCGATCCGGCCCAGGTGGAGATTCATGGCGGGTGGGCCGTGGACAACGTGGGCGTGGACATCCGCGTCAACGGCTCGGACAGCGGTCAAGTCAACCCCAACGGGTTCGGCGCCCTGACGGGCTTTGTGCTCAGCAGTGCCAACAGCCCCTTCACCGAGGGCCTCAACACCATCGACTTCGTGGTCGAGAACCTGCCCCCGCCGGGGTACACCGGACTCAAGGTGGAATTCACATCCGCCCTGGCGGTGGGGGCTCCGCAAGTCCCGCCCGTGGCCCAGGATGACACCTTCACCACGGACGAGGACGTGCCGCTGGTCGTGGCCGCGCCGGGTGTGCTGGCCAATGACACCGACGCCAACGGCGATCCTCTCACCGCCCACCTCGTGTCCGGTCCCACACACGGGAGCGTGGTCCTGAACGAGGACGGCAGTTTCACCTACACGCCGTCGGCCAACGTCAACGGCGCCGACCAGTTCACTTACGCGGCCCATGACGGCACGGAGGACTCCAACATCGCCACCGTCCATATCACCGTCCTGCCGGTCAACGACGCACCCGACTGCCAGGCCACGGTGGATCCGACGGTGGACCTTGGAAACGGCAGCCCTTACCCGACGCTCATCGCCGGAGACGGACAATCGGCGGTCGCCTTGCTGGACGCCTCCGCCTCCTCCGACATTGAGGGCGATGCGTTGACCTTCGCCTGGTTCGCCAACGGCGAAGTGGTGCCCTTCTCCACCGATGCCGTCACGGTCGCCGAGTTGGCGCCCGGCCTCAATGAGGTTGTGCTGCTCGTCAGCGACGGCAGCGCCGAGTGCACCACCACGCTGCTCATCGACGTGCTCACCCCCGGGGACGCGGTCGAGGAACTGGTCCTCCTGGTGGATGACACCCCGCTGGTCACGCGCAAGACCAAGCAACCCTTCATCGCCACCCTCAAGAACAGCGCCGCCGCGTTTGATCGCGGCAGCTTCGGTGCCGGCGACAACATGCTGCACTCCTTCATCAACAAGGTCCGGGCGCAGGTCGCACGCGACAACCCCGAGGTGGCCGAGGAATGGACCCGCGTTGCCGAGCTCATCATCGAGGCCACCGGGGAACCGGCCGAATAGGGCAGGGCCCGGTGGATTCCCAAAGACAGGATTCCGATCGCGGCGGGCGCCTCCAAGGCGCCCGCCGCACACCTTTGGCAAGCCGCCCCGACTGTTGACCTGTTCCGACCTGTCCAAGCTGCCGCTCTCCCCAAGCCTCTCGTTATGCGATTGAAGTGTTATTCAGCCCTGGTTGCCTCGCTGGGCGCCTGCGTCTCCCTGGTGTTGCCCCTGCGCGGCGCCGACATCCCCGGCCTCTACCACACCGGCGTGGACAACGCCGGATCCCTGCTGCAGGCCGGAGCCGTGGACCCGCACTGGGTGCTCGCGCAGAGTTCGGACGCCATGTATCCAGGTCCCAATGCCATTGTCGGCAACGAAGGTTGGCCCATCCTTCCCGCCGCCAGCGGCGTTTACATCGCCAATGGTCCGGATTCAAAATGGATCGCTCCGCGCGCGGACTTTGCCAACGGCAATCTCGAGGGCAACTACACCTACCGGCTGACGTTCGACCTGGCCGGCCTGGAACCCGACTCGGCCATCCTGGAACTGAGATACACCTCCGACAACTCGAGCCCGGACGTGCGCATCAACAACGTCTCGACCGGATACAACTACGACGGCAACTTCGGCGCGTTCTCCGCCACGTTCATCATCGATTCGGGGTTTGTGGACGGACTCAACACCCTGGACGTCGTGGTGAACAACGCCACCGGCCCCCAACCCAACCCCACCGCCTTTCGCGCCGAGGTCACCGGCACCGCCGACCTGGAGGCGCCTCCGGGCACGCCCGCCCAGGTGACCGAATCGCCCGAGGACGCGGCCGTGGGTTTTGGCGATGCGGTCTCCTTCACGGTCGGTGTCTATGGGAGCAAACCCATCTCTTACCAGTGGCATCTCAACAGCGATCCCATCCCGGGCGCCACCAACCGCTTTCTCCTCATCCCCGCCGTGAGCGCCGCCGATGTCGGGAATTACACGGTGCTCGTCAGCAACGCTTTCGGGTCCGATCTGAGCGACCCGGCCAGCCTCTCCGTCTCGCTGCTCAGCCCGGCGGAGCTGACGTACGAGCCGCTCGGCCCCACCACGCGCCGCACGGCACTGGTCTTCTCCGAAGTCATGTATCATCCCGCCGACCGCGCCGATGGCCGCAACGTCGAGTTTGTCGAGATCTACAATTCCAATCCCTTCTTCGAGGATCTCAGCGGCTACCGCCTGAGCGGCCAGATTGACTACACTTTTCCCGAGGGGACCACCATCGAAGGCAACGGCTTTCTAGTGCTCGCCTCCGCCCCCGCCGACATTGAGGCGGTGTATGGCATCTCCGGCGTCCTTGGCGGCTTCACCAACCGGCTGGACAACGCCGGCGGCAACCTTCGCCTGCGCAAGCGTTCCGGAGCGGTGATTCTGGACATGGCTTACCAGGACAGTCCGGCCTGGCCTGCGCAGGCCGATGGCAAGGGCCATTCCCTCGTGCTGGCCAGGCCTTCCTACGGCCCCAACGATCCGCGCAGTTGGGAGGCTAGTGATCGGATCGGAGGCTCCCCCAGTGCGCCCGATCCTGTTCCCAGCGGCCTTCTCGAAAACGTTGTCCTCAACGAAATCCTCGCCCACACCGACCTGCCCCTGGTCGATTTCGTGGAGCTCTACAATCACAGCCCTGTCCCGATCGACATCTCCCTCTGCTGGCTTTCCGATGACAGGGACACCAACAAGTTCCAGATCCCGGCCGGGACCATCCTGCCACCGCGCGGGTTTCTCACCTTCGACCAGGATCAACTTGGCTTCGCGCTGGCCGCCGACGGGGAGGACCTTTACCTGGTCACCCCCGATCAGCAGCGGGTGCTGGACATGCTGCGCTTCGACGGCCAGGCCAATGGCGTGTCCTATGGCCGGTTTCCCGACGGCGCCTCTGGCTGGCAGGAGCTGGCCCTGCCCACTGCGGGCACCACCAACGCCGCCATGCTCATCCGCGATGTCGTGATCAACGAGATCATGTACAACCCCATCTCCGGCGATGAGGACGACGAATACATCGAACTGCACAACCGTGGCGCCGGTCCGGCGGACGTGGGCGGCTGGCGCTTCGTGGACGGGATCGATTTTGCCCTGCCGCCCGGCACCTCCATCCCCGGCGGCGCTTATCTGGTCGTGGCCAGGAACGCGGCCCGGCTTCTCACCAACTACCCCTCCCTCACGGCAGCGCAGGTGGTGGGCGACTACGGCGGCAATCTTGCCAACGGCGGCGAGCGCATCGCCATCGCCATGCCCGACGTCCTGCTTTCCACCAACGCGCCCGGCGTCGTCACCAGCAACACCTTCTTCATCGTGGTGGACGAGGTCACCTATGTGGATGGCGGACGATGGGGACGCTGGTCCGACGGCGGCGGCAGCAGCCTTGAGCTGATCGACGCGCGCAGCGACAACCGCCTGGCCGCCAACTGGGCCGACAGCGACGAGTCGGCCAAGGCGCCATGGACACTGGTGGAGCACACCGGTCTCCTTGACTTCGGCACGGGCGATCCGGCGGACCAACTTCAACTCCACCTCCAGGGTGCGGGCGAGGCCCTGGTCGATGATGTCGAGGTGTTCCCGGCGGGGGGAGCCAACCGCATCGCCAACCCGGGATTTGAATCCAGCACCACCGGCTGGTTCTTCCAGGGCACCCATCGCCTCACGAGCCAGGAAACCAGCGAGGGCTACAACAGCGCCCGCTCGTTGCACGTGCGCGGCTCCGACCGCGGCGACCAGAATGTGAACCGCGTCCGCGCCCCTCTCTCCGCCCCCCTCTCCGCCAACAGCACCGGCACCATCCGCGCGCGCGTGCGCTGGTTGCGCGGCCACCCCGAAATGCTGCTCCGTCTCAAGGAGAACTACCTGGAGGTGGTCGCCCACATGGACCTGCCCGCCCATCTCGGCACGCCCGGCGCGCCCAATTCCGCCGCGCAGGCCAACATCGGGCCCGCCATCTCGGAGGTGGGGCACCGGCCCGCCCTGCCGGCCGCCAACCAGCCCATCCGGGTTTCCGCGCGCCTGCACGATCCCGACCGTGTCGGCACCGCGCTCCTTCGCTACCGCATCGATCCCGGTGCCACGATCGCGAACATTCCCCTGCGCGACGACGGAGACCAGGGGGATCCGGTCGCCGGTGACGGCGAATACACGGCCCTGATTCCCGGCCAGCCAGCCGGGACGCTGGTCGCCTTTTGGATCGAGTGCGTCGATGTCCTCAATGGCACCCTCGTTTCCCGCTTCCCACAGGACGCACCCACCCTCTCGTGTCTGGTTCGCGTCGGGGAATTCGTGCCCGAAGGCGCGTTTGGCACCTACCGGTTCTGGATCACCCAGGCCACCCACGCTTTCTGGTCCTCGCGCGAGAGGATGAGCAACGAATCGCTCGACTGCACCTTTGTGTACGGGAACAACCGCATCATCTACAACGCCAGCGCCCACTATGCCGGCAGCGCCTTCACCAGCCCCGGCTACAACACCCCCACCGGAAACCTCTGCGGCTACGACATCCTGTATCCCGACGACCAGCCGTTCCTGGACGCCACCCACGTCATCCTCGACTGGCCGGTCCGCGATTCCACCAACCAACGCGAGCAGTTCATGTTCTGGCTTCTGGACCAATACGACCTGCCCAACCTTTACCGCCGCTACGTGCATCTGTTCGTCAACGGCGTCCGGCGCGGCACCATCTACGACGACGTCCAGCAGCCCGGGGATGATGTGATCGAGGAATGGTTTCCCGACGATGCCGAGGGAAGCCTTTACAAGACCGATTACTGGTTTGAATTCAGCGACAACGGCGACCGCGAGAACGGGGCGGCCAACACCCTGCAGGACTTCAGCACGACCGGCGGCGTCAAGAAGACCGCGCGTTACCGATGGGGTTGGAAGCCCCGGGCCACGGACGGCACGTTCAATGACTTCGGAGCGCTCTTCGACCTCGTCGATGCCGCCAACAGCCAGGGACCGGCCTACATTCCGATCGTGGAAAGCGTGGTGGATATGGAGCATTGGATGCGGACCTTTGCGATGCACGACATCGCGAGCTACTGGGACGCCTTCGGCAACCCGAATTACAAGAACACCTACCTCTACAAGCCGCGCGACGGTGGGTGGAAGCAGTTCAGTTGGGACTTCGACGTGGGCTTGGGCGCCGGCATCAACATCGACAACGAACGCGTCAACGCCCCGCTCTTCGCGGGAGGCATCGACCCGGTCGTCCAGCGCATGTATGACACCCCGGCCTTTGTCCGCGCCTACTGGCGCGCGCTGGAGGAAGGGGTCAACACCTTCTTCACCGCCGAGACGGCCACCCCCATCCTGCAGGCCAAATACCAGGCGTTCCTGGACAACGGCGTCAACCTGACCTCGCCCTTCGTCCCGAGCGGTCCCTTCGGCTACACCATCCCGGGCTTCATCACCCAGCGCCGCGACTTCATCCTCCAGCAGTTGGTCACCGTCGCGGCCACCTTCGCCGTGGACGGACCCGACAGCGTCACGAACACCGTCAACCTCATCCTCCTCACCGGCTCGGCCCCCGTGGGCGCCAAGTCCCTCCTCGTCAACGGCACGGCCTATCCCGTGGAATGGACCACCGTCACCGACTGGCGCATGTGGGTGCCGCTGGTTCCGGGACTGAACACCCTGACCCTTACCGGCGTGGATCGCCATGGAACCCTCCTGCCCGGCGCCACCCGCACCCTTTCCGTCACCTTCGAAGGAACCTCCGAGTCACCCGCGGACGTGATTGTCATCAATGAGATCATGTACCATCCCGCCACCCAGCGGGCGTCGTTCATCGAACTCCACAACACCTCCCCCACCACATCGTTCGACCTCTCCGGATGGCGCGTCAACGGCATCGACTACACCTTCCCGCCCGGCTCCGTCATCACCAACGGCCAATACCTCGTGCTGGCCCAGGACCCGGTCGCCTTCGGACGCGCCTTCGGCAATGACATCCCGGTCTTCGGCATCTTCGACGGGAACCTGGACAACGGCGGGGAAACCCTCACCCTGCTCATGCCCGGCGTCGTGCCCGGCACGGAGGTCGTGGTGGATCGTGTCACCTATGACGACGCCCCGCCCTGGCCCGGCTCGGCCGATGGTCTTGGGCCCTCCCTTCAGCTCATCGATGCCGCGCAGGACAACAATCGCGTCAGCAACTGGTCGGATGGGCAGGGATGGCGCTTCTTTAGCTGGACGGCCAACGTGGGCAGCAGCGGTGGTTCGCGCCTCTCCTTCTACTTCGAAACCTCCGGAGGCGATCTCTTACTTGATGACATCAGCTTTGTGGAAGGCTCCGTCCCGGGGGCCGGCCCCAACATTCTGGCCAATGGCGGCTTTGAGCAGGGTCTGGACGGCTGGGGCCTTGGTCCCCTGGCGACCAATAACACCATGGTGATCTCGGACGACGCGCATTCCGGGGATCAAAGTCTGCACCTGGTCATTGCACCGGGCGCGCTCTCGCTCACGACATTCTTCCAGGTCCACCCCGCCGTCACGACCAGCGCCGATCACACCCTCAGCTTCTGGTACAAGCCCGGCACCCAGGTGACCAATTTCTACGCCCGGCTCAATTCGCTCTTCCGCCCCATGCTCATGCCCGAGATCATCCTGGCCACGCCCGGCGCACCGAACGGGGGGACGGGCACCCTGCCCCCCTACCCGCCGCTTTGGCTGAGCGAGGTGCAGCCCAACAACCAGGGCGAACTGCTCGACAACGAGGGCGACGCCGATCCCTGGATCGAGATCCACAACAGCGGCGCCACCCCCATCGCGCTCGACGATCTTTGGCTCGCCAACGACCTGGGCGACCTCGATGCCTGGCCCTTCCCGGCCGGAGCCGTGATCCAGCCGGGCGAATACCGCCTCCTTTGGGCCGACGGCCAGCCCGGGCAATCCGATGCCGTCAACTGGCACACGCCGTTCCGCCTCAACCCCACCAACGGCATCGTCACGCTCTCCCGTTCCGTCGGCGGAGCCCCGCTCATCCTGGATTACCTCGCCTACGACAACCTCATACTGGGCCAGTCCTACGGCGCCCATCCCCCCGGCCAGAGCAGCTTCCGCCAGGCGTTCTATTTCCCCACGCCAGGGCAGGCCAACAACCCCGCCTTCCCGCCGGCCCCGCTCTTCATCAACGAATGGATGGCCTCCAACACGGGCAGTGTGCTCGATCCCGCCGACCAAGATGCGGATGATTGGTTTGAGATCTACAATCCCAACCCCACCGACGTCGATCTGGCCGGACACTGGATCACCGACAATCCCGGCAATCCCATCAAGTTCATCGTTCCCTCCGGCTTCACGGTGCCCGCCGGCGGCTTCCTGATCGTTTGGGCGGACGAGGAACAGTCCCAGGCCAGCCTCACCGGGGAGTTGCATGTGAACTTCCGCCTTGGCGCTTCCGGGGAAACCATCATTCTGCGCGCGCCTGACGGTACGCTCCTGGACTCGGTCCAGTTCGGCGCCCAGGCCAGCAACGTCAGCGAAGGTCGCTACCCGGACGGGGCGGCAGGCCCCCATGTCACGCTCACCGCCCCCACGCCGGCCGCGCCCAATGTGTACGTGGTCACCACGTCCGACATTGTCATTCAGTCCGTGGCCCACACACCCACCGGCCTGATGCTGTCCTGGAGTGCCCAGGCCGGCGTCACTTACCAGGTGCAATACAAGGACAGCCTGGACGATCCGAACTGGACAGACCTGCCTGGGGGCAGCGTCCAGGCCACCGGCGACACCGCCACTTTCACCGACACCACTGCCCTGGCTCAACCCAGGCGCTTCTACCAGGTCATCTCCCAGTGAGGACAATCTCCCGCGCGAGGCGCAGCGCCCTTTGCAAGTGAATGCGACCCCACCTTTGCGTCGTCGAGCAGTGCATGCCTTGCCCTGCGACGGAACACGGGATGCCCCATCTCCACGCGAATTCGAACACGCACCTGGAGCGTGAACCTGACTGTGCGGGGGCCCCTCACCCCTGCCCTCTCCCGGCGGGAGAGGGAGATCCGTCCTCCGCGCGGAGAGAGGCTTCTGTCCTGATCCCTTCGCCCTGGGGTGGCATGCTGTTCCCTCTCCCCCCGGGAGAGGGTCAGGGTGAGGGGCCGGTCATGAGTCGATCATTCACTCCGGGTCATGAGAAGCACTTCCCCCAGGCAGACACACGCACCAGGACGAGTGTCACGGTGAGGGCGAAGACCGCTCGTCGGCGTGTCGGGCCTGGGACAAAACAAGATTGCGCTTCCCCGCATTGGGGCTAGCCTTACCGAACCCACAGCTCATCAGCACCATGAAACCATTCCCAGCCCGATGGCTCTTCCCCCTCATCTGCGCAACCGCCCTCTGGGGCACCCCCGTGTCGGCCGCTGACACCGTCATGATCAAGAAGGGCAAGGACGGCCAGTTCGACATCAAGTTTGGCGACCGCCTTTTCACCACGCTTCACCTCAAGGGCCAGGCCAAGCCGATCCTTTATCCGATCATCGGGCCGCACGACATCGCGATGACGCGCGATTATCCGATGAAGGAAGGGACGCCGAACGAGGCGAAGGATCATCCCCATCACCAGTCCCTCTGGTTCACGCACGGCGACGTGAATGGCATCAGCTTCTGGGACCTGGGCAAGGACGCCGGCCACATCGAGACCACGGCCGTCGAGGCGGTCGAGCACCAGGAGGGCCGGGCCTTCATCAGCTTCCAGGACAAATGGGTGGATGTGACCGGCAAGACCCAGTGCACCGACACCCAGAAGATCACCTTTTATCCGCCGGCCCGGGAGGGCGACCTCGAGTATTACATGCTCGACTACGAGATCACGATCCACGCCTCGGAAGGGGACGTGGTCTTCGGGGACACCAAGGAGGGCACCATGGGCATCCGCACCCATCCAGGGCTGCGCATCGACAAGGGAGCCAAGGCCGTGAACAGCGAGGGAATCAAGGGCAAGGCCATCTGGGGCAAGCGCGCCCGATGGGTGGATTACGACGCCACCATCAATGATCACCACGTGGGCATCGCCATCCTCGATCACCCGAGCAACCCGCGGCACCCGACCTGGTGGCATGCCCGCGAATACGGGCTGGTGGCGGCCAACCCGTTTGGCATCCATGACTTCGAACGCAAACCGGCAGGCGAGGGAAACCTCAAGGTGCCCAAGGGCGAGAGCGTGACTTTCCGCTACCGCTTCGTGTTCCACGAAGGCGGCACCGAGGCGGCCCAGATCGGCAAGCGCTTCGAGGAGTTCGCCACGCCCTGAACGCCGCCCGGACGCTTACTGATCGATGCTGATCAGTTCCACCTCGAACACGAGCACCGCGTTGGGGGGAATGACGCCGCCGGCGCCGCGGCTGCCATAGGCCAGATCGGAGGGAATGACCAGTTGGGCCTTGCCGCCCGCGCCGATCAACTGCAGGCCTTCGGTCCACCCGGGAATCACGCGGTTGAGGGGAAACTGCGCCGGCATGTTGCGCTTGTGCGAGCTGTCAAACTCGGTGCCGTCGATCAGCGTGCCGCGGTAGTGCACCGTCACCGTGTCGGTGGCCTTGGGCTTGGGACCGTCCCCCTCCTTGAGAATGGTGTATTGCAGTCCGCTGGGGGTGACCTTGACGCCCTCCTTCTTCTGGTTCGCCTCGAGATAGGCCTTGCCCTCCGCCTCAGCCTTGGCGCCGGGCGAATTCTCCTTCGCCTTCCTGACCAGCGCGTCGAACGTGGCCTGATCCGACTTGAACGCCTTGGCCTTGTCCCCCACACGCACGATGGTCACCGACTCAAGCTTGTCCCCGATCTGGATGGCGTTCACCACCTCCTGCCCCTCGACGACATGTCCGAAGACCGAGTGCTTGTTGTCGAGCCAGGGCGTCGCCTTGTGGGTGATGAAGAATTGGCTGCCGTTGCTGCCGGGGCCGGAGTTGGCCATCGAGAGAATGCCCGGGCCGCTGTGCGTGAGGCTGGGATCAAATTCGTCGGGAAACTGGTAGCCGGGCCCGCCTCGGCCGGTGCCCTCGGGACAGCCGCCTTGGATCATGAAGTCGGCAATGACACGGTGGAAGGTCAACCCGTCGTAGTAAGGCTGGTCTTGGCGCTTGTCGGTCTTGAGCTTGCCCTCGGCCAGGCCGACGAAGTTGCAGACTGTGAGCGGGGTCCTCTCAAATTCCAACTGCAGCAGGATGTCGCCCTTGCTGGTCTTCATCCGGGCATACAGCCCGTCCTTGAGATCGCCATCGGCGGCGTGCAGGCCGCCCGGGCCGGGCCACCCCAGCAAGGCGCTTAAGGCAAGTAGGACGGCAGTGCGACGGGACAACGTGATCATGTTCATAGCGGCGCGGATCTTGGCGTGAACAGCGGGAAAGAACAACCGAAAAGAGGAGGGGTCAGACTTGACTAATTGACATCCTTCGCCGCGCCCGTCGGCGCGGCGAAGGATGTCAATTAGTCAAGTCTGACCCCTCCTCCACCGTGGATCGAATCTCCCCATCACTCAGTCGCGTGCGCAGCCCCTGCCCCTTTTGCACCTGGTTTGCCGATCGGATCAACTCGCCGCTGGCCGCATCGGTGGTGATGGAATAGCCGCGCGCCAGCACGTGTTCCGGAGACAACAACCGCAGCCGCTCCCGCAGCGACCCGAGGGCATGATCCCATTCGGTGCGTCGTCCCCGCCATGCTTGCAGCAGGCTCCTCGTGATCTCCGCCAGAACGCGGCGATGCTGCCCCACCTGCGCCGAGGGGGAAAGCCGCTGCAACCGCCGTCCCAACTCCGCGGCCCGCACCTGGCGGTCGCGGAGCTGTCTCAGCGTGTGCCGGGCCAGGGCCAGTTGCAGGTCATCCAGGTACTGCAGCTTCTCGTCGATGACGCGGCGCGGATGCAGGCGAGCGAGACGCTGGATGGCGCGCGCGACGGCTTCTTGCCGAATGTCCACTTGCTGCCGCGCCAGGAACTGGAGTCGATGCCTCGTCTGGGAAACGAACTGAGCCGCGTCATAGCCACCCTGCGTGATGATTTCCGCCGCGGCACTGGGCGTGGCGGCACGGAGATCGGCCACGAAATCGCTGATTGTGAAGTCAATCTCATGTCCGACCGCCGAAATGACGGGGAGTGACGAGGCCGCCACCGCTCGCGCCACGGCCTCCTCGTTGAAGGCCCAGAGATCCTCGAGGCTGCCGCCCCCGCGTGTCAGGAGAATCAGATCCAGGGGGCGCGTTTGCGAAGACGACCAGTGGTTGAGCAATTCCACTGCCTCCACAATCTCACCCGCCGCACCGTCGCCCTGCACGCGGCAGGGAGCCAGGATCAGTTCCAGCCCGGGCTGCCGTCGTCCCACCACATTGAGCACATCCCGGATCGCGGCCCCGGTGGGCGAGGTCACCAGGCCGATGCGTTCACAGTAGCGCGGCACCGGCCGCTTGCGTTCAGGTGCGAACAATCCCTCGGCATGCAGCTTCTGCTTGAGTTGCTCGAACGCCATCTGCAGGGCGCCCACGCCCTGCAATTCGACCGCCACCACCCGCAACTGATATTGGCCCCGTGGTTCATAGACCGTGACGTCCCCCTGCAACAGGACATGTTGCCCGTCGGCCAACAGCTTTCTTGCCTCACGCCCATCGCTTCGAAAGAGCACGCAGCTCAACTGGGCGCCGGCGTCCTTCACCGTGAAATAGCTGTGCCCGGAAGTGTGGGTGCGCAGGTTGGAGATCTCCCCCGACACCCAGATGCGCGGGAACTCGCCCTCCAGCAGGCGCCGGACGCGTCCGGTCAGTTCCGTGACCGTGAACACCTGCCGCGTCGCCGCCGGGGACGGGGACGGGGAAGGCGCGGTCTTCTGGTCGAAGAGGTCTCCAAAGTCCCATTGGCTGGTGCGTTTCCTCGGCATGGCGGCAGGTGTGCTCAGGAAGTCGGCTGCGGATCGTCCGGCACGGACAGGGACAGGCGCCGGATCGACCGTGCCTTCCCGTTGGATTCATCGACATCGACCAGGACCCCTTGCAGGCGCACCTCGCCCTTCGCCACCGTGAACCGTTGCGGGGTGAGGGTGAGAAACCGCCGCACCACAGGTTCGATGTCCCGGCCGATGACGCTCTCGTGCGGGCCCGTGAATCCGGCATCGCACAGGAAGGCGGTGCCTCCGGGGAACACCGCTTCGTCCGCGGTTTGCACATGCGTGTGGGTGCCGAGCACCGCGCTCACCCGGCCATCCAGGAACCGCCCCAGGGCAATCTTCTCGGAAGTGGCCTCGGCATGGAAGTCCACCAGGATGACCGGTGTGGATTCGCGCAGGCGCGCCACCTCATCCTGCACGGTCAGGAATGGATTCTCCAGGTCCGCCATGAAGGTGCGTCCCTGCAGGTTGATGACCGCGAAGGGCACGCCCGAGGCGGTCGTGTAAACGCGTCCACCCTGGCCAGGCGTTCCGGGCGGGTAATTCAGAGGCCGCAGGAATCGGGGTTCGCGGTCCAGCAAGGCTCCGACCTCGCGCTGATCCCAGAGATGGTCCCCGCTGGTGATGACATCCACGCCGGCGGCGAACAGTTCCTCGGCCACGCGCGGGGTGATGCCGGACCCTCCGGCGGCGTTCTCCCCGTTGGCCACGACGACATCCACATGATGCTCCCGGCGCAGTCGGGGCACCAGGACGGTGACCGCCCGCCGTCCCGGGCGCCCCACGATGTCGCCGATGAACAAAAACGTCACGGCCGCAGGCTACCGGGACGGAGCGGCGTGCGGAAGGATGAAGATGGGATAGGCCTCGAGGCGTGCAGCACGGCATGCGCACCTGGATCCTGAGCCTGGCATCTCAAGGAGGATTGGGAGCGCGAGCACGAGAGCATGCCACGTAGCCGCCGCCGTGAGGCGGCGAACTCTGTCATGATGGACAACGCGAGGATCCACCCCCTCACGGGAGGTGGCTACGTGTCCGGTGGCGGATAACCGTTCATGGGGAGCGCCCTGGTCCGATCGGACCTGTTCACGGGTGATGAACCTCGCGCAGCCCGGACCGGCTAAAGCCGCGCCTACAAACGTGGCGGCCTCCGTTTGTAGTCCCGCCTTTAGGCGGTTGGGGTCAGGTTCAAGGGGAGCCTCCACCTCCAACCGTGTTAGGACGCCCAAATGGATCATGAATCAAAGCGATCGGAGCGCGGCTTCGCCCCGCCCCATTTTCCGATTGCCTTCCGCAGGGCCTTTCCCGGACCATGCGTCCATGAATTCAGCCCGCGTCCGCTCTTTCATGTCCATTGGCCTGCTGGTGGTTTGTTCCCTTCCCGTTCGCGCTCAAACGGTAGGCCGCGAGATGGCCGAAGCGGCCGGCCATTTTCTGGCCACGCTGGACGACGCCCAACGCGCCAAGGCGACCTTTGAATTCAAGGATGAGGAAAGGCAGAACTGGCATTTCATCCCCAAGGAACGCCCCGGCCTGACCATCAAGGAAATGAAGCCTGCCCAACGCCAGCTCGCCCAGGCCCTGTTGGCCAGCGGCCTGAGTTACCGCGGCTACATGAAGGCCACCACCATCATGAGTTTGGAACAGGTCCTGCAGGACATGGAAGGCCCGAACCGACGTTTTCCCCGCGATCCGGAGCTGTATCACGTCTCCATCTTCGGCACGCCATCCAACGAAGGCCCATGGGGTTGGCGCGTGGAGGGTCACCACCTTTCCCTCAACTTCACGCTCGCCAAAGGCACGCTGGTCGCCTCGACCCCTTCCTTCTTCGGGACCAATCCCGCCGAGATCAAGGAAGGCCCGCGACGCGGACTTCGGGTCCTGGCGGAGGAGGAGGATCTGGCCCGGCAGTTGGTCAAGTCCCTCAACGCAGAACAACTCAAGGTGGCCCTCATCGCGGACAAGGCGCCGGCGGACATCATCACCGGTGCGGCGCGCACGGTCTCTCCCCTGAAGCAGGAGGGATTGCCGGTGACACGGATGAATGCGGACCAGGTTCAGGCGCTGCGGAGCCTCATCCGGGAATATGTCTTCCGGAACCGCCCCGAGGTGGCGGCCCAGGACCTGGAAGCCATCGAGAAGGCGGGGATCGAGCAGATTCTCTTCGCCTGGGCGGGCGGGCTGGACCAGGGCCAGGGCCACTATTACCGGGTGCAGGGCCCGACCTTCCTGCTCGAGTACGACTGCACGCAAAACGATGCCAACCACATCCATGCGGTGTGGCGCGATTTCGCCAACGATTTCGGCATCGACCTCCTGCGACGGCACTACGAAACCGTGCCGCACGGCAACTGATCCCTCCGCTGACTTTCCGCCACGCCCCGGCATTGCCCGCATCTCAACCGGGGTGGTGACGCCCCGACGTTCCGCCACGCCGCCCCCCCAGCCCCATGCCCAAGTCCTTTAACGGCCCCATCCTGCCTGATCCCGACGACTCACCCCCGCGTCCCGCCGGCGTCACGCTCGACGCCCGCATCGAGCTTCAGATCGAGGATGTGGGTTTTGGCGGCGAAGGCGTGGCTCGCGTGGACAACTTCGTCGTCTTTGTCCCCTTCGTGTTGCCGGGCGAGACGGTGGACGCCGAGATTGTGGAGGTGAAGAGGCATTACGCGCGGGCGCGGTTGCTTGGCGTCCGCGCTGCCTCACCAGACAGGGTGACCCCGCGCTGCGCATACTACGGCGCATGCGGCGGCTGCCAGTACCAGCACGTGCGATACGAGATCCAGGTGGCCCTCAAGCATCGTCAGGTGGCCAGTCTGTTTGAGAGGATCGGAGGGTTTGATCCGGCCCTGGTCACGCCCGTCGTTCCCTGCCCGCAGCCTTATGGCTATCGCAACCGGCTCATGATCCGCACCCAGTGGGACAAGTTCAAGCAGGGGCTCAACATCGGCTTCCTTCGGGCGCAGGACCGGCTGGTGGTCGATGTCGATCATTGCGACATCGCCGAGCCGGCCCTCAACGAACAGATCGCCAAGGTGCGCGCCGATCCCCCGCCCCGCGGCGGCCTGAAGGTGGTGGTGCGGCTGGCTCCGGACGAGTGGGAGGTCCCCCGGGATTCCTTTTTCCAGAACAACTTCTTCCTCCTGCCCCGGCTCGTGGAGACGGTTCGCCAATGCCTTGAGGATGCGGGGACGCGGTTTCTGGTGGACACCTACTGCGGCGTCGGTTTCTTCGCGATCGAACTGGCTGGCTCTGTGGAATCCTACGTGGGCGTCGAGATCGACAAGGCGGCCATAGGCGCCGCGCGACGCAATGCCGAACATCGCGGGCAGACGAATGGCGAATTCGTGCTGGGCGCCGCCGAGGAATGGCTGCCCCGTTTGGTGGAGCGTTACCCGGCGAAGGAAACTTCGGTTCTGCTGGATCCTCCCCGGCGAGGCTGCGCGCCGGAGAGCATGCAACTGCTGCGGGAGGTGGGCACGGCGCAAATCATCCACGTCTCCTGCCATCCCGCCACCCTGGCCCGGGATCTCAAGCGGCTTTGCGCGGACGGACTTTATGAGCTGAAGCGGGTGGTGCCGCTGGATATGTTCCCCCAAACACAACACGTGGAATGCGTGGCGGATTTGCGCCGGGGCAAGGCGGGAGACGATTGACCCCAAACGGGCCGCCTCCCGCTCATGGCACCATCTCCCGTGACGCTCCGCCTCGTGACCTCGGCGGCTACTTCAGGGGCCCACGCCAGGTAGCCGCCGACGTCAGGAGGTGGTCCCCTTCGGCCTGCAATGGGAGCACGACGCGGACACACCCCGCCCTGCGACACGTTCCCTGGGGGGGCTGCATTCCTGATAAACTTGGCAAAGGACGCAGGCTAGCCTTGCCAAGGAGGGGCGGCTTGCTTCAAAAATCACGGCACCGGAACGACATGGAAAAACCGAGTTCATCCACCCCGATGGGATTTACCCAATCCCGGCTGCCGTGGATCCTGGCGTTGGGCGCCTGGATCCTGTTTCTGGCCACGCTGGTCCGCTGGGCCACCTATGATGGGCTTCCAGCGCTCGCCCGAGCCACGGGTTGGGACTGGCGCATGCCCCTGGACACGCCCCTGGAATTCCTGGTCACCTTTCCGGTGCGCTGGCTGCCGCACACGTGGCAACTGACCGGGCTGAATCTGATGGCGGTCCTGTTCGCCGCCGGGACCCTCGGATTGCTGGCTCGCTGCATCGCCCTGCTCCCCCACGACCGCACCAAGGAACAGCGGCAGTTGGAGCGGAGCGACTACTCCTTTCTCACGATCAAGGCGGCCTGGATGCCGCCCATTCTGGCCGTCCTGGTCTGCGGCCTGCAACTGACCTTCTGGCAGCACGCCGTGGTGTCCACGGGAGAAATGCTCAACCTGTTCCTGTTCGCCTTCGTGGTCTGGAGTCTTCTGGAATACCGCGTGGACGAGCGGGAATGGAGACTGATGCTGGCGGCGCTGGTCTATGGCGCGGCCATGACCAACAACTACGCCATGATCGGATTCCTGCCGGCCTTTCTGGTGGCGCTGGTCTGGATCAGGGGCCTGGCGTTCTTCCAGGTGCCCTTCCTGGTGCGGATGGCCGTGGCCGGCCTGATCGGCCTGTCTCTCTACCTGGTGCTACCGTTGATCCACGTGGCGTCGGGCCTGACCCACCTCGGCTTTGGGGATGCCCTGCTGGTGCACCTCGGCTTCCAGAAGAACATGCTGCTGGGCTTCCCGCGCTACCTGGTGGTCATCATCGGCCTGACCTCCCTGGCCCCGGTGCTGTTCATCGGCATCCGCTGGAAGGCACAGGTGGGGGACATCAGCGCCACCGGCGCCAATCTCACGCGATTCCTGACCATGGTGGTGCATGGGCTCTTCCTGGTATCCTGCATCGTCCTGGCATTCGACCCGCCGTTCGGCCCGCGGCGCCTGGGTGGCGGCCTCGCATTCCTCCCCTTTTATTTCCTGAGCTCCCTGAGCGTCGGCTACTTCGCCGGTTACTTCCTGCTGGTCTGCGGCACCCAGCCTCTCAAGTCCTGGGAACGTCCCTCCCCGGTGCTGCAACTGCTCAACCGCGCCCTCCTGCTGGCCGTCTGGCTCAGCCTGCCGCTGGTGCCCGCCTTGCTGGTCATCACAAATTACCCGCGCCTGCAGGAACTCACCGGCAAGGCGCTGGCGGTGTACGGCCAGATGACCGTGGACTCGCTGCCCGAGGAGCCGGCGTTTGTCCTGAGCGACGACCCCGGGCGGTTGAATGCCTTTCTGGCCGCAGCCAACGTCCAGTCCAAACTGGGCAAGGTCATTCCGGTGGACACCACCTCGTTACGCTTCCCGGGTTACCATCGATGGCAGCACCAGCGTCATCCCGAGGCCTGGCCCAACCGCTTTTTGAACGAGGATTTGGAGAGCAGGTTGACGGACGTGCAACTGCAGGCCTTCCTGGGAGACCTGCAGAAGCAACGGCCCACCTATTACATGCACCCAAGCTTCGGGTTCTACTTCGAGCAGTTCTATGTCTGGTCTGCCAAGGGGATGTTTCTGCTCCGGCCACTGCCGGATGGCACGGTGGTGCCGCCGGCGCCGCCCTTGGAGGATCTTGAAACCTCGGCGGCATTTCTCGATGAGGTGTTCGCGCAGAAACCGCTGGAACGTCTGCGGGACCAGGTGGCTCGTCAGGTCCGGACCAAGGAACTGACCCCGTTGGCTCGATACCTGAGTCAGATCTTTGCCATGACCTACGATGACCTCGGCGTGCGGCTTCAGCGTGCGGGGCAACTGGAACGCGCGAATGCCTTCTTCGACATGGCGCTGGCGCTCAGCCCGGACAATGTCACCGCCTACATCAACCGTGACTTCAACGCCTACCTGCAAAATCCCTCCGGCGACCCCCCCGGGCCCAGTGAGGGCACGCTGGAACGCCTCAAACCCTACGGCGGCGACTGGGGCCGCATCCTGGGCCAGAACGGCCCGGTCGATGAACCCAACTCCTGCTTCCTCCTGGCCCAGGTGCTGGTTCAGGGCAGGAACCTGGTCCAGGCCGCCCAGCTCTTCATCCGCGCCGTGGAACTCAATTCCAAGCTCTACCCCGCTCAGATCGCCCTGGCCGGGCTTTACGTGAAGCTCAACCGCCCCGACGACGCGCTTCAGTTGATCGCGGTCATTCGCCAGACCGTGGACATGACGACGGTCCCGCTGGAGGCTCAGCTGCGCCTGATCGAAGCGGAAGCATGGGCTGTGGTGACCAAAGGGGATTTTGAAAAAGCCAAGGCCATGCTGGAGGCCGCCCAGGAGCGCTATCCCCAGGAGAACATCCCCTACTCCTCGCTGGCGAATCTCTACCTGGTTCGAGGCGACCGGGCCAGCGCCATCCAGGTCTATGAAACCCAACTGAGCCGGCAGTCCAACAACGTCCCGGTCCAGATCAACCTCAGCGCACTTTACATCACCGAAGGCGGCGCTACGGACAAGGCGATTGCCATGCTCGACCGGGCCCTGGCGCTGGACCCGCACAACCTCGGCGCGCTCATCAACCGGGCCATCGCGAACTATCGCGCCAACAACCTGTCCGCCGCCCGCCGCGATTATGAGAAGGTTCTGGAAGTCTCCAACAAGCCGGTCGCCGCGGCCATCTTCGGCCTGGCGGAAATCGCGCGCCGCGAGAAGGACTACCCCACCGCCCTCAAGCATTACCGCCGGTTCCTGGAGGTCGCCCCGGACAACATGAAGGAGCTCCAGGAAGCCAGGAATTACATCGAACAGATCGAAAACGGGACGCTGTAACGCCTTGGCCGGCGCGCCGCGCCCCCCCGCATGAGCAAGTCCTTTTACATCACCACCGCCATTGACTACGTCAACGGCCACCCCCATCTCGGGCACGCCTACGAGAAGATCATCACCGACGTGATCGCACGGGCCCGGCGAAGCCTGGGTGAAACCGTGTTCTACCTGACCGGGCTGGACGAGCACGGCCAGAAGGTCCAGCAATCCGCCGTCCGGCAGCAGCTCGACCCCCAGACCTACTGCGACGGCCTGGCCGCAAGCTGGAAGGAATTCGCCACCTCGCTGGACCTTTCCATCAGCGATTTTGTCCGCACCACCTCCCCCGCCCACCAGTCCGTGGTCCAGGCTATCCTGGACAAGCTGCATCGCGAGGATCAGTTCTATCAGGCCGAATACCACGGGTTTTATTCGGCCAAGGAGGAGACCTTCCTCACGGAGCGGGATCGGCGCGAGGACGGCACCTTCGACCCCTTCTACGGGGAGGTCATCGAGCTGACCGAACGCAACTACTACTTCAAGCTCCAGGTCCGCCAGCAGTGGCTCATCGACCATGTCGAAGCCCACCCCGAGTTCATCTATCCCGACTACCGCCGAAATGAGGTGCTCGGCTTCCTGCGCAACCACACCCTGGAAGATCTCTGCATCACCCGCCCGGTCGCCCGCCTCAACTGGGGCATCCCGCTGCCGTTCGATCCCGACTACGTGACCTATGTCTGGTTTGATGCCCTGGTCAACTACCTCAGCGTGCCCGCCGCTCATGGCGACCCGCTCGTCACCCGCGCGCTGGGCCTCCCCACACCGCCCGCCGGGCCCGGACCCGAACTGTGGCCGGCCGACGCCCATGTCATCGGGAAGGACATTCTCAAGTTCCACGCCGTCTATTGGCCCATCATGCTCAAGGCCATGGGCCTGCCGTTGCCCCGGCAGATCCTCGTGCATGGGTTCTGGCAAAAGAATGCCATGAAGATCAGCAAGACCACGGGGAACATCGTTGAACCCCATGCCGTCATCTCGGAATGGGGGCTGGACGCCTTCCGCTTTTACGTGGTGCGGGAGCTGGACATCGGCCCGGACGGCAACTGGACCGATGAAGGCTTCGCCGCACGCTACCAGGCGGAACTGGCCAACGGCTTGGGCAACCTGGTCAACCGATCGCTATCCATGCTGCAGCGCTACCGCGAGGGACGCGTGCCCGCGCGGCATGAGGAGCTGGCGGGCGAGGTGTCCGTGAAGGTGGAACAGACCGCCGAGGCCCTCCGGCAGCATCGGCTGCAGGCCGCCCTTGTTTCCATCTGGAGCCTGATCACCCGCGCCAACCAATACGTGGATCAAACCGCTCCCTTCAAGCTGGCCAAGGATCCTTCCCAGGCCTCCCGCCTGGACCAGGTCCTTTACAACCTGGTGGAGACCACGCGCATCCTGGCCACGATGCTCTGGCCTTTCCTCCCCGCCACCGCCCGGCGCATCCACGAGCAGCTTGCCCTGGACGGTGACCCCGACGCCTGGAAGGCCACCCGGTGGGGCGGCCTGTCTGAAGGACATCTGATCGGCACGCCCGTCCCGCTCTTTCCGCGCCGTGACAAGTAAATCCATCCCATGAGCAAATCCATCGGCATCCTCACCGCCGGCGGGGATTCACCCGGACTCAACGCCGCCATCCGCGGCATCGGCAAGGCCGCCATTGGGATCCATGGCATCGACCTGATCGGGTTCCGCGACGGGTTTCGGGGCCTCATGGAAAACCGCATCATCCGCCTGGACGAAGAATTCCTCTCCGGCATCCTCACCGCCGGCGGCACGGTCCTTGGAACCAGCCGCGACAAGCCGCACACCATGAACGTCGGGGGCAAGACCCTCGACATGCGGGACGCCATGATGGAGGTGTATCGACGCCACCACCTCGACGGCCTGGTCTGCCTCGGCGGCGGCGGGACGCAGAAGAACGCCCTGCGCCTGGAGGAGAAGGGGATGAACGTCATCACCCTCCCCAAGACCATCGACAACGATATCGCGCTCACCGACGTCTCCTTCGGGTTCGACACGGCCATGGCGATCGCCACCGACGCCCTCGACCGCCTCCACAGCACCGCCCACAGCCATCACCGGATCATCGTCGTGGAAATCATGGGCCACCGCGCAGGCTGGCTCGCCCTGGGCGCAGGCATCGCCGGTGGGGCCGACGTCATCCTCATCCCCGAGATCCCCTACAACGTCGAGAAGATCGCCGAGGCCATCCGGCGCCGGAGCCGCAAGGGCAAACGCTTCAGCATCGTCGCCATCGCGGAGGGCGCCCTCTCGGACAAGGACGCGGAGGAGGTCCGCAAGGCCGGGGACTTGAAGGACAAGGCCAAGTCCAAGGACGACGCCAGGAAGGCCAAGCAGGCGCTTGCGTCACTCTACGCGGCGCATGCGGGCAACACGCTCCGCCTGGCCCAGCAACTGGAGCAACTGACCGGACTGGAATCGCGCCTGACCATCCTCGGCCACCTGCAACGCGGCGGCACCCCCTCGGCCAACGACCGCCTGCTCGCCAGCCGCCTGGGCACGGCCTGTGCCGATCTTATCGCAAAGGGTCAATACGGCGTGATGGTGGCCGCCCGCGGTGAAGGCACCGCGCCCGTCCCCCTCGCCGAGGTGGCAGGCCAGAAGAAACTGGTCCCCCCCGATCATCCCTGGGTGCAAAGCGCGCGAGCCGTCGGCACCAGTCTGGGGGATTAGCCCGACTTCCGCTATTCGGGGTGGGATGAACACGTAAGCGGCTGGTAATCAATCCAGCGATCGAAAAGGTCTGCACTACAGGGACTCATTGGACCAGTTTGCCCGAGGCCGTAATCCGAGGCGG